>MDTA01163114.1_pt1 | contig 17437 bp, 17 predicted proteins | sample 811151 | NCBI WGS metagenome assembly MDTA01 (sample SAMN05326648, study PRJNA326480) | marine metagenome | isolation source: seawater | place: Indian Ocean: South | collected 2010
CTTTTCCGGACGATTCAAACAGATACGGGCAACATTGTTCTCGAAGGTGAGATCAAAGGTCTCAAATTTTTGGGGATTGGTTTGCTCATTCATCGCTCTCTCCAAGGTACGTGTCTCTTTGTTCGTGTGAGTATAGGGTTAGAAGCCTACTCCGGTAAGCCTTCCGTTTGCACTCGATCGCACGAGGTATTCCTTAGTTTGTAGCTGCTGAGCTAGGCAAAGATCAGCTGATGGATATAGCGGCCGGGAGCTAAGGTAAACAGGCCAGCGACTAAAATGCCGCCAATATAAACCCCAATCATTGCGAACTTATGGCCTGTAACGTCGTGCCTTTTGGCTGCGAGATAGGCCTTTGGCACGGATACAATCACTAATATCGAAAGCAAATGAATCCACCCAAAGTGGCCGAGGAACTGCGGTCCGACCGCTGCGGGTATAAACATACTGGTGAGGGCGGTTATGAGCATTAGCGTCATGTAGATTTTACCCAGCAGGCGGTGAGGCTTCGTCCCTTTTGCCCAGAACATGAGGTAGATTCCTAGCATGGCCGCTGGAGCGACGGTAGCAAGATGCAATTTCATGATGGAAGTAAGCAAGGCACGACCTCGACTCGTCTGATTCGAAAGGGTGGGAAACATAGCTTAGCCTTTCGCCGTTTGACAACGCGCCTAACTTCACTGGGCTTTGCATTTTTTTTGTGGCAATTGTTAAGCTGTTAAAGCACCAAATAACGGGGAGAAGACGTATGGGTTCGAATATAGACACGGGTACCGAGGACTTACTTGCAAACTTACAGGAAGGCGTTTTAACGATAACGCTCAATCGTCCCGAAGCACGCAATGCCATGAGCGGTGCGATGACCACAGCGCTTGCGCAACAACTAGCGAATGCCGAACTCAATACCCAGGTGCGCTGCGTCGTGCTTACGGGTTCAGGTAAGGGATTTTGCGCAGGTGGCGACGTTAAGGGCATGGCCGCTAGTGGTGACGGCACTGTAGGTGACAACACGATAGATGCTGCCATTCATCGTCAGCGAGTGAATCAGCGCGCCACTGCTGGCAAACTCTACAGCATGCCCAAACCAACCATCGCGGCGTTGCCAGGCGCAGCAGCAGGTGCGGGCTTGTCCTTAGCGCTTGCCTGCGACATGCGGATTATGGCTAGCAATGCGATTATGACCACGGCTTTCGCGCGCGTTGGCTTCTCCGGAGACTACGGTGGCACTTTCTTTATGTCGCAACTGATTGGCACGGCGAAGGCTAGGCAGCTCTACTTCATGTCTGAGCGGGTAAGTGCTGAGGAGGCGCTGGATCTGGGTCTGACAAATTGGATTTGCGAACCCGATGAGTTGGCTGCGAAAACCCAAGAAATTGCGGCGCAGCTGGCAGTAGGTCCTGCAGTCGCCTATCGCTACATGAAGGAAAACTTCGCACGGGCGATGTCCTCGGGCGACGTTGACGATTGCCTTGATCTAGAGGCCACGCATCATGTGCACTGCGGTCAGACCGAAGATCATCGCAACGCAACCAAAGCCTTCGTAGAGAAGCGCGAGCCTACGTTTATTGGCCGCTGATATCGGCTTTCCTGGGGGCGGCATCCTGGGCCGCCTCTGGGACTTCTGTGGGTTGTTGGCTGAGTAAAAAACGAAGAAATCCTTTTGCTCGGGCGGGCTGGGAACCATTTTTGAGAAGTACCGCACCCTGATAGATGGGGTCATGGAAGTTGCCATTCACCACCGAGAACTGATCTTTCGGCACTCCTTGTTCTAGCATCTGAGAAAGCGCGACGAATCCTGCGTCGGCATTGCCTGTCTTGACCATGGCGAAGACTTGACCAACGTTTTCCGTGGTGACGACGGTCAGATCATTGGACGGCTGCCACTTCAAATGCCCCAGGGTTTGCTCCGCAGCTAATCCATAGGGCGCGAGTTGAGGATTTGCCATGGCAAGCCGCTCAATCTGCTTGAGTTGTCGCTCCATGGATAGGTTTGATCGCTGTTTGGGACGCCATAACACCAGCCTACCTCTGGTGTAGGGCTGGCTTGGACCCACTGCTACGCCATTTTGCGCAAGTTTTTGCGGCCGCTCGACGTCCGCGGCAAGAAACAGATCGAAAGGTGCACCTGCAAGGATTTGAGCATACAGCTTTCCGGTCGAGCCGACGCTCACAGATATCTTTTCCTTGTCACCAGTTTCCTCTTGGTACCGAACCACGATGGCCTGCAGCGTCTTTGCAAAATTGCTTGCAACGGCGATGCGCAGAGAGGCCTCGGCTGACGAGCTGCCTGCATACATGATAGATAGGCCAAAGAGCATTAAACGGTTGATCATGGTTGGTTTGAGTAGTCTCGTCATAGTTGACTGATCGGTTATCATGTCCCAATAGTGAGGCAGAGGGGAATCCAATCCCTGATTCGATTTTTCGCATAAGATCTTTTAGGCGGAAAAATGTGGGCTTGTTATTGAATGGTTTGACATATCCTCTCCTAAAGCTACGCCTTATCCGATAGGTTTAGGTAAAACGACGTAAGGATTGACGACAAATGACGGATCAGCGCGGTAATCAAACAGCGACCGAAAAAGTTGAACCCACAGCGCGATCTATGCGAACCGTCGCCATGACAGCCTTGGGCGGCACAAGTATCGAGTGGTATGACTTTTTTATTTACGGTACTGCAGCTGCACTGGTATTTCCGACACTTTTTTTTGCTGAAGATATGCCTCGTTATGTGAGTCTGATCGCCTCATTCAGTACCTTTGCGGTGGGTTTCTTGGCGCGGCCAGTAGGCGGGGTGGTATTTGGTCATTTTGGTGATCGAGTCGGCCGTAAGGCGGCACTCGTTACTGCTTTAATGATGATGGGAGTTGCAACGACCCTGATCGGACTGCTCCCCAGCTATGAGCAGGTGGGACCTTTGGCTCCGCTGCTGCTGATATTTTTGCGCTTTGTGCAGGGACTAGCTGTGGGGGGACAGTGGGGTGGTGCGATGTTGTTAGTAACAGAAAATGCGCCTTCCGATCAGCGTGGATTTTATGGCGCCTTTGCCCAGGTTGGTGCGCCGGCAGGTCTGGTGCTGGCGAACCTAGCCTTCCTGGCAGTAAGCGGTAACTTATCTGATGAAGCCTTCATGGACTGGGGGTGGCGTGTACCCTTTATCTCCAGCGTGCTACTTATCGGCTTGAGTTTGTACGTACAGTTAAAGCTGGAGGACACCGAGGCCTTTAAGGAGCTTGCGCAAGCCGCTATTCCCGCGAAGACGAAGCCACGTTCCCCGGTGCTACAGGCACTGAAAACCTATCCTCGCGAGATTGGCCTAGCAGCAGGATCCTTCCTCGGCGTGCAGGTCACTTTTTATATCTGCGTTGCATGGATTATCTCTTATGGCAACGATCCTGAGGGGTTGAATATCGCCCGCTCAGATATGCTATCGGCCGTGCTGGTTAGCACCATGTTTGCAATACCGGCAAATTTTATTTTCGGTGCTTGGTCTGATCGTCATGGGCGTCGCGGAATCTATAAGTTGGGCGCGATTTTGACTGGCTTATGGGCATTTGCCATGTTCGCCATGATTGATACCGGAGACTGGTTGCTAATCACCATCGCGCTCTCGGTCGCGCACATATTGGTTTCTATGATGTATGGGCCACAAGCAGCGCTCCTCGCAGAGCTGTTTAGTACGGAAGTGCGATACTCAGGTGCATCCCTCGGCTATCAGTTAGGAGCGATATTAGGCGGCGGTTTTGCGCCAATTATTGCTACAAGCTTGCTCGTCTTTGCAGGAAGTTCGATGTGGGTCGCAGGATATATCGCGTTAGCCAATGCGCTAACCTGGGTCTCAATCAACGCGCTGAAAGAAAACCATGTCAAAGACTTGGACTCGGTAGCATGACGCAGGGAAGCCACGACTACGGTCATATTTAAATTTGCATCAGTTAGGGCTATTGGAATTCTAAAAAGCCCTGACTGATGGCCTCTTGTCCCGCCGCATTCAGCACTCGAAAACCAATACAGCCGTCTGCGGGTTTGCCGATCTGTAGCGTAATGTCGCTGGGCAACATTACCATAGCGGCGAAGCGACCACCGAGCCGTGTTACGCGATTAGGCTCTTCACCCAAACAGTTATTAACCAGCGCACTGACCGCCAGCGCCAGTGTCGCAGTGCCGTGCAAAATGATGTCGGGCAAGCCGGCAGCCAAGGCAAAGGCTTTGTCCGTATGAATCGGGTTCCAGATATGCGCGCACTCGCTATAGGTGTGAGCTAGGCCGCCATCCACTGGGATCGTCTCTGTGCTTGCCAGTTCGAAGCCTGCGGCCTGCTTTGGTAAGGCAGGTATTGCCATGGGCGCGGACCCGCCATCCCGGGTGATCTCAACCCCTCGATAGATGCTAGTTTGATAGGTTTGGCTGACCAATTCACCTTGTTCATCCCAGGTATCTAGACGCATAACCGATGCGGCCCCGGGCCGTATGCCCTGAACATCGACAACTGTTGCCTGAGTGCGCAGTATCTCTGCCCCTCGAATCGGTCTGAAGATGTGTAGATCGTGGGTGGCGTGAACGCCCATGGCGGATTCGGCATCAGTCAGACCGCCCGCGTTAGCGAGTTCTCGCGTGGCGAGTATGGAGGGCCACTCTAGGCAGACGGGGAAGACCGGATGCCCAAAAATCGGTCTGGTAGTGTTCATATAGTAAGGATTCAAGTCGCTGAGACTTGCGGCATAGGCCATCAGCCAGCGGGCATCGACCTGATGCTCAAATGTTTGGGTTTGGGTGCCAATGGTTTGAGTGCTCAGTGGCATGATTGCTTCCAGTTTTTGCTTCAGGGTTATTGTACCCTGACGACTGAAGCGCAAGTGGCTTTTGCAGCGCCATATTTCCTTGGTTATGGTTTAGCGTTCATTTGAGGGTAATTGGGATTATTCGATGCGCGTAAGACAAATGGCCGCACCTCTTGGGGCGATAGTTGAAGAGTTGGATGTGCGCACCGTTGATGCGAGCGTCGCGAATGAGCTGAAGAGACTTTTTTGCCAGCACCACGTGCTGGTTTTCCCTCAGCAACAGTTAACCCCCGATGATCAGATTTTGTTTGCAGAACATTGGGGTGAGCTCATTCCGTTTCCCTACGGGAGTTTGCCTGGTTACCCAAATATTATTGAGCTGCGAAATCGCGGTAAGGCCCGTGATGTGAATCAGCATTGGCACTCGGATATGACCTACGATCCAACACCTCCCAAACTCACCATGCTCTATGCGCTAGAAGCACCAGCAATCGGCGGCGAAACGGCCTTCGCAAACCAGATTTTGGCTTACCAAGAGCTTAGTGCGGGTATGAAGAAACTTGTCGACTCACTAGTCGCCAAGCACTCGGCAAAAGATCTTGCCAGACTCTATGGTCAAGACCCCGATCAGGCATCCGAGGCTGAACATCCTGTGGTACGCACCCATGATGAGTCTGGAGAGAAAGCGCTCTACGTATGCCGCGCGTTTACGCGTCAGTTTCAGGATTGGTCACGAGAAGAAAGCAAGGCTCTGCTCGATTATCTTTATGAACACTGCGTCCGTCCGGAGTATCAAGCGCGCCATCAGTGGCAGGCCGGCGACTTGGTCATGTGGGACAATAGATGCTTGCTCCATTATGCCGTGCACGATCACGGTGATGATCCTCGTGTGATCCATCGCTTGCAAGTTCGAGGAGTATCGCCGGTGTGAATATCAATTATGGTGAAGCTCTCAGTCGTCACTTAGAAACAGTGATTCCCGACGAGAGGGCCTATTCAAGGATTTGGCTGCGCGAGGTAGCCCCACTGGCCTCACGACAGGCTCAGGCGGTGCAGGGAGGCTTACTGGCAGATCGGCTGGCCTGGGTATTCGTTGCAGGCTATCAGTGTGCGCTGCGGCACACTTTTCCCGAATTACCTGCGGACAGTATGGCGGCGTTCGCGGTGTCTGAAGACCGCAAGGGTGAGCCTCCATTGCCCGGTGTCACCGCTACAGTGTTCAAAAGTGAAACTAAAGTCAGCGGATACAAAACGTGGGTGGCTTGCTGTGCAACTTTGTCGCACCTCGTTATTAAGTCTGATCGTGGAGATAAGGCCAACTACTATTGTCTCGAACGCAACAGTCACGGCCTGACGCTCACGCCGAAGTACGGATCGTTCCTTGCAGAAATGAGTCAAGGGGTTGCACAACTGAAAGAGGTCACGGTCGGATCACCCTTAGAAGCCAGTCAGGTCAGCCACTTTGGTCTTCGAGAGACGCTCTATATCTACATAGCGTTCTGCGCTTGGGCGGGAAAATTTTTGGAGTCTGACGAACATTGCGAGGCATTAATCAGGAGACTCGCAGGCCTCACTGAACGCCTGCCATTAGACCAAGCGGCCCTTGCTGAACTTAAGGCTGTCGACCAAGCGGTCCAAGAATTACGAGGATCTGTTCCCGACACGGCGGCTCTCAATTTTGAGCAGGATCAGCGCCTTATCGCCATGTATTCGCCCGGCATTCAAAAACGCGAGCTCGGCTAGCGATCACGAAACCACCGAGCCACCATCGCAGGTGATGACGTCGCCGACGGTAAAGCCGCTGGCACGAGAGCTCAAGAATATTGCCAAACCTGCGATGTCCTCGGGGGTGCCTACGCGCCCGCGCGGGTTATTTCTGCCCACTGCATCCCAATCTGTGTTCTCCGTGTCGCCGCCAGCGCCAACACCGGTACTTAGCATGTAGGTTGGGAAGGGTCCTGGCGCAATACCATTAACGATAATGTTGCGTTTAATTAGATGTGCAGCGAGTACTCTGGTCAGGTGATGTACGGCCGCTTTTGAAGGACCATAAGAGAAATTATCGAAGACTGGTGTTTTGATGCCGTCAATGGAACCCACGTTAATGACGTGGGAAGGCGTCTGTTGATCAGCGTTCTTCTCGAGCATTGGCAGCAGCTTTTGGGTGAGAAAAAATACTCCCTTCACATTGGTGTCCATAACTTTGTCCCAGCCTACCTCCGGGAATTCCTCCAATGGTGCTCCCCAGGCGACGCCGGCGTTATTCACCAAGATATCGACGTGAGCTTCTCTGCTCGATAGCTCGCTCACGAAGCCTTCGATGCCCTCAATGGTAGCCATATCGGCTGGGATGGAAATGCATTCGCCGCCCCACGCTTCAGCTAACCGCTCAGCTGACGCGTTGCAAATCTCAGCCTTTCGCGAAGTAATATATACCTTCGCACCATTCGCTAAATATCCGGCGGCAATCATTTCGCCGATACCCCTGGAACCACCGGTGACCACGACGACTTTGCCTTCGACTGAGAATAGATTTTTCATTTAAAGGATCCCTGATTGTCTGCTTTTGAATGCGAAACCGCTGGTTTAAGACTGAGGTGTCTCAGGTTGGCTCACCAATCATTTTGATCATTTCGTCACGGTTAACGCTGCGCTGAATGCGTGCAGCGGCATTCTTTTTGCGACCACGCAGCATGTAGCGGAATACGGTATTTCTGATGCGTTTGTCTTTTAAAAACCCGCCAGGCTTTTCGACCAAGTTCACTGTGCGCATGATGCCTCGGTGAACGTGCAGCTGATGTTTGGCTGCGGCAACGAGGGCATCACCAAAGGCGAGGCCAAACCACTGTTTGATGGATTTGGCCTTGTCCAAACTGCGCCCGTCTCGAAGAGCGGCAGCTTTCTTGATGCCATTTTTATCTTCGTTGAGGCTGGCATTAAAGATCGGTCGAATCTCTTCCTCGGTTTTAGCCTTAAACGCAACGGCCCGCTGCCAAGGGTCCGATTCGCTACTCAGCACCTCACTAAGCAGATGTGCGTGCAGTGTGCCAGTGCTGCAGCCTCTCCCGTAAAGCGGGTTCGTTCGCGCTGCAGCATCACCTACGGCAAAGTAGTTCAGCAACTTAGGGCTGGTGTCATTAGGGATATAGTCCCGCCATACCGCGTGAATTTGACCAATTCCAAAGGGTGACGTGGTAGGGGTTGCAGCCTCGGGAGATATCCAAGGCACGAGGCCGGGGATGTTCATGCAGATCTGGTCGAACTTGTCGCCATTCTTGACAGCCTCCCGTAGCTCAGGCTCCTCGTTTGGCAGACAAACGATAATGGCAAAGTGGCCGTTGTCTCCTGGGAAGACACCATACTTCAAATAGCCTAGATCGCCGGCGGAAGGATTTTCACTGTCTCTCTTGGGCTCGCTCACGCCCTCATTTAAGGCATAGTGTCGTGTGTAATAAACAATCTCAGCATCATCGCGCTGTTCTACAATATCGGCGCCCTTCGCTTGTAGCCAACCAAAGAACTTATCCGCCCGACCCGACGCGTTAACGATGATGTCCGCGCTGTGAACGCTCTTAGAGTTTCGGTTGTGTCGATCGGTAAGCTCTATACCGGTAACGTTAATTACAGATCCGCCATGCTCCGACTGGGTCTCTTCAACGATCACATCGGTGACGTAGGTTTGGTTTTGAATAGTTAGATTGGGTTCGCGTTCGACGTAATGACGCAAGACCGTCTCAATCGTCGCGCGCCGACACAGCAACATCCAAAGTTTTTCGTCACCTGGCTCCGGCTGGTACTGGTCGGCCAGGTGATCGGGAACCATATCTTCAAAAGTCAGTTTGCGGGCACCGGCGGCGAGCAATTCTTCGAGTAAGTCGGGGTAGTTTTCGCCGAGCACACTGCACATTAATCCAAGAAATGCGTGAGGGTGTCGAAACTGGGCTGCTCCCCGCCTCTGCCAAGAGAAGAAAGCGTCTTCAGCATTTCCTCGGGGTGGCGGGACGTCTCGCTCAAACAGTGTCACATTGAAGCCCTTGCGCGCCAAGGATAGACCGGTAAAAAGGCCGCAGATTCCTGCTCCAACCACAGCGATGGATTGATTCATGATGTCGCTCTCTAAGTCCTAATTAAAACGTTATCAAAGCCTGTGGCGTTGGGGAAATAGTAGGTGCACTTGTGGTGAGGGATTTCTGTTATAAAAACGCTCTGGCAACGATTGAGAGGAGCGAGGGAGAGGGATGTTAGAAGCGGTACAACTGGGTAACAGCGGATTACGCGTGTCTGAACTTTGTCTTGGTACCATGAATTTTGGTATCCCCGGTCGTGGGCACCAAGGTGACTGGACGCTGACGCTGGAAGAGGCAAGACCCATTTTCAAAGCGGCCATAGATCATGGCCTTTTCTACTTTGATTGTGCTGATATCTACGGCCTCGGGGCTTCTGAAGAGGTAGTCGGTGCGCTGTTAAAGGAGCTGCTGCCTCGAGACGAGTATGTTCTCGCCACAAAAATTGCCATGCCCATGGGGCGTAATGCCAACCAGGGAGGCCTATCGCGAAAGCACGTTCGAGAGGGCATAGACGCCTGTTTGCGACGCACCGGCCATGATTACATTGACCACTTGGTAATACACCGCCATCCACACGGTATTCCCGGTTCAGTGCATACTCCTATTGAAGAAACGCTCGAAGCCCTTCACGACGCGGTAAAAGAGGGCAAAGTCCTGTATCTAGGTGGTTCCTCGATGTTCGCTTGGCAGTTTGCTGAGCTTCAGCTCACTGCGAAAATGAACAACTGGACGCCGTTCGTGTCGATGCAGAATCATCACAATTTGGTGTATCGCGAGGAAGAGCGCGAAATGAATCCATACTGTGCGAGCACCGGTGTCGCGCTAACACCTTGGTCGCCGTTGGCGCGCGGTATTTTGGCAGGTTCCTACCAAGGCGGATTTAGCGGCGGTAGCACCAGTCGGTCGCAAGGTCAGGATCGCAAACGCACGGAGGGTCTCTATCAGGGCGATCATGTGTTCCCGATTGCAGAACGGGTCATAGAAACCGCCAGTAAATATGAGTGTACGCCGGCACAAATCGCGGTCGCTTGGCTAAAGGGTAGGCCCGGGGTGACGTCACCGATTGTTGGTGTATCCAAAGTGAGTCAGCTAGAGGATTTGGTCGCTGCCGCGGCCATTGAACTGGCCACTGAAGATGTGGACTATTTAGAAGAACTATACCAACCGGTGAAGAATTTGTTGTCCATTGGCACCAGCTAAAGACAGGCTCACCAAAGATTGGAGCGTAAACATGCGCATAGAACCGATACAAAAAACCGAAACGACAGTCTTCGGCGCAATTGTGACCGACGTGGACCTGAATCATCTGAGCGATGAGGAGTGGAAAGTCGTCGAGGCCGCGTGGTACAAGCACGCGGTACTGGTATTTACCGGCCAGCATATTGAAGAGGCAGCCCAGGTTGCGCTTGGCGAACGCATTGGTGAATTGGAGCAGTTGGTGACAGATCGCAAGTCTGTCCCTATCAGCAATCGAAAGATTGATGGCAGCGCTGTGGATGCCGAAAGCGATCACTTTAAAATTCTTAAGGGTAACGAAGGTTGGCACACGGATAGCACCTATATGCCGCTATCGGCTCGCGCGTCAATTCTCGCCGCTCAGGTTGTGCCCGAAGAGGGTGGTCAAACCGAATGGGCCGACATGCGCGCTGCCTACGATGCCCTTGATAGCGGGACACGCGAGCAAATTTCCGATCTTGCGGCCTATCACTCTTTGTTTTATAGCCAGTCCAAGGTTGGCCACAATCCCGCCAAGGGAGTCTCCTACGGGTTGAATAACCAGGACATCCCTCTGCGGCCGCTGGTAAAAATGCACCCCGTAACTCAGCGCCCTGCTATATTCATTGGGCGTCACGCTTACGGTATCCCAGGATTATCGGAGTGTGAGTCCGAGGCGCTGCTCGAGCGATTGGTGGAATTCGCTTGTCAGCCGCCACGAGTGTTCTCTCATACTTGGACGCCTGGCGATGTTGTGATGTGGGATAACCGCTGTGTGCTGCATCGCGCTCGACCCTACGATTACGACAAGCCGCGCATCATGCGGCATGTTCGGGTCGCGGGTGACCCCCGAACCGAGGCAGGAATCCGCGTCTAAGGGATGTTAGCTGTGTCTGTCTTCACTGCCGAGTACCACGAGACACAGTAGGGTACGCAAAAGGTGAGAAGCACTTTTAACCAACTACTCGTTGTCATTGCATGCGCAAAAATTGCGTCGCCGTGATTGATGGTCGCCAAAATACATCCCACCACGATGGCGACCTTAAATGCGCGCAAGTGAATGTCGCGGCGAAACAGCGACGGTTCAAACATCGTTTCTGCGATTTTCGAAGGTGATTAACTCAGGGTTGCCAGGGCGAAGAGTCCAGCGACTGAACCTACTACGCCTGCTTGTTGAAAGGTTCTTACCGATAGCTGGCCGAGGGTTTCTGCAGGATCCGAGCCACCAAGGGTCTGGCGCAAAATCCCGGTTTCAATAAACGTGGCATACAAAATGAAGCCAAAGACCGAACTAACAAGGGCAATTCTGCCGATGCTGTCGAGTGGTAGGACAGCCACCAGAATCAACAGTAAACTCCAGTGAAAGACCCAACCGCCAAAGCTCATCCAGTGGAATTGGCGCTGAGTATTGGTCGCCATATCAAAGTTAAAGCGAAATAGTGACGTGCCCTTGGGCTTCACGCGCGGCGCGCTTGCTCCGGAAAATTTTGCCCCGGTGTAATGCCCCCATTCGTGGAACAGAGCGCCAAGAATGTAGCCGACAAAAATCGCGTCGAGCACGCTTACCGCCAGGGCGAAGCCCAGTCCAGATACCAAGTACCAAGTATCAGCAGCAGCCCATAGCGATAGGGCGGCCAAAGCGATTGCGGCGTCTCGGGCCAACAGTGAGAACAAAGAAGGTTCAGGTTTAGTGGTTTGTTCGCTCACGCGCTCCGCCTCAGGTGGTTCGAATTCATGACTGCAAAGATGGTAGCGGAAGATACCCAGAATGCATACGTTTCAACCTAGTCTGCGGTCAGTTCCAGCACCGCGCGACCAATACCCAAGGAGAAATCGCCAGCAAAGCAGCCAACCGCGAATGGGGTTTTTCCATAAGCGCCCGTGATGACCTGTTGTCCTGGCTGCAGAGAGTGACTAAAGTCGGCGAGCCTCTGGGCCAAAGTAGCCAGCGATTCGTAATGGGGATCCATATGACCTTCGCTGGTAACCCGCTCGATCTCTGTGTTGCGACCCTCGGTTTGCTCGCTTAGCGTTACCTGCATAGCAGAAAGGTCGTCAGTGAGCTGAGCGTCAGTGATTGGTTCGCCGTATACGATGCCCCAGTTCGACAGATTGTCGGCGATACGTAACCCGGCTGCAGAGCCTGGCGGCAGACGCTTTTGATTTATTTCAAACCCGGGAGCAAGGCCAGCCATCGCTGATTTGGCGCTTCTCGGTGTGGCACCGTTACCCAGTTCCTTACCAACAATAAAACACAGTTCGTTCTCAACCCCACCATTGTATAGAGCGCTGCGGGGGAGCCGCGTGCCGCTGCGAAAGATTCTGCTTTTGAGGACAAAGCCCGAAGGCCTGACGCCCACACCCAGGGCGTCTCGTGATTCGCCAGACGTCATGCCGATTTTCCAGCCGCCGAGTTCTTCGCCCTCGTTAAGCCAGCGGTCGAGCAGCTGAAATTGCAGAGCCTGGCCCTCGTCGGCGCTGGGTGCCGCATGATTAAACAGCGGTGCTGGGTCGCTATCGGGTTGTAGTTGCAGTTGCCAAAGTGTGTCCAGCAAAGTGGGCATAGGTGGTGCCTTTTAGAGATTACAGAACGATCGAACCATACTTGCAAAACATATTTGGATAAACGAGTGCAGAGGGGTCTGGCTAGCTCTGATCCTACATCACCCCCTTAACAAGATTGGACAGACAGAGTTTTGCCTTGTCCAGTGTTGGGGTATGTTTAGCTAGTAAAGTATCAGGGGAACATCATGGCCTATGCATCAGCAGATCGGGCGTACTACGACGCCGACAGCCATATCATGGAATTGCCGAACTTTCTGAAGGCCTATGCGGATCCAGCACTCCGGGATGACATTCCCGAAGTCAGTTACTCGGCATCTGTCGTCACCGATGAAGAGGTTGGGGTGATCATGGATCAAGGTGGTCAGCATTCAGAAGAACATGTGGCGGCGCAACTCGCCATGGGCGATGAGCTCATTCAACACTCCAAAGAAATTCAGGCCCTTGGTGCGTTCAACGGCCAAGACCGCTCTGCCGCTATGGATTTGCTTGGGTTCAAAAAGCAGCTGGTGTTTGCGACTCACTCGGTGGCCTTCCCCTTCCATCCCAGCAGCAAAAAGGACCCGGTGCTACGTTACGGCGCAGCTCGCGCACATAATCGACATATGCTGGATTTTTGCTCTGCCGATAGTCGACTGATGGGTGTCGGCGTCGTGCCGCTGGATGATCCGGCCCACGCAATTGAGGAGGTGGACTGGGCGATTAAAGAAGGTTTGCATGCTATCTGGATTCCCCATCGGGCACCGATTGACCTTTCGCCGGGCCATGTCGAGCTTGAGGGTTTTTGGGCGCGTCTGGCGGAAGCCCAGGTGCCCTTCGTACTGCACGTCGGCGGAGCACCACTCCAGGTGTCTAAAAGCTGGGGCAACAACGGACGAGCACCGGTAAAAGACTGGCTGGGCGGTGGCGAGAATGTACGCACAAAGGATGCAGCCGTACTCCACCAAACACCGGAAATGTTCTTGAGCGTACTGCTGCTCGATGGGGTGTTTGAGCGCCACCCCGGCTTACGTGGAGCAGCCGTCGAACTAGGCGCTGGATGGGTGCCAGAAATGTGCCGGCGGCTAGATTGGGTGACTCGTATCTACGGACGCTCAGACAAGTCCGTGAGGTTTGATCGCACACCTTCACAGCAGTTGATCGAGCAAATGGCCTTCACGCCGTTCTCCCATGAAGATGTCGCCTATCTGATGGATGACTCTCATCCTGATCTGTATCTCTTCTCCAGCGATTATCCGCATTTGGAGGGTACAAAGGACCCCATCGGTCGGTTCGAGAGATTTCTCGAAAACGCCGAGCCCTCCGTTCGTGATGCCTTCTACAGCGAGAACTTTCTGCGTTTATGGCCCAATGCGAGGGTTTAGAAAACTGTGGGTGAAGCAATGAGCGATCAGGCAGCCAACGACAAAGCCGCAAGTCTCAAAATGCTGGTGTTGGCGATAGGCGCCATTGCCCTTATGGGCTTGGTGATGACCTTTGTTGTCCGCTGTCCCTGTGAGCGTGTCCCTGGCACCGTGTTATTTGGTACGCAAGTTGAAGCCAGGATATCCGATTGGTCTTTCGCCAACGAGGTGCGCCTATGTCAGATCGAGGTGCAAGGAGTCATTCCTTGGTCGGTCAACCTAAACTGCATGGCAGACGCACAGGGGAGCCTGTATCTCAGCTGCTCTCGTTGCGACGGCAAGTATTGGTCGGGCAGGGCGCTGGTGAATCCTGCCGCACGGATTCGCATTGGCGGCGACCTCTACCCGGTGAACCTGTCGCGGGTAGAAGTGCCGTCACGGCTTGACCACGCCTGGCGCACTCGCGCCGCCAAAACCGGCATGGGCGTAGATCGACAGCGTCCGAATCATTGGTGGTCGTTCGCTGTCACCAGTCGCTAGCTGGGCTCGTGGAACATCGACGTGCGGCCGCCATCGACCACGAGGTCGTGACAAGTCACAAATCGTCCCGCATCGCTTGCTAGATACAGCGCGGCCTCGGCAATGTCCTCGGCCACTCCGGTTTTGAGCAGGGGCACTGACCGCGCCAGACTTTGCTGCAGTTTGTTCATCTTGCGTTCGTTTTCTTCGTCACTGAGTGTGTTGGCGCGCTGGGATCCGCCCCAGAAAATCGGGGTAGCGATAGCCCCGGGCGAGATCGAATTGACGCGTATATTGTGCTCGCCAAGTTCGATGCCAGACATGCGGGTGTAGTGGGTGAGAGCTGCTTTTAGGGCCGAGTAGAGTAAATCCCCCTGTCGATAGCGCAGTCCGGCAATGCTGGAATTGTTGATGATGCAGCCGCCACCGTTGGCCTTCATAGGATCAACGGCGTATTTGGTGCCCAGCATCGCGCTAGAGAGCAGTAGTCGTACGCCATAGTCGATATGTTCTTGAGTGAGTTGGTCTAAGGGTGCGCCAACGGGTCCGCCTGCGTTATTGAATAAAATATCCAGCCTGCCGTGAGTCTGACTGGTATGGAAAATGCAGTCCGCGATCGCTGCTTCTTCCATAACGTCAGCTTCGCGGTAACTTGCGTTTGGTCCAAGCGAATCGGCTAAGGCTTGGCCTTTCTCCACGGACCGGCCGGTAATCACCACGGTAGCACCTTCTTTGACGAACAGTTCAGCGGTCGCGGCCCCGATGCCGCTAGTGCCGCCAGTAATCAACGCCACCTTTCCCTTCAGTCTGTCAGGCATATTGCTCTCTCCTCAGTTCATATAAAAAGCCGACGCAGAATACCGCAAGTATGCCCCCTCACAAGATTGTCAACGACCAGGCGAATGTTTCTTGTACTCTCAGGAATGTCGGGGCACCCTGGACGAAGATGGTGGGAAGTTAAGAACAACCAGTGCTGCGAGAGAAATGAGCGAAGCCACGATGGCTCAAGGGCGGCAAGTGAGTCTTTGGACAAAGGCCACGTATGGATTTGGGGCTGCAGCCTACGGCATAAAGAACAATGGCTTCGATTACTTTTTCCTGATTTTCTACAGTCAGGTGATGGGGGTGAGTGCCTACTTGGTGAGTTTGGCGCTGCTGATCGCGCTAACATTTGACGCTGTTAGCGATCCGTTAATCGGCTTCTTGTCAGACAACACCCGGTCGCGTTGGGGAAGGCGCCACCCATTTATGTATGCTGCCGCGCTACCTGTTGCCATTGGCTATTTTTTCGTCTGGAACCCGCCAAGCAACCTGAGCGGTGATGAATTGTTTCCCTTTATCGTAGGTATTTCCATCGTCGTGCGCACGCTGATAACCCTTTACGAAATCCCCAGCTCCGCATTGGTGGCAGAAATCACAGACGACTATGACGAGCGCACAAGCATGTTGACCTATCGAAGCTTTTTCGGGTGGACTGGTGGCACGCTCATGGCGACAGCGACGACCATGTTGCTGCTAGTGCCCACAGATGAAATCAGCAATGGCATGTTCAACGTTGAGGGTTTCAATCAAATGGGCCTGTTGGGCGCATCGTTGATGTTCTTGGTAATCGTCTCTTCAGCCCTGGGCACCCATCGCTTCATTCCTCTGCTTAAGGCACCACCTCCGCGCCGAGAGCTTTCCGTGAAAAGAATTTATCAGGAGATTTTCGAAACACTCGCGACCAAATCCTTTGTAGCGCTCTTCCTAGCAGCTATGTGCGGTGCGATAGGCTCAGGTGTTGCCGCGACCCTGAGCTATTACGTCTATACCTTTATTTTTGAATTCTCCTCCCAGCAGATTGGCTACATCTCCATCAGCGTCGTGCTGTCGGCAATCATCGCCTTTGTCGCGGCGCCGTTGATTGGCAAAACCCTCGGTAAAAAGCGTGGTGCCATCGTTGTTGGCTTATTCGCCTTCACCATTGTGCCAGCGCCCGTGATTTTGTGGCTGCTGGGGTTGATGCCAGAAAACGGTAGTCCTGAACTCTTCCCGCTGTATTTGTGCATCATTATCGTTGACGTATCGCTGATCATTACCTATCAGGTAATGAGTGGTGCCATGATTGCTGACTTGGTCGAAGAGGCGGAGCTGCGAACTGAGCGGCGCAGCGAGGGCATATTCTTTGCGTCGGTGACCTTTGTGCGAAAAATCACGCAAGGACTCGGCGCTGCCTTTGCGGGTCTAATTTTAACCGTCAGTCAGTTTCCTGCCGGAGCGACACCGGGAGAAGTGCCGAATGAGGTCTTGAGAGATTTTGCCTTGGTCTACGCCCCGACACTGCTAACGGTGTGGATGTTGATGATTTTCTGCCTGTCCATGTACACGGTGGACCGCGCTCAACACGAAGAGAATTTGAAGGCCCTTGGAAGGGGCTAGTAGCTGCGATCGCCAGCACTTGAAAGAACCAACGACTCCAGACAATCTGGAGGAAACCGTACGGTGGAGGAACGGGAATGGAGACGATGATTAAACCGATCAACGCGGTCGCGCTATTACTTAGCCTGATAGCGACCAGTGGGTCCGCGCTGGAAGAAGGAAACCGGGTTGAGAATTTTCGCTTGATGGATCACCAAGGCGCGTCACATGAGCTGCATTATTTCGCAGACGCCCCGGCTATCGTGTTGATGACCCACAGCACCAGCTGCAGCACCATGCCGCAGAACCTACAAAGACTGACATCTCTGCAAACCCAATTTTCGCCTACAGGCGCTGAATTCATGCTGATCAATTCTGATTTGCGCGATCGCAGGACAACTGTGGCTGCTAGCGTGGCTGATGCCGACTTCCCCATACTTATGGATCCCACTCAAATCATCGGCGAGAGCTTAGGGGCGGACACCGCGGGGGAGACCTTGGTCGTAAACCCCAGAGACTGGACGCTGGCTTATCGTGGCGATGTTACGGGTGCGGC
>MDTA01187983.1_pt1 | contig 17433 bp, 19 predicted proteins | sample 811151 | NCBI WGS metagenome assembly MDTA01 (sample SAMN05326648, study PRJNA326480) | marine metagenome | isolation source: seawater | place: Indian Ocean: South | collected 2010
TCTAGGTTTACCAAAATCTATCATGAAAATAATACCAAATAACGTTTTGATACCAATGCAACCAAACAGCAGAAGTTTAAATTTATCAAACTCAGTTTCCATAGTATCTTATGAAGCTTGGAGACAATTAAGTTTTAAAAAATTATAAGATTTTTGATAAAAATTTCTTAAGTTCTTCAGATTCTGGTTCATATATTATTTTTTTAGGGGTATCAACCTCCAAAAATTTACCATTGTCTAAGTATCCCATTTTGGTAGAAATTTTTTCAGCAAACTTTATCTCATGAGTTACAAATATCATAGTTTTACTACTCCTAGATAAGGAATCAATTAGTTCCAAGATGTCACTAATCAAAGCTGGGTCTAAAGATGCCGTAGGTTCATCGAATATCATAATTTCTGGTTCTAAAACCAACATTCTTGCTATTGCAACTCTCTGTTTTTCACCTCCAGATAAATCATTAGGTAATTTATTATATAAATTTTTAGAAATTTTTACTTTAGATAAAGTTTTAATTGCTTTTTCTATAGCTAGTTTAGAATTGTTTTTTTTAACTAATTTTAATGAAAGTGATACATTTTCAATCACACTCATATGAGGAAATAGATGATGACCTTGAAAAACCATACCAACCTTATTTTTAGGAAATTTTTTATGATTATGATGATCAAAAACATAATCATCAATAATTATTTCTCCAGAATCAAATTTTTCAACTCCTATTAATAATTTTAATAATGTTGTTTTCCCAGATCCAGACGGGCCAATAATAGAAAATTTATCTCCCTTTTCTAATGAGATAGATAAATTAGATATTATTTCTCTTTGGTCGTATGATTTAGATAAATTATTTATACTTATAAAACTCATATTATTTTTAAATAAAAACATGTCACAGTAAACTGCAACATGCTTTTATATTTTTTGTTCAATCTTTATGATCGTCTTCTAGAAGTAGTTCTTCTTGCAGAAGATTTTCTAGCAGTAGATCTCTTTCTTGTTGAAGTAACTGCCTTTTTAGCTACAGAAGCAGCTGCAGAAACTACAGTACCTTTATCAGTTGTAGCAGCATACCATATAACTATACCGAATGCTATTTTATTAACCAAATCAGCTAGATTGTAAATCAAATTCAAATCACCCTCACCAAAAGGGGAATCTCCTATGATATAAACTAGCAAGTATCCTATTGGATATATTGCCCAACCTATGGTTACAATATACCTCAATGTTCTAAATGCTAACTGTCCAGCAGGGTTACCGCTAGAATCATTAGCTTCTTTGGCGTCACCGAAAAAGATAAGATACATTATGTATGCCCATCCAGCCATACCTACAACAAAACCAATAATTTCTTTGGAATCACTTCCAATATTTGCTTCTCCGTAGAATCCTCCTAAGAGCATAACTAAAGAAGCAACAAGAAGTTGCCAAAACAACCTTGGTTTTACTACGGTTACAGCTACTAATATTAGATAAAATTCAACTATCTGTAAAGGAACAGTTATGAACCAATCTATATATCTATAAACTGTAGGGCTTGTACCTGTATCTATCCAAACACTGCTCATCCTGAGGTAATGCCAGAAAGCTATACCTGTAATTAAAGCAGCGACTGTTAGAGAGGTTTTCCATTTTGGGTTTACTTCAAATCTTTCAAGAATGAAAAATAAAGTTGCAGCAGCCATAGAAGCTGTTACTATCCAAAACGAAAAATCAACGACGTTGATATCACTTGAAAACATGTAATCCTCCATGTTATTCGTTTGTAAGTTAACAATTTTAAGACTATTTGAATTTTGTTTTTATGTCAATACTAATGAGAATGCTAAGGTATTACAATTTCTTTTTCGTCCCATAAAGTCACATTGTCTATTATTAAGTTTTCTTCTTTAGCATCATTTGTAGGTGGGTACAAATATAATTCATCATTATTCGTAAAGTATTCTATATCCTTAAAATATTCAGTAGTAAAATCTATCGGTGTACCTTGTATAATATGTGTTTCTCCATCAGTAATAAGTATTAACTGATTACCCACAATAGAAAGCCTAAACTCTGTAACACCATAAACATCTGGTGTTTCCGCTTTCAGATTTATGGGATAATTCCAGTAACTATAACCTGTTGGCTCATGAATTCTAGAAATTTCAACCACCTTTGAACCATCAAGATTTCTTCGGAATTTTGCTTCGATATATGTCATATAAAAAGGCATAAAAGCCCTAAATCCAATATCAATTGAGGAGCCTGTTGTCGAATCAGATAACCAGGCAGGAATAATAAATTTCCCTGTTAAGTCATCATATTTTTCAGTGTTAATTCTTTTTTTCCTTTCCGTATATGAGCTGAATTCCAAGTCATATTTTACCCAAGGTGGTGGTGGTGGTGGTATATAAACGGGACCCCATTTTGCGTTGTATATAGGCAATGGGTCTGATTCTTCATATGTTTTTTGTGAATCACCAAATGTTACTTGCCTTTTTTTTCTAGTTTCAAAATTAACAGTCCATAATGAACCATTTATATTTACTAAGATTTCTCTATCATCAATTGACCAATGAAGAGTTCCTAATTCAGTTAGGTTCTCAAAATATGATATTGGTGCTGGATTTGACCCATCAATATTAATAAGCCATAAAGAATCTTCCTCAGAAATAGCAGCAATATATTTTTCATCATTAGAAATTGAAAAATACTTGTAATTTTGTCTAAAATTATCATCATTTACTATGTCAAAAGTATCGATGCCATTAAGTGCCATTTTATAAATTCTATCTTCACCAAGAAATAGAATATATTCGTCATTATTGATTATCTTGGGTGATTTTTCTTCGATTGGAGTATAAGTCAGCCTTCTCTTATTTAATCCATCTGAATCCATTAGATATAAATCATTATTATCTAAATTTGAGTATATTATTGATTTCCCATCACTAGAAAAACTAGCATCAACATGGCTCATAGTTGGTTCATTTTGCCCAGTCAAAGGTACTTGCATAGTGCCGTCAGAATTCATAGACCATAATTGCCAAAATGTTGAATCCCTTTTTGATTCAAAAACTATTTTTTGGCCATTAGGCGACCATTTCGGATTAATATCATCCTGATAATTATCAGTAATTCTTGTGATTTCCTCTGAATTCAAATACATAGTATAGATATCATGATTTAAAGCAAAATGCTCAGAATTTGAATTAAAAACGAATCTTTCTAAAATATTAAGTACTATTGGAGTGGGAGTTGGAATAGGAATTGTCGTTGCTGTAGCCAAAGGGGTGCTAGTTGGTAATGGTGTAGATGTAGGTATTGGTAGGGCTGTTGGAGTTGGAGGAGGCGGGGGGGGAGTTGGATCAGGAACAGAAGTAGCTGTAGGACGAGGAGTAGGGGTAACAGTGGGGGATGGTAGGGGTATAGCAGTTGGAATTTTAGTTACCTTTGAAATAACAGGTGTGGTTGATGGTAAAACTAAAGTAGCAGGCTGCAGATTTTGCAATTTATCATCTAGATTTTCATTATCTTCAATTGAAGTTGGAGATGAGCAGGATAGTATAAAAAAATAAACCATGCTTATCACTAGAAAATATGTACTATTTTTTATCATCAAACAAAAATTTTATTAACAATATTTTTTTATATATATTATCTCACATTTTCTTTCATTAAATTTAGATAATTTTTTTGAATATTCATATTCAGAGTTATTTGTGAATAATTTTGATACCGTAATGATTTCATCAATAGAATTAAAATCGCTTAATTCACTAAGTAAATATCTTATTAGAGATCCTCTAAGTGCTTTAGTCCAGTGAGTAATAGATTTTAACTCGCCATTTATTTTTTCTTGCTTAAAGGAAAAGGTTAATTCATACTTATAGTTTATAACTTTTGATTCAAAAGCATTATTGAATTCCGTTGGCAAAAGATTTAACACTATTTGGTTTTCAAGTTCTTTTCTTAAAACTTCTGTTATTTCATCTTTCCAATATTTAGATAACTTAATACCATCGATTAATTTTGCTCCCATTTTCAACTTATAATCTGGTATTTTATCTAGAGGACGAAGTAACCCAAATAAGCCTGAAAAAATAATTATTGAATCATTAAATAAACTTTTGGTAGTTTCATCTAATGAGGAATAATCAAGAAAATCGTATAAAACTCCAGTATACCTCGAAATAGAAGAAAGAACTTGGGATGTTTTTATTTTGGAATTGATCATATTAATTTTTTCAAAATTTTGACTCGAAATTCCAAGAATTTTAACATATTTTTCTTTTGACAGATTATTATTGCATAAATAATCAATAATTTGTGACCTTTTTTTATTTAAAAAATCATATGACAAAGAATCAAGAGAAAAATATTCTTTATCGCTGGAAGGATTTTTACCTTCAGAGGGTGGAATTAGTATATACAAATATAACTCTAAAGAGCAGATCCGTTTGTTTCACCAGTTCTAACTCTTATAACTTCAGAAACCGGATAAATAAATATTTTCCCATCCCCAATCTGCCCATTTTCACCAGATTTAGCAGATTCAATTATAGCTGTGACTATGGAATCTTTTTTATCATCATCTACTACAAGAGAAAGCAAAGTTTTAGGTAATGCCGCCCTTGTTGTCATTGTTGTCCCTCTGCCTGTCATGACTTCTACTCCTTGCTGTGTACCTTTACCTGTAACATTTACTACGTGATATCCAGTTGACCCCGCTTCTGTAACAGCATCAATAACTGCATTCATTTTCTCCGGTCTGATAATTGCTTCAATTTTTACCATATTGCTACTCCTTTGTATCTATGTATATTTATTTTACCCATTACTTATTTCATAATAATTAAATTTATGTTTCGGAAATATCAAATCAAGAACTTAATCTTTACTATTAGATATAACACTAATTAAATTTTTAGTAAACTCATTTGTAGAAAGTTTCCCGCCTAAGTCTTTTGTTCGTAAGTTTACATCAGATAGAATTGAATCTACGGATCTATCAATTAAACCAGAACATTCAATAAGTTTGTTATTCTTTTGTCTATGACCAATCCAAGATAACATCATACTAAATGACAGAATGAGTGATGAAGGGTTAGCAATATTCTTTCCTGCTATATCTGGGGCAGATCCATGTTGTGCCTGGGCTACTATTAGTTTCTCTCCAAAATTGACTCCTGGAGCTAAACCTAAACTTCCTGAAATTTCGGAAGCCTCATCAGATAAAATATCTCCAAACATATTAGTAGTAACAATAACATCATAATCATCTGAATTTCTAATTAAATTTGCGGCTGTTGCATCAACAAGTTCTTCTTTGTAATCTATATCAGGAAAGTTTTTACTAATTGTTCTCACTGAGTCAAGAAACAATCCATCAGAAATTCTGAATACATTCGCTTTATGCACTGCTGTAACTTTTTTATTTCTAATTGCAGCCTGCTCAAAAGCAACTCTCGCGATTCTTTCTGATTCAAATCGAGTTATTTTTCTCGTCGATAAAGCCATATCAGCAGTAGGCATGTACTCTCCTGACCCTAAATACATATTTCTATCAGGATAAAAACCCTCTGTTCTCTGCCTTACAATCAAAAGATTTATTAATTTACCATTTTTTGTTGGTATCCCTTTTCTAGACTTAGCCGGACGTAAATTTGCAAACAAATCTAACTTAGTAACTATTTCTCCGGAAGGATTAATTCCACCTTTTTCTGGTAAAGGATAGTCAAGATGTGAAACGGGACCAAGAATAACACCATCAGAATTTCTAGCTAGATTTAAAACTTCAGCTGGGAAAGTTGTACCTTTTTCTTTCAAGGACTTGAAACCGATATCGTAAGAATTTAATTTGAAGTTTATTTTGAACAAATCATCTATGCAAAAAATTATTTTTTTTACACTTTCTGTAATTTCAGGACCAATACCATCACCTGGCAGTAGAAGTAATTTAAATTTTTCCATAGATTCAAATCCAGAGATCTTTATCTCTATTATATTTAAATATAGAATTAAAGTGTGAAATAACAAAAGCAATTATGAATATCGAAAACAATCTTACACTTTCATCTGCCATTTTTTTGGGAATATTTATAGGTTTCAAGCATGCACTAGAAGGTGACCATGTAATAGCAATAGCTACAATAAAAAATGATAAGAATAAAATACTTAAAACAATTATGGTTGGTGTATCGTGGGGAGCAGGTCACTCAATTCCATTATTAGTATTAGGTTCAACAGTTTTATTATTAAAGAATCGAATTTTAGACGAAATTAATAATTTATCTAGTTTTTTTGAATTCTTAGTAGCAATTGTACTTATATTTCTAGGTTCACAAATTATTATAAAAAATATTCGTAATAAAAACCTATTGCATAGCCACAATAAGGATCAAATATCATTGCATGTTTCTCATAATAAAAATCAAAGAAATAAAAATGACCATGAGGATAATCATTACCTAATGAGTTTCATACCCTTTTTTAGACCTAAATCATTTCTTATTGGAGTTATTCATGGCTTAGCTGGCACCGGAGCACTAATGGTCATTTTGCTTCCAAATCATAGCAACTTTCTAAATGGAATAATATTCCTTATTTCCTTTTCTATTGGGACAATAATTTCTATGAGTTTTGTTACGGTTGTTTTATTTGCACCACTTGAAAAAATAAATTCGACAAAATTATTGCAAATTATAACAACCACACTTGGCCTTGCAAGCATCATATTAGGAACAATGCTCTTTTCTGATTTATGGCTAGGTTCAAATTTCACATCAATTTTATGGTATTAGCTTAATCAAACAAATATATATTTCAATAACTCTAACAACATAACAATATATTGCGATATTCGTAATTATTATCTATCTAATCTTATTAAATGTTAATAAAATATTAAATAAAGATAAATAAATACGAAATTCGTACACATTCCTATTTTTTGGTGTATAATAAAATTATTACATTTATAAAATCATTGAAAGGACCACATTTTTAAATGTCAAATGTACTTAAAAATTTCAAAAACTTTGTTTACACATACATTGCTTCCTTTGAAGAAATCGAACAGGGTAAATTGTTAGGAGATTACGTATCTTACCACAACACTGATATATCTGAGATATATTCAACATCTCCACTTCTATACAAACGCAGAGAATCTCATCCGAAAAACTGAAGTCCTCTATTTACTCTCCTTGTTATTAAATAAATAACTCAAACATAATTGTTTGAGTTATTTATTTAATAGACAAAATTTTATATTATAATTTTATGAATAAACCCAATTTTCTAATAATAATGTCTGATGAGCACTCAGCACAGTATTCTTCTGTTTATGGCCATCCTATTATAAAAACTCCAAATATGGATAAAATGGCTAAAAAAGGTGCGACTTTCACAAACAATGTTTGTAATTCGCCTTTATGTGTTCCCTCAAGAGCATCCTTTATGACAGGTCAATATGTTTCTAATAATGAAGTATGGGATAACACAAAACCTATGCCTTCTGATAAAATCACTTGGCCATACATATTGCGGAATAACGGATATGAAGCTGTTCTTAGTGGGAAAATGCATCTTATTGGAGTAGATAATCTTCATGGATTTGAAAGAAACCTATCTTATGACCCGCATATTGACGAGCCTCTCCCACATTATTCATGGGAAGAGGGCATTACTAAAGCATCAAAACCATGGAATCATATAAATGAAGCTAGAGAAGGTACTAGCCCTATGATAGAAGCGGATAACAAAATTGAAAAAGAAAGTATAAGTTTTTTATCTGATAAGAATAGAAATAAAAATCCTTTTGCGTTATGCGTAGGATTCATAGCGCCTCACTTTCCTTTTATAGTACCCGAAAAATATTTTAATGAGTATTTTCCAGACAATATTATTATGCCAGACCCTCCACCAGGCCACCTGAATCAATTAAGTAATCATTCCAAAAGACTAAGAGAAATGTTTGGGCTAGATTACAACTGGAATGAAATACAAATTAGAAAATCTATTGCTGCATACTATGGATTGTGTACATTTCTTGATGAAAAAATTGGAAATCTTATTAATGCCCTCAAGGAAAATAACCTCTTTGATAATACAATCATAATATACACCTCAGATCATGGAGATATGCTTGGAGAGCATGGATTGTGGAGAAAAATGAGTTTTTACGATCAGTCTGTTAGAGTCCCCTTACAAATAATAGGTCCAAAATTTATCTCTGGACAAGTTGATAAACCTGTTTCAAATTTAGATCTATTTCCAACTATACTTGATGCTGCAAATATAGATTTAGATCAATATGAATATGATGGACAATCATTAATTAATGTACTAACAACAGGAAATGAAGATTCCTTAGATGATTATGTTATTTCTGAATATTTTGCGCATGGAACTGAAAACCCCATAGGAATGGTTCAAAAGAATGAGTGGAAGCTAATATATGAACATGATAAAAACCCTAAAGTAGAACTGTTTAATCTAAATAAAGATCCTCATGAATATAATAATTTATCTCCGAATCCTGAGTATCATAAAATTATCAAAGAATTATCTGGTAAATTAATTAATTTGTGGGGGGACCCCGAAAAATTAAGAAAAAAAATAATTTACGACCAAAACTCTCGCAAAATAATTAGAAAATTTGCTGGAACAGGAAACTTCTTTTAAGTTATTTTTGCTCTCGATTGGTCAAGAATCTTAAAGCAATATTTTGCCACTATTTCTGGTTCATAAATATCCAATAATGATTGCTGCAAACTAACTTCTGAGAATATAGGCAGGCTATATAAATTATAACTCTTGAGGAGTTTCAAGTATTTATCTACTTCTATCTGACCATCACCTGTCAGACAATAATGAATTTTATCATTAACTTTATACCCGTCTTTAATATGTAATACTGAGGCTATATCGGCGCACATTTGAATAGATTTTTCCATATCATGACCTTCAACAATAAAATGTGATAAATCAAGATCTATAGAAATATTTTTGTGATTAACATCATCGATAAGCCAATGAGCTTTTTCGGGTGATTCAAAATCTGTACCAGCATGCGGTTCTATAGCTAAAATTACATCAAATTCTGATGCCACTTCTCCAATTTGTGATAAAGATTTAGATATAAATTTTTTCCCGGTTTCCCATGAAGGAGCAGACTTTCCCAATGTTGAAGTTATAATAGGAGAAGTTGATGAATTATTTATTTCGTTTGCCATTTCAAATTTCATTTTTATTTGATCTAAATTTTTTTTGGAACTATTGCAAATATCTAGAAATCCAAAAGTATGATTACTAATTAAGCCATAATCATTAATAACTTTTAAAAGTTTCTTTTGATTTTTTTTATCGAACTTGCTAGGAGTAGTTGGCCATTCATCAGCTATGCATATTTCAACATACTTATAATTTGACTCTGATATTATCTTAACAGCTAAATAAGGATCAAGCATTTTCATTGCATAAGTAGAAAAACCCAACTCAAACATCTATAGACCTATCCTAGATTTCCCAATTACATCATTATTAACAAGATTATTTGGCATTTTGCCACTTAGGACCCTTACTACTTCATTGGCTGTCTTAATTTCAAGATCAAGAGTTGATTCCTCTGAATAAAAGGCGCTGTGAGGTGTTACGATAACATTTTCTTGATGAAATAAAAATGAATTTTTTGGAGATGAAACATTTTCTAGAACATCAAATCCTGCACCAAATAAATGACCTTTACTTAATGCCTCTGCAACAGCATTCTCATCTACAAGACAACCTCTAGAGCAATTAATCAAAATTGAATTTTTTTTCATTTTTTGTATTTCATTTTTTCCAATAATATTTTTGGTATCTTTATTCAAAGGCAAATTTAATGAGATAAAATTTGATTCTCTTAGCAAAGTATCCATAGAAACTGATTTACCATATTTTGTTTGAGAATTTTCCCTTAAACTTCTACTATTAATTAAAACCTTCATACCTAAATCGTAGGCTTTTTTTTCTAATGACTTTCCTATTCTCCCATAACCTACAATTCCTATTGTAGACTCTGATAATCTATGTCCAGGAAAGTCAAGAGTAATCTTATCCCAGTCTCCCGCAATTACTTGCTTGGTATGACTAATCATATTTTTGTTTAGAGATAAAAGCATTCCTAAGGCATGATCAGCCACCTCATCAGTGCAATAATCAGGTACATTAGTAACTATCAAGCCAAGTTCCGTAGCTTTTGATAGGTCAATATTATCTACTCCTATTCCATACCTATAAACAACCAAACAATTTTTTGCATTTTCTAATACTTTTGATGTAACTTTACCAAAACAAAAAATAATGCCGTGTACATCGCTTACATACTCAATAAGTGTAGATTCAGAATCATCTGGTGGTACGACTACTTCATAGCCTGCGCTTTCTAAAATTTTTTTCTCAGGATCAATAGTAGGCCAAACATAATCGGTTATTAAAATCTTTTTTTTCATCATTTTATTCCATTGGTTTAAACATACACCCATCGACAAAAAAATCAAAGAAGTCTGGAGATGTTTCTAGTTCAATGTGTTCGATTGATAAAACTAGTTTTTCAATCTCTTTTCTTTCATTTGTTGAAAGCAACATTTTACAAGCACCTAATAAAGATGCATTCCCAACTTTTTCTATTTTCGACCTATCTACATTCGCTAAAAAACCTATATCTATTGCATTATCAATATCAATATAATTAGCGAATCCTCCTGCTAGGTAATATTTTGAAATTTCAGTAAGATTTATGCCAGAATTTTTTAGAATTATAGCTTGCCCGCAATAATTTGCTGCTTTAGCCTGAGCTAATGATGAAATATCTGAGTTAGAAATAGACAAAGAACTTTCTTTAGAAAAAATAAACTCCTTAGAATTGTTTTCAAGTCTCCCTAATTCATTCATAATATTACTTTTTCTAAGTTCCGCTAAGAGATCAATGAGCCCTGAACCACAAATACCAACGGGATCGGTGCCTCCTATAACTTTAAATGATGTTGAAGAATCACTTTTGACTGAAATTTTTTCTATGGCCCCATCATATCCAGGCATGCCATATGTTACGTCACCCCCCTCAAAAGCAGGGCCTGCAGGACATGAAGCTGCATAAATTTTTCCAGGCATTCCTAAAATAATTTCTGTATTAGTACCAACATCAACCAATAATATTGGTTGATTTTTTTCGGACATATTTATCGCAATTAAGTCTGCAGAAATATCAGAACCAATATGTGATGCAATTATAGGTGCGCCATAAACAAAAGCATTTGGATTGACTCTAAGACCTAAGTCTTTGGCTTTTGTAAAAAGTGCTGAATTATCTCTTTTCCCATCAATTAATTCGTTTTCTATTATAGATTTATACGGTTTTGTACCAATACTTGAGACATCATATCCAAAAAATATTTCTCTCATTGTTGTGTTTCCAACAACAACTAAATCATAAATTTCTCTTCTTTTAACAAGTCTTTTTTTTACCATTTCACCAATTTCAAAATTTATTGAAGATACTATTACAGATTTTAGTTCGCCATTATTTTCACCAGAGTCATAGGATATTCGGTTCATGATATCACTACCACCAAATCTTTGAGGATTTTCAAAGGAAGTTGTATAAACGAGGTCGAAAGATTCTAAATCTATCAGGTTCATAACTACTGTTGTAGTGCCAATATCAATAGCAATACCATAAATTGAACCCCTATACTCATCAACAGAAGAATCATTAGAATACTTAGAATAAACTTTTTTATTTTTTTTATAAAAAGCTGGTGAAATCTTTATGTTATCTGTTATAGGTAATGTTTCAGACAATATTTTTGGCTGTCTCCTCAAAACAGAAAAATCAATCCTTTTTGATTGATTCAATATTTTTGCCTGGCAAGCTAACCTAAAATTTCCTCTAAGGAACTCCTCTGACTTAGATTTACCAGACAAGCTATCCATTCCGTCATTTACTTCAATAATGCACTCATGACATTCACCATTTCGAGAGCATGAGGTAGGAACTCTCACTGAGAGCTTATCAGCTATTTGAAATAGAGTATTTCCTATTTCTGCTTCAACTGGTTTATTGTCGAGAAATACCGGGCACAAATTAAATTTCCCATGCATTTCTATAGTCTAATTTATCGCTACCAGTACATACTGCTAAAGATTGATTTTTAATATAATGTTGATTTTTGCAATCAAATTTAGCAGTACACAGGCTTTTTGAATTTTTATAAGGGCACCTAGACTTGTTTATTTCATCAGCATTAAATGATATATCTTTAAAAATTTGATAAATTTTATCTAAGGAAGACTTGGCTTTTTCTAAGTCTATATCTGAATTAATTTTTCTATTTTTTCGCATATATTTTATGATTTGAGTTCAGATAAAAGATCTATTAGTTCTTTTGCTTTATCTACAGCATCAACCGCATTTTCTCCGTATGCATCTGCCCCCATTTCATCAGCAAAATCCTGAGTTACTGGGGCACCTCCAACCATAATTCGAACTTCATCCCTCAATCCCATATCCTCAAAAGTGTTAATCGTTGTACCCATATTGGGCATCGTTGTAGTTAGAAGAGCAGACATTCCAATTATATCAGCTTCATGCTCCTCAACAGCATCAATAAAGTCTTCTGGAGAAGAATCTACACCAATATCATGCACAGTAAAGCCAGCACCTCTTAGCATCATAATGCATAAATTCTTACCTATGTCATGAAGATCACCTTTGACGGTACCCATTATTACTGTACCCAAAGGTTCAACACCTGATGCTGATAAAATAGGTTCAATATGAGTCATACCTGCTTTCATTGCTCTAGCAGAAACCAAAACTTCCGGAACAAAAATAATATTATCTCTAAATTTAACACCTACTATTGCCATACCATTTAGAAGCCCGTCATCAAGTACATCATTAGCTGAATACCCTTCTTCTAAGGCTTTTTTTGTAAGAGTGTCAACTGCAGAGTTATTACCTGTAATTAATTCATATGCAATTTCTTGCATTATAGGATCAAGTTTTTCCAAGGCCGAACCAATATGGTTTTGCTCACTTGGTTTTGTTACATATTCAAATTCTTTTTTCAAACCTTCATGACTTAAAGACATCAAAATTTCCTCTCTCGGCAACCCAATCAGTAATAGCTTCAGGAATTGCTAATAAATTTTCCATTTTTGTTTTGAGCGGAATAGCACATTCAGGCGCTATTAATTGAACTCCAGCATTTAGCGCTCTAAAGACCTCTTCTTTTACAGCATCAGGCCCTTTAGAGTACAATGTTGTAGGATTATTAATATTTCCTGCTAATTTGATTTTTCCATCAACAGTTCTTATTGCCTCGTCTGGATCATTTCTAGAATCGAAATGAAAAGCTGCCATACCAGTCTCAGCAATATATGGCATTCTGTCAATTGTATTGCCACATATATGCAAAATTATTGGGACACTTAATTCTTCTACCAACTCTTGGTGTAACTCCAATAAAAATCTTTTGTAATATTCCCCACTAACTAAATCTCCAGTCGCATGATCAGGCAAGGTTAATATATCTGCCCCTGAATCAATCTGTGCTTGCCCAAATAAAATTGTTATTTCTTTTAATTTTTCTAAGCATTTAATTGTTTCAGCCGGATCATCTACTGTTCCAAGTAGAAATGGCTCTACCCCAAACACATGATAGGCCAGTGTCCATGGCCCCATAGTCTTACCAACTATTGCCACATCATCTGGATATTGCTTCTTGAGTATTGATATAGAATCAATAATAGTTTTTGTATCTTGATGAGATAAAAAATCTTTAGGAATTTTTACATCATTTGAATTTTTCCATATTGGATTAGTCATTCTTACAGTAGGCCAATTATCCTTTTGCTCCCATTGCATATCACATCCCAAAGCAGATGATTCTTGGATAATACTGAAATATGGTGCTATAGTATCAAAGCCTAATTGTGTATATGCTGTTGCTGCTAAGGATGCATTTAATTCAGCATCTCTGTTAGCCTCAGGAAAGTATGCATTATTTAGATCCATGAATTCTACTGTAGCTACACTTGTTGGGGTACATACAGGAGGTCGATCATGAGGATCACCATTCAATGCTGCAAATACTCTTTCTTTTGAATTCATAATTTCCTGCTTTTTTATGTTTGTGAAAAACCTAATGTTTGAGTGGTCATTTGACCTTGCATTTCATTTTGAGAAAGCATATTTTCAGTAGCACTAACATTTCTAGCTACAGGCAGAATCAATCTAGCAAATTTATCATATCTCTTTCCATCAGAAAACATAAATTCTTCTGGAGATACCCTCTCACAACCAGCATACTTCATGAATCCTCCTACGACAGCCCTTATTCTGAGATGTGCTTTTTCATTTTCTCCTTCAACAGATACTTTATATATATTGTTTGAATTTTTTTCGTATGAAGTTAAAAAAAACTTAAGTTTAGTTTTAGTATCAGGGGCTGAAATTGGACCATCTATCTTAAAATCTTTTTTTTCTTTTTGAACAGCAATAGTAAACATGAACTTCAGTGCTCTTTCAAGATAAAGATCTGTTCTCATAACTAACTTGTCAAAAGTACCCGGCAGGACATTTACATCACCTAGCAAGGCACAATTATCTCTTATTTGCTCGATTCTATTATTTAAACCTGGAATATTACTAAACGACCAAATAGTTAAATGGTTCTTATTTTTGTAAATCCCTACAGAAATATCATTAAAAAAAGGATCCATTGAAACAAGTTCAATACACCTTCCTAGTTCTTTTGTTTTTTTTCTTACATTCATTAATTTTATAAATCTGATTGTAACAATTATAAATGAAAAAACATTATTATATCTACACAATTTTTTAGTTGATTTATAGTAAATATCCCATTCGGTTTATATCATTTACGAATCTTTCGAAATTTCTAACTGATAATTTTTTGATTTCTGACCTAGTTTTACCAACTTTTTTAAAGTTTGTTTTAAAGTTTGAAGAATGTTTAGAATAATAGAATCTTTCAAATGTTTCATATTATATTTTTTTTGATTCGTATTCATTAAGTAATTTTTGTATAAAACAAAAATTTTGGTTTATTTGGATTGCTATTTTGCTAGGTTTTTCTTAATAAAAATTATTATTAGATTCAATAATATTTGCCATAAAACTATATTAGAACTTTCTTAAGAGCACGGATATGACTATCAGTAGTGCCGCAACAACCACCTAGTATATTTACAGGTATCTCGGATAATTTTTTATAATTTTCAGCCATAAATTCTGGTGTTTCTGGATAAATAACTTTTCCCTTTACAATCCTTGGAATACCAGCATTAGATTGAACTACTAAATATCTATCTGTTGATTGACGCATCAAAGTAGCAATTTCTATCATTTTCTCTATACCATTTCCACAGTTAGTACCTACAATATCAGCTCCAGCGTCTAATAATCCCAAAGCAGCTGATTCTGGAGTTACTCCCATCATAGTAAAGTAACCTCTTGGCCCCTTATCAAAAACCATAGTTGACATCACAGTCAAATTTGTATGATCTTTAGCTGCTTTAATAGCTAGGGTAGCCTCCTCTAATCCAAGTTGGGTTTCTACCATAATAGCATCTGCACCTCCATCTTCAAAAGCCTTACACATTACAGTAAAGACGTCATACATTTCAGATTCAGAAATACTACCAAGAGGTTCAAGAAATTCACCTGTAGGCCCAATTGAACCACAAACATATTTGCCTAATGGAGCAACAGATTTAGCTAGTTCTGCTGCTAACCTGTTGACTTCATAAAATTTGTCCTCAATCCCATATTTTTTTAGCATATATCTATTTCCACCAAATGAGTTAGTCAGTACAATATCTGATCCTGCGTCAAAATAATGCTTAGCCATCATCTTGATAATCTCAGGATTTTCAATATTCATTTTTTCAGGCGAATCACCTGCTATCAAACCTTTTTTTTGTAAATAAGTACCTGTTGCGCCATCAAAAATTAATATTTCTTTATTCTTTAATCTATCTAATATTTTCATATAAAAATCTTCCTGAAATTATTTTAATAACCAATGATCTATAGCTCCATGAGATTCATCTCGAGAATTATTATCAATAGTTTTTACAATTTTTTTTACGAAGTCTTGAGGCATAGAATTATATTTTTCTTCATAATAATCTAGGGCAGAATTTAAGTCTTTATTAATTTCTTTATAATCGCCATACCCCCAATAGTTTAAATATTCATCACTTCCAGCACTTCCATCGTACATAGCAATAGAGTCTATAGCTTTTTGAAATCGTTCCTCAAGTTGTCTAGAAACAGTACTACTAGTGTCCTTAGCTTGTATTTGTACTGGTATTTCTTTCCAGTACATGATTCTTAGTAAAACACTCATTATGATAATTTAATTTTTTTATAGATATATTCTTATAATACTAAATTCTTTCATTTTTGGATAAAATTTAAGTATAATTAAACCCTAAAATTGTATTTTGACTAAAATGAAAAGTAGAAAAAAAAAATTTGCGGCATTGTATAAGTTTTGCAAACTTACGAGTTTAGAATTACGTAAAAATCAAATATTGGAATTTTGCAATAAGAATAATATATTAGGAACTATTTTACTTGCTGAAGAGGGTATAAATGGTACTATATCTGGTGAGGAAATAGATATTGATAATACTGTAATTTATTTGCAAAATTTATTTCAAATAAATTCATTAGATGTCAAGTACTCATTTTCTTCATCTGAAGGGTTTTATCGCATGAAAGTAAAAATTAAAAATGAAATAGTTACTATGGGAGAAAAAAATATTTTACCTTCTGAAATAACTGGAGAATATGTAGATGCAAAGGACTGGAATAATCTTATTTCCCAAAAAGACGTTTTACTTATTGATGCTCGAAACATTTATGAAACTTCTATTGGAAAATTTAAAAATTCTACAGACCCCTCTACCACATCATTTAAAGAATTTCCTCACTGGGTAGATAAAAATATAAATGAGATTAAAAATTACAATAAAGTAGCAATGTATTGCACTGGAGGAATTCGCTGTGAAAAAGCTTCATCATACTTAAAGGAACTAGGAATCAATGATGTTTTTCAACTAAAAGGCGGAATACTTAAATACTTAGAATCAATACCAAAAAATGAAAGTATGTGGGACGGAGAATGTTTTGTTTTTGATCAAAGAGTATCTATAAAACACGGATTACATGATGGGGAATTCACACAATGTTATGCATGCAAAAATCCAATATCTTTAGAGGAAACCAAATCCCCTCATTACAAAAAAGGTGTAAGTTGCCATCTCTGCTACAACAAAAAAAGCTTATTTGACAAATCTAGATATGAAGAAAGACAAAATCAAGTTGAAATAAACCTAAGTAAAGGGAAAAAACATATTGGAAGAGA
>MDTA01108254.1_pt1 | contig 17432 bp, 24 predicted proteins | sample 811151 | NCBI WGS metagenome assembly MDTA01 (sample SAMN05326648, study PRJNA326480) | marine metagenome | isolation source: seawater | place: Indian Ocean: South | collected 2010
ACACTTCAAAGACTTAACAGATAGATGTAATAAATTAATGGCAGAAGTTACAAAAAAAGACTTTGAATATTGGGAAAATATTAATAAATTCGATAGTTATCTAACTGCCGAACAGGCACTTGAAGTAGGAATAATTGACGAAATAGTATGAAACAACGAATCATAAAAAACTCTGAAGGACAGAAATTACTATATCCTACTCAACCTGATTTACATATTAAAAACATTTTGAGTAAAGAAGAGTGTATGTATTTTCGTAAACTATCAGAAATGTTTCCTGAACAAGATGGGCCACTTGTTCAGTTACGAAGAAGCGATAGGGGTTTATATGAAGTTGACAGACAATATTGGTCATTCAGAGAGTTTCCTCACTTTTTCGAAAAACTAAGAAAAAAGTTAGAATTTTACTACGGCACAAATATTCACAATCCACCACATTGGCACATTATGAAATACAGAAGACCTGGTGACGGACTTAATTGGCACGCAGAAGGTAGAATAAGTTATGTATCGTTTTCTATTAATTTAAGTGACCCTAGCGAACACGAAGGCGGTGATTTTGAATTACAGAAAAGTGATATAAAATTGAATATGGGTGATGGTATAGCATACTCAGGTCATTCTGTACATAGAGTATCACCTTTAATAAGTGGTGTAAAGTATAGTATTGTAGCTTGGTTTACAGATGATTCAAGAGAAGATGTACATAAAAAACCTTTTCCCTATAAAGATGAAAAATTTAAAAAGTAACGGAGTTTATATGTCTAAAACAATAAAAGAATCTTCAACATATATAGTTGATAAGTCAAACACTCATCCAATAGTAGAACAGATGGAAAAAGAATGGCCTGAGATGACAGATGAGTTTAAAAGATTACAAAGAGAACAATATGAATTGTTCTGTAGAAAGCAACACGATTATGGTCCAAGTAATATTTCAGTTGGTACTATGTTGGTAAACGAAGAAGAAGTTCATCTATCACTCACAGGTCTTTGGTTTCGTATGAACGATAAGATTCAACGATTGAAAAATATGCTGATGAGTCGTAGAGATACAGCAGTTGACGAACCTTTAGAAGATGCTTATCTTGATGTGAGTAACTATGGTATTATGGCTACAATCGTTAAGAATGGAAAGTGGGGCAAGTAATGGAGTGGTATTACATTATAGGAATATTACTGATGTTATTTAGTGTAGATGGTATTGATTGGTTAGCAGATAAAATACAAGATAAGTTTAAGAAATGAAACAAGTAAGTTATAGTCAATACTCACTTTGGAATCAATGTCCTTATCAGTGGAAGTTACAATACGTAGACAAGATTAAAACAAGTGAACCTTCAATACACACTATCTTTGGTAGTGCTATGCACGAAGTAATTCAACTTTATCTTGGATGTATGTATAACTTTACTGCTAAAGAAGCAGACCAACAAAACTTAGAAGATTTACTAAGACGTAAAATGAAAGAGTTTTACGATAAAGAAATAGTAGAAACTGAAAAGTTACACTTAGTAAAAAGAGAAGATATGGTCGAGTTTTATGAACAAGGATTAGAGATAATAGATTGGTTCAGAAAAAAACGTAATCAATACTTCAGTAAAAGAAGTTGGACACTTCTTGGCATAGAAGAAAGATTGGCTATACCTATCAGAGGTGATTTACACTTTCTTGGTTTTCTCGATGTAGTGTTGAAAGATGAGATTAGTGGTAAAATAAAAATCATTGACATCAAGACAGCAACAATGGGATGGAATAAATATCAGAAAGCAGATGCTGTAAAGAGTGACCAATTATTATTGTATAAAGAATATTATGCTAAGAAACATAACGTTCCTGTAGATATGATTGATATTGAGTTTTTAATCTTCAAAAGAAAGTTGTATGAGAATATGGACTTTCCACAGAAGAGAATACAAAGACACGTTCCTGCTAATGGTACTCCAAGTATGAATAAGATGAGAGCAAGATTTGAAGAGTTCTTAGATTCTTGTTATGATGAGTCCGGGCAGGTTAAAAACATAGAATATGAAAAATGTGTCGGAAAATGTAAAGCGTTTACAAAGTGTAAGGACTTATAATGTATATACATAAAAGAACTATGAGTAATGGTAAAGAACTATTATTCGGAATGTATAATAACGAAAAAGGTTTCAATCAAATGAGAGCCAAAACGTTATTAACTAAAGAACCTGAAACTATAACTTGGTTAGACACTATGACTTCATCAGATGTTTTATGGGATGTCGGAGCTTGTGTTGGAACATATTCTATTTATGCGGCAGTTATGAATGAGTGTAAGGTAGTTTCATTTGAACCATCAGCCAATAATTTTCAAATGTTACAGAAGAATATTTTTATTAATGAGATGCACGAAAACATCGTAGCATTTCCATTAGCCTTAGGTACTAAGTTTAAATATGACTTGTTACTATACAATCAACCTTACAAAATTGGTAGTAGTAGTAATGACGTATTGACAAGTAAGTATACTACGCATAAGAAAAGAAAAACAGGCGGGTGTATTGTAGATAGTATAAATAATCTTGTTAATAGAGGTATAGAGTATCCAACATATTTAAAGATAGATGTTGATGGTATTGAAAACGACATAATAAAAGGTGCGACAAAAGTTATACCAAACTTAAAATCAATATTAATTGAATTGTATTCAGATAAAAAAGAAGATTTAAAAACCATAAAAAAGATAGAGTCTTTAGGTTTTACAATAGATGAAGAATTATACAATATTTCTGCGGATAGGCACGATAAAACATTAAGTTGGAGAGGTATGCGAAATTATATTTTTTGGAGGAATGATGCAGTATAGAGATGTAAAGGTTAGTGTTAGGATGTTCTTAGATGATTTTATGGAACCTCCTTTTAGAGATTATGTAGTTTATTATTTACAGAAAATAGAACAAACATTAAAGTTAAGAGTGCATCACGTTTTTGTATATGATAAAGTTGATACAATAAAACTAAAAGAATTTTCTGATTTTGTTTTAGACAAATTGACACACAAAACAGAAATAATACCTGTAGAAAAAGTTAGACCGCAAGACCATATATGGATGAATTTATTACCTAATAAACATAAAGACTTAGGACAATATACATATGCTTCTTATTATGAAGAACCTGCAGATATATTTGTTGGCTTGAAGGCATTCAATGATGCGGCTGTTTTTGTAACATCACCTAAACCGGAGAAAAATGTCAAAGATTAAATGTGCTATTATTGGTAGCAGAGAATACACAAACAAAAGAAAGATACAAGAGTTTATTTTTAAACTAAAAGAAAAGTACAATGGAGAAATTGTAATTGTTTCAGGCGGAGCAAAGTATGGTGCTGATAAATATGCTAAGAGATATGCTTTAGATTTTGGATTAGAGTATCACGAGTTTCCTCCTTATCACGAACCTTACAATATGCATTGTGTATTAGAAAGATTTTTTTATGGTAAGCCTTACAATGTAGGGAACTATCATAGTCGTAATAAAAAGTTAGTTGAACATTCAGATATGGTTATAGCTTTTGTTCCTACAAACGTAACTAATGGAACACGTTCAGCAATAAAATATGCTGAAGAATTAGAAAAAAAGTTTGTTATAATCTCAGGATAACATATATTTATATTTATATATACGAGAGAAATGTTATGAGAAATTCTGAATTAAAATTGACTTCGGTCAAAGTTTACAAACCACTTTATCATAAATTTAAAGTACAAGCAATGGATGAAGAGTTTACTTTACAAAAACTTGTGAATAGATGTATGGATTTGTATATGAATGACAATACTTTTAAAGAGAAAATATTTGAACACACTAATCTTGCACTATCCGGGAGCAGAAACTTATGAGAAAAGATTTATTAGAAGCAAGTAGATTACACTTCAAAGCTCACATTGAAAAACATAGAATCAATGTAGAGAATCTTTTAAACAATCCTACAGGAGTAGCAGAACATCCTGACATTATGGACACGATAGAAAAAGAGCTTGAGATTATTGCTGAATATGATGATAAATTGGAAGTACTTAAAAAGTATTTTCCATTAAAAAATAGTAAAGATAAAGAGGTTATTAATGGCTGATATAAAATTACCAAAGTTAAAGAAAGTATCGAGTGAACCTTTACCTGACTTAACAGGTCCAAGTAAAAAGAAAAAAATAATATTATTTTCTGATGATTGCAGGATGACTTCAGGTGTTGGTGTTATGTCTTTAGAATTGATACGACAAACTTGTCACGAATACGATTGGATACAAGTTGGTGGAGCAATAAAACATCCTGAAGAAGGTCAAGTTTTTAATTGTTCTGAAGAATTGAGAAAGTATACAGGTGTAGAGGATGCTAATCTCATAGTACATCCTACATCAGGTTATGGAAATGATAATATAGTTAGAGAATTGATGGGATATTATAATCCTGACGCTCTTATGATTTACACCGACCCAAGATTTTGGAAGTGGATGTTTGATATGAGTCACGAAATTCGTTCTAAGATTCCAATATTTTATTATAATATTTGGGATGACTTACCTTATCCAAAATGGAACGAACCATTCTATGAATCAGTTGATTTGTTAATGAACATAACTAAACAGACTTGGAATATTGTACGTAATGTTAGAGAAAGTGTTCCTGTAGAAGATTGGCAAAACACTCTTGTACCTCATGGTATCAATGAAGATGTGTTCTTTCCTATAGCTAAAAAAGATAAAGAACATTATAAAAAATTAACAGAATGGAAAGACAAAAACATAAGAAACAAAAATACTAAATTTGTTGTTTTATGGAATAATAGAAACATAAGAAGAAAACTTCCAGGTGATGTTGTATTAGCATACAATTACTTCTTAAATAAATTGTCTAAAGAAGAACGGAAAGACTTTTTATTGATATTAAAAACTGCTCCTGTAGACAATAACGGAACGGATTTAGTTGAGGTAGTTAAAAATAATTGTCCATTAGCTAATGTATTATTTATACCTGACAGATTAGATGAAAAAGAAATGAATATATTATACAATGTTGCAGATGTAACGATTAATATAGCATCAAATGAAGGATTCGGATTAGGCACAGCAGAATCATTGATGGCAGGTACACCAATAGTTGTAAATGTTACAGGTGGTTTACAAGACCAATGTGGATTCAAAAAAGAAGATGGTTCACTTCTTATGAAAGAAGATTATACAACAGAGTGGGGCTCTAATCACGATGGTAGATATAAAGAACACGGTGAATGGGTAAAGCCTGTATGGCCAACTTCACGTTCATTACAAGGTTCTCCGCAAACACCATATATCTTCGATGATAGACCACGATGGGAAGATGCGGGTGAAGCATTGTACGAATGGTATAAAACTTCTGAGAAAGACAGAGAGAAAGCAGGTAAGGCAGGTAGAGAATATTGTCTGTTACCTGAAACAATGTTATCAGCAAAGAATATGGGTAAAGCATTTATAGAGTCTATGAACACAGCATTTGATAAATGGGAACCTATTAAACAATTTCAATTATACGAGGTTTAAGATGAGTAAATTAGTATCAGTTATAGGACCTGTAGGAACTCGTAGTGGTTATGGTTCACATACAAGAGATATCGTTATCTCTTTGTTAGATTTAGGATATGATGTCAAAACTCTGCCAACAAGATGGGGTAACACTCCTCAAAATGCTTTGAGTATGACAGATGAGAGAGATAAAAGAATAGTGGATACTCTATCTCTTGATGGTAGATTAGATAAACAACCTGATATACATTTTCACGTTAGTATTCCTACTGAATTTCAAAAAGTGGGAAAAGTAAATGTAGGTGTAACTGCAGGAGTTGAATGGACCGTTCCTAATCCTAATTGGGTAGAAGCTATGAATAGAATGGATTTAAACATAGTTCCTTCTCAATTTGTAAAGAATGTTATGGGTAGTTCAAAGTTTGATAGAAAAGATGATAAAGGAAATAAGACAGGTGAAGTTACTTGTACAAAACCTATAGAAGTTTTATTTGAAGGTTATGATGAATCTATTTATAAAAAAACTGATAGATTTAGTCAAAGTGTTGCTGATGAACTTGGTAAAATAAAAGAAGACTTTGCATTTTTATTTACAGGACATTGGTTACCAGGTCCATTTGGACAAGACAGAAAAGATGTTGCAAGTTTGATAAAAACTTTCATAGAAACTTTTAAAAATACAGATGATGCACCTGCATTGGTATTAAAAACTTCACAAGGAACGAATAGTCCTATCGACAAATATAATCTGTTGAAAAAGATACAAGAAGTTAAGGATAATTGTAGTTATACCAAAGCTCCTTCTGTTTATTTATTACACGGAGAGTTTACTGATGTTGAAATGAATGAATTGTATAACCATCCAAAGATTAAGTCTATGGTAAGTTTTACAAAAGGTGAAGGATTTGGTAGACCTTTATTAGAGTTTACTACTACAGGTAAACCTATTATTGCATCTGACTTTTCAGGTCACGTTGATTTTCTCGATTCAACTATGTCTGCTATGCTTAGTGGTGCATTACAAGATGTTCATAAAGAAGCGATACCAAGTGACTATATGTTTGAAGGTGCTAAATGGTTTCAAGTAGATTTTGGTCAAGCAAGATTTCTTCTAAAAAATGTTTATAAAAATTATGACAAGTGGTTAACTAAAGCATATGGACAGAAAGCTCTTTCTGAACAATATTTTACGTTGTCAAAGATGACCGAACAATTAGGTAAAATTCTAAAACCATTAGAAGAAAAGATTCCTGAAAACGTATCAATTAACTTACCTAAATTAAAAAAAGTAAGTGATAATAAAGTAAAATTGCCTAAACTAAAGAAGGTATAATTATGGAAGAACAAACAACTTGTCCTACATTTAGTGGTGAAACTCACACGTGTTTTGTAGAAAAAACTGATGAAGGTTTTGAATCTTATATTTGTTTTGATTGTGGTTACACTTCTAACTCTGCACTTAAAATAGGAGAGTGTGGTGAAGAAACTCAAAATTATACTTCCTTAGTAAAATCTTTAAAAGTTGAAGATAGAGAAAGAGGATTAGAATGGTATCCATCTGTAATTAATATGGGTTCAATGGGTATGATTTATCCTGAAGGTCTACCTGAATTATGGTATTACAAAGTAGCTAAAGTGAAAGAGATACCTGAAAGTGAAAGAGTAAATTACCCTAAAGAAGATGGTAGTGGATACTACGAAACTTTTCTTGATGTAGATGGTGCAGAATCTTTTGAAAAATATGATTTTCTCAATGCTTGTAAAGCATTAGGTATAACACAAGTTGTAAACAAAAATGGCTAAACAAACTTATAGTTGGAGCAAAGTTCAAAGAGGAGATATAATATCTTTTAGATATAAAGGCTCTGATGGTCAATCTACAAAACGAAGTGTTATTGTACTTGAAAAAAGATTAAAACATCCTAATTCAAAAAATCTTTTACTACATGGATATCAGTTAGACGTAAGAAATGTTCCTGCTATTCGTACTGAATCTGCTTTGTTAAATTTGTTTGACAAGATTGGTACTCCACAAAAAGTAGATAAAGGTAATAACATAATAAAAATCTTAGTTGAAGGAAGAAGTCCTCAGGTATATTCAAGAACAAAAGCTATAATTCAAAAGTATGGAATCTATAGAACGTATTATTATGACAGAGCTACACGAAACCAAGTCTTTCTCGAACCTGTAAAGATAGACCCAAAAGTATTGGATGCAATATTATGATTAGTTATGCAATAACATCTCACAATGAAACTTATGAGTTAAAAAGACTACTTGACTTTCTTATGGAATGGAAAGACCAAGATGATGATGAAGTGGTAATTCTTGATGATTTTAGTTACGATATTCATCTTGATATGTTAAAGCCTTATATAGATTGTGGATTTGTAAATACGTTTGAACAAAAAAAATTAAAAAAAGATTTTGCTTCTCATAAAAATTACTTAAATTCTCTATGTACAAAAGACTATATTTTTCAATTAGATGCTGATGAGTTGCCTCAAGAAACATTAATAATGAATCTAAAGGCAATAATTCTTGCTAATCCAACGGTTGAAATGTTTTGGATACCAAGAATAAATACCGTAGAGGGAATAACTGAAGAACATTGTAACGAATATGGATATAAAATAGATGACAAAGGTAGAATAAACTTTCCTGACCCTCAAGCAAGATTGTATAAAAATAGTAAAAAAATTCAATGGGTAAAACCTGTACACGAAATATTAACAGGAGCAAAGGTAACTACAGCATTACCATTTGAAGAAGAATTTTGTTTAATACACAGGAAGACTATTGAAAAACAAGTACAACAAAATAAGTTTTATAACGAAGAGATAAGTGGTATTAGGTGATAAAGATAAATTTATACGAACTCGATAAACATAGAAACGAAACTACCTTTAGACCATTTTTACTTCCGGAAGTACAGAATTTATTTCAAGAAGTAGGTATTCAATTTACGAATAAAGGTGATTCTTATGATTATGCTTTTGTTGGTCAAGCAAGTATAGTAGACAAATCAAAATCTTTAAAAGAATCTGTAGATTTAGGATTAGAATATGTATCTAAGATTACAGGAGATTATTTTATACTTGACGGTCAAGACTCAACATCTTTAATAGGAACAATAGATGTCTTTAGAGATTCTAATGCTAAGTTGTTTTTAAAAAACACTTATTTGAAAGACTTTGATTTGTATAAAAAAAGTTGGGCGAATGGTAGAATGTATTGGGGAGAAGGTGATTATTCTGTTCCTGATATTGATGAGTTAAAACCAAGAATGAAATTAACAGGTTGTAATTGGATATCTACTTTAGGTGAACAAGTACAATGGTATGACTTTGTAAAAAGTGAAGACAAACAATTTGATATTTCTTGTATGTTTGGATATAAAAGTGATGAGACACATTATGAATATGGTAATCCTGTAAATAATTTTTATGAAATACATAGAAAAGAATTATTAGAGAAGTGTGTAAATACAAATCATAAAGTTGTCACGGTTAAACCAAATGAAAAAGTTGACTTACAAACATATTTCAATACAATGATGCAATCAAAAATAATTACATCTCCATTTGGATATGGAGAAATGAATCCAAGAGATGTACATTCTGCTATGTGTAGTGCTGTTTTATTAGAACCTGATATGAGTCACATATCTTCAAAGCCATTTATATATGAAGAAGATGAAACTTATATTTCAGTTAAATATGACTTGTCAAACTTAGAAGAAAAAATCGATTATATTTTATCTGATTATGATAACATCCGTGAAAGGTTAGTTAATAATATGAGAAAAAAATATGATGAAGAAATAAAACCTGAAAAAATAGTTTTACATTTTTATAATTTATTAAAAAACTTAGACGGAGTAGTTAGTGAGTGATTTAAATATATTAGTAAAAGAATTAGTATCGAAAATAGATAAACCTAAATTTATCTATAATGATTTTTCTACTTTCGATAAAGAAAAAAGTTATATATTTTATTCAGGTCCATTTTGGTCTAATGATGAAGTAGAGATGGCAGTAAAAACTTTCTTAGGTGGCAAGTGGTTATCATCAGGTGAAAATGTTCATAAGTTTGAAAGACGTTTTGGTAGGATGTTTAATACTAAACATTCGTTGATGGTTAATAGTGGTAGTTCTGCTAACCTTGTTATGGTAGGTGCATTGAAAAAGATTTTAAAATGGGAAGATGGAGATGAAATTATTGTATCTCCTGTAGGATTTCCTACTACTATCGCTCCTATAGTTCAACACGGATTGAAACCTGTATTCATTGACATTGAATTTGAAACTTTAAATTTTGATGTAAAGTTGATAGAAGAAAAAATAACAGATAGAACAAAAGGAATATTCGTTTCTCCTGTTCTCGGTAATCCTCCTGATATGGATACTATTTTAGATTTATGTGACTTGTATGATATTGAATTAATATTAGACGGTTGTGATAGTCTTGGCACTAAATGGAAAGATAAACTATTAGTTGAATATAGTATAGCATGGAGTAATTCTTTCTATCCTTCACATCATATTACTACAGGTGAAGGTGGTATGGTATGTAGTGATAATCAAGAAATAGTTTCCACAGCACGAAGTATGGCTTGGTGGGGTAGAGATTGTTATTGTATTGGAGCAGGTAACTTATTGCCTAATGGTACTTGTGGAAACAGATTTGACCAATGGTTACCTAACTATGAAGGCGTAATGGACCATAAGTATATTTTTACAAATCTTGGTTATAATCTGAAGCCGTTGGATTTACAAGGTGCTATAGGATTAGCTCAGTTAGAAAAAGTAGATGAGATACATCACTTGAGAAGAAATGCTAAGTACCAATTGGAAAAAATATTTGAAGATAATTTAGATGTTTATGTTCCTAAAGAATTACCACAAGCAGAAACTTCATGGTTCGGAACTCCTATAGTTTGTGAAAACAAAGAGTACAAAACACGATTAGTTAATTACTTAGAAGAGAATAGAATACAAACACGAAACTATTTTGCAGGTAATATTTTATTACATCCTGGTTATTCTAATTTAGATTCTTGGGGTAATTATGAAAATAGTAATCAAGTTTTAGATAGAGTGTTTTTTATAGGAGCTGCTCCACACTATAACCAAGATGTTTTTGATTATGTAGAAGATGTAGTTAAAGGATTCAAATAATGGCAGACTTACAATCATCGTTAAAATCACAAGGTGAGTATGTTACTCAAATAATACATTTTGTAGGAGGTGTAAAACGAACCTTTGAAAATATAAAAACTGCTGAGATAAAACAAGGTCAGATGACTAAATTAGAAACTAAAGATGGTAGAATTATAATGATAAACGACAATAATGTTTTATGTATAGAGGTTTTTGGTGAGTAAAGTATTAGTATTAGGTGATGGATTACTCGGCTCTGAATTAGTTAAACAGACAGGTTGGGAATATGTTAGTCGTAAAAAAGCTAATAAAGATTTGTATAGATTACTACCAATAATTTTAGCAGACGAAGATTCAGATACTATTGTTAATTGTATAGGTAATACAGACACTTATTCAGATGATAAAGAAAGTATGATGAATGTAAATTACAAATTTGTCAAAGACTTAGTAGATGAATTAAATCTTGGTCAATTTCCTCCTAAAAAATTAGTGCATATTTCTACTGATTATGTATATAGTAATTCTGTACAATATGCTAAAGAAACAGACGTACCTGTACACAATGCTACTTGGTATGGATATAGTAAACTATTAGCAGATGGATATATTGAAAACTTTTCAGACAATAATTATTTGATATGTAGAATGACACATAAACCTAATCCATTTCCTTACGACAAAGCTTGGAATAATCAAATAGGTAATTTTGATTATGTTGATAAGCAAGTTAAGAGATTGATAGAATTAATAAACAAAGATGCCACAGGAATTGTGAATGTTGGAAGAGAAGCAGTTTCTATGTATGAGTTGGCAAAAGAAACAAAAAAGAATGTAGAACAGAATGAATGTGATTATCCTGTTCCGGAAGTTTTAACAATGAATATAAATAAAATGGAGAATATTTTAAATGGGAGTTAATGTGAAAATATTAATAACAGGTGTAGCAGGTTTATTAGGTTCGAGATTAGCAGATTGGTTAGCAGAAAATACTGACTATGAAATTATTGGAGTTGATGATTTGAGTGGTGGTTACATTGATAATGTACACAAGAAAGTTCAATTTCATAATTTTGATTTATCAGATAATAGTAAATTAGAAAAGTTATTCGCAGTAACTAAACCTGACATAGTTTATCACTTTGCTGCATATGCCGCAGAAGGATTGAGTCCTTTTATGAGGTCTTTTAATTACAAAAATAATCTAATGTCAACATCAAAAGTAATAAATGCTTGTATTAATTACGATGTACAAAGACTTGTGTTTACTTCAACAATGGCAGTTTATGGACATGGAAATCCTCCGTTTGATGAATCACATACTCCTACACCAATAGACCCTTATGGTGTAGCAAAGTATGCTTGTGAAATGGATATTCAAATTGCAGGTGAACAACACGGATTAGATTGGTGTATTATTAGACCACATAATGTTTATGGTGAGAAACAAAACATTTGGGATAGATACAGAAACGTATTAGGTATTTGGATGTATCAGCATATGAATAATTTACCTATGACTATCTTTGGAGATGGTGAACAGAAAAGAGCATTTAGTTATATGGGTGATTGTTTAGAACCTTTGTATAAAGCAGGTGTTGATGAGAGAGCATCTAAAGAAATAATCAATCTTGGAAGTGGTACATTCTATACTATCAATGAAGCAAATGAAATATTGATGGATGTTATACAAGGAGGTAAATCAGTTCATCTTGAACCAAGACACGAAGTAAAGAACGCACACCCAACTTGGGAAAAGTCTATGGAACTTCTTGACTACAAAGACACTACAGATTTAGAGCTTGGTTTGAGTAATATGTGGTCGTGGGCTCAAGAACAACCGAACAGAAAAAGACAATCTTGGGAAATCTATGAAGTGGAAAAAGGCATATATGATTTTTGGAGAAACAAATGAACTTTTTAACTATATTATTAAGAGTCCGTAACGAGAATTTATTCTTAGAATCTTTCGTAAAGCATTACTTTCACGAAGGCGTAGATGAGATACATATACTTGATGATAACTCTACAGAACCTTATCCTGAGTACGTAGCAAACCATCCTAAAGTCTTTGTGTATGAAGCAACACACTTTAAAGCACATCACGAAAAATTAATTGATGCTCAGTTGATGTATGACCATATGTTGAGAGAGAAAACAAAGTGGTTTATGTTTGTTGACGCAGATGAGTTTATAACTACAAGACGTAATCCTGATAAGACTATCAGAGAAGAATTAGAAACTACTTTTAAAGATGTTGATTTAATTAAAATACCTTGGGTAAACTTTACTGCTAATGGTAGAGATAAGAATCCTGATAAAGTTTTAATAGATACTAATTGGAGATGGAATCACGATAAAAAACATCCACACTCTGAAGAGTTTTTAAAAGTATGGAAACACAGAGATTGTAAATATGAAAAGATTGAAGTCAAATCTATCTTTAAAACAGAAGCATTTGCAAAGTTGACTACACATTGTCCATCACTACCTACAAGACAGATTAATATTGTTGATGGTGTAGATAGATTAGATAATTATCACAACGACCCTGAGACAGAAATTTGGTATCATAATTTAAGAGAAGAGTCTATCGAAAGAGCATACTTGACTTGTAATCACTACAGAAATATATCTAAAGAACAGATGAAGCAAAAAGCAGACGACTCACACTTACCTTTGTACAGAGTTCCGAATGCGTATGAGTTACAATTACAATCAGACTTTCCTGAAGTTCAAGATGATTTTATAGCAAAGAAAGCTATTGAACGAGGTTACTATGATTAAAATATATGTTCCAAAGATTGAACAATATGAAATTCAAACAAACAAAGGAGAGTTGAATCATATCTTAAAAGATGGCGTTAGACTTAATTCAAGAACTGAATTAGTTGACTCTTTTGAAGAATGTGATTTTGTATTTGCTGACCATAGACATTTAAATGGTCGTTCAGGATATGAAGGTAACGTATCAGATTGGAGCGGAGACAAATTGATTGTAGTAGATTACTCTGACCAACCTAATTTATTTGATGTAGATTGTTTACACTATTTTAAACGTAGTTCAGTATTAAAAGGTGAAGGTAAATTTAGAAATTATTCACGTGAAGTTAGACCAATTAGTTATTGTGTAAAAAATGATTGGTTAGATTATGATACAAACTATGCTGAAGAAAGAGACATTGACATATCAGTATTCTTTAGAAAAGAATCTGAACGAATAAAAGGTGGTATGACTAACAGAGAATTAGTTGCATCATTTGTTGATGAGTATTTTAAACATAAAAACATTCACGTAGGTATTGTTGATAGTGATGGAGAAGCAGGTCGTATGAATGTAGGTAAAGAATACGTTGATAAGATGCTACGTTCTAAAATAGTTGTTAATTGCAATCCTGATGATTGGGAAGGTGATTACAGATTGTTCGAAACTCTTAGTTGTGGTTCATTAGCATTAGTAGATAAAATGATAACTCCTGCTGTGAATCCATTTGAACATAGAAAACATTTAGTATACTATGATTCTTTAGAACACTTAGGAAATGAAATAGAATACTACTTAGAAAACGATGAAGAGAGGAAAATGATTGCAAATAATGGTTATACATATGCACTTGAGTATCACAAAACATCAGATAGAATAGATGAAATATTAGAAATAATTGGGAGGTAAAAATGAATCTTAATAATGTAAAAAAATATAAAAATGAATTTATAGAAAAAGTTGGAACATATGAAGGATGGGCTGTGCCACACGCTTGGCCAATACACGAGTCTCGACCTAATGGATGTTATCCTTCTAATAGTATATTCTTTAGTGAAGCATTAGCACTTTATACTTTAGCTAAAGATAAAGAAATAGACATCTTTATTGAATCAGGAGTTTATAGAGGCGGTTCAACAAGTGTTTGGGGCAGAGTGTTTCCTGACTTGAAAATATATTCTATAGATTATGTACAAGAAGGTCCTAGCCCAAGATTAAAATGGGAAGGCGTTCAATCTGTTATCAAACCACTTTATCCACAGATAGAATTTATAGAAGGTGACGGATACGAAGTGATACCTGAATTAATTGAAAAACACTCTGACAAAAAAATAGGAGTGTTTGTTGATGGTCCTAAGTATCCAGGAGGTTTGATGTTAGCCGAATCCTGCTTCGAAGATTATGAAAACGTTATGTTTACAAGTTTACACGACCATACAGCAAAGAACTATTTTAATACACACGATGAAGAGTTCAGAGAAATAGTAGGAGAAATGGACAAAGAGATGGACCATCCACAATGTGGAAAGTACCCAATGGGTTCAGGACTAACAATAATATGCTAAAAACATTAGCAGTAATATACAATCACAATCTTCCTGAGATGACAGATAGATTATGGGAAGAATTAAAACCATACGAAAGAGATGATTACGATTTAATTCTCATTGATAATGGTTCACGTGAAGATGGTAAGTCAAAGTATACGACACACGAAACAGGAGTCAATACATACTTTGGAGGTGCGCTCAACATAGCATTAGATTTCTTTACAACATCCGGAGCATACGATAGTTTATTATCATTAAATAATGACTTAGTTCTTCAAGGAAATAATTTTGTAAGAACACTTAGAGAGGAGATGTTTCATAGTGATTCACTTCTTTATAAGATTATATCTCCTTCTGTTTTACAAGTTGAAAAACAATGTAATTGGAAATATATGCATTGTTGGAATAGTGATAAAATCAGACAAGTTAAGTGGGTAGATTTTCAAGCACCATTAATACATAAAGATTTTATCAGAGTGTATCCTCAGTTTCCTGATGAGTTAGTTTATGGTTGGGGTCAAGATGTTTTATCAGGTATCTTATGTGAGAAACAAGGATGGAAAGTAGGAGTAGTGGATAGGTGTCCATTAATCCATCACTCAGCACATACTTACAAAAGTGGTGTTAGTGATTTAGATTTACAGACTTATTGTCAAAATGCTGAACAAGGAATGTTTGGTTATATGCAATCACAAGGCTTGATGGAAAAGTTTACAGAGTTTAGAGAGTTGTCTGCGGAGTACACGTATGAATAAGAATGTAGTTGTTATAACTGCAATGGAAGGGTTGGTAAGTATTGATTGTAAACCTTATTGTTTAAATACGTGGCAATATTGGTGTGATAAAAATAATACAGACCTTATTGTTTTAGATGAACCATTGATGGACACTTCTGTATTAAAACCTACTTGGCAACGATGGTATGTGTGGGAAGTATTAGAAAATAGTGGATTAGAATATGATAAAGTTGCTTTGGTTGATGTCGATACTATGGTCAAGTGGAACTCTCCTAATTTCTTTGATTTAGTAGATGGCTTCAGTGCTTGCTCAGATAACGATAATGTTGGTTGGGTCAAACAAAGTATAGATGGATATAAAAAGTTTTTTGATATAGATTTAGATTGGGAAGATTACTTTAATTGTGGATTTATTGTAATGACTAAAAATGAAAAATCTTTATGTAAAAAGATAATAGATTTTGAATCAGAAAACAGAAAAGAACTAATTCAAATGCAAGAAACATTGAGAAAAGGAACTGACCAAACTCCAATAAATTACTTGACAAGAACATATAATAGTGTTAAATTACTACCTAAGAAATACAATCTTACCCATCTAAACAGAAAAGAAATATTACAAGATGGTATGTTTATTGATTTAGGATATGTTTGGCACTTCAATGGATTTGACAAACAACACAGATTACCTATAATGAAAGATACTTGGGAACTAATAAAGAGTAATTATGAAAAGTAAAATTGCTATAGGATGTCTCGTTCAGTGGTACGAAGTAGAGATGGTCGAAGATTATTTGATAAGTCTTCGAAATGCTGTACGTAATATCAATCCAAGACGAAGCGTACAAATAGATATTTGTTTAAATCTAAATGAAGGTTTAGAAAAGTTAGACACTTCTAAAAAAAGTATGTACGAGATAGAGAGAAAATTTCTTGATATGGTTCAAGAAATATTAGGTGGATGTCACTACATCTATTGGAAAACTGAAATAGACATTTATACTATAGCTGATTATAGAAGAAGTTTCAACAGGCAATATTGTGAAACTGCTGATATTTTAGTATGGGGAGAGAGTGATTCATTAATACCTGAACAAGCATTTCAAGTATTAGATTATCTACACTCTGAAGTAAAAGAAGATACTCCTAAATATGTAGCAACTTTTGGTATAAATAAAATGTGGGATGATTCTTGGAAACCATTAGAACATACAGAGTTTACAGATAAACCATTTATTGAAGGTGATACAAAAAATTGGTGGAGTATACCATACACTATGAATCAAGAAGAAATGGATGAGATAAATAACAGAGTACACGAGTTAGATGTAAGACAAATTACTCCTCATAAGTTTAACGGATGTGGACTTGTAATTAGTTCAGAGGTTATTAAGGCAGGTGTAAATATACCAAAAAGTTGTTTCTTTATAAACGAAGATACAGCATTTATGTTGATGATGAATAAAGTATTAAGTAATGTACCACAATATCATTTTAAAAATCTACTAATTGTACACAATAGAAAACATCCACAAAAAAGAAATTACATTTTGGGTGAAGACAATGATATTTATATAGACAAGAATCGTACTAATCACGATTGGTACAATATCGCTAATGAGTTTTGTAAAATCAATAATGCTAATTTATTCGAAAACAAAAAATCTTATACTTGGGAAGACGTATGGGAACG
>MDTA01143568.1_pt1 | contig 17432 bp, 17 predicted proteins | sample 811151 | NCBI WGS metagenome assembly MDTA01 (sample SAMN05326648, study PRJNA326480) | marine metagenome | isolation source: seawater | place: Indian Ocean: South | collected 2010
CAGAATATAGGCGTAAGTTTATAATTATTAAGATTCCTGTTGTGTCTGAAGTTATTTATGGACGAAAAGTCGGTTATAAAATTAGAAAAATAGTAGTAAGCAAAAAAATCGAGAAAATTTCTGCAACTAAAATTAGAAAAAAAATATTTAAAAATATTAAATAAAAAAAATTTATGGAAAATAAAGTAGTTTGGTTAACAGGTTTGTCAGGTTCAGGAAAAACAACACTTGCCAATAATTTAAAAAAGAAATTATTAAACAAAAAAAAAAAAGTTTTATTAATAGATGGTGATAAATTTAGAAAAAAAAATAAAACAAAAAATATTTTTACAAAAAAAAATATTTATAAAAATAATATTTCTATCATAGAAAATATTTATAGAATTAAAAAAAAATATAATTTTATAATTGTATCAGTTATTTCACCATTAAAAAAAACCAGATTAATTGCTAAAAAAACTTTTGGAAAATCGTATTTTGAGGTATTTGTAAATTGTTCAATTAAAGAACTTTTTAAGAGAGACACAAAGAAACTTTATATTAAAGCTAAGAAAAATATTATAAAAAATCTAATTGGTTATAACTCAAAAATTATTTATGAAAAAACAAAATACAAAAAAATTAAAGTTAATACTCATTTAGAAACAATTAATCAATCAACTCTAAGAATATTAAAAAATATTAATTAAATTAAGTATAATTTTAAATTTTACATAACAAAAAAAAAAGTTATTACTTAATACTTATTAAACTCGTATAAAAAAAATTATTTTAAATGATTAAAAATACAAAATTGATTGCTACGCTTGGTCCATCAAGTCTAAAAACAGTTATATTAAGCAAACTAAAAAAAGATGTAGATATTTTTAGATTAAATATGTCGCATCTAACAATAAAAGACTTAAAAAAAAATCTTAAATTTTTAAAAAAAAATAAAATTAAAAATATTTGTATTGATACGGAGGGTGCACAAATACGTACTTCAAATGTAAAAAAGAAATTTTTGAGAAAAAATTCATATTATTATTTATCAAATAAAAAAATAAATCTTAAAAATTCTATAAGACTTTATCCATTATTTGATTTTAATAATTTAAAAGAAAAAACAATAGTAAAAATTGGTTTTGATGGATTAGAACTTGAGGTTACAAAAAATTATAAAAATTATCTTAAATGTAAAGTAATAAAAGAAGGAATTTTAGATACAAATAAAGGTGTCCATTTTCATGCAGATATATTTCTTAATCCCTTAACCGAAAAAGATTTGCAAGCAATTAATATTGCTAAGCAATTTAATGTAAAAATGTTTGCTCTTTCTTTTGCAAATTCATCAAATGATATTTTAATTTTAAGATCAAAATTAGATAAGAAAGATTTAATAATTTCTAAAATAGAGACTAAGAAAGGGTTTTTTAATAGAAAAAAAATCGCAAGTGTCTCTAATGCAATACTTATTGATAGAGGCGATCTTTCTAGATACATAGAAATTTCTAAAATACCATTAGCTCAAAGAATTATTATTAAGGATGCAAAGAAACTTAACAAAGAAGTTTATGTAGCAACGAATTTACTTGAAACAATGATTATGTCGAATGACCCTACTAGAGCAGAAAGCAATGATGTATATTCTTCTTTAGAAACAGGATGTTCTGGCTTAGTTTTAGCAGCCGAAACAGCAATAGGAAATAATCCTGTTGAATGTATTAAATTTCTAAAGCAGTGCTTACATGTATTTTACAGAAGAAGAAAATTTAATAAATATAATTCATTATTTTTCAAAAAAAATTAATCTATTATTATATAATTGAAATGTTTAAAAAATTTATACATATTGGCATGGGTAGATCAGCCAATATCACTCTAATTAACGAAATTTATCCATTAATCGATAAATATACAGATTATGAATTTTTTGTATTTAATAAAAATATTCATGATCAAATAAATATTAATTATGAAAGAATGAAAAGAGGTAAAGAAATTAAAAAAAAAATTGACATTCGACAAAATTTAATTGTTTCAGATGAAAGATTAATAAGTTGGAATCCATATAATTGGGAAGTTTTTGCTGATTCTAATTTAAAAATGTTTGGTAGAGATGCATCAATATTAATAACTTTAAGGAAGCCATTTGATTACTTAAATTCAATGTACACAAAACAATGTTTAGTACATGGAAATTTAATGACCCCAAACGAATATTTTGCATTAAAAAATGAATACAATGAAGAAGACGAAAAAATATTTTATATAGAAAATTTTTCGTATCAGAAATTAAAAAAAATATATAAAGATAGATTTGATAAGGTTTATTTTCTTGATTATGAAAATTTGGGAAAAATGGATTTTTTTGAAAATTATTTTCAACTTAGCAGTGATAAAAAAGAAATTCTGAAAAGTAAATTTTCAAATATAAGACACAATCCCTCATTTAAAAGTAAATACACATCCAATTTAACTCTGGTTATTTACTATTTTCTTAAAATACCAGCTTATTTGTTCAATTTTGAATTTTTAAGAAACCAATTTAAAAAATTAAAAATATTTTCTGTAAAAAGAAAAATAAAAGATCAAATTTTTTTAGATTTAACTATTCAAAATATTCATTTAATGAGCACAAATGACATTAAATTAAATTTTTATAGTAGTTTGATTAATTTATTTAAATGGCCTAAATTAATGTTTTTTTTAGAAAAAAAATTTAATTTCAAAAAAAAATTTAATATTAATTTATCTAATAAAAAAAAATTAATTATTGAAAAGTGTGAAAAAGAATATTTAGATATTTTGAGTGAAAAAAGTAATTAAAAAATATTTATACAAATATTTTAAGAATATTTATTTTTCTTTAGATTATTATCTTAATTTAAAAAAAATTAATGGACTTAAGCTTCATAATTTTGAGATTAAAAATATTAATTTTTCAATGTATAGTACTGAAAATTTTACAAACCCATCCTGGCAAAAAAAAGAAACAGAAGTTATTATTAATTTACTAAAAAATAATGATCTTTTTTTAAATTTAGGTGCTAATATAGGATATTACGTTTGTTTAGCATCAAAACTTAAAAAAAATATTATAGCAGTTGAACCTGACTATTTTAATTTAAAAGTATTATACAAAAATATAAATTTTAACAAAATCGAGGATTGTTTAGTCGTGCCAATGGCCACTTATGATAAAAATGCGATCAAACCCATGTATGGTAGAGGTGTAACAGCTTCTTTATTCTTTAATTGGGATAATACTGAGAAAACAGATCTAAAAGATTTGATCCCAACATTTAAATTAGATGATTTAATTAAAGAAAAAGTAAATGCAAAAAATACATTTATACTTATGGATATTGAAAATTCTGAGTATAAATCGCTTCTTGGATCTAGCAGTATACTATCAAGTAAGAATAAACCTATTTGGATGGTTGAGGTTCATCCGACATTTTACTCTAAAGCAAGTAGACCTTTAAAAGAATTTGACGATATATTTAATATTTTTTGGAGAAATCAATATTCTTCATATCTAGTAGCTGAAAGTGGTCTAATAAAGATTGATGAAAATAATTATAAAAATATTTTAGATAGTGAGGAAAAACATAATCATAATTACCTTTTTATAGATATAAATAAAGTTGAAAACTTTAAATATTTATTCTAGCAATCTTAAAATTGTGCAAAAAATGGACATATTGTCTTCTACAAATTTTATATATACATGTGTATAGAACAATCAAAAAAAACAATTTTATAGTTGAATTATGATTAAAAAAAACTTTTTTAAATATTTAGGTTTTTTTGTTCTATTTTTATTTGTCTTTTCTGTGACAATTTATTTTTTACCCACTGAAAAATATAAATGGGTACAAAACATAAAAGAGGCCATTCCACAGAAATATAAATCAAAATTTAAAAATACCGTTTTCGTAATTCCAGAACTGTACAAAAAAAATTTACAACTAAAAAAACAAATTAAAGATTTAAAAGAGCAAACAGAACTAAACAAATCACAATTAAATTTATTAAATTCTCAAATTAATGGAATTAAAGTAAATAATACAAATTTTGTTATTACTAAAAAAAAAATACCTTTTTCTAAAACAGTAAATTATGGCGATGGTAAACCCGTATCATATATGGCTCAATATTATGATAATATAATTTTTGTCTCAGGTTATGGAAAAATATTATACTCAAATCCTTTAAATTTTCTTCCCAATTCAAACTTAGAATATGGTGAAATAAAAAATAATCTTAGAAAAAAAATAAAAGACAATGCGTTTTGGGATCTTAATAGTTCAGTTATTGTTAAGGATAAAACTGGTTGGAAAAATAATTTAAGTAATGGTGTGAGTGTAAAAGGAATTCTGATACATGAAGATATTTTATATTTAGCTTATCTTCGAGAAATTAAGGAGAGGTGTTATGCTACATCTATACTAAGTGCTAAAATAAATTTAAATTATTTAGAATTTGAGGATTTTTATGTCCCGGATGATTGTATAAGTCCATTAGATACAGAATTTCTACCTCATGCTGCAGGTGGTAGAATGGTTGTTTATAAAGATAATAAAATCCTACTAACTGTAGGCGATTTTTCACACTTCATGATTGCTCAGGATGACAACTTGAATTTTGGTAAAATTATTTCAATAGACATTGATACTAAAGAATATACATATTTCTCAAAAGGGCATAGAAATCCTCAAGGTTTATTATATTTAAAGGATAAGGATGTAGTGCTTTCTACAGAACATGGCCCAAAAGGTGGTGATGAAATAAATAAAATTATTAAAGATGAAAATTATGGCTGGCCTATTGCATCTTATGGGATTATTTATGGACATGAAATTAAAAAATTGGGCCCAACATTTGAAGAGCATGCTCCCAATGGTTTCAAAGAACCGTCTTTTTATTGGAATATTAATCCAGGCATTGGTCAAATTATTGAAGTGCCAATCAATTTTTCAGAAAATCTAAAAGATCATTTTTTAATTACATCACTATCAGGTTCATTAGATAAAAATAATCAGCATAAAGGAAAATCTTTATATATCGCTAAATTTAATGATGATTTTGAAAAAGTAATTTCAATGGATAGATTATTTATTGGTGAAAGAATTAGAGATATTATTTACAGCGGTGAACTAAATGGATTTTTAATTGCAATGGAAAATTCATCAAGTATTGGTTTAGTAAGAAATAAAAAATAAATATTAAATTACAAAGCTTTTAAATTTTATATTTAATTTTCAGTCAAATTTAAAGATATATTGTATTCATTAGTTTATATGATTAAATACATATAATTAAGTTAGTTATGGAAATAATTGTTCATAGGGTTAATAAAATAAAGGAATTAAAAAAACTTGATAAAAATCTTGGAGTTGAGATAGATTTAAGAGTCTATAAAAAGAAAATAATATTAAATCACGAGCCATATCTTAATGGCGATAGTTTTGAAGAATATTTATCACAATACAATCATGGAACACTTGTTTTAAATATAAAAGAAACAGGAATAGAGGAAGATGTTTTAAAATTAGTAAGAAAAAAAAAAATTAAAAATTTTTTTTTACTTGATGTTGAGGCTCCCTTTTTTTTTAAATCGTTAAAAAAAAAAGAAGCTGCTTTAGCAACAAGACTTTCATTTTATGAACCAATAGAGTTATCTAAAAAATTTAGTGGAAAATTTAAATGGTTGTGGGTAGATACAATAAAGGATTTTTATATATTAAAAAAAAATAAAAAAATTCTAACAAAATTTAAGATTTGTTTAGTTTCTCCTGAATTTTGGGGTAAACCCAAACAATTAAATACTTTTATAAGAAAGTTTAAAAAATTAAAATTACAGATTGATAGTATAATGATTTCAAAAAAAAATTTAAAAAAATTTATAAATAAATAATTTGTTATTTTTTAATAAATTTATACACATAAAAACCATTATTTTCAGCTTGTTGGTAATTATTATATAAATAATTCTCCTTAGTTTTTTTTTCAATTAGGATTTCGATATAATAATTGTTATATATTTCAGGAAAATCGTTTTTAAATTGTTTTTCTACATTTTCATCAAAAAATGATCTATGGTGACCAACTACAATGAATTTATTAGGAAAATTTAATTTTTTATAATTTTTTTTAAATTGTTCTAATTTTGTAAAGTAAGCTTTTTTATTTTTTTTTTTCAAAGAACAATAGTGGCTGTAAGCTATCATAAGTAAGTATTAATTTATCGTCTTGTTTATCAAGATATTTAAGGTCATATAATGAAATATTTTTTTCTATTTTTTGTTTTGCATCAGAGTATGCAAAAGGTAAAGCCAACAAAATAATAGCCAAGTAAATAATGTTATTAATTCTAATAGACTTAAAAGAAAGATAAAATATTACCAATATTACCGGAAAAAAAGTTAAAATATGCCTTGTTTGATCTAAAGGTATTATATTAAAGCAAAATAAGACAATCCATTGAAAAAAATAAATTAAACAAGCAATTAATAATGTTTTTTCTTTAACATTTTTGTTTCTAACTACAGAATTTAAAATTAATATTATTAATAAGATAAATACAGATAAAAAATATAGATTTGAGTTGTAAGGTATAAATCCAGAAAAAAGTGATTTTAAGCTCAAATACAATTGAATTGATAAAATTATAAAAAAATCAAAAAAATCAAAATAATTTTCAACTGCAGGTAAACTTTTTCCTCTATGATAGTCGTGTTCGTTTTTTAATAAAAAAGTTATCAGTATTGGTATTAAAATAATTAAATTTAAAATGAGATATTTTTTTTTATTTAAAAAAAATGAAACAAAAAAAGTTTTAAAATTTTTTCTAGTAACTTCTATATAAAAAAAAAGTAAAACGAAAAAAATATTTAAATATGAAAAATATAGCAAAAAAGTATTTAAAGTTATTGCATTATAGGTTGTTATTTTTTTTTCAATTGAAAGATATATTAAGATTAAACCTATAATACTTATTAATCCATACGTTGAATATACACCACCATGATGCGCGTACATTATACTATTAATTGAAAAACCAAATATGGACAATGTTAATGCTGACAAAAGACTGATTTTTTTTTCTACTCTGTAAAATAAAAAAAAAAGCAATATCATAGTCAGAACAGATGCAAGAGCAGCGATAGATCTATTTTTTTTAACAATAGATTCGTAATTATCATTTTCATTAAGTATTAATGGTAAGATAATATATTGACCTGGTGAGTATGTAGAGCCGTAAGCAACATAAAGTGGTAGAAGAATTGATTTTTCTAAATTATGTAAAGTTTCAATATTAATATTTATATCTTTATGTATTGGTCCAAGATTTATTGATACATTCTTATTTTCAATTGCACCCTTGTGAAGAGATATCATGAAATTCTCATCATATTCCGAGTATGTTTTTGTTAATTTATAAAATCTTAAATTTGAAGCCAATAAAATTAATATTAATACAAATGATATAATTATAATATTTATTGTTATTGAATATTGTTTTTTCAAATTCATTTTATATTGCTGTATTTTAATTGAAAAATACGTTTTAAAGTCTGAAGTGTTAGGTTAAATTTTGCTTTAATTGATCCACCACCCTTAGCATCACCATATTTTCTCTCACCCCAATTTACTTCATGTTCAATTATTTTATATTTTTTCTTAATTGCAATTACTAAAAAATAAACATCTAGAGAGAAATCATTTGGTGGTTTTTTCATAAATTTTATAAATTCTCTTGGAAATAATTTTGGCATAGCGTTAATATCTGTAAGTTTTCTTCCAAACACTAAAGTTGCTAATATAGACATTCCTATTGTAAAAATTTGATCAAAATAATCTCTATTTATTCTTTTTCCTTTAACTACTGATTTAATTTTATCCAAGTATTTTATGTTATTAATATAAGCATCAAATACATCTTTAGGTTTTGTTTGCAAATCAGCATGACACCAGGATATATATTTGCCTTTAGATTTGTTAACACCAGTCATTATACCATGGCCATATCCTTTGTTGTTATTAATTAAAATTAGTTTAATTTTTTTATTTTTGAATAGAAATTCTTTTTTTATTTTTGATCTTGTTTGATCTGTAGAGCCATTTTCTACTATTATTATCTCAATTTTTTTTTTATTTTTATTTAATAATTTTTGCAAACTTTTAAACAAAATATTTATATTATCTTGCTCGTTGTAGCAGGGAATTACAATGCTTAAATCTATCATTTTTGATTTTCTAACTCCTCACTGTTTCCCAAATCTATATATTCTTCCACTTTTAATTCATCTATTTTAAAACCCATCTCTATAGCTGTAAAAATAGCCATATCTAAATAGTACTCATTATTAATTTTTAGCTTATTAAAAAAAAGTCTATCTAAAGACTCGATAAATACTGTTGCTTTAGAAAAGGCAAAAGACCCCACTATAGGTCTTTCATTTTTTAAATTGATACTAAAAGGTTTTTTGCAAGATAATTCAAATTCTTTATTTTTATTTTTTTTAATCCATCCGTAAGATTTAGGAATTTTTCTGTGAACTGACTTTACATCAGTTGAAAAAACTACTATCTCACAATTTTTAATTTTATTTTCATAATTTTTTTTATTATAGGATATAAAACTATCACATGAATTAATGAAAACAATATCTCCATCATTTAGAAATTTTTTTGAAAGATAACAACTTGAAGCTTGACCCTCTGTAGTTTTGTCAACAGTAATTATCTCGAAATTTTCGAAATTTTTTTTTATTATTTTGTCTATTTTATTATTTTTGATAAATTCCTCTTTAGTTATAAAAATCCATAAATCAGCATTAGGCATACATTTAGCTGACTTAATAAACATAGGCTCTCCTTGAAAGTCGATTAAGGGTTTTGGCACCTCATATCCAGCTTTTTTTAATCTGATGCCATCACCAGCCATAGGCATTATATTTACTTTTCTGCTCATTTTTATTCTATTTATTTAAATAATATTTACATTTTAATTAAAACATATACTATTATTTAATGTTATCGTTAAAAAGCGTTTCAACAAAAATTACTCTTCTTTTGTTTTTGTTTTTTATAATTTTTACAAAAAATTTAGATGCAAAAGAAATAAGAATAGGTTTAGTAGTTAAAGGTTTAGGTATAGGTTTTTTTGAAGCTGCCGCAGAAGGAGCAGAAGAAGCAGCAAAAGAAATAGGTAATATTAAAGTAATTTATACAGGACCAGCTACTACAACAGCCGAGGCTCAAATTGAGGTGATAAACTCTCTTATAGCACAAAAAGTTGATGCGATAGCTATTTCAGCTAATGATAGAGATGCACTTGTACCTATAACAAAAAAAGCAATGAAGAGAGGAATAAAAATAATTTCCTGGGACTCTGGAATAGCTGAAAGTGGAAGAATCATGAATCTTGACCCCTCAAATACTTCATTAATTGGAAGTTCAAATATAAAATGGGCTTACAATTCAATAGGTGGTGAGGGTGAAATAGCAATACTAAGCGCCACAAGCCAATCCACTAATCAGAATGCTTGGATTGAAGAAATGAAAAAAGAATTTTCTAAAAATAGATATTCAAAAATGAAATGGGTTGATACAGTTTATGGAGATGACTTATTTGATAAGAGTTATCAGGAAGCATTAGGACTATTTAAAAAACATCCTAATCTTAAAGCAATCATTGCTCCAACAACTGTTGGAATAGCTGCAGCAGCTAAAGCCGTAGAGGACAAAGGATTAATTGGTAAAGTTTATGTTACAGGTTTAGGTCTACCGAGTGAAATGAAGGCATATGTTAAAAGTGGAGCTGTAAAGCAATTCGGCATATGGAATCCTATAGATTTAGGGTACTCAGCAATCTACCTTTCATATCAAATTACAACGGATAATTTTAAAGGCCAAAATGGCGAGTGTATTCCATCAGGAAGAATGGGTAAAATTTGCATTGGACCTGGAAATAATGCAGCTATGGCTGATCCATTTATTTTTGATATCACAAACATAGATAAGTTTGCCGAAATCTTTTAAGTCTATTAATTCTTTTTATTAGAAGTATAAATCTAAATCTTAATAGTAATGTTGGAATTAAAAAAAATTAGCAAGTTTTTTCCAGGTATAAAGGCTTTAGATAATGTAGATTTTAAACTAAAAAAAAATTCTATTCATGCTTTAGTTGGTGAAAATGGAGCTGGTAAGTCTACATTAGTTAAAATTTTAACTGGTATTTATTTACCTGATAAAGGTGAGATTTTATTAAATGGAAAACAAACCGACATTACCAATCCTGTAAAATCTTTGAAGAATGATATTTCTGTAATACATCAGGAAACAGTTATGTTTGAAAATTTATCTGTTACTGAAAATATTTTTATTGGAAAACAATTTTTAGAAAAAGATATTTTTATTAATTGGAATGATTTAGAAAAAGAGGCAAAAAAAATACTTAATAGTTTGGAGTCTGAAATTAATCCTCGTGAAATAGTGAAAAATCTCAGCATTGCTGATCATCATATAATAGAAATTGCTAGAGCTTTATCTCAGGATTCTAAAATAATTATAATGGACGAACCAACCGCTGCTTTATCCAAGAAAGAGGTAGATCAATTATTTGATGTTTTAATTAATTTAAAAAGTAGAAATAAATCAATTATTTTTATTACTCATAAATTAGATGAAATTTTTAAAATTTGCGATGAAGTTACAATTTTAAGAGATGGAAAAATAGTCGAATCGAATTATGTAAAAAATTTATCAAAAAAAGAAATTATAAAAAAAATGGTAGGTAAATTATTGCAAGAAAATTCTGTTAATAAAAATGATATTTTGTATAAACCAATTTTAAAAATAAAAAATCTTTCTAAGAAAAATCAATTTAAGAATATAAACTTTGAGTTAAATCAAGGAGAAATATTAGGATTTTATGGTCTAGTTGGCTCTGGACGAAGTGAGTTAATGAAATCAATATTTTCAATAATAAATTATGATACTGGTGAAATTGTTTTAGAAAATTCAAAGTGTAATTTTAAAAAACCATCGGATGCTATAGATAGTGGTATTGTTTATTTAACTGAAGAACGCAAAGACTTAGGCATAATTGAAAATATGTCTATAAGAGATAATTTAACTATATCAGTGCTAAAGAGAATTTCATCATATGGAATATTAGACTTAAATAAACAAGATTTGATCTCAGAGGACTTAAAAAATAAATTGAATATAAAATTTAATTCATCAACTGATAAAATTGATAATTTATCTGGTGGTAATCAACAAAAGGTTGTTTTGGGCAAGTGGCTCACCACAACTCCTAAAATTATTATTCTTGATGAACCAACTAAAGGTGTAGATATAGGCTCTAAACAAACAATACATAAATTTATGGATAAATTGGTGAATAATGGAATTTCAATTATTATAGTTTCTTCTGATTTATCTGAAATAATGGATGTCTGTAATAGAGTAGTTGTAATGGAAAAGGGACTAATAAAAGAAATTTTTGATACTAAAGTTAATAATGCTGAAGATATTATAGAAAGTACCAGTCATTTATAACACATGAAAGATTTTATTTTAAATAGAAATCTAATTTTATTACTGATCTTAACTTTTATATTTTTAATTGTAGGATTTATAAATCCCCTATTTTTAAATTATGCTAGTTTACTTGATATTTTAAATGATACCTCGATACTAATAATTCTTGCTTTAGGTCAAATGTTTGTAATTTTAATAAGAGCAATCGACTTATCTGTTGCCTCAAATCTTGCATTATCGGGTATGATTATTTCATTGCTGTCTCAAATTAATCCAGATATTCCAGTAGTTTTATTTATTGTAATTTCTTGTTTTGTTGGAGCATTGCTCGGTCTATTTAATGGAATTCTAATTGGTTATTTAAAAGTTCCTTTTATTATAACTACACTAGGAACTTTAAGTGTTTATAGAGGTCTAATATATTTTATAAGTGATGGAAAACAAATATATGCACATGAATTTTCAAAAAATTTTTTATCATTTATTCATATTAAATTTTTAACAATGTCAATGATGATTTGGATTTCAATAATAGTCTTTTTAATTTCTTATTTTTTATTAAATTATACTAGATTTGGAAGAAACTTTTATGCACTTGGGGATAATCCTAAAGGTGCAAAATTTGTTGGAATTAATTCAACATATTATATTTTATCAGCCTATATAATTTCTGGATTGTTTTCAGGTTTATGTGGTTATTTATGGGTTGCTAAATATTCAGTTGCTTCATCACAAATAGCCATAGGATTTGAATTAACTGTTATCTCTGCTTGTGTTGTTGGAGGTATAAGCGTTATGGGTGGCATAGGATCGGTGTTTGGATGTTTATTAGGATCATTATTAATTGGTTTGATCAAAAACATTTTACCATCAATAGACGTTTCTCAATTTTGGCAACTTGCAATATCAGGAATAATAATATTATTTGCAATTATTATAAACAACAAAAATGACAAAAAGAAAGAAAAAATAATATTAGTTGAAAAATATTAATATGAAAAAAATTTTATTCACAAAAGAATTTATTTTATTTTTTGTATTAATTTCTGTTTTTTTAATTAATACTTATATTTCTCCATATTTTTTTGATTTAACAAATCTTATTGATAGTACTTTTTTATTTAGCGAAAAAGCGATTATAGCACTGATAATGACTTTAATAATTATATCTCGGCAAATTGATTTGTCTGTAGCATCAATTATAGCAATTTCTGCTTGTATATTTGGTTATTTTAATTCTTTAGGATTTTCATTTTTTTTTTCATCTAGTCTCACATTGATATGTGGTTTGTTTTGTGGTGCTTTTAACGGATTTTTAATAACTTTTTATGGAATACCGTCAATAATTGTAACGATTGGAACTATGTCTTTATTTAGGGGAATATCATATGTAATTTTAGAGGATCAATATTTTTCTAATTTTCCAAATGCAATACTTGAGCTTGGAAATGGTTATTTTTTAAATCTACTTCCTTATTCATTTGTTCTTTTTTTAATTTTAGTAATTATATTTTATATTTTCTTACATAAAACGTACTTTGGTAAAGAGATCTTTATTATTGGGAACAATCCAGAAGCTGCAAAGTTTTCTGGAGTCAAAACAGATAGATATATTTTTATCCTTTTTAGTTTAAGTGGTTTGTTTTCTTCAATTGCTGCTCTTTTTTTATCAGGAAGATTGTCCAGCGTAAAACCCAATATTGCACTAGGATGGGAGCTTGAAATAATTACCATGGTTGTTTTTGGTGGAGTTTATATTTATGGAGGATATGGATCGATTATGGGAGTTTTTTTATCAGTTTTAACATTAGGAATGGTTAGTTTTGGATTAAGTTTATTAAACATTCCTGGTGTAGGAATAATAATATTTACTGGACTTTTATTGATTTTGACTGTTTCTGTAACATCATTTATAAAAAAAATTAACCAAAATAAGGTAGGTTAATAAATATGTTTAAAGCCATAAGTAAAAATTTTATTGAAAAAAATAATAAAAAATTTTTAAAAGACCAAGATAAAGATTTTGATTATTTCCAAGAAAAAATACTCAAATTAAAAATAGATTTGAGATCTGTTAAAAAAAAAGTTCTCGATTTTAATTTAGCTCTTCCTTCATGGGGTGTCGGAACCGGAGGAACAAGATTTGGAAGATTTCCTGGAAAAGGAGAGCCAACAAATATTTTCGAAAAAGTTGAGGACTGCGCTGTAGTTAACGATTTAACAGGATCAAATTCATCAATTTCTCCACATTTTCCATGGGATGATGTTAGTGATTATAGTGAATTAAAAGATTATGCTAACAATTATGGTTTAAATTTTGATTTGGTAAATTCAAATACTTTTCAAGATTTTTCAGAGACAAAAAATTCGTATAAATTTGGAAGTTTAACAAATAATAAAAAAACAATAAGAGATAAGGCTATAGAGCTTAATATTGAATGTATAAGAAAAGGTAAAATACTTGGCTCAAAAGGATTAACAGTCTGGTTAGGAGATGGAACAAATTTTCCTGGTCAACAAAGTTTTTCAAAATCTTTAGAAAATTATATGAAATCTATGGAAGTTATTTATAAAAAATTACCATTAGATTGGAAAATGTTAATTGAGTATAAACCTTATGAGCCAGCTTTTTACTCGACTGTAATTAATGATTGGGGCACAAGTTATATTTGTGCAAAACAACTTGGACCGAAGGCATTTTCTTTAGTTGATCTCGGACATCATCTGCCAAATACAAATATTGAAATGATTGTATCAAGATTATTAGTTTTAAATAAACTAGGAGGATTTCATTTTAATGATAGTCATTACGGCGATGATGATCTAGATTCAGGTTCTATTAATCCTTTCAGGTTATTTTTAATTTTTTGTGAATTAACTAATAAAAAAAATATTAAAAAATTTAACAAAATTTCTTATATGATTGATCAATCTCATAACGTTACTGATCCAATTGAAAGTTTGATACTAAGCACAGATGAGATATTAAATGCCTTTGTTAAATCTCTTTTAATAAATTTTGATGAGCTAGAAGCTCTCCAACTTGATAACGATACTATTGGTGCGTCTATTTTATTAAAAAATGAATTTAATATTGATGTAAGAAGTTTATTGAAGCAAATAAGACTTGAAAATAATAATGCAATCGATCCAATTTACACTTATAGAAAATTAAATTATAAAGAAGATAAATCAAATAGTAGAATTAAAAAGAATTCTTTTTCTTCAGGAATTGTTTAAGAACTAAAGTTATTAATTTCTTTTAACCAATAATTATAAGCGTGTTGTATTTTTTTATTTTTTTTATGATTTACAATTTTTAAGTCAAGTTTGTAATTGGTTTGATTAATCATAAAACAACCTACTGAGGTAGCCTCTTGTCCAGGATATAAGTAAATATTTATCTTATTTCTAAGTGAATTTAAAATTTTTAAGATTTCAATATTATTAATTAAAGGTCCAGTAATTATTATATCTTCTTTTGATTTTATTAAGTCTAAACAATAGTTTGTTAAAAAAGCAATATAAGTAACAATAGCCATATATTTTTCTTTTTTATTTTTAAAATTTAAATTATCTAAATTTCCTTTAAAATTATGGAAAGGACCACCAATACCAAACGAGGGGTATATATATTTATTATTATCAAAAAATTTACTATCAAAACATTTTTTAAATTTTTTTAATTTAAATTTTTTCATTAAAAAATCATATTCTCGTCCGCCCATAAATCTAATTGTTGGGACTTTTTTCCCATAAAGATCTAAGCCACAGTACATATCTTTGCTTTCTACTAAGTATTTTGTAGAAACATTAGGATTCATAATCACATAATGTGTACCTGAAGATAACAAATTAAATTTCTTAATTTTACTTTTCATAAAAAGAGAATATGCAGCATCACTATCATGTATACCATTCAAGACTTTGATTTTTTGATTGGACAGTCTTTTATCAAAAATATAATGACCTATTAAAGATCCAGCTTTTTTAATCTTTGGTATTTTATTTTTTATATTTAGTTTTGTAACTAATGAGGAAAAATTATTTCTTTTAAAATCCCAAAGATGAGTATGGTTTCCAAAATAAGTAATTTCAGATGTTTTTTTTTTTGAAAAAATCCATGAAATAAATTGAGGTAAAGTTAAAATATTTTGAATTTTATTATAAATATTTTTATGCTTAAGTTTAATATATAAAATCTGTTTTCCTAAACTCAATCCTTTTTCAGAATTTGGGCTAAATGTATGTTTAAATTTTGGTAAAATTTTATTAAAGAATTTATCTATTTTTTGAAAATCATTTTCATAATCCATTATTCCAAAAAAAGCCTGATTATTTTTATTAATTAAACCAAAAGCAGCTCCATGTGTAGAAGTAATAATGCTATCTATTTTATTTTTTTTATTGATTGAGTATATTTTATTTTTAAACCAATTTATTAAATAATTAATATCTTTAAAATAAAATTTTTTTTTTAACTTAAGTAAAGGATATTTTGTTTTTAAAACTTTTATAATTTTCCCTTGTTTATTGAATAATAAAATTTTAGCATTTTCTTTGCCAACATCAAAAACTAAATTAAATTTATTAATCACTTTATATTTTTATATAAAAATTTTTTTTCAATAAAGTTAAAACTTAAATTTGATAATAAAAAGACAAATACTAAAATACTGCTAATTACTATGATTGTGATCTTGCTATCTAATTCAACATATGTGTAGTCATTAATTATAATGGTATCAAATTTGAAAATAAATCTTAAAACTTGAATATGAGACCATATTATAAGGTAATGTAACATATAAATACTATAGCTTATCTTTCCAATAAAAACTAAAACACTGTTTTTGAGAATTGATTTTATAGCTCCTTTATTTGTTTGGTTTAAGGTTAAAATTAATACACCAAATATAATTGGCATAAATACCGTGTTGGGTATGTAGCAAAAAAGATAAATAGTGATTATAAATATTGGTATTTCCAAAATTGATAGATCTATATTTTTTATTAAAATGTTTAGACGATAAATTAAAGTACCGAGAAAAAAAGAATATGTACATCTTAAAAATGCAACACCATTTGTGTTTTCCATTAAATCTAATTTATAAACAAAAATGAAAGAAATGATTGTTAAAATAATAATTAATAAATAAAATAAAATTTTATTACGTATAAAAAAAATAATTAAAGCAAAAATTATATAAGTGTAAAATTCAAAAGAAACAGACCAAGAAACCTCATTATAGCTTAATTGATTATCTATTATTCCTTGAATTAAAAATAGGTTAGTAAAAAATGTATAAAGGTTGCTTACACTAAAAGGTGGTTCGTTAGATTTTATTCCAGCGTAGTAATCTAGGAAATATTTAAGAATTTCAATTGCTAAATATATAATAAGCAGAATAATATGGAGGGGATACAATCTAAAAAATCTTTTTTTAATGAAATTTTTTATTTCATAAAATTTAATTAGTAGATGTTGATAATTAAGTGCAATTACAAAGCCACTTAAAACAAAAAAAAAATCTACAGCTAAACTGCTATTAGCCATAAAATCGTTTTGAGCTAAATTTGAAGATAAAGATTTTAAATGATGAAAAACAATTATCAAAGCAGCTATTCCACGCAACGATTGTAAGTGTAAAAGAAGGTCTTTTTTCATTTTTGGATTTAAATTTTTTATTATTTATTAGATTTAACTATTAGCATAAATACTCATGAAATTCATTAATGCCCTCCTGGTGAAATTGGTAGACACAAAGGACTTAAAAAGTATTCAAATCTAAGGTTCCACTAATAAACTCAACATTTTTTGATAAAATTGAACTAGTGTAGTTCTAGTGTAGTTGGTAGAATGACGAAATGTTTTACTACACTAGAGGTAGAAC
>MDTA01147021.1_pt1 | contig 17426 bp, 12 predicted proteins | sample 811151 | NCBI WGS metagenome assembly MDTA01 (sample SAMN05326648, study PRJNA326480) | marine metagenome | isolation source: seawater | place: Indian Ocean: South | collected 2010
CAATTTATAGCATCTTCATACTTTTTTTGTCTCAAATAAACTAATCCAAGTCCATGATGAGCATAAGAATTTCCCGGATCAATCTCAATGGCTTTTTTAAATAATTTCTCTGCTTCTGGAAGCTTCCTTAATGCATTAAATACTTTTGCCAATTCTATATTTATTTCAGCGGAATTTGAAAATTCTTTAAGTGCAAGGTTTAACAACTCAATAGCTTTATTTGGCTCATTCAAAGCCAACAATAATTTAGCTTCAAGAACATTCAAATAATTAGAAGATATTAAGTTTTTATCTTTTACTAAATGAAGATACTTTTTACCTTTCTCAAATTGTTTAGATTTCAAGCAACTATTTACACATTCAATAACCCATCTAAAATCAGGATTTTCAAAATCTATTATTTCTTCTAAAATATTAACCGCATCCTCATATTCACCAGCACAAGAATGACTTTTAGCTAAGTAAAACTTATTCTCCTTAGCAACCGTTTTCACATAATCATCCTTATCATCAGAAGGAGCTTCTACATAACCCAGTTCTATTAATTGTTCAATAGCATCCATTTCAGAAATTGGATCATCTTTACTGTTTTCATCCAATTCTCCTGAGTCTCCAGAAATATTTTCCCAAGAATCTATGAACTGTATTTTCTTTGAGTGCTGATTTTCGTAAATGTTAACTAATGGTTTCCCGTCCATATTTTTACCAATTGGAAGGTCAAAAAGTGTTAGTATTGTGGGGGTTATATCCAAAATACTAGCTCCAAAAATTTTGTCGTTTTTTTTGATTCCTGGTCCTTTAATAGCAAATACACCATATGGACTATGCTCTATTGCAGGGCCAGAAGGAACGTGGGGAAGCATTCTTGGTCTTAGGTGATCAGAATGAAATCCATGATCAGAACATATAATTACTGTAGTTTCCTGATCGATGATTTTCAATAACCTTTCTAACATCATGTCATGAAAAATGTAAGCCCCAGTAACTGCATCTTTAAGCAATTCATACCTTTCAGGATCTATATGCTCTTGTCTAGGAGGATGAAATTTCATGAAAGCATGACTAAAATGATCAATTGCATCATGATAAACAGCTGTAAAATCCCAATCCTCATTTAACATCAATTCAGTACAAGCAGCATGAATACTTGTTGCGTGAGCTAGATATTTAACAATAATTCCAAAAGCTTCGTCATCTTTAGCTTTTAGATCTAATGCTCTAGGAATGAAAGGCATTACCAAATTACCGGTAATTTCTGAAGGGTGAACTCTGAGCTCTTTTAAAGTTTCAATCCATTTATCAGGATGAACAGTTCCTTCAGGCATTTCCCATTTATCAATTTCAACAGTTTTTTTATTTTTTCTCTCTTGCTGATAGAAATTAGATACCATACAACCATTAATTGGCTCTACTGGATTACTAGGCCACCAACCAATAACATTAGAACGTAAATTGGACTGACTTAAAATATTCCATATTGCTTTTACTTTTCTTGATTTAGACGAAACAGGTCTTACATTTCCCCCTTTAGGATCAGGCTCTACGAATCCCAAAATACCATGCTTTTGTGGTCTAACACCCGTTGCAATTGAAGTCCACAACATTGGGGAAAGTGGAGGATCAAGAGTAGAAACTCTACCACGAACACCTTCCTGTAAAAACTTCTTCATTGTAGGCATTAAACCCTTGTCAATTAAATCATCTATCACTTTCCAATCAGCTGCATCCCAACCAACAAGAAGAACTTTAGCTTTTTTTCTCATCACCTTTATTCTGTTCTAGTTCATATTTATTTTTAGCCGCCCTCCAAGCTCTTACACCAACACTACCTAAAGCCAAAACACCTAATGTGCCACCTGGAGGAACTTGAAACTCTTTTCCATCCATTAATATTTTAATCTCCTTTTTTTTCATTTTCTAAAATTGCGCCCAAATATAGATTTAAAAATTTATAAATAAATGACAATCAAAACCTTTAAACTAAAAATGGATTTGAGTGTTTTTCTTTACCGATAGTAGTTTCAGGACCATGACCACAATAAACCACCATTTTATCATCTAGTGAAAATAATTCTTTTCGAATGCTCTCTAACAATTGCTGATGATTTCCTCCAGGCAAATCTGTTCTACCAATACTCCCATCAAAAAGACAATCTCCATTAATGACAAAATTGGACTCTTCAGAGATAAATACTACATGACCAGGAGCATGACCTGGAACAAAACGAATATCTATTTTACTCTCACCAAAAGAAATTCCCTCAGAAAGGTTGAAAAAATTGCACTTATTAGGAGGTGAGTTTTTAACAGGGATTCCATACATTTTACAAACCATATTAAAAGCATTTAACGTTTGCAAATCATCCTTATATATCCATAAATCAATATTGTATTTATTGGCAACAAATGAAGACCCAAAAACATGATCTAAATGACTATGTGTATGCCACAACATAACAGGGTTAAGCGTATTTTCATCAATAAAATTACTTAACTCTTCTTCTTCCTCAACAGAAAAACACCCTGGATCAATAATTACACACTCTTTTGTTTCATCAAATAAAACATACGTGTTTTCCATAAAAGGATTAAATGTAAATTTCTTAACTGATATCATTTGATTATGAATTGAAAATACAAATGTATTGAATGATACGAATTTCTGTATCTTTACGTTATAATGCTGCTTTGGACCTAAAAAAAACCATATCCCTACTTATATTTTTGCTCGCTTGTCTTTTAGCAAAAACACAATATTACTCTGGATCAGATATAGAATTTGGACAAAACAGAGTTCAGTACAATAGTTTTTTCTGGCAGTCTTATGATTTTGAGAGATTTAAAATCTATTTCCAGCAAAGTGGAAGAAAACACGCCATATATACTGCCAAAACAGCTCATAAACACCTTCAAGAATTAGAAAAGTTTCTTGACTATGAAACCAACGAAAAAATTCACTTTGTGGTTTTTAACACTCAGAGTGAATTCCGACAAAGTAATATTGGCTTAGAAACCAATAACATTACTTCAAACATTGGTGGAACTGCTCGTATTGAAGGAAACAAAATATTTATATACTATGAAGGAGATCATATAAAATTAAACAACCAAATTAGAACAGGACTATCTCAATTACTTGTTACCAGAATTTTATATGGTGACAACTGGAAACAAAGTATTAAAAACGCCTCTTTGCTAAATGTTCCCGAATGGTTTAGCAAAGGAATTGTTTCCTATTTGGGGGAACCATGGTCCACAACAACCGATAATGAAGTTAAAAACAAAATACTTTCAGGTAGGTACGATAAGTTTAGCCACCTTACTGGTGAACAAGCAAGATTAGCAGGAAAAACAATTTGGAACTATATAGATGAAGTTTATGGACCAAGAATGATTCCTAACATATTGTATATGACAAGGGTCAGCAAAAATATTGAAAGTGGATTCATCTATGTTCTTGGAGTTAACCTATCTAAATTATCTGATGACTTTGTAAATTATTACAAGAAAAGATACCTATCTGACATTGAAGGAAGAATTGACCCACAGTTTACTCAGTTGTCCATTAGAAGCAGAAAAAAAAGAGTCTACCAACAATTTAAAGTCAGCCCTAATCAAAAGTACGGCTCATTCACAACAAATCAGCTTGGACAATACAAGGTTTTTCTTTACGAAATTGAAAAAAAGAAAAAAAGAAAAATTGCAAAAGGAAGCCATAAATTAAATCGTATTCCTGATTATTCATTTCCTAATTTAGCTTGGCATCCCAATGGAAAGGTCCTAGCTTTTATTGAAGAAAAAAAAGGAAATCTTGTACTTAATTTATACAATACTGAAACAAGAAAAAAAACTAAAAGAACACTGCTTAATATTGAAAAAGTATTGTCAATGGAGTACTCAAAAAAAGGAAATAAAATTATATTTTCAGCGGTAAGTAGCGGCCAAACCGATCTTTACCTTTACAATATTTTAGGAAACAGTCAACTTCAAATAACCAATGACTTATACGATGACTTATACCCATCTTTCACAACGGAAAATACCGTAATCTTTTCTTCTAACAGACCTGATGACACCTTAAGAAGCTCCGGGAAAATAAGAACCATAAACGATGACTTAGATATCTACTTAATTTCTGTTACAGGAAAAAAAACACTTAAAAGCCTAACAAATACTCCAATAATTGACGAAAAACATCCTTACTCTTATGATTCAAAACATTACACCTATATTTCAAATAACAATGGAATCTACAATAGATATATCGCCTATAAAGACAGCTCAATTAGCTATATAGACACCGCTATTCATTACGATTATTTTAATGTAACCGACAGACTTTCCAACTACCCTAATGATGTTTTAGAGCTTTCTCATTCGGGGAAAAATTCCCATTTTTCATTACTTATGAAAGAAAATGATAGGTATAAATTTTTTATCGGTTCAGCTGAAAAAGATTTGATTTTTGAAGACAAATTAAGGCCAACTTCATTCATGGAATACCTTAATTTAAACTCTTCTGCAAATCCATCTAAAAATGAACTAACTATAAGTAAAGATATTCAAGATGCAGAAGATGGAATAGTCAATATTAACAACTATCTATTTGATGATGAAATTAAAGAGACTATTAAAACTGAAAATAGCGTTGTACAAGATTCTCTTTCAAACACCAATCCTAAAAAAGAAGAAAAAAAAGAAACCTTTGCTCTTCCAAGACAAGACATTTACAAAGTTAATTTCACAGTAGATAAGGTTTTGATGCAGCTAAATCCCACTTTCAACAATCAATCCTACCAACGAATTTCTGAAAATGGATTTCAAAATGCAGGGTTAGATGGGTTTTCAATTATTAATGCTAAAGATGTTTTTGAAGATTATAGAATAATTGGTGGTTTTAAAGGACCTATTCAAATTAACAATACTGGTTATTTATTAATTTACGAAAACTTAAAGTCAAGACTTGATAAAAGATACTTGATTTCCAGACAAACCTATCAACAGCTTTACAACAATTACGAAGTAAAGAAAACAACTACTTATGACTTTAAGTACAACCTTAAATTCCCTTTTAGTGAAGTAGCAAGCTTACGCCTAACAAATCATGTGAGATTCGATCATACGGTTACTTCAAGTACAGAGCCACTAACCTTAATTGCTGAAAATGAAAACCATTATTTAGGAGGTTTACTTTTAGAGTACGTTTATGATGCTACAAGACAAATAGGTCTAAATATTCAAAATGGAACAAAATTTAAACTTTGGGGTGAGGCTTACAGAGAATTAAATGTAAATGAAACTGATTTTTTTGTAGTTGGTTTTGACTTTAGACACTATCAAAAAATACATAGAAATATTGTTTTTGCTTCAAGATTTGCTTTAAGCTCTTCTTTTGGTAGTCAACGATTGTTGTATTATATGGGAGGAGTAGACAATTGGTTGTGGGCTCAATATGATGGCTCAATAATACCTGACCCCAATCAAAATTATCAATTCCAAACAATAGCAACCCCTATGAGGGGATTTTTCCAAAACGCAAGAAATGGAAATACATTTGCTGCCATAAACAACGAACTAAGGATACCGCTATTTAGTTACTTTTCTCCTAAACCACTGCGCTCTGATTTTTTGGAAAATTTTATGGTAATTGGGTTTAATGACATTGGTACCGCTTGGACAGGTTTTAACCCCTACTCCGAAAGCAACTCCTTTAACACAACCCAAATCAATGGACATAACTATACCATAACACTTCAAAATCAAAAAGAACCAATTATTTACGGTTATGGATTTGGTTTGCGATCAAGAATTCTTGGCTATTATGTTCGGTTTGACTGGGCTTGGGGGGTTAATGACGGAGTCATAATGCCCTCAATTAAACATCTCTCACTATCTTTAGACTTTTAAAATGGATAGTCAAACGCTTATAATATTAATCTTTATTGGATTAACTGCTGGAATAGCAAGTGGATTTATTGGAATTGGTGGTGGTATAGTTATTATCCCTGCTTTAATTTATTTTTTAGGACTAACTCAATTTGAAGCTCAGGGAGTTTCACTTACGCTTATGCTTCCTCCAATAGGGGTTTTAGCTTTCTACAATTACTACCAACAAGGACATCTTTCAAAACAATTAATCATCTTTGCATTAATCATGGGTGCTGCGTTCATTTTAGGTGGCTTTATTGGATCTAAAATTTCACTTAAAACACCCGTTCATTGGGTGAAGATTATATTTGGATCTGCCATGCTATATGTATCTATTAAAATGATAATTAGTGGGGTTAAAATATTAATGGCTAATGATTAACAAAATAAAAAAACTATCTAACGAATTTCTTCCTGAAATTATTCGCATTAGACGACACATGCATAAGCATCCAGAATTGTCTTTTCAAGAAAATAAAACCTCTGATTTCATTCAAAAAGAACTAAAAAAGATTGGCATCAACTTTACCAGTGGACATGTTAACACAGGAATAATTGGGACTATTGAAGGTAAAAATCCAAAAAGTAAAACAGTATTATTAAGAGCAGATATAGATGCTTTACCCATTTATGAAAAAAACAACATTTCTTACAAATCATCTAATGATGGTGTTATGCATGCTTGTGGACATGATGCTCATTCAGCATCACTTTTAGGTGCGGCACAAATTTTAAATCATTTAAAGAATGAGTTTAAAGGAACCATAAAATTACTTTTTCAGCCTGCTGAAGAACAACTTCCAGGGGGCGCTAAATTATTAATTGAAGAGGGTGTTTTCAACAATATAAAACCTGATTTTTGTTTTGCTCAGCATGTTTTCCCTGAATTACCATCTGGAAAAGTAGGGTTTAAAAAAGGACTATATATGGCTTCAACTGATGAAATTCACGTGACAGTTCACGGAAAAGGCGGACATGCCGCTCTTCCTCATAAGGTGATTGATCCAATAGTAATCGCTTCGCAACTCATCATTAATCTTCAACAAATAATCAGTAGAAACAATAATCCGATTACTCCATCTGTACTTTCTTTTGGATTTATTGAAGCAAAAGGGGCAACTAATGTTATTCCTAATGAAGTAAAACTTAAAGGTACTTTTAGAACCTTTGATGAAAATTGGAGAGCAAAAGCGCATGAAAAAATGCTAAAAATGGCTTCTTCAATTGCTGAATCAATGGGAGGCTCATGTGATTTTGAAATTAAAAAAGGATATCCATATTTAACTAACGATTTTAACACAACTGATTTATCTATTGAATCAGCTAAAAAATATTTAGGGGAAGAGAATGTTGTAGACTTAGATTTAAGAATGACTTCTGAAGACTTTGCATATCTTTCTCATGAATTTCCATCATGTTTCTACCGTTTAGGAACATTTGATGGTAAAAACACTTCTAATTTACACACCCCTACCTTTAATATTGACGAAGATTCATTAGAAATAGGAGCTGGACTTCTTTCCTATATCGCTATTCAGCAACTAAATACGCTATAAAAATCCAACAAAATAGACGACTTATAGCTTTAATTAGTACACGAAATAACTTATATTAGTAATAATTAAATTTTTAATTTTTTGATGCAAATTGCAAGGATGAAAACAGCTGATGCTCTACAAAAATATTTTGGATTTACTAAATTCAAAGGAGAACAAGAAGCTGTTATTGATAATTTATTAGCTGGGCAAAACACCTTTGTAATTATGCCTACTGGTGGTGGAAAATCACTTTGCTATCAACTACCAGCATTAATGAGCGAAGGAACAGCAATTGTGGTTTCTCCACTAATAGCTTTGATGAAAAATCAGGTTGATGCCATTCGTCAAGTTAGTGAGGATGACAGTATTGCTCATTTTTTAAACTCCTCTTTAAATAAGACAGAATCCAATCGAGTTAGAAGTGATGTCTCTGAAGGGAAGACCAAACTCCTTTATGTTGCGCCTGAATCCCTAACAAAACAAGCAAATATTGATTTTTTAACTTCTATAAAAATTTCTTTTTTTGCTATTGACGAGGCTCATTGTATTTCTGAATGGGGGCATGATTTCAGACCTGAATACAGAAGGTTAAAACCTATAATTAAAGCAATTGATAATGTTCCCATTATAGCACTCACTGCTACTGCAACGCCAAAAGTTCAAACGGACATCCAAAAAAACTTAGGCATGCTAGATGCCAAGTTGTTTAAAGCTTCTTTCAATAGAGCTAACCTTTTTTATGAAATTCGGCCAAAGAAAGATGTTCAAAAAGAAATTGTTCGTTTTATCAAACAACGCAAAAGTAAATCTGGAATTGTATATTGTTTAAGTAGAAAAAAAGTAGAAGAATTAGCCCAAATTATTCAAGTTAATGGGATAAAGGCGTTGCCTTATCATGCTGGGCTCGATGCCTCAACAAGAGCCAAACATCAAGACATGTTTCTTATGGAAGATGCAGATGTTATAGTTGCCACTATTGCTTTTGGAATGGGCATAGATAAACCTGATGTAAGATTTGTTATTCATCATGACATTCCTAAATCATTAGAAAGCTACTACCAAGAAACTGGAAGGGCTGGAAGAGATGGTGGAGAAGGTCACTGTTTAGCTTTTTACAGTTATAAAGACATTGAAAAACTTGAAAAATTCTTACACAATAAACCTCTTGCTGAACAAGAAGTTGGTCACCAGCTATTACAGGAAGTTGTTGCTTATTCAGAAACAAGTCTAAACAGAAGAAAATTTTTACTTCATTACTTCGGTGAAGACTTTGACGAAAAAAATGGTGAAGGGGCGAACATGTGTGATAATTCTAGATTCCCTAAAGAAAGATTTGAAGGCAAAGAACAAGTAAAAATGGCTCTTCAAACAATAAATAGCATTGAAGGAAAGCACAAATTCAATTACTTTGTAGATATACTTTGTGGAAACAGTACATCAAAAGTTAAAACTTATAAACATGAAAACAATGCCTTTTTTGGAGCTGGCAAAAATCACGATGAACCTTTTTGGAATGCTGTTTACAGGCAAATTATTGTAGCTGGACTAGCAGCAAAAGAAATAGAATCTTACGGAACTCTTTTTCTTACTCCGAAGGGAAAAGAATTTATTGAATCACCTTTTTCATTTATGCTGGCTAAAGAACATGACTTTAGCGATACAGATGATGAAGATGTTATTGTAGATCAAAAAGGTGGCGGAGGCGCTCTTGATCCAACACTTTTTAATTTGCTTAAAGACCTAAGAAAATCACTTTCTGTTAAAAACAAAATTCCTCCTTTTGTCATTTTTCAAGACCCCTCACTAGAAGATATGACTATTCAATATCCTATTTCTATTGAAGACCTACAAAATATTTCAGGAGTTGGAAAGGGTAAAGCCATTAGATACGGAGCTCCATTTGTAGAGCTAATTGGCAAATATGTAAAAGAAAATAACATTGAAAGGCATGAAGATTTTGTAATTAAATCTATAGCCAACAAAAGTGCAGGAAAAGTTAATCTTATTAAAAACATTGACAAAAAGATTCCATTAGAGGAGATTGCCAAAAGTCAAGGTAAAGATTTAGAAAACATCATTACTGAAATTGAAAACATTGTAAACTCAGGAACTAAAATAAATATTGACTATCACCTTAATGACATACTAGATGACGACTCTCAAGAGGAAATTTATGAGTATTTCCTTGAAGATGCTGAGACTGATGACATCTCTGTTGCTCATGAAGAATTTGATGGTGATTATAGTGAAGATGAACTTCGCTTAATGAAAATTAAATTCATGAGTGAAATGGCTAACTAAAAACTTTATGCTTATGAAAACATTTTTTACTTCTTTATTTGTACTTACGCCCTTTTTGTTTTTTGCTCAACATCATGGCTTAAATTACCCACTAGAAATTAGCAATGATTGCATAGAACACCTTTCAACAAAACAGCCCTCTAACTCCAACCAACTCAAAACTGGAGACACTATTTGGAGTGAAGATTTTGGAAATGGATTCCCTTCTGGTTGGACAATTGAAGACCTCTCAGGAATATGTCCATGGGTGTGGTCCAATGATGGGTCATGGGGATATTTTAATTCCAACAATGGATCTTCCCCCGGAACAGCTATTAACTCTACCACAGCAGCTAATGGTTTTTTAATTTGCGATCCTGATTCTGCAAACAATGTCACCTACGGTCAACCCTCTGGTGCAAATTATCAATATTTAGAAAGCTACTTCACTACTAATTCCATAGATTTATCTGGCTATCCTGCAGTAGTTCTAGAATTTCAACAACACTTCAGATACAACAATGGAATTGATTTAAAAGTTATGGTTAGCACCAATAATGTTACTTGGACAACCTACAACGTTCAGGGAAATTCATCAAACAATACAGCATCAGCAAATGCTGACACTGTAAAACTTAACATTTCTGCTGTTGCCGGGAACCAACCTAATGTATACATAAAAATTGGCTGGAGCGCAAGAGTATATTTTTGGATGATTGATGACATGAAAATTTTAGAAGCAGATCCAAATGATTTAGCAATAAAGACAAATTACTTTGAAACCTTAGGCCTACCCTACTACAAAATCCCAACATCCCAGTTAACCGATATAAATTTCTCAGCAACTGTTGTTAATAATGGTGCTAATGACCAAACCAACAGCAAACTTACTGTAGATGTTAATGGCACATCAATAGGATCAAGCCCAACAACTACAATTACAACCAGCAGTAGTGACTCATTATACCTTTCGCAAAGCTACGTTCCCCCTAGTTCAACTGGTCAGTACAATGTAAAATGGACGGTTAGTTCAGATTCCCTTGACAATACCCCTTTAGACAATTATAAAACATCAATTATTGAAGTTACCGATTATACATATGCGAGAGACAACAATATAAAAGATGGAAACAGATGGAACCAGGGAGAACCATATGAGCTTGGTAATTTATTTGACATAATAAACAACCAAGATGTTTGGGCAGTTGACTTTGTGGTAGATGATGCCACTGAACCTGGCACAATTGTATATGGTATATTGTATTCAATTGACGCGAGCTCAGGTGATTTTATTTTTGAACAAAATACAGACGACTACACCATATCACAAACAGAAATCGACAATGAATCAACCATAAGCCTTCCCTTTTTTAGTCCTTTTCCACTAAATGGCGGGAGAACATACTTAATTATGGTTGGGACCTATGGAGATGGTGGTGCAACCAATGATTTGGTTGTTAGAACTGCGGGTATTTCTGATCCTCAAACATCTTTTAAATACGATGGTGCGGATTTAACTTGGTACTACACTACTAAAACCCCAATGGTTAGAATGAATTTTGACCCAGTCTTCTCTATTAATGAAGCTACAGCATCTAGTGCTTTTGTTAATCAAAACCAACCTAATCCATTTTCTTTTGAAACCACTATTGATTACAGTCTAAATACATCTGGAAGCTATGTTTTTGAAGTAACTAACGTTGCCGGTAAAATCATACATGAAAAAAATCTTGGGCTAAAACATAAAGGAAATTACTCCATCAAATTTCAGTCTAATAATTTAGCTCCTGGAATCTATTTTTATTCTTTAATTAACAACAAAAGAAGAATCACAAAAAAAATGATTATTCAATAAAAATCTGATTTTAAGGCAACTTTATCTTATTTTTTGAATTACATTTGATAGCAATTAAAAAATTTAAAATGAAAAAATTATACTTCTTTTTGGCTGCTTGTTCAGCCTCTTTGTTCTCTTACTCTCAAGGGAACATGAATGTTTACAGTGAAGCTATAAATAAAGGATTAGCTACTGTAGAAAAACCTAGCATGAATCAGATTAATCACGAAAAAACAGGCGTTGTTTTTTGGAGTGACGATTTTTCTGACCCTACTACTTGGACAATTGATAATGACACTGTTGGTTTAGGACCTGATTATGGTTGGTCTATTGACAATAGCATTGACGGATGGTTTTTTAGCAATCCTGTTAACTCAACTTCTGGAGGTAATTTCGCTGAATTAAATAATGGTGATGCTACATCAGGAACTCAACTTTCTAACATGACCTACACGCTTACTACAGCTGCACCAATTGATGTAATGGCTCTTGCTGGAACAGAACAAGTATCGTTAAGTTTCCAACAATATGGAGCTAGATTTAACGATCTTCAGGAAATTTTAATTAGTGTAAATGGAGTAACTTTTACTTCTGTTGGAGACAATAATGATAAAGATGTGTTGAGCGCTTCAGGGGGTGCACCTTATGATAACCCTGATAACAAAGTAATTAATTTGGCACCTTATATTGCTGGATTCTCATCTTCTGTTTGGATTCAGTTTAGATGGACAACGAATTATCCTAATTCTGCTACAAATCCTAACGTATGGATTACTTATGGATGGATGATTGATGATGTTGAACTAGTAACTAATCCTAGTAATGACCTAACAATGAATAGCTATTATTTTGGATCTGCAGGTCTTCCTTACTACCAAATCCCTACTGCTCAAATTGCACCAATAGACTTTTCTGCTCAAGTTATGAATAATGGTGCTGTTGATCAAACGGGATCTGTCCTTACTGTTGATGTGACAGGTGCAAGTACATTTAATGGAACAAGTGCTTCTTCTACAATTGCTGTAGGCGCAACGGATTCATTATTTACTACTAGCCCATTTACTCCTTCTTCAACTGTTGGGAATTGTGATATTACTATTTCTGTAAGCTCGGATTCAAATGATGTTAACCCTGGAGACAATTCTGCTTCAGAAACAATTGCAATTACTGACCATACTTATGCTAGAGATGAAGGGGTAATTGACGGAGGTTCATACAATGCTGGCGATCCTTTTGAAGTGGGGAACTACTTTGACATATTTGCTGATCAAACGCTAAAAGCAATTGATGTAACCATTAGTTCTTCATCTGAGCCTGGAGCAATTATATATGCTGTAATATACTCTGTTGATGCGACTTCAGGAGATTTTATTTTTGAAGGAAATACTGACGATTATACGCTAACATCAGCTGATGTAAGTGGAACAGCGACAATTACATTGCCCTTATTTTCTCCTTTTGAATTGCTAAGTGGTAGAGGATATCTTGCTGTTGTTGGTGCATATGGCGATGGTGGTGCTACAAATGATTTAGTAGCTGCTACATCTGGTGATTCAGAACCTCAAACTTCTTTTTATTACGATGGAACAGATTTAACTTGGTACTATACTACTGGTACTCCTATGGTAAGGTTAAACTTCGATCCTACTATTAACATTCAAGAAAGAAAAGAAACCGGCATGTCATTAAATCAAAATATGCCAAACCCTTTTAACAATTCAACTATCATAGAGTTTGAACTAGACAAGCAAATGGATGTTAATTTTGAAGTTTTAGATATAACTGGTAAAGTTGTTAAGACACTTTATTTAGGAAATATGGGAGTAGGTACTCACCAAATTAACCTAAATTCTGATAGCTTTAGAAACGGCATCTATTACTATTCTATATATAATGAAGAATTTAAAGTAACTAAGAAGATGATTATTCAAAAGTAATATTCTTTTAATCCTCCACTTAAAAGGCGCTTTTGGCGCCTTTTTTTATTCATATACTTTTACTTTATACCTTTTCTCAAAGCCTTCTAAGCCTTGAAGACCTCCAGAATGTAAAGCAACAACAACACTACTTTTTTGCTGAGATTTTAAATCCTCAATCATACCATAAAACAGTTTAGCAGAATAAATAGGATCTGTTTTTATTCCAGTAATTTTATAAAAAACTCGCATAAATTCAATTAACTTTTGGTTGTTTTTAGCGTAACCACCAAAATGATATTCATGCAATAAACGAAAGGAACCATTAGATTGATTATTACTAGTTAGTTCCCTTATTTGCTTGTCCAAATATTCAGCTCCCTTTAAAACTACAACTCCATTAACTCGTTGGTTTTTGTTCAACTGACGATGTATTCCAATCATTGTAGCCCCAGTACCAACATCACAATATATATCTTGAAAATCAATTGTAATTTCCTTTATAATATCTCTGCATCCGTCTATACCATAACGATTTGCCCCTCCTTCTGGAATTATAAAATAATTGGGGAATTGTTTGCTAAAAAAACCACTATTTGAGTCTTTATTTCTATACTCTTCTCTAGAAATAAACCACAACTTAGCTCCTAATTCAACACAAGTTTTTAATGTTGGGCTTAATTCATTGGGCTTTTCACCTCTAATTACTAAGATTATTGGAATCTTACATTTTTCAGCAATAAATGATGCTGCTAAAATATGGTTAGAATGTGCTCCACCAAATGTAACAATCCCCTTAAAGTTGTTAGAATTATAATGTGCTAAATTATATTTTAACTTCCTCCATTTGTTCCCTGAAACTATATTATGAATCTGATCATCTCTCTTTACATATACCTTCTGTTTAACCCCCCAATAGGATAAATCAATTGGTTCAATTGAAGAAGGGAGCGAAAAAAAAGAATTAAGGTTGTTTCTCATAAACAACTTCTAATAATGTTCTAAAGGCCACAAATTTTCCACTAAACTTTTGGGTGTGTTCCTGTTGAAGCTTTGGAGCATATAGATCTTGGTAGGTATTATAATCAGATTTACTATTTAATAAGTATTGAATACTGTAAGAAACACCACCTTGTTCCTCTGCATGAATCCTACAAATCTTTGCATTGATAAAAAGACCTGTATCTAAAACATCAGGAACATGTGTTTGTTTCATCCACTTTAGCCAATCATCGTGACAATCATAGTCAATGTTAATAGTTACATTGTATAAAATCATGTGTCTGTATTAATTTTTTCTGGCTTACTCCCAGATAATTTTCGGTAGCGTTTTCTAGCCTCAACTACAAATAAACTTCCTTTATGATTAAATAAAATAGTTTTATAAGCTTCCTTGGCCTTATCTAAATCATACAAATGGTATTCATATATATTCCCCAATAAAAAAAGTGCATTATCTGCTAAAATATCATCACCATAATCGGCTATTAATTCGGTTAATAACAGTATCGCTTTTTCAAAATTTTCTTGTTTTATAGCAATATTTGCTTTTTTTAGTAGTACATCGTCATTTAAAGTATGGTAACCATTAATACTATTTATGGAATCGTAAAGAGATTCAGCCTCCAAATAGTTGTGCTGTAAGATGCAAAGATCAGCCTGAGCAAATAAATCCATCGTTATAGTTGAAGTATCTAAATTATAATTATCCGTAATTAACAAGGATAAATCCATAGCATCATTAGCAATTAATTTAGAGGTTGATGCTTTAAGTACATCTAACTGTGCTTGACACCAATCATATTCCCCAGTGTAATAATATACTTTAGCATTTTTAAATTTGGCTAAGTGTCCAATACGATCTTCCTTAAATTGTTTTTCAACCTGCATAAATAATAGAGATGCATCCCACAACTCTCCTTTAAGCACAAGAACATCTGCCAATTCTATTTTAATCTCTCCTTTTATAGGTTTGGATATGCCTGGACTTCTCAAAAGGCGCTGTAAATGATACTCAGCTGATGAGTAATCGTGCAAATAGTAAGCCTCTAAGTCCGCTAATCCTCTAACAGCATCGATATATCTTTTATCAGATTCGTAAGAATTAAAATATGTTTTAATTTCATCAATTGCTCTAGTGTAATTTTCTTTTAATAAAATCAATTGTTCTCTTGTAATATTTACTCCAGAAACCAATTTAGCTTTCAGTGTTTTTAATTTCTTTGCTTTTGCTTTTGCCGCAATTTGTTTCTGTGGAAATTTAGTTATAATATCTTGGTAACATTTTAAAGCTACTTCATAGCTTTCATTAACATAACATGACTGTGCAAATTCCAATAATTTAGCCCCTTGAGCATTTGTTTTTTTATCAATAGATTTAATCTGAATGTAAGCACTATTAAAATCATTTACTGAAGAAAAATACCATGCTAGAAGTTCATTATAAACAATGTTGTTGGGCTGTTTTTGGCTTTTTCTAAGCAATTCATTTTTAAGGATTAATCTATTTTTTGAATCATTGAGTAGGTCTATTGAGTTGCTTAAACTTCTTTGAACAACAGCTAAGTAACCATTACTTTGATCTATAAGCTCCAGAAAGGTTTTTATCATTTGCTGAGTTTCTCCTTTTCTATTGTAAATAGCAGCTATTTTCTGATTATATATTAATTTATTCGAATTGTACTTATTTCCTAGTTCATATGCTTGTAAAGCAAAATCAATCATTCCTTCTTTTTCGTAAGCAGTGGCTAGATTCTGGATTTGCTGATGGGTAGACTGCTGATTTATTTTTTTTAACGCTTGCACATAGTAACCTTGAGCCTTATCCTTTTTATTATATAACTCATAAATTTTTCCTAAATCAATTAAAAAATGATACTTATTTGGGTACTTTTTTAGCTGTTTTTTTACCAATTTCTCAGCCTCCTTAAGGTTATTGGTTTCTATAAGAGAAATTCTATAAGGGTTGTAAATGTCTTTTTTTGATTTACTAGAAGCTAGTTTTTCAAAATAGAGAACCGCCTTTTGAAAGTCTGCGTTATTGTAATAGTTAATTGCCAATCTATAGTCTTGATTTGAATCTTGGGAAAAACTATAGAAAGCCGTAACTATAAAAACTACAGCAAAAAAACTTTTAAGATAATATTGTTTATTTTTTAGAATATCCATTGATTAGGTCTCTAACTTTATTGGATAGAGAATCATCCAAAAAAACAATTGCATCACAAGTGAGAACATAATTGGAAATGTTTTCGTTAAGTTGATTTAAATTCCCCTTCTCATTTGCTAAATATTGTGCAACTGAATCCTTATTTAATAATCCATTTTCGATGTCTGCTCTTAAATTACTGAGCTGTTTTGTCATTGTAGTTAAATTCGAATGAATGTTTTCTACATCACCAGAGAGTCCTTTTGACCCTTTTTTTATCCCTTTATATTTATTTATTATCTGAACAAATTCCTTCTCTACAGTATCAGCATTATAATATTTTTTTATTTGAGAAATATTATGTTTATAAGCTTCAACTGCTTTATCTACTTGTTTTTGATCTACAGATTCAAAAGAATTCTCCATAGATTGAAGGTAAAACTCAAGCTCACCTAGCTCTGCCAACTCTTGTTTGTAATCTACTGAGCATCCCACAAAAAGAAGTACAGCAACAGAAAATATAATTGATTTCATAGTATTAATTAATTTACAAAAACTATTCCTTGTCATTAATGGTTTCAAATCCAGTGTATGGAATGAGTACCTTAGGAATAGAAATTCCTTTTTCCGACTGATTATTTTCCAATAAAGCAGCCATGATTCTTGGAAGAGCAAGTGCACTACCATTTAATGTATGAACTAATTGATTCTTGTTATTATTGTTCTTAAACCTAAGTTTTAATCTATTGGACTGGTAAGTTTCAAAATTGGAAACGGAG
>MDTA01088814.1_pt1 | contig 17412 bp, 18 predicted proteins | sample 811151 | NCBI WGS metagenome assembly MDTA01 (sample SAMN05326648, study PRJNA326480) | marine metagenome | isolation source: seawater | place: Indian Ocean: South | collected 2010
AAACCCCGTCAGGAGCAAGGCAAATTTATAGGATATGTCACGTCCTTGACTAACTATATGGTACGCTGCTTGAGGTCATTGGTGACGATGATCCTAGATGAATAGTCACACAAGACAGAACCCGGCTTATAGGCTAACTCTCCATTCTTTTAAGTTATTGTTCTAAATATATGATTATTATAAATAATCTAATTATGACCCGAAAAAACCTCTAAAAACCCTTGTTTATTAAGCATTATATCCCTTGCATGTGGTAGAAAAAAGCCATATAGTGTTGATATATGGTAAATAATGTTTTTTTGTGGGATATTTTGGTAAATATGTTTAAAGGGATTACGAATATTAGATTAGATACTAAGGGTAGGTTGACCATACCAACTAAATACAGAACTATAATTGATGAACAATCTAACAGCAAAATGGTGATCACCATTGATTCGGAGGAAAAATGCCTTCTTCTCTATCCGAGCACCTCTTGGAAAAAAATACAACAGAAAATCAATGATTTACCGAGTTTTAATAAAAACGCTAGAAGAATACAAAGATTATTGATAGGACATGCTGAAGATATCGATTTAGACGGTAATGGGAGGATTTTATTATCTAGACCGCTACGGTCGTTCGCAGAAATGACTAAGCAAATTACCATGATTGGTCAAGGCGAGAAGTTCGAAATTTGGAGTAATGATATTTGGGAAAAACGAGTATCAGCATGGCGTGCTGAGGAAACAGAAGAATCTGAAGAATCCATATTAATGGATATAAAAATATAATGAGTATATCTAAATCATATAGGGTTTTAGGGATTAAAGGTAATGAGGACCTGGATAGCATTAAACGCGTCTATAGAAAATTTGCTCACAAATATCATCCCGACAAAACTCAAGATGATCAAACTTCACTGAAAATGTTTATTGATGCTAAACAAGCGTACGAGACAATAATAAAACACAGGCTTCAACAGAAATGATAAAACATACACCAGTAATGCTTGATCAAACAATTGACTCCCTAAATATACAAAAGAATGGTTGCTATGTAGACGCTACCTTTGGATCTGGAGGTCATTCATCAGAAATCCTTAAAAGAATTGGAAAAAATGGACTGCTTTTTTCGTTGGATAAAGATCATGATGTTTTTAAATCTCTAAGTACAAATCATACCACTGATAAGAGATTTAAATTAGAGCATGGCTGTTTCTCGGAATTGGAAGAATATACAAAAAATTGGGGAGTATATGGTTCTGTAAATGGGATTCTTTTCGATTTGGGTGTTTCATCACATCATTTAGATACTGCTGAAAGAGGATTTAGTTTTAAAGCTGATGGTAGAGTAGATATGAGATTTGATTACAGCTCAGGCACGAGTGCACATGAATTAATCAATGCAGCAGATGAAGAAGAATTAGCAAGAATAATTTGGAAATACGGGGAAGAGAGATACTCTAGGAAAATAGCACGTAGTATTGTTTCTGCTAGAAAATCATCCAGCATTAATACAACTTTACAACTTGCAGATATCGTAAACAAATGTTTACCTAAATCTGATACAAAAAAAAACAAAGCTACTAGGACTTTCCAAGCGATTAGAATATTTGTGAATAAAGAATTAGATGTTTTAAAAAAAGCATTAAACAACTCTTATTACATTTTAGCACCTAGAGGAAGGCTTGTTCTGCTTACATATCACTCATTAGAAGATCGAGTAATAAAGGATTTTCTTATTCATACGGATAAAAATCTATCAACCCCAAAAAAACTACCAGTTGAAGAAGAATTTCTATCAAAAATGTTCAAATTTATTAAAAAATCTATTAGACCTACTGCTAGTGAGGTCGCCGCAAATCGTAGATCAAGATCTGCTAAATTAAATGTCCTTGAGAGGATCCAATGAGAATTTCACTGAATTTATTTATTATTTTTATCATAGCAACCTCAGCTTTTCTAGTGGTATACATAAAACATCTTAACAGAATTATGAATATTGAGATTGAGAAGACAGATATAAGACTTTCTCAAGAAATTAATGATTATAAAAATTTATTAGATACGAAAACAAAAATTTTAAATAAAGTTCTCTTAGAGGAAAAAATTACAAAAGATTTAAACATGATTCTACCGAGCAAGGATAGAATTATTTATTTGAATTCAATTGAGTAATCGGAGGTGTAAAATGTTTGAGTTAGTCAATGAATATAATCAAAACGCTGTAATCAAAGTCATCGGTGTTGGTGGCGGAGGTGGTAACGCAGTAAAATCAATGTTGGAATCTAAAATACATGGCGCGGAGTTTATTCTTGCAAATACTGACAGTCAAGCTCTGAACGATGTTCGTGGTGCAACAATGATCCAAATTGGTTCTGACATTACAAAAGGACTAGGTGCAGGTGCAGATCCTGAGAAGGGTCGACAGGCGGCTCTTGAAGCTAAAGAGGAGTTGTCTGACGCTATCATGGGTGCTGACATGTTATTTATAGCAGCAGGTATGGGAGGTGGCACGGGAACAGGTGCAGCTCCAATTATTGCTCAAATTGCCCGTGACAACGGTATCTTAACTGTAGCTGTCGTATCGAAACCTTATGAATTTGAAGGTAGCAAAAGGATGCAATATGCAGAAGAAGGTATAGAGGCGCTTAGTGAATGGGTTGATTCTCTTATAGTTATTCCAAATGAGAAATTGTCCGAGGTTTATGGAGGCGATAATTCTATATTTAGCTCTTTTGATAATGCAAATGATGTACTACGCGGAGCAGTGAAAGGCATTGCTGAAATTATTACAATCAGAGGTTTCATCAATGTTGATTTTGCGGATGTTAGAACCGTTATGTCTGGACGAGGCAAAGCAATGATGGGATCTGGCGTAGCATCAGGTCCTAATAGAGCACAGGATGCAGTAGATATGGCCCTTAGTAGTCCATTGCTTGAAAATATTGATCTTAATAACGCAAGTGGTGTACTAGTCAATATTACTGCTGGCGCGGATCTATCATCAAAAGAATTTAGCGCTATTGGTGATAAAGTCAAAGAGATAGCGGATGACTCTGCTACCATTATTATTGGATGCATTAAAGAAGAGGATAATCTTGGTGATTTGAGGGTAACTATCGTTGCAACAGGCTTCGATACCTCAAAGCTTGAGTCCAATATCACAAATGTTGATTCAGATGCAATGGTTAATCAAACTATCAACCAACCGCATAATTATAATGTTAATCAAATAACTAGTAGTAATATTCAAGAAACGGTAAACGCTGAAGGAGTTCAAGAAATACCTAAAGAAGTAATTGCTGATAATGATATTGATAACATTGATGTACCAGCATTTTTAAGGCAACAAGCTGATTAGTAACAAAAAATTTCATACTACAACCTCCTGGAGACAATCATTTTTTTATTTGATTGTCTCCATAGTATTTTTTGTAATGATAGTAAGAGTGATCCTTCTTCAAGGGTTCGAGACTGATTGTTTCTATTTGAATAGTAACTCGTGTAAAAGCAACTTAAGCACCCAGGCGGACATAAGGCAAGTTAGTCATAGAGAGATAATTACCAATAGAGGGAGTATTTATGATGCAAATGGTCAAATTTTAGCAATGAGTGTACCTAAAAAAACCCTCTGTATCAATTTTAAGGAAATTTATCAACCATATGTAAATAATAAGATTAACATCACTCCTTTGTTAAAAACTATAAATTTATCGAAAAAAAAATTTAATACCTTACTGAGAAAAAATAAAGACAAAGTAGAATACTATCTTAAAAGAAAAATCAATGATGATGAATATAGCAAACTTCAAAGATTGAATATTCCCTATGTTTACTTTATAGATGAGTACGACCGTGTTTATTTAAGTGGGGAATATTTTTCAAATGTAATTGGTTTTACAGATATTGATGATAATGGTTTAAGCGGCATTGAACTGGCTAAGGATAATATTTTAAAATCTCAAAAAGGCCTAAAAAAAATTAGAAAAGATAATTTAGGTAGATCTGTTGAGCTATTAGAAATTATCAAAGAATCTAAACCAGGAGAAGATATCCATTTATCTTTCGATAAGAGATTACAATATGTCGGATACTCTATATTGAAGAAGCACGTTGATTCAACAAATGCCGATAGTGCATCTCTAGTTCTTGTTAGAAGTCAGACCGGCGAGATAATTACTATGGTTAACTATCCGTCCTTTAACCCTAATAATAGAAATGAATTTAAAGGAGAAAATATCAAAAATAAAGTAGTTTCCTCGGTCTTCGAACCAGGATCAACAATTAAACCTATTATAGGATATGCTGCACTTTCATCAGGCACGGTTGATTTAGACGATACCATAAATACTACAAATGGTTTAAAGCTTCACAATAAAAGTAAATTATTAACTGACTATAAAAATTTTGGATTATTAACATTAGAAGGCGTCATACAAAAATCAAGTAATGTAGGCGCTGCGATGATTGCCAAAAAAACAAAAAAGCAAAAGATTTATGATACTTTGACAGAATTCAGCATTGGTAGTGATTTATATGTAGATTTTCCGAGTATTCAGAATGGAAATATGAAAGATATAAATAATTGGGATGATGCACTTCATGGAACTGTTGGTTATGGTTATGGGCTATCAACAACATTGCTCCATCTTGCCAATGCATATAATATTGTTGCAAATGATGGGATGAGAGTTCAATTAAGTTATAGAAAAACTAATGACGTAGTGTTGGGTGAACAAGTACTCCAAAAAGAATCATCAAGAGAAATTTTAAAAATGATGAGGAAGGCTGTTGATCATGGAACTGGAAAAAATGCAAAAATACAAAATTATACTGTAGCTGGTAAAACAGGCACTGTTAGATTAAGGGTAAATGGAAAATATAGTGAGAGTAACCATAATGCAGTCTTCGTAGGAATGGCTCCTGCATCAAAACCCGAATATGTTGCAGCAGTCATTGTTAGAAACCCTAAAAATAGGCCAGTATCAGGTGGAAAAAATGCGGCGCCAATATTTAGTGAATTTATGAATTACAGTCTAAATTTACTTGAGGTCTACCCCGATAAAAAATGATATCATCTTATAATGAGAAGATAATAAATTTTGTTTCAAATATTTATCAAAGAGACAATATTTGTTATAAAAATTTTGTTTTTTCAAGCAAAGACTTTTGTAAGAATAAAGTACTAATACTTAAATATGGGAATAGAAAAAATCTAGAACAATACATCGATGAGGCTATGACCAAGGGAGTGAAAGGTCTTGTTATCGATAATAAAATAAATGTAAAAAATATTAGTGCTAAAATACCTATTCTCAAAATAAGTGGCTTAAATAACAAATTAAATAGTTTGCTTGATTATCTATATTCATATCCAACAAGAGAGATGTTGAAAATAGGAGTAACTGGAACAAATGGCAAAACATCTACATGTCACTTCTTAGCACAGTTCTTGTCAAAAGTTTACCCAAGGAAAAATATTGGGATAATCACATCAGAGGGTAATGGTATATATCCAAAATTATCATCAACAATTAGAACGACTCCTGAAAATCATTTACTTTATAAAGAGTATAATAAGATGAGACAAAAAAATGTGAAAATATTAATTGTAGAATGCTCTTCACAAGGTCTGCATCAGGGTAGATTAAACTCACATTCATTTGATATATCGGTTTTGACTAATATCACCAGAGATCACATTGATTACCACAAAAATTATGAAAACTATGTTCGGTCAAAGTTATTATTATTGAAAATGACGACTAAGTATATGTTTATTAATCAATCTCTAAATACTCTCGATATACAAAATAATAATGCAAAGAAAATATTTTATAAACATAATCTTGATATGGATTACCCAAAAAATCCTACTGTACCTGAAGATTTATTTATTAAGTTCGCAAATATTTATGATCAAGACAGTAAAAAAAATATAAATAATATAATATCTAAACTAAAACCAATACAAGGCAGATACCACTTTGTGAATGGGAAAAAGGGAGAGATGTATCTTATTGATTTTGCTCACACATCAAGTTCATTTCTAGATATATGTAAGTACGCCAAAAAACTTGTGACATCATCTTCAAAGAATATGAAGTTGTTAATAATATTTGGATGTGGGGGTGATAGAGACAAAGAAAAGAGAGTGATGATGGCGAACCATGCAAAAAAATATGCAGATTATATAATAATTACCGATGATAATCCAAGAACTGAAGATCCAATCAAAATAACTAATCAAATATCAGAGATATTGAAGAAAAAAAGTAATTATAAAGTCATTAATAAAAGAAGAGATGCTATAAAAAAATCACTAGATTTCGCACGTAATGATTATTTAATCCTGTTGCTTGGTAAAGGAAATGAATCAAAGATTATGTATAAAAATAAAGAAATCTATCATAATGATATAAAATATGTTGAGAGCTTAATTAAATGAGTATATCTGTATTAGAAATAATAAATGTTGTTAAAGACGATATTCAAGATAATATGGAGTTATTAATTGATAAAGAAATTAATTCTTTCAAAATTGATTCTAGGCAGGTGAAACAGAATGATGTTTTTATCGCATTACCAGGCTCCAATGTTGATGGTTACGATTATATAGATGATGCTATACAAAACGGAGCTTGTCTTGTAATCACTAATAGGTCACATAAGAGTCCTTTAGCATTATATGTAAGAGATTCTGTGCGAGCACTTGGCTCGATAGCTAATTATTATATAAAAAAAACAAATGCTAAAAGTGTTGGGATAACTGGGACTAATGGAAAATCTACTGTTACTGCTATGACTGCCTCTATCACACAGCAATGCTTTAAAACAGCCAAAACACTAGGAAACTACAATAATCAAATTGGCTTACCACTCTCGGTTCTGACTGCAGACATAAACACAGAAATTTTTGTTCTAGAAATGGGAGCAAGCAAAATAGGTGATATTAGAGAACTCACTACAATTGTGAACCCCAAAACTGTTGCTCTATTAAATGTATCATCTGCTCATTTAGAGACTTTCGGAAATATCGAAAATGTATATAAGGCAAAAGAAGAGTTACTTGAAGATCAAGGATATGAAAAAACTGTTATTCTTAACAAAGATGACGAAAACTTTCTTAAATGGGGGAAAAAATCATCACGACATCATGTTGTTACAATTTCAAAAATACAAGATAGTGATTATAGATTGATTGGACAAAGCCCCGGTAAGCTTATTATAAGGACTAAAAAATTCGGTATTATAAATATTGATACATATCATCATGAAGACTACATGATTACAAATATGTTATTTTCTATAGCTTGTGCTGCAGAATCCGGAGTAGACGCAGAATCAATCAAAAGAGGTTTAGAAAATTTTGAAGTACCAAAAGGAAGATTCACCGTATTAAACGGTCATAATGGTTGTAATATTATTGATAGTTCTTACAATGCAAATCCAGAATCTTTCAAGGCAGCAATAGATTCCCTTACTCTAAGAGATAGTAGAGAAAAATGGATCATAATGGGTCAAATGGAGGAGTTAGCCGAAGCTTCTCAGGAGCATCATATTGCTGTATTGAAATATGCAGAAAGAAAAAAAATTAGTAAAATATTTTTAATTTCTGAACATGCAGATAAGATCAAAAAGTCTGTGAAAACAGAAATTAACGTATTTCAATCAAAAGAGGATTTGATAAAATATATCTTACCTATGTTAAAATCAGATATAGACGTTTTAGTTAAAGCTTCAAGAAGTATGAAATTTGAATCAATAGTAAACTCTCTAATTAAATAAATATGCTTTATTACTTTTTTGATTACTTGACACAATTTTATTCCGGATTTGATGTATTCCGATATCTTACACTAAGGATTATTCTATCCGCTCTGACAGCACTTACTTTGTCGTTATTGTTCGGCCCGATAATTATTAATCGTCTTAAATCCAAAGGGCTTTATCAGAGCATACGTGACGATGGGCCAAAATCACATTTGACAACGAAATCTGAAACACCTTCAATGGGTGGAACAATAATTATTTTCTCTGTATTAGTCAGTACATTATTATGGTCAGATATATTAAATGACAACATATGGATATTATCTTTTATTCTTTTCAGTTTTGGTTGTATAGGATTTTACGATGATTATCAAAAATATTTGCACTCATCAAGCGATGGTATAAGTGGAAAGTTTAAACTTGTACTCCAAATATTTTTCGCATCTTTAGCAACTATCTATATTTATAAAACTGCATTTCATACGATAGACTTAAGTTTAACAATACCATTTGTCAAGGACTATGCTTTATATATGGGAGCTATGTTTATTCCATGGTCTATTTTTGTAATCGTTGGATCTAGTAATGCAGTTAATCTCACAGACGGCTTAGATGGATTAGCAATTCTTCCTTGTATTCTGATTGCATCTGCTTTTGTTCTTTTTGCTTACGTGCAAGGCAATTTCAATATTGCCAATTATCTTCTCATACCATATCTTCCAGATGTTGCAGAAATCTCCATCTTTGCAAGTGCAATAGTGGGATCAGGCCTAGGATTCCTCTGGTATAACTCCTACCCGGCTCAAGTATTCATGGGAGATGTTGGTTCACTCTCATTAGGTGCCATTCTGGCAATGATTGCAATTTTATTAAGGCTGGAATTTGTATACGCAATCATGGGAGGTGTGTTTGTTGCAGAGGCACTTTCAGTAATGATTCAAGTATTTTCATATAAAGTATTTGGCAAAAGAGTTTTTAAAATGTCACCTATTCATCATCATTTTGAGCTTCAAGGCTGGCATGAATCAAAAATAATTGTGAGATTTTGGATAATAACATTTGTTTTAGTTTTAATAGGTCTCTCATCATTGAAAATAAGGTAAATGAAAATCAAAACACTAATACTTGGATTTGGAATAACTGGTGAATCTTGTTTAAAATACTTAAATAGTCTTAATAAGACGTGCAGAATATTCGATACAAGAACCAAAGAAGAGTTAAAAAACATTAAACAATATACAGATACCAAAAATGAGTTTTATTTTTCTGAGTATAACGATGAGATATTAAAGGAAATTGATACTGTAATAATTAGCCCGGGTTTTGAACCAAACCATCCACTTATTAGTCAGATCCGTTATAAAGGCATCCCGATTCAAACAGATATTGACCTTTTTAAATCTTCCTACGACGGTAAAATAATTTCAGTAACAGGCACAAATGGTAAAACAACTGTTGTACAGATGCTTGAAAAAATACTTATAAGTTTGGGTAAAAAAGCAAGAGCATGTGGTAATAATGGTGTCCCACCACTTAATTTAATAAATGAAAAATTAGATTATGCTATTGTTGAGCTATCAAGTTATCAACTTGAATATATGGTAGATAAATCTAGTGATATAAGTATTCTATTAAACATTACTGACGATCATTTAGATAGACATGAAACGTTTGAGAGATATTCAAAAATAAAGATGGGGATTTTTGATAATATTGGAAAAAAAATTATAAACATTTCTCTAAAAAAATATATTAATTCTGATGATGTGAAATATTTCGGATATATTCAAGATACCTCTACAATAATTATTAATAGTGAAAAAAAAGATAATCTCTATATTAATAACGAAACCCTTCATTATGATGGAATAAGCCTGAACTTCATGGGTTATCATACCCTTCAAAATATACTTGCAGTTCTGTCAGTTATGGACTGTCTGAAAATTAATTTTGCAAAATGTCTCACAGCATTAATGTCATTCACACATCCTCCTCACAGGATAGAACTAGTAAAAAGATCAAATAATATTTCTTGGTATAATGACTCTAAGTCTACAAATTGTGACTCAACATATTGGGCTTTAAAGTCTCTTCGTCAAAACGTGATTCTTATAATGGGTGGGTCAGCAAAAAAACAGGACTTTTCCCTACTATCTAAAGTAATTGATGATACAGTTAAAATCTTGATTCTCACAGGAAAAAATTCTAGAGCTATACTGGGTGATCTTAATGTTAGCGTCAAGATATTTAAAGCATCAGATATGAATGATGCAGTTAAAATTGCCAATAATCATGCGACTGAGAATGATTCAGTTATTTTATCGCCAGCTAGTCCAAGTTTTGATTTTTATCAAGATTATAAGCATAGAGGAAAAGTCTTTACAAATGCGGTGCTGAAAATTGCTGACTGATTTTATAAGAAAGAAAATACTTCAAACAGAGAGCTGGGCCATAGATCAGACTCTTATTCTAGCGATAGTAATTCTGTGTTCTATTGGGCTAGTGATGGTGTCATCCGCAACCTTAGATTATTCTTATGAAAAAACAGGCTCTTCATTTCATTTTATCACTAGACACTCTGTTTACATGATACTTGGTCTAGTTGCTGCTTCAATATTAAGTAGGGTTAAACTTAGTTTCTTCAATGATTATTCAAAATACTTTCTTATAATTAGCTTTGCTTTATCACTCATAGTTTTCTTGCCTGGGCTTGGAAAAGAGATTAATGGTGCTACAAGGTGGCTTAACTTGGGCTTTATAACACTCCAAGTTACAGAGATTTCGAGATTATTTCTATTAATTTGGATCTGCAGTTATTTATCACGAAATAACATTGACCAGGCTTTTAATAAATGTCTATTGATTGTTGTTTTTCTATCGATCATCTTGATTTTTCAAAGAGATTTAGGAAGCATAATTTTGTTATTGACTAGTTTTTTTGCATTAGCGCTTATACTCGGATTGTCACTGAAAAAATTCTTCACATACCTAACAGTCGTATCCTTAGCTATCATTCCATTGATAATACTTCAACCTTATAGATTAGCCAGAATGATCTCATTTCTCGACCCATGGAAAGATCCTTCAGGCTCAGGGTATCAATTAATGCAATCATTACTAGCGTTCGGCAAGGGTGGATTTTTTGGTTTAGGGTTGGGCTCAAGTGTACAAAAATTATTCTATTTACCTGAGTCATATAATGATTTTATATTTGCATTGATTGCAGAAGAATTAGGTTTAATTTTCACGCTTTTTGTAATCATCGTATTTTATATAATTTTTTTACGTATATTCTCTCTAGCTAGAAAATCTTTTGTAAATAATCTAAATTTTGCAGGTAATTTATCATACATGATTGGATTTCTAATTACTTTCCAAGCAATTATCCATATAATGGTTAATATTGGATTATTTCCAACAAAAGGAATGGGGCTACCTTTTATTAGTTATGGTGGGACAAATTTATTGGTGATGTTCATGTGTTTTGGCATACTTATAAGAGTTCACATAGAGAATAAAAGAAAGATAAGCCAAGGTGTTCAAGGTGGCTATTGATGAAAACTATAGCAATTTTTTCAAGTGGAACTGGAGGACATGTCTATCCAGCTTATACGCTTGCTCAAGATTATCTTGAAAATAACTTCAATGTAATTTGGATTGGAACAAAGGATGGTATTGAAAATAAAATTATCGATAATAAGAAAATCACGCTGTTTCACGTTAAATCCAGAGGTTACCGAGGAAAAAGAGTAATTGAAAAAATATTATCTTTGACGTATTTGCTAATATCATTTGTACAAGTCTTTAATTTATTCAGAAAAAATAAACCAAGTCTTGTAATTGGATTTGGAGGCTACGTAAGTTTACCGGGGATTATCATAGCATTTTTATTGAGAATACCAAGAGTGATTCATGAGCAAAATGCAATTGCAGGAACTGCAAATAGAATTTGCTATTATTTTGCTAACACTGTATTTGAGACATTCCCAGGTAGTTTTAAAAGATTTAACTCAAAAATCATTCATTCTGGAAGCCTAACTCGATCTGAGTTATCAAATTGTAGCAAACCAGAGGATGTTTATACCTCCAATATATTTTTTTTGAAGATTTTGGTGTTAGGTGGGAGCCAAGGTTCGGCATACTTTAACAACATTTTACCTTTTGCCTTATCACATTTCTCAAGAGATCGATTTGAGGTGAAACATATTTGTGGCAAGGGTAAACTTGCTAATACAGAAAAAAAATATCTTGAGTATGGAATTAACTCAACAGTCATTGAATATTCTGATCAGATGAGAGATTTGTTCAATTGGTGCACCTTAGTCGTTTGTAGGTCTGGTTCTACAACACTGTCGGAATTAAGTGTAATTGGTCGAGCTTGTATTCTAATACCGTATCCATATGCTACTGATGATCATCAATATAAAAATGCTGAGTATTTATCAGATAATACTGCTGCTATAACACTTAGGCAGAGTGACGATTTTGTCGAAAATTTTGTTACCACTCTCAATTTACTCCTAAATAATGAATCAAGGTTGTATGCTTTAGGTCAAAATATTAAGTCTGTGCTACCTCATGATGGCAAAGAAATTATTACAAGGGTTAATTCTCAGTATTTATTAGATAAATGAAAATTTTAAAAAATGTGTCATTAAAAAAATTTAATACGATCAAAATCGGGGGGCCAGCTAAAATAATTTATTTTCCTGAAAATCATAACGAGATAAAAGCAATTAAGGAAATTCTAAAAAAGAAAAAAACATTAATTCTTGGCAATGGCTCCAATATTGCTTTCAAAGACATTGGCTATAAAAATGACCTAGTATGTTTTAAAAAACTTAAAAAATCACTATCACTGATAGGAACGAATAACATATATGCTAGCGCGGGTGTCTCATGTGCAAAATTAGCAAAATTTGCTCACAGACATGATATATCGGGATTTGAATTTCTTTACGGCATCCCAGGGACGGTCGGTGGCGCCTTAAGGATGAATGCAGGAGCTTTCGGTTCTGAAATTTGGGATAGCGTTCAGTATGTGACTGTATTAGATAAAAAATCTGATTTAGTTAAACATGATAAATCTAAATTTAATTTTTCATATAGGAAGGTATCAATGCAAAATACATCAGCATTTATAGACGTATTTTTTAAAATTAATAAGAAGCGAAAGTTTCAAAAACACTTACTTGAAGAATTAAGCAAAAAGAGAAAAAATACACAACCTACAAACCAATGGTCTTCTGGTTGTGTCTTCAAGAATCCTAAAAAAAATATTTCTGCAAGTGCATTAATTGATAAATCAAAACTAAGTAAGACAAGATATGGTGGTATATATATATCAAATAAACATTGTAATTATTTTATTAATGATGGCTCCGGAACTTGTAAGGATCTTGAAAATCTTATAAAAGTCATTCAAATTGACATTTATCAGCAGCACAAAATTAAATTAGAAAAAGAAATATGTATTTATTAATATGAGAGAAGAACTAAAAGAGAGAAATATTCTTATACTCTGTGGCGGTTGGTCAGATGAGCGTGAGATCTCTCTAACTAGCGGAAAAGCTGTATATGACGCCCTTGACAGTAATGGATATAGAGTTTCAATTCTGGATTTCGACTGTAAAGATAAGACGATATTATTTAGTTTTTTAAAATCTAATAATATCGATTTAGTATTTAACCTTATGCATGGTATTGGAGGAGAAGATGGCCTTGTTCAGTCATATCTTGAGGAATCTAGTGTGAAGTATGTCGGCTCGGATTCAAAATCTTCAAATCTATCATTTAATAAAGTAGCAACGAAAGTTAAGTGGATCAGTGGAAGTATCCCTACGCCTAATTATTCAATTTTATCAGATATAAATGAAAATTTTTTACAGGAAATTCAAAAAAGTAATAAAATCATTGTAAAACCAATTTCTTCTGGTTCAAGTGTAGGCATCAAAATACTTAGAGTAAAGGACTTAGACGTTACTGATGTTGCAAAACTCTTAAAATCTATTAGCCAATATTATGATGATATTATTTTAGATAACTACTTTGTCGAGGAATTTGTTAGTGGCGATGAATATACTGCACCAATAGTTAATGATAAAGTTCTTCCAATAATAAAAATTGATACCACAAGAGAATTTTATAATTATCAAGCGAAGTATGAAGATGATGATACAAAGTTCTCTTTTCCTTCATTTGATTTAGAATTAGAAAAAAAAATTAAAAATATTTGTTTTAATGCATTCAAAATACTCGGATCTAATGGCTGGGGACGCGTAGATTTCTTTTTAGATAAAAATGACGATATAAAACTAATTGAGCTTAACTCTATACCAGGCATGACTAGTCATAGCCTTGTACCTATGTCTGCAAAAAAAAATGGATGGACATATTTAGAACTCATAGAAAAAATTTTATTGGCTGATGAATGATTAGATTTATTTTTATATTTCTTATTATAATTACAAGCATCCTCTATGTTTACCAGAATAATTTAACTTCTACTATTAATAAAGTAGATATCGAAGGTGAATTTAATTATGCAGATATGAAATTAATTACAGAAAGAGCCAAATTACTAATAGGTGAAAATGTATACAATATAGATTTGAGATTTCAAAAGAACGAATTTGAAAAAATACCTTGGGTTAAACATTCACAAATATCTATTAATCCGCCTGATAATTTGACCGTGAAGATTATCGAGCATACTCCGTTATTTTTATGGAATGAACTAAATTATGTAAACAAGGATATGCAAACTTTTATTACTCCCAATTTACCAGTTAAAAACATACTAAAATTATCTAGTAATAATTATAGTCATAAAGAAATGTATGATTTGTTCCAATCCATACAATCACATTTATTAGATATTAATGAAGTCATTATTGCTATATCCAAGGAGGATGATATGTTAAAAATTAAATCAGAAAGTTTAACTATGGTCGTTAGATATTCAAGATATCGCGATAAAATAAGAGAATTTGTTTCCGTCTATCCAGATTTTGAAAATAAATTGAAAAACAGAAAAAAAATTCACATTGATTTAAGATACCCCACTGGTTTTGCAGTAAGGTAAATGATGTTATTATAAAATATGGTCAACAATTATAACGATGAAGTCATTATTGCTCTTGATATCGGGACAAGTAAAGTACTATGCCTGGTAGCAGACTATGACGAAGATAATAACCTCCGAATCATAGGCGTTGGACAGGAGGCATGTGAGGGCCTGAATAAAGGAGTAATATCGGAAATCGGAACTACTGTAAATAGTATTCGTAGAGCTAAGGATAAGGCATCCACGATGGCAACGATAAAATTTGAATCAGTTACAACTGGAATAGCTGGTAGTCACATTCAAAGCTACAATGGAAATTCAGATGTCAACATTCTCAATGATGAAGTCACAGAAGAAGATAAAGAGAAGGTTATTGATATGGCATCAGATATCAGCATCCCAGAAGATCAAGAAATTCTTCATATTATTCCGCAGTATTTTACAATTGATGGTCAATCAGGTATCAGAGAACCAATTGGGATGGCAGGAAAAAGACTAGGAGTGAATGTTCATCTTATAACATGTTCATCCACAGCAAAAAAAAATTTGACGAAATGTATCGAGAATAGTCTTTTAGATGTTGATCAGTATGTTTTGCAACCTGTTGCATCGAGTTATTCGGTTTTGACCGAAGAAGAGAGGTCTTTAGGAGTTTGCTTAGTCGATATTGGTGGTGGGACGACAGATGTTGCAATTTTTACTGAAGGAGACATAAAACATACAGCTGTAATACCAATAGCTGGAAAAAATGTTACAAATGACATTAGAATAGGTTTAAGAACATCGCTTGAGGCTGCAGAGGAAATCAAGATTTCAGAGGGATCTCTTATTAATTATGCTGAAGATGATCAAAAACTTATTTCTGTTCCAACAGTTTCGGATAAGCCAAATATGGAGATTTCAAAATCATCACTCACACACATAATAACTTGTCGCATGGATGAAATTTTGTCCTTATTGATAAAAGAAATTGAATCAAGTGGCTATTCATCAAATATTCGTGCGGGACTTGTAATCACTGGTGGCGGGTCTAAGCTCCAAGGTTTAGATAGTTACACAGAGAACAAACACAACATTCCAGTACGAATTGGCAGTCCTAAGCCTATACCCGGCATAACTAATCTGAGTGGATTGACTAGGTTTTCAACTGCAGTTGGCCTTCTTTTGTATAGGGATGAGCAGCTCAAGAAAATGCCCCATAGAAGATTACCAAAAAACTCGTTTTTTACTTATCTACACAAGACTTGGAATAAAATATCGTCATATTTCCATAGGGAACTATGAAACATTTAATTTGTCTAAAATATTGGTATAAGATTTTAGAATATGCTCATAAAGCTTAACATTTTGGGCAAAAACCTTTAAAATATAGTGAATTTAAAGACAAATGCTTAGACAAAGAACATTATCAAGTAAAATTAACGCATCAGGTGTAGGATTACATACTGGGAAAAAGGTTTCTCTGACTCTCATGCCTGCTAAGGTAGATACAGGAATTACATTCATACGAACTGATATTCAAAGTAATCCGATAAAAGCCTCATTCGATAATGTCAACGATACTAGATTACAAACCTCACTTTCAAATAACGAGGTAAGAATATCAACAGTAGAACATCTCTTATCAGCACTTGCAGGACTTGGTATTGATAATGCGCTAATTCAATTGGATGGACCTGAGGTGCCTATAATGGATGGTAGCGCAAGGCCGTTTGTTTTTATGATTCAATCTGCAGGCATAAAAGAGCAAGATGCGCCTAAAAAATTTATTAAGGTTACTAAACCTATAGAAGTGAGACAGAACGAAAAGTGGGCTAGAATAGAGCCTTTTGATGGTTTCAAAGTCGCATTTACGATTGATTTCAATCATCCTGCATTTGATAATTCATCCCAGTCATCTGAAATTGATTTTTCATCTGTGTCATACTTGAGTCAAGTCAGTCGAGCAAGGACATTTGGTTTTGTCAGAGATATAGAGAATTTACGAAAAAATAATTTAGCTCTTGGTGGTAGTGTTAACAACGCAGTTGTAATAGACGATTACAGAGTTGTTAATGATGAAGGTGTGAGATTTCAAGATGAGTTCGTCAAACACAAAATTCTAGATGCTATAGGTGATTTGTATTTGCTAGGTCATGGTTTAATAGGTTCGTTCTCAGCCTATAAATCAGGTCATCACCTAAACAATTTGTTACTGAGAGAGCTAGACAATAATCAAGAAGCATGGGAAGAAGTCATTATTGAGGATGTTGCAAAATCGCCGATACTATATACCTCTCCCGAGCCATTGCTAGTTGATTAATCTAACTTATACAAAATCTAATATCATCTAATTTTACGTACTTTTTCGAATTGATATGAGTCATATAATGATGTTTCTCAAACCTTACTAGAGTCGCAACCGAACTGTCGTCACAGGATATTGTCAAAATATGGTCCTTGAATGAGATTACTGCAATATTTCTTTTAATTTCATCTGACATAATTTCGTGAAGATCATGGGTAATTTTAACCAATAATTCTCTTTTATTGATAACATGCTGAGGTAAAAATGATGATATTTTTTTCATGACAATCTATACTCTATTG
>MDTA01026446.1_pt1 | contig 17409 bp, 5 predicted proteins | sample 811151 | NCBI WGS metagenome assembly MDTA01 (sample SAMN05326648, study PRJNA326480) | marine metagenome | isolation source: seawater | place: Indian Ocean: South | collected 2010
ACCTGCCGTCGCCCCCGTCCGCGCCGCCGCCCCTGTTCCCGCCGCCGCCGTGCACCCCGCCCTCCGTCCCGCCGCTCCCACCCTCTCTACCGCCCTCGATTCCTCCGCCGCCCTTCCCGCCGTTCACTCCGCCGCACCCGCCCTCGCTTCCGCCATGCGGGCCACCCCCGCCCCCTACGACCGTTTGTGAAATGATTGCTATGCCCGAGCGGCTCACGGACGCCGATTACATCGGCCAGGCGGGGCTTTCTGTCGCCGTCACACTGCCCGTACAGGAACTTGTTCCTTCGTATGTCGCGCTCGGCGAGGCAAATATAGGCGTGCGTGTCCTTGGCGGCGCGATTGATGGCGACGCGATCAAGTTTCTGCCCATGCGTCCAGCCTGCGATCAGTATCTTTTGCTGCCGGTGACTGATCCGTGGTATGCGCAGTGTGCGTGCTCCGGCGCGGCGGTGAGCAATCAGGGTGGCGCGCTGCTCGAGGGCCGTGTTTCCCTTCCGAGCAGCGTGCTTAGCGAGGGGCCACACATTGTCTGTCACGCTTTCCATGCCGGGGGCGCGTCGATCGATGCGCTGAGCGACGGAGACTATGAACCGCAACGCGGGGTGCAATTTGAGGGCGTCAACCGCTCTACCGCTCTCTCCACTCTCCTCCCAAATGCGACGCACGTGCACTTCGACACGCTGTTCACGATACCAACGTCACATGCAGGATACGTCAGATTCGTCCTTCTGTCCGAGAGATCCGGCTTTGACGGGACACCAGCATCAACGGCCGCGAGCGAGGAGGATGATCCTTGCGCAGACGGCCCGGCGCTCGTGCGCAGTGCGCCCGGCGGTGCCGTCTCGCCACCAAACTCGAAAGGCGACCGAGTGATCTCGGTCCGGCTTGATGTGAGCGGCACTTACCTCGTCTGCCACGCCTTCAGGAGCCTCCTCGAAGAGCTTGAGGAAGCATCGGAACGCTTCACCGAGCAGCTCGGTGTCCGCCTCCGTGTCTCCTTCGCCATCCGATCAGTCTCACCCCGAAACCTGCTCCTCAACGAGCGACGAAGCCTCTCCGTGCCCGGTGTCAGGCCGGGCGACTTTATCAAGCTCATGCGCTGGCGTCCGTCTGGATGCACGGGCGCTGCCGCCTCCCTTGACGGCGGCATGGTGACCACACCGAATCAGATCTTGTTGCGCGTCGTGGACCCGTACCTTCTCGTGCCGCGAGGGAAATACGTTGTCTGCCATGCCTTCAACTATACTGACGCGCTCTTTGATTCGGACTACCACACCCAGGCTGGCCTTAACTTGACGGTGAGCTTCCCCATACAGGCCATGCGCACGCTTGACTTGCGCGGCCTCCGCGTGCGGCCAACGACTGGCAAACGTCTCACGTTGCGCATTCCATACGAGCTAGAGAATCATGCGGTGGCTGGCGACGCGATCGTTGTGCTGCCGGCGAGCGTAGGGCACTGCGCGGGTGCGGCGATGCTGCATCGGGCCGCAGTGTGTCATTTCGGGGATGCAGGCGATGTAACGGCGGCCTCTGCGCTTGAGCTACCCGCCGAAAGCGCTGACGACGACGGTGGTTCTGGTGTGGAGACGCGGCTCCTCCGGCTACCCCCGGGCCCGCATGTGGTGTGCCACGCGTTTGCAGCTGATCTCTTCGACGGCGGGGACAACGGCGGGTTGACAAGCATGCAGCCTGGGCAGACGGCACCTTCACCTCCGCCGCCTGCCGCCTCAGAACGATGCCCTTCTCTAGGCGCTTACAGCGCGACGGACGCTCTCTTCCGCACGCAATATGGCGTTGCTCTCGACGTGTTGTATCCGGTCACTTCGCTCACGCCGGCGAGCGTCGAGTGGATGATGGCATCTCGCGTCCAAATCGTCGGCGGCGCCGTCCATGACATGGTACGATTCGTGCCCGCATGCGAGCACGGCTGCGGTCGCCTTCCATTTGATCCTGACTTTCCTTTCCTTACACTGGATGCTGATCCGGCTACGTTCAGCCCCCCACCCGCCGTACCACGCCCACCGAACGCGCCTGGCCAACCTACCTTGCCCGCCCCCACCGCGCCGCCATACACGGGCACCGTCTCCTTACCGATCGGACACCTCCCCGCCGCCTTATACAAGGCGTGCTATGCCTATCAAGAGGATTTCATCGAATACGTCGATCCGACTACCGGCACGTCGTCGGGCGTATGGCCCGTGCTCTCGCGCTCCGTCGAAGTTCCGCTCGTGGCCGACACGACCGCGCTGCGTGTTGCCCGCCCGCGCGACCCGACGCCCTTCACGCTCGCGCACAACAATCCTGCGGGCGTCGAGGTCTTCCCGGGTGATTGGACTTGGCTGCGGCTCTCAACACACTGTGATGAGGAGATGGGCGTACCCATAGCCGGTTGCTTGCCGGGCACGCAGCTTCAGGCGGCGTTGGAGGTCGACACGGCTTACTCACGAGAGGTGCTGCGCTATCATTCTATGCACATGCTACTGTTCTCGATGGTCGTACCACAGCCGACCACCATCCCCACCTCGCCAGCTGCCGCCGCCGCTTCGGCCGGCACCGTCGCTTTGGGCGGCACCGCCACTTCCGCCGCCGCCGCCGCGTCTTCTGCGGTGCTCGTGAATGCGCAGTCTTGCTTCGATGGTGTCGACGAAGATTGGATTGGCCGCATGGCCGTCGGCGCTGATTGGCTGCGCGAGCCGGAGGTGAACGGCTTCACGCAGCGGGCGTATGCTGATCGAGCGACCTTTCGTGTCGGCGCGAACACGTCCTCTGGCGGGTGCAACGCGCTCCACACACCTGAGGTGTGGTTGCGGCTCCGTTGCGCGACGGCGGACCTCCCAAAGTGCGCCGCGCGTGTCAGCGCCATCCTTCTGCCGCTGCTGGTACCACCAGGATACAATCACGCGCTCGATGTGCCAATCGAGCCGGGTGCGACAGATGGATCCTCGCGGCTGCTCCTTCAGGTGGCATTGGGCGACGCCGATATCCTCAAGATAACCCTGCTTGGCGAACCGGTCGGCTGTGGCGGCTTTGCCAAGCTGCTGCCGACGCCAAATAATGCGAGCGTCTTTTTCGGTGGATCGATGGTCGTCCAGCGCGACGGCTGCCCTCGTGTCAACGGGCCAGAGGGGATCGGTTACCTGCCTGGATACAGTGTCGAGCTACCTAGCGGTGGGAGCGGCAACGCCTCGCTCGAGTTCTTCTGCACTAACAACGCGGGAATGTATTTTATCATCATTGATGCGGCCGGCCAGCCGACTCACACAGAGGGCCCGCCGCAGCTCGCGCACGATGGGCTGCCTACCGGCTCGGTCGAGGGCGCGCCACTTTCGGCACATGAGTGCCCGAGCAGTTGGCAAAGTCTGCAAGTCGGCCTGAACTCGAATCGGAGCGACGACGAGCAGCTGGCGGTGTCCGATCTGCCGCGCTCGTTCGAAGAGGGCTCTGCCCCGAATACCCTCCGCCGCGGGCGGCTGCGACTGCGGCTTGCCGTGTACCGCTCTGAGCCGTTCGGCGCGACTGCCTTTGCCGACGGTGAAACGCGCGAGGCGTGCTTGTCGTACGAACAGACACGGACCTTTCGCATCTTCACTGCGATGGCGGAAAACGCGACGCTCTTCCTTAGGGTCAACCGGCCGATATCCGCAGCGTTTGCGCGGCGTGGCGAGCCGCCGGATATCGATGCTGGCGTGTACGACGCACGCCTCGCACTCGAGACAACGCCGCGATGGGGGTGCCACGACGCGACCTGTGCGGGGTTGCGCCAATGGTTCAGCCTCACCGCGAGCGCGTGCAATCCGGATTCGTCTGGCTTCTGGTACGTCTCGCTGCGCCTTGGCTCGCGCGAGGACGCCATTGCGGAATCAATCGCCGCCTCGTCGGCCGTGCCGCACCTCGCGACCTCCGTTTCGCGCGCGGCAACAATGGCGCTAACCGCGCCTTCTTCGGTGTACCTCACGCCTGTCGACGAGGGCCGCCTTCTTGTGGAGCTGCCGGTAGTCGTTCGCCCCACACGCCTCCTCCTGACGATGGTTCTGTATGCTTCCGACTTGTCGCCCGCCGACGACCTCGGCTACGAATATCAACTGCCACGTGCCGCCTCGCCCTCCGCTGCAGCCGCTGCCCTTGGCGAGGAGGTTCTCGGCGGTCAGGCAGGCGCGGGCTACATCGGCGGGGGCGGGATGCTCCACATGCGCTTGCTCAACGTCCCCCGGACCCTCGCGCCAGTGGTTGATGTGAGCCTCCAGCACGGCACACTACGCGCAGTATACCTTCAGCGTGGTGCTTGTGCATCCTCCGCAAGCGGCCTCTCTGAAAGTGGATCAAAGGAGCTCGCGACTTGCGGTTTGGCGAACCTCCCTCATTGCCGCGTTGCGTGGTTCAGCCTCTTCAGCCCATATCGTGCCGCCAAGCTCTACGTTGCCAGCAAGCAGCTGCGGGCGCCCGCGCTCAGAGAGATTGAGGCGCGTGGCCTCCCCCCTGCCGACTGGTGGGTGGCCCTCGAGGCGAACTCGGAGGGCGTCGCCGACGCGTCACTCACCTTGAAGTTGCTAACCGCCGCGCCCAGGGCGGTGCCGCTCTGCTACTTCTCGCGCTTCTGCCCCGATTACGGCGACCCGCCCTCGCGATATGCCGACGCCGACCGGGACGCCGACGACCCGGCGCGCGAACTGTACGACGGGCCGACCTGGGCAGCGTGGGCGCTGAGCCGCGTCAATTACGTCGCCGCCTTTGCGCAGCGCAGCAACGTTTACTGGCCGTTTTACGCGGCGTTGTTCACGCTGGCCAGCGCGTCCGCGGTGGGTTTCGTGTGGTGGGCGCGACAGCGGGACTTGCACGGATCCATCATCGCTCGGAAATCGGTAAAACATCGATAAGGGATATCGTCACGCCGTCTCTCTAGTGCACCCCTGCGCAAGTGTGCACTGAGCCGGAGGCACGTTATTGTGTATATATTTGACGACCATGTCATGTCAGTCAGTTATTAATCACCGAATGCCACGGGCCAGACGGCTGTATGACGGGCAGTTGAGGGGGGATAGTTACGGGGGAAATACGGCGTGTAATTGTTAACAGACCGCCGGACCGCGCGCGTAACAAAAAAACTTCAACCGCGCTACCCCCCAATCCGAGTGGAGGACTCGCCGACAGCTGTTATGCTCGCCGAACAATAAAAAACGGAGGGAGTTCCGTTTGAGCCGGCCATTTCAATGGCGGTTGATCACAACAAGAAATGTTCTTGGTGCGCGAGTTCTCGCCTGGCAAGGTTTGGCGCGGCGCGACGGCGGTCGGGCGCCCAACGTCGACAGCGCTCACGTCGCGTCCGCTGCCTCTTGCGCAGCGGCGACGGCGAAGGGATCGACAAAAGCCACCTCATCGACAAATACACCACCCGGCACCGGCGGCGGCTGAGGTGGTTGGGCGAGCGGGGTGTTTAGGGACTGATTGTAGGCAGGTGTTGTGCGCACCAGCTCCGCGTGCAGTGGCGAGTAAAGCGACCCACCTGAATGTGGTGTGAAGGGCATAACGTTGAGAACGCCGAGAAAGCGCGGCTCGGAGAATTTGTACTTGACGACGCCGAAACGCCCCCACAGTACATCGGAGGCCTCATGCGAGAGCTCGGGCGAGGCAACCTCGTGAAGCGCGTGTAAGAGCGCAAGGGCGGCCGTAAGGTCTGTCCGACTGTACCCAGTTGCATGGACCATTGAAGGCGTCCAGTACTGCTCTGGTGAGGCAGCCGGGCCGGGCGAGCCGTCGCGCCAAACACCGCATCGTAGGCAGGCGAGGCTGAGGCATAGGGAGCAGGCGGCGACGAGCGACGAGCGTTCACATATACACAGCTCCACTGAGAAAAGCGCGAGCTCGCATAGGAGCTGCGCGAGCATCGCCACCTGTTTGTGGAGGCCGCGGTGGACCGCGAAGGCCGTCGGCCATCTCAGACGATGGAGTAGGCAGTAGAGGAAATCCAGCGAAGATGGGATCGCAAAGTCGAGCCGCAGCACGGAGCAAATTGCCACCTCCGCGGCGAGTACGTCGGAAGAGCTGTACTTTGAGTTGGCGTGGTACACGAATTCGTCCACCATGTGGATCTCAACCTCTTGGAACTTGCACGCCAGCAACAGCGTTGCGATGCCGAGGAGCTCGACCCACGAACCAGTCTCGTTAATCACAGCCGCGCAGTGAGACGGCAGTGGCGGGCGCCGCCCCGCGACGTGATCGAGGATCGCGAGAGCGAGGTGCACTGTGCGATCGCATTTGCAAAACTCGAGTGCTGAACGCAGGATCCATCGGAGAGCCAGTTCGCGCGAGCAAGCGTACGCGCTCCACTCATCCCTGATTGGTGGTGGGCGCTTATTCGTCCCATGGACATACGAACGGTGCGTGCGCGACGAGACACCGGCCAGGGCCGCATGGGCCGACGACCTATGCCCGCGCTGCGCTGTCTCGATCGACCGCCACATCTGCCACACGCACAGGCGCGAGGAGGGGGCGGTAGCGGCGGCACTGGAAGAGGGGCGCGCGTCTTGCAGCTCGCCCCAACTTCGCCCGCGCTGCTCGCCATTAATTGATTCACCAGCAGCCAACGCCGCTCCCATCACGCCCCCCGGTGTCGTGAAGACCGGGTCGGCGCTCACATGCTCGGGCGAGACCGCCGGCGCCACCTGATGGGATTGTATGCGCGAGATGGATGCTGCAGGCGTGCGAACAATTGGTGTCTCCTGCATCAACGGCTGTTGGCCGGAAGTTGCCGCTCCACCGGCCAGCGGCCGTTCCAGCTGCTCCGGCTGCAGGAAGGGGTGCTGCAGCGCCTCGGCCGCGGTGATACGCTTCGTGGGATCGAAAAATAACATGCGGCGGAGCAGGTCTTCCGCAGCAGGCGACGAGCAGAGCTCCCTGGTCGCAGGGTTCTTGCCAAACGGCTTCGGTCGCATAGCGGGAAAGCGTGCGAAGGGTCCAGAGTTGTCGAGCGGCCGGTAGTACGGCAGCGACTCGACGCCCGGCCATTCGACCCACTTGTTCTCCGACGACTCCATCGGCGTGCCTAACAGCTCAAAAATCTTGATGATCTGGCCCAGGTCGGAGTCGCCCGCAAAGAGCATCTTCTCAGAGCACATTTCGGCCAAGACGCAGCCGCACGCCCAGATGTCGATCGACGTGGTATATGACGTGCACCCCAACAGGATCTCCGGCGCACGGTACGGCTGGGGGACGACCGTCGGGGAGCACGCGCCGACAATGTTTGTCGCGCCGTATAATGGCTCCTCCGAGCCGTGCCGCTGTACGCCGAGCCACCGGACGGAGTTGAAGTCAGAAAGCTTCACCTTGAGCGGCCCGCCACTTCCGCCCGTGCTTCCGCTGGCGCCAGAGGCCGTGGTCATGTTCTGGCCCTCCGTTCGGAGTAATACGTACTTTGGTTTGAGGTTGCGGTGAGTGATGCCCTGGCAGTGGCAGTGGGCTAGGGCGCTGAGGATCTGTCGGATGACCTCCCGCGCCTGGCACAGCGGCAGCCTGCCATTCGATTTGAGACACTCCTCAAGCGGGCGGCCAGCATCCTCGTAGAAGAGACGCAGCTGATTGCGGTCCGTTTCGAGATTGATGAGAACGAGGGGGACAATATTTGGGTGTTGGAGCTGCTGGAGGCAGGAGACAGAGCGTAGGAGGCGGTAGCAGACGCCCTCGCCAGGGTCGACATAATCCAGCACAACCTCTCGGCACATCAGAGAAGCCTGTAACGGGTGGAGGGGGCGAGAACTCGAGGTTAGGGAGGAACTATGGGCGTGTGTGAGTGACTTAATAAAGTGGTAGCGGACCTGGGTCAGGGTACACACGCGCCGTGTCCACACTCCCGTGTGGTCTTTTGCCCGCCATGCCTGGTCCTCGATAAAGTGACGCTGGAGGACAGCCTGCCAATCTGCCGTGCTAAAGTGCGTTTGGCCCCAGAGTGCCATATCCTGCGACGCGGCGTGGATGCGGCGACAAGTCCATGCAGCATCTAGCAGCTCATGGATCTCAAGGTAGTGGAGGATCTCGATGAGGCACTCTGTTGGCAGTGTGATGAGAAGGGACACTACGCAGTCGTCGATGCTGATGGCAGCTGTACGCAAATGCGCGGGTCGCGACGCGATCCGTGAGACCTTCCGCGGCGATGGTGTGATAGCGCTCTTCCTCGTTGTCATGTGATCAGCCTCTGGCTTCCACTAGCCTCGTCCAAGTTTGGTGGCGTTCGTAAGCGAATGGGTGGCAGTCCGGACCCTCTTGGAGGAACACGCGAGGGCGTTCAGACAGTCGCAGCGAAGGAATTCCGTAGTCCGTCCACACGCTTTTATTTATATTTTTGCAAGAAATACCGAAAGACTCGTTCAGCCTTAGGCCGACACGAATGGTTTATGGGGACAGCGCAGCGAGGTGGAAGCCGTGCATCTCTCGGCGTAGGTGACAGCAGCCCGCGCAGAAAGGTTGCCTTCGCAGCAATCGTCTATTTCGGAGAGCCGATCTCGCAGAGCCAGACGCCTCTGCTTTCTAAGGAAAATCGCGTTTGAGAGAGTGCTGAAAAGGGGCCAAATTTTTTCTGGCCTCGCGGGGGGCGAAATGTCACAGATCTCATTTTACCGAATGTCACACGACTTTCAGGCGCTTATTCAGAATTCGACTCCCATGTCTCCTGAGAGTGCGTTACATGTTAATTGTGTTACATGTCCATGTACATACATGACATGTCCATGTACATACATGTCAGTACATGTCATGTACATGCGCATGTACATGCGCATGTACATGCTGTACATGTCCATGTACATGTTAACATGTTAAATGTAACATGTTTTAACATGTTTTAACATGTACTGCCGATGAGCTCATGCAACACGAGGCTCTCCTCGTCCGCATCCGGCTTGAAGACAATGCGCAGCACACCCTTCTCGAGGATCATGGACGTCCACTTCCGCTCGTACTCTTGCGGAATCGCAAATGTGAGAGTAAAGTCGCCGTAGGTCCGCTCGGAGCGCTCAATCTTGTGCACCTGCAGCTCAGGGTACGGCTGGACACGCATGCCCTTGACGATCGTCGTCACGTTCTGCCGGCTTAGTCTGATATCCTCCTTGGTCATTCCGGGCACGTCGAGGAAGATCGTGTAATCCTTGTCTTTGACGATGTCAACGTGCGGCAAGAAGTGGTTCGGGCGCATCAGCAGCAGCCCCGACGCGTCGATTGACGTTTGCTGTAGCCGCATCTGATGCTGCCGTGCTCGTGCACGAATGAGCTTTACCCGTCGGTCGTCAGTCGTGTCCACAATGAGTTCGGGGTGCACCTTGAAGTAGCTGGAGAGGCGTGCGTTGCACGACTGCAGCACCGACTGCAACACCGAGAAGCGGCGATTCACCGGAACGAACGCGGAGCGCAGCCAATTCTTGAGGAGCGCGAAGGCCCATGGGTTGGTGCGGTCTCCCAGCTCGCAGTCCTCGTTCGCCAACAGCACATGGCGGCTGAAGTCGGTTTTGAACCACTGGACGTCGTGCTCCTCGAGTTCATTGGTCAGCCGATTAACGGCGGCAATGCGCGTCGTCTGCAGCTTGCCCTTGCCGTACACGTGCATGATCTGACTTTCGAATATATGCTGCATTACTTCCGCCTCCATCACCGTCTTGCAGTTGTGGACGACGATCACCTCCTGGAAGACCTTTTTTGAGTTCTGCAGGCTGCGAGTTAACCTGTCGAGGTACCGCTGGTCGAGCGAAGTGAAGTCGTTGACGACGCACAGGAAATAGTCGGCCAGTTCGAAAATCACGTCCTGGGCTCGGGATGACGTAGGTGGGATGGTGGGCAGGGAGTGAGGTGGGGTGAGCTGACTTGAATAAAACGCTCGGAGAGCTCCTTCTCCACGACCGACAGCTCGTTCTCAACCTTCACGGGGGCGTACGAGCCCTCCGAGTCGAGCACGACGAACTTCGTGCCCTCCACGTCGACGTGCTTGAATGAGAGGCCCTTTGTTGACACCTTCTTGCCAGAGGGTAGGTCGATCTCCGCCAGGCGGTTGAGGACAAAGGTTTTCCCCTTGTCAAAGAGTCCGAGAACGGCGACGACCGCACCATCCCAACCCGTCTTAGCGTCGCCATCGTAAGAACCGTCGTCGGCGTCGCTGCCATTGGCGTCGGCGTCGGCTCGGAAGGTCACAGGCTCGGTCCCCATAACCATCGCTTTCTCGGACTCGGAGAGTGACGCCAGGAAGCGAGATGAGTAGCGCAGGACCCACCCGGCGGTACCGACATCGGACAGTTTGCTGATCTCGCACACCCAATCGTACACATTGTCGTCAGAGTCGTCAGCCTTCCACTCACCTCTGCTGCCGGATGAAGCTAATTTCTGGGCGAAGCTCATGACGCCATGCGATCTGATCATAGATTTGCACGGCGTGCCACGCACGCTGCTACCAGGTACGCGGCGCGCGCTGAGCATGGTACGGAGCTGCTCGTTCTCAGACTGCAATTCGACTTGTCGCAGCAGCTGCTCGTTGCGCTCACGCTGCGCAATGAGCAGCATCGCCTCCACCTCCTGATGGAACTGCTCGGAACACCTGAGCCGCTCCGCGAAGACACGCAGTGTGGTTGCCGAGCTGCAGCCACCGAGCGTGGTGGGTTTGCATGGGTTCGAGGTTCGAGACGCCATTCGACTGACACGATCGATCCGATAAATGAGTTGTCTGAAGACTCTATCGGAATGTAGCGATGGACGCTTGCTCCACATCAGATCCTCTTGCCGATCTCAGTAAGTACGTTGACAAGCATCTCGTTGTTCTCGGCGGTTATGGCACAGGCGGCGGTGGGCAGTGGCGCTCGATCTGGGATGCCTTCAGACAGTACGGTGATGGGAGTGACCCACCCAAGGAGCAAATTGAGCGCTCACGCGGGTGCAACTATTATTGTGGCGACTGCCACACGCTCAGCTTTGCACAGTCCGCCCGCACTGCCGAAGGCCAACATGTACCCACTGCCGCCAAACCCGAATGGACGCGACTTGAATTCGGTAGCGAGATAGGCCCTCTGTTTCAGCGGACCGGACACACGCTCACCTCGCTGCAAGCAGGCGGTTGGCTGCTACTGTTCGGCGGACGCAACTTGCAACGCAGCGAACGCAGCGGCATCACGGGCAGCTCCTTTTTTGGCAGCGTGTGGTGCACCAACGACGCGTGGCTCCTCGAGCTGCACACCGATGGGCGACCGCCATCTCTGCGCGAGCTCGTCACCGCCGGCACTCCGCCAGTTGCGCGCTCCAGCCACTCAGCAAGCCTGCTTGGCGCCACGCTCTACGTCCTGGGCGGCGCGAGCGAGACGCAGCGCAGTGGAGAGGTGACACTACGCGACGTCCATGCGCTCCATCTGCCCACTCGCCGATGGCACCAGCCGCCCACTCTGAGCAATCCGCCGGCTGTCCTCGCACGGCACAGCGCAGCCGCGCTCGAGGGGAAGCTGTGGGTGTTTGGCGGGAGCACGCGCACCCCGAGGCGGCCATCTAACAGCGGGTGCGGGCGCGTGCGGTTCTCGGGCCAGCTGCACACACTGAGCTTGAGCGCTCCGCAACGTCTCGCCATCGCCTCATTCGGCCAGGTAAATTCGAACTCGGCTTGCAGCCAGGTGGTAGGCATGAGAACGGTGGATACGGCCTTGACAGCAACGGATCAGCTGCCGCTGTGCACCACGTGGACGAGGGCCTCGGCAGCGGAAGGCGCCGAGGAAACGCCTGCAGTGGAATGGATGCCGGTTGAGACGACTGGGCAGCGACCAGCGGCCCGAGCCGAGCACAGCACCGCGGCAGCGGCTGGCAAGTTGTTTATATTCGGCGGCCAGCGGCCGACGTCGGCGAGTAGCGGCGGCCTTGTGGTAGCTAAGCTAATGCCTGCGCGCGTCTCGAACGACCTCTACGTCCTGGAGCCGCGCACTTTTACATGGTCACAGTTGCCACGAACACCGCCACTGCGTCGCGAGGCGGCCTCGCTCGCACCATTAGGGAATCGATTTCTGCTTGCCTTTGGCGGCTGGACGGGTCTCGCAGGCAGACAGGACAGCCTGGGCGCGACCGAGGCTGTACGCCAGCTGCCATGGAGCGATGCGCTCCACGCGCTCCATCTGCCCTCAATGCAATGGTTCCAGCTGGCGGCGCCAGGACCGCAGCCAACAGCGCGCTATGGCCATGCAGCAGCTGTCGTCGACGCTGCTGCCACCGTCGCGGCTAACTGCCTCGTGTCCGGCGCCGGGATGAGGGTTGCGACTGCGGGTGAGGCAGCCGTGCTCGCGATCACCGCTTGCGACGCGCGCCGCCACCCAAAGTGGGCAGGCGGGGAAACGTTCAGCGTGACGCTTAGCCGCGCCGATATCCCGGCATGCGCGTGTTTACACGCGGCCGTCAACGACAATCTCGACGGCACATATACGGCGCAGTACGCAGCAAAGCGTGCGGCGTGGTACTCGCTTCATATCGTCCTTCTGCCGCCGGCCTCGCAAGTTGAAGGTGCTGCTATCAACAGCAGCGGCGTTGGCCACGCGGACTGTGCGATGGTGCAGCCGGTGCGAGAGCCGTGTTGTGTTGAGGTGCTGCCGGGCGCAGCGTTCGCGCTTCAGGTAGAGCTCCCATCGGCATGGGCCGTGCTCGGTGAGGCGTTTGGCCCAATCGTCTTGCACACGATCGACGCCCACGGCAATGAGCTGCCTAGACGATTGGAGTGTCCGCATATCGAGACGCGCGTGGCGGCGCCGCTCCGTACGGTTGCTGCCAGCGAAATTGCGACGACGAGCACGCCGCGCTGCGAGACGATCTGCTTTGAGCAATTTTGCTGGCAGACCATCGCCTTGCCTTGCGTGTGCGCTGTGCCGGCGGATGTGCACGGCCGCGCGCTCTTGTGGCTACGCCTGTGTGGCGGGCCGGCACGTGTGACGCTCGTGGTAACGGCGAACGCGAAGACCGTGCCAGGCAGTCCGTCAGACCATTCCCTGGAGGCGGCGGAATTGCTCGTGCACCTCTCAGGCGCGCCCAAACGCCTCTTCGCATCGGCCAGCTCCCGTGGCGCTATCTGCGACCAGATCTTCGGCCCGTTGCGTGTGCTTGCGGTTGACGCCGACGGCAACGCCGTCGGTAACTCACACTTCGAGCCGATCGTCTCGGTCCGCGGCAACGACAACAGCACCTATCACGACGCGAGCTCCGCCCTCAGTTGCGAGGCGCAGCGGATGCTCTGGCAGTCATCCATGTCGGCCAGCCCGGTCGTCCTTTTGTGGCTCACCTTGCGTGGGGTATCGGGCGAAGTACTTATCGAGGTCCACGACGGGTCGCGGTGCGTGCCGCTTGGCGCGCGTGTGCCAATTTACCTCACCGGTCCCCCATATTTCCTCCGGTCGCGCTGCGAAGGCAGAGAGGGCTGGGTGGCTGGTGAGGAGGGGAAGCGGACTCTGGTGCGGCTCGTCGACGCAAACGGTCTGCAAGTCGTCGGGCTCCCATTCACTCCATCGTGCTGTCTTGCACAGCGCGAGGAAGGTGGCAGCGCGTCGACTGTTGGCGAGGTCGCCCACGAGCCTCGCCGCATTGAGTGGCAGGACGCAAGCACCAATGGCGCCGCTCAGGCCGCCACTCTGTGTTTGCGGCTATCCGGGCGCGCGGGCGACGTCCTTGTATGCGTGCACGACACCGCCGGATATGCTCTCAATCCATTGCGTCTCTCCGTGCGTCTGTTGCCGGGCGCAATCTCGCCGTCGCGCTGCGTGTTGGCTCCCGCAGCAGCACTCTCCGAACCGCTCGTATGCGGTGGATGGCGCGAGGTGGTGCTGTGCTGCTTCGACTCATTTGGTAACGCCGTGGCCATGGGAGACGATCTCATTGAGTTCCGCGTCGGCGCCGCGCCATCGCGGCCGTGGTCTCCAGAGGGCGCCATCATCTACGCGCGCTCTTCGGCATGCGCCGCACCGTCCGCAGCTGTTCCAGACGAGGCTGCTGGATTAGGCGGCGCAAAGTGCGAGACTCTCGCGGGTGGCGCTTATCGGCTCTCGTGGCGGCTTCTGACCACGGGAACACACTGCTTTGCTGTGCGCTGTAATGGGGCGCACGTGCCTGCCGCTCGTGAGCTTTGCACTGTTCCAGCTGTCCAATCTGCCCTGCGGCTCTCATTGCTGGGCGCCACCGGCGCCGCCGCGACGGCGGTTGATATAGAGGCCGGGCAGCGCATCTCACTGCGCGTCCGTCCCTTCGATGCATTTGGCAACGCGATCGCGGAGGACGGTATCCTGAGCGAGGGCCTCCTCAAGTTACATGTCTCGGCTACCGCGGGCGGGAAGCGCAATGCAATTGATGAGGTCTGGCGCGCCGTGCCGGCAGCTCAGGGTGGCGGCGCGCTTTTGCGTGTCGCTCTGGGCGGACACGCCGGTGCGGTCACGTTGACCGTGAAGGCCAATGACGGCCACCTGCAGGGCTCCTTGGATTGCCGCCTGATGCCGGGCAAGCCTGTAGCGGCGCATTGCGCGCTCGAAGGCGACGGGCTCACGGCTGCCGTAGCCGGCACGGTGGCGTTCGTGCGCCTGTGGCTTTGCGACGCGTGGGGCAACAACACGAGAGCCACTGATCTGCCACATTTATTATCACTATTTGTCGCCCCTCATAACGTGGATGAGAAGCTTTGCATACATGACAGTACCGCACCCGGTTTTACAGCGGACGCATTGAATCCTGCCGCTGCCATTCCCCGCACGCAACGGAGCAACAAGGGCGGAGCCGCCTTAACAGCATCGGCTCCTCCGAGCGCGATCCGTGCGACGCGTTCCTCGCGCGATGCAGATGGTAGACACACGCTCACGTACACCGCTGTCCATGCAGGCTGTTACCGGCTGCGCGTGATGCTCGGCGGGGATCATGTACACGGCTCGCCCGCCACCGTGATAGTTTGTGCGGCGGAGGCATGCGCTCTCCGCCTCCGTGCACCTCCACACCCGTTGCAATGCGGCGAGTTGTATGGTCCTATCGCCGCGTGGCCAGTCGACGCACATGGCAACCCGGCCCCTGGGGCGAGTTTCGAGCCGGTTGTTGCTGACGAGTCGGGGGGGCTGACTGTGGAGATCCTCAGCGTTGCGTGGCACGGCGTAGGCGCATGGGGGGTCGGGGGCATACACGCAAGTGGAGACGACGGGCAGAGGCTTCGGCTCGCGTTGCTGACGGTCCGCGTCCTTGCCAGGTGTGGCGGCTGCGAACTCGCCTTCCGCGACTCTTCCGGTGGCATCGAGGGCAGCGGGAAGCTTAGCCTGGATCTTACTCCAGGGCGCCTTGCGAGCCTGCGAGCGTCATGCTTCATGAGCTACGCCGTCGTGAACGATTCGTTCGGGCCGATCACAGTCACCGCAGAGGACGGCTTCGGCAATGCGCTGCCTGCGGGAGACCTGCCGCTGTGGGTGAGCTCGCGCTGCTTGGGGAAAGTGGCGGACGAATCAGACGAGCGCGTGGTCGGCCCTGGGCCGCTGTTGCCCTGCCGAGTGTGGCACTGCGATCGCAAGCCCTCAGCTGCTGGCCCGAGGGGCTCCGCAGTTCTTTACACGTGCGTGCCACAGAGTGAGCCTGGTGCGCTAGAGATATCTATTTATGTCGAGCCGATGATGAGCGTGGCCCAGCCTTCACTGTCAGCTTCCGGCATGGCTCCGTCGCAGGAAGCTCAGGCCGTAAATCCTGCCGGGCTCCGCTTGACACTCACGAGCGGCCTTACCTTCTACTCAGAGAATCATTTCGTATCGAAAGCGCTGGCCGCGCGGCAGTGGGCCGAGATAGCTGTGCCCTTCGGCGCTTCCCCAGCCAACCTTGTTTGGACGGTACGCACTTGTGACATCGACGCCAAGAAGCTGGTGCGCGGCCAGCTGTGCAACCACTTCGAGCCGACGCCGCTGACGACCAAGGTCGGCATCATCGTTTGCCTCCGCGAGACCTCATCGCATGCACATTGTAGCGTCGCCGCTGATGAACTCTTTCCGCGCGCATACGACTTGGCCGACAACGAGCAGCGCGCGGCCTTTGGGAACGATTTTCACCTGAGCGCCTCTGCCGCCGTGCTCAAACGCTTTCTTACGTGCAGCCCCACACCAAGCGCTGGAGAAGAGAATGGGGGGTTCGAGGTGCCAGGGACGCGCTTCAGACGTGAGCGATGGAGGCGGCCCGGAGCTCCGACAACCGGCACCTCGGGGCGCGTGCCGCTGCGACTCGTCGAAACGGCGCTGGGAATGGTCGCGCACGGCCTTGAGCAGCTCGAACCTGAGAGGAAGAAGTCGGGTGTGCCTAGTGGTGCCGTGTGGCCGGGTCTGGCGCTCCTCACCGAGCTCGCCGCCCTTGCTGCACTGGCGGAGCCCAAATCGGTCGCAGTGCCGCCGGCGGAGGAGGTTGTCGAGCGGGCTGCCCGCGCATGCAGCGGCCGCGCCGAGGCGGCGTACGCGGAGGTGGCGGGCGCGCTGCGCCAGCTAACGCGCGTCAGTCCGCAGGAGCAGATGGTGAACGGAAGCGGCAATACGTGGGTGCTCAAGCCGTCGTACGGCTCGAAGGGCGTCGGCGTGCGGCTGTTCAATGATGGGCTGCCGGCGGTTCTCGCTGAGAAGGACTGCCAGCGAGTCGTCCAAAGGTACATCGAGCGGCCATTGCTTGTGGGCGGCTACAAGTTTGATCTTCGCTGCTGGGCGCTCGTGGTTGAGTGGGTGCCGCTCACGTGCTGGCTGTACGACGAATGCATCGTGCGCTTCTGCTCCGAGCCTTTCGTGCTAAGCGAACTCGACAACCAGTACGGGCACATCACGAACCGGACAATCAACACGCGCCTCAACACGCCCGCGAGCGCCTCGAGTCTGATCGGCGGCGCGAACTCACTCTTGAGCGCATCGACCCTAGGCAACGGCCACCTCGCTTCCACCTCAAAGCGGCCCGGCTCGTCGTGCCCTGGCCCGCGCTCAGCGAGCGAGCTGACGACGGCAGCCGCAGCGGAACGTGCACAGAAGCCGCTAGTCGGCGCCCTGTGGAGCGGCTCGCAGTTTGCTGAGCACATGCGGCATTGCGGCATGGGCGAGGCGTGGGCCGAAAGCGTGCGACCGTCACTGCAACGCGTGGCGGCTGCCACCTTGCGGAGTGGCAGCGAGCGCGCCATGACGCGCCGAAACGCGTTTGAACTCTATGGGCTGGACCTCGTGCTCGACGAGACTCTCAAGCCGTGGCTCATCGAGGTGAACGAATCGCCCAACCTCGCACCACACGGCTCGGCTCTCAAAGAGGGCATCCTCTCAACAATGCTCAGCGAGGTCATCGAACTCGTCGTCGAGCCCACAAACCGCGCCGCTGAGCGCGTTGGCGGCTGGCAAAGGTGCGTGCGCAACGGATGTTGATAATATATTGATGAATCCTAAAAACATAGGC
>MDTA01142208.1_pt1 | contig 17405 bp, 18 predicted proteins | sample 811151 | NCBI WGS metagenome assembly MDTA01 (sample SAMN05326648, study PRJNA326480) | marine metagenome | isolation source: seawater | place: Indian Ocean: South | collected 2010
AAATGCAGCTGGATCTCATCGCAAGAATCGAGAAGGATAAACTAACGTACCAACAAGTTCTCGAAATGCAGAAGACTGGGAAATTGTACGAGGTTATAGGGTACGAGGTTAATATATGAATGAAATTTTTTTAACAATTTTAACTTTAAGATCGTTATAAATGTACATTTTCATCCAAAAAGATGGTAAGAATCGTTGCTCAAATACGCCTCGAAAATTGGAGGAAGAGGCAGAAGAGGTGCCTGAAAAATTTTTCAAAGTTTTTACTCGACCACAACTACAGCGAGTCAACTGTCAAGCAGTACAGTAAGAGCTTGAAGAATGCAGAGGTCGATTTAACGAACTTTCTCGATATTACGAATCACATAGCATTTGGTGAGGATGATGAAGATGATCCTAACGGATGCAGGTACAGAGCACTGTTGGCTTACCAACGATTCTTTGTGGAAAGAAAAGTACCGGGTGGTCGCGACCACAGAAACGCGACGATGTCGCTCGAAGACGCTTGTCTTAAACACACTTCGAGAGTTACGATGCGACGAATGATTTGGCTTCATTTGGAGCGCCAGAACAAAGTATCAACTGCCTCGTTCTATGCGAAAATATTTGACAAAGGTCCCGATCGCCATTGCAATGTTAAGCGATCAAAAGCCGCTTTGCAAAGATTGCCAACAGAAGCTTATGCAAAGGCCATGGACAACGTACTCTCTTTCATTTACAGGAATGATAAAGTTAAAAATCATTATGAATCGTTGGATTAGGCTGAATTCATGATGTTGAGTTCATCGTCTTCACTTTCTTCGACATTTTGAATTTCTCTGCCGAGGATCCGATTTATGGTAGCTCGTATTCGTTGGATGATTCCAATTGTTCTTTCTTTATCTTCTTTATCTTGAAATTTTTCAATTTTCTTGTGAATAATAGCGATGGCAAACAGAACTAAAGCAATGGCTACTAGAATGTAGTTGCGATTGTCCATTGTTTTTTATATTAAGAAATATTAAAAATATGCTTTGCCCCATATGCATTGGGGCGGCGATATCTAAGATCGCTCAGGGTGCGGGTGTGATAGGCGTTGCGAAACATGTAAATGACAAAGCAAAACAAAAATCTAGCAAAAGTAAATCGTGTAAATCAAAAAGCAATAAAAATAATAAAAAATGCGTAAAATCTATTTAAACATATTATGTATTGTAATTACTATGACTTCAGGGCAGTCATCTGAAGTGATAGTATTTGAGATCGACGATTTTTTGAGGATAAAATCTGCCGTCGTTGATGAAAGGATTCGAAAAATTGTTCGAAAGATAATCGATGATCACGAGTGCTTTTCGCATAATTACAGATACACGCCTTCTAAAGATCAGAATTATCAACATAAGCTCAATAATTACTATAAAAAAAATTCTAGACCGAATAAGCTAGTAAGTGACACAGATATTGATACGAGAAAATGCTATTCATTGTTAAACAAGCTATCAAAATCTAATTATGAGAGCATCTTGAAGTCAATAAAATCGTTATTAAACAACAGCAGCGCAGTCTTTGTCGGTCAGTTCCTTGGTAAGATGCTGTCTTATAGTGAGCTATCTGATCTGTATCTTGATGCAATTATCGAGACAGTGAAGGAGTTGTGCAAGGAAGAAAGGAATAAAAAAGTTTTAGAGATTAATTTTGAGAAATACTTTTGTCAATATATCGATAAAATTCGTGCAACTAGCTACAAGAAATGGTTGGACGAATTCGATTATGATGACTACGATTCTTTCTGTGAATGGAAAAAGAAGAGTAGAATGCTCTTAAACCAGCTGAATAGTGTCATAAAAATATCTCATGTCGCTGATATGATTGTAAACTTAGTTCAAATATATGAAGAAAATATGAATAGTATTCAGTATCTTCTTGATAGTAAAACTGATAAAAATGGCATTTTAATCCACGATCACTTCGAACATATTGAAACAATACTTCGGGAGACAGATTTGGTTGAAACAATCGGCTGTGATATTCAAAAATTGCATTTACTTTGTATTGAGGCTCGAGAAGAGGCACCTAGCAGTAAACTTAGATTTAAAATAGATGATTTGATGAGAGAACAATCATTCATTTGAAAAATAAAAATCATTAATTTTTTTGAATATCAAAATCATTCGAATATAACATTATTTTTAGATTTCAGATCCATATTACGCGTGACCCAAACAGATTTGAAAGGCACTTTGGTACCTAGGTTTTCATACTTATTAGTGAATTCGTATCGTTTCTTTGGAATAATTACTTGAAAATGCTGATCATCCTTGAACATATCACAAAAATATTTCCGTTCCATGGTCTCAAGGGGAACTAGCAATGCAAAAGGTTTATTCAAATTCATGCACCTCTTAAAAACGTCCCATTTATTTACAAATGGAGGGTTGTCCGCTATTACATCATATGATTTAGGTTCAAAGTGATAAAAATCTTTTTTCTTGTGAATTATTTTCAAATCAAATTTTTTATTAAGGACCTTTTTTATTGAACCGTCGTTATAAAACGGCAGCCAAAAGGTCACATCAGTATTTCGCATATTATCAAGCAACAACTCCCATGCCTCCAGAGGTGTGTTATAGTCATTCCGAGCATGCGACACATGAAATGTCGTATTGTCGTTGTTACGAATTTTCATTGCATTACATTTTGATGAGAATTTTTTTCGTTGCATGCTTTTGTGAAATTTCGATTTGTATTATTTTTATCTGTATACAATAATTGATATGGGTATTCCTGGTTGGACTGCACCAGCCAAATCACCTCGTGTGGTCAGGGTCTTTCCTGGCACAAAATCAAAGATTTTTGCTTCAGGGAACGACGAGTATTATACCCCTAAGGATGAATGGTTGAATATTAAAAAATACATTCCAAAAGGAAAACAGATTTGGGAGCCATTCAACAACGTTGGTCATCCTGAAAGTTTCCAATCGAGCAAATATCTAAAGGAAATGGGGTTCGACGTGATTTCAAAGCCATATAATGCAAAAACAGGTAGAAACGATTTTTTCAAGAGCAATCATGGTGATATTGTTGTAAGTAATCCCCCGTTTACACTTAAGCGAGAAGTTTTGACTAGGCTAAAGGAATTAGATAAACCATTTATACTTGTTTTGCCTTTGCAAACAATAAACACAATATATTTCAGAGATTTGTTTATGAAAGAAAAGGATTTAGGGATAATAATTCCCAAAAAAAGAATTGATTTCAAAAACAAACGTAATGCCGATTCGAATTGCTATGACTGTGCCTTTTACTGTTGGAAGGTTGGAGTTAAGGGCATTAATTGGATCGACTGAAAAGAAATGATTACTCTTTGCTTCTGTCAACATCTATATAGGCAGATGCAAAGAACATATATGTGTATTTTTTTTGTATTTTTTGTTTGTCGTCATCATTAGTGGTGGTGGAGACGGATGGAACATTTCCCATTTACTTGAAAATAATTTTATTATTTTAATTCAATGGCGCCGCCCCTTGTGTTGCTAATTGATTTAGATGGAACAGTGCAGGGAGATATCTCACCTCAGGTGGAAGAACATATATTACTTAACAAGTTAAGTATAAGTCAAAATAAGAAATCCCTATCGAATGATTATACTAAAGGATTACTAAGGCCTTATTTTACGAACTTTGTTAATTTGATAAAGAAAGAACATGCTGGAAGAATAGAGATGTTCGTTTACACTGCGTCTGAAAAGCAATGGGCATATCATATTGTACCAATAATCGAATCGATAACTCAAGTCAAATTTAATCGCCCTATTTTCACTAGAAATGAATGTGATATGGATAAAGAAGCACACAAAAGCTTAGTTGCAGTGAAGCCAAAAATCATGCGAAGTTTGCGCAAAAAATATTCTGGTTTGACACATAGCTCTTCGCTGGATAACATGATATACCTAATTGACAATAACCATGTCTTACAAGAATCGAAATTTCTGCTCAAATGCCCAACATATGGATATGCAGTAAATGTTGACATCCTACGCAACATCAGTCCCGAATTACGGAAAAAATATCATGCGGAAATTTCATCACATTGCGGTTTACCGATTGGAAGGAACATGTGGGAGATGTACAAGAACGTTTACTTGAAGCTTTATAACAATTATTCAATAATTGCTAAGACAAACATCAGATATTCTAAAGATAACTACTGGAAGAAAGTTTACATGTGTTTCGTAACTTTGAAATATGATTATCGGCAGATTATTCACAACATTAAACAGCTTGGAAGAAACTGAGCACGATCCGCCGCTGCGCTACTAAACCACTGTATTTCATGATGCCCCCGTACTTCTTCAAGGAAATGGGGTTGTTCTGGTTCTTTAACTTTATGTATAAATATACACCTGTCACCGTATCGACACCAACCATCTCTGCTGAACTGTTGGCAGGGAGCCGTCTTGTACTTCCGGGGAACGCGCAACTCATTCGTTCCGTGAGCAAATGTGCATGTTTCGCCATATGGACATGTACCTTTCTTAGCCCACCTGCTGCACAGTTCTGTTTTGTACTTGAGCATTGACATCCTGGTCGAGCGCGCCGCTGCAAATAATAATGACGCCGGCCGCATCTTGAAAAGTTTTGTTTTGCCAGGTTGTCGATTTTTTTAGACGACATTTTTAAATATCATTTAAAGACAATTGGTATTCATATTTTTAATACATCATGACTAAGATAAGTTCTTACATAGTTGAAAGTTCCTCGTCAAAAATTTCATATACTGTGAAGTATGATCATGAAAGAGAGCACTATACTTGCACGTGCCCAGATTACATTCATAGATGTTCAAAAACAAATGAGATGTGCAAACATATACAAAAAATAAAAACTGATGACGATAATGGAGTCGCTCTCGAACATACGGACGAACATATGGACGAACTCTTTCGCGAAAGTTGCGGAGAGCTGAAGAAGGAGGAGGAGGAGAGGGAGATTGGAGATATTTTATTGGATGTTGTTACTAATCAACAGGCCATCATAAAGTCCAATATGACTATTATATCAACATTACTTGAAAAATTGACGCTCTAAGCCCCCTCCCCGTCCCCCGATGCTGTCCAATAGCAAAAATCCTCGCCTAGTCTTTCAAAGTCAACATCCCAGTTTACTTGACGAGTTCGCTGACCGAGCTCATCTACCCAAAACGCCACATGGTGCATGTCAGGACAGCACTGCGCCGCACCATCATAAAAGCGTAGGCATGATTTACATTCATACATGATATTCGACATATTTAGTCGTGCGGCATCACTCATAAGCCTTTCTTAAAGTTGAAAACTTTTTTTAAAAATGGGATTTGAATGATTTTTTTTATATTCAAATCTATCATATATGGAGTCTTGTATTTTGAAACCAGTGAGATCCACACACATACAGCTCTCTCGAAGAACAATTAATCAACTATGGATAATCCATCGACATTCTTCTAAACGTCAAATGGAATATGCCGGGGGAGTGGATTTTAGTTACAATAACGAACGGTTTATATTTGATACTCCTACATTCGTCACGTCAAAAATGAGGGCAACAGTTAAATGGAAACAGATTGAAACTGTCTGGCCACAATTGATTGTTTATCATACCCACCCAGAATTTGGAAATCGCCCAAAAGGGGGGATAACTGCGACTTTGCCATCGTCAGCAGATTATAACGCGTTTATCCAACTTTTCCCGAACGCACAAGTGAATATCATACTAGATGCACATGGTTACTACGTAATCGATCTCATTGATTCGTGGGAAAGCTTTAAACTGCCTAGACTTTCAGTTATTGAAGCTGCGATGTCAAATTTCAGACATTTAGATCAAGTCGAAAATTCTGCTTATTCAAGTGAGTCTTTGGAATACTTCAGAACGACACAAATGGAATGGAAAAATTTAGTTAACTCTATTCTTTGTAAAGAACTTAATCGACTATGTGGGATATCAATTCAATTTTACAGCTATTTTGACGAACCTGCTGTAGTTCGAATTGATACGTGTCAACTGAATTGGAAAATCGGGAAAACTTTGTTGAAGATCGTCTGACAAAAATTTATTTTCATAATGTAGAGAACGAGATGTCCTGTTTAGGTGAATCAAAACTCGTACCGGTTTTCAAGAAAAAGAACAAATCTAATTCAGAAGAAGTTGATGTGAAACTGTCGTCATTTGACAATGTTAAGACATTTGTTGAAAAACTTGGGGAGAGACCGGAAGATGTCTACGTGTGGATAACTAGCCAGTCTACTAAATTTCAAATACAAGAGTTTTTGAGGTCGGTTTTCAAGGGTAAAGAATACGTTGAAACAAATATTTTCAAGAAAGCTGTTAGAAACGCATTTGTGATTAACAAAGAGCTAGATGATGTCGATTCCGAATCAATTGAATCATCGTTTGCTTTTGAAATGTTAAATAACCTTAAGAGCTTGAAAATTCTAAAGACAATTGGGTTCACATTTGAAGGTGACTTCTCTATTGATCCATTTTCCAATAAAGATAACCATCAACCTTATGAAATATCTGTTTCTGTATCTCTAGAATCAAATATAGTTGATAGTGATCCATTAGAAATCTATTACATTACCAAAGGTGACTTTGATTCTAAATACGCACCATATTTTGATCGTTTGCGATATGATGTTAAGGGGGTATCCTCTCTTGTAGGCCTGCATAATAGTTTGGATGCAAATGATCCGATGATTAGAACTTGTTATCTGTCCCGGGGATTTTTCCGGTTCAAATCTAGAATATCTGAGAAAATTCATATCGACACAATCAATGATATTTTCAAATACTCTATGCCCAACAAACAATTCCCATTGATATTTTTGAATGATACTTGTAAATTAAACAAAGCCGAATGGCAAACACTTCCTAAAGAAACTGTAATCAGGATAAATGCTCAATTACATAAAATATTCTCAGAGCCAAAATGGGACAATGTTTTGATTGTGTTCTCAATGGTTTCAGAATATAATTACATGATTGTTCGGATATCTCATAAATTCATCGACGCAAGACTCATCACACATATTGTGAAGGGTGCTCAAAGGGAAATAGATATGGACAGGAAAGCTGAAATGAGTTTAACTAATGTGAAAAACACATTTGCTGCTCTGTCAGAAAATCTTTCCATATTTGATCAACGATTCTTAATTTTAACGAGTGACATTTTAACAAGTGATATTGTGTCGACTAATAATTTAGTTCTAAACCTTACAATGAATTCTAAATCCGGAAAAGAGGTAAAACTAGTGGAACTTTCGAAAAGAATTGAAAAATTGCAAAGCATATTTACAAATGTCCGATTGACGGAAAATATAAATCGTCTACCAGGAATTGACTTGTCCAGCTTCGAACTTACATTTGAATACAAGCTGCACGATTTATATGAAGAAGTTATTGGCATATTGGATGAGACCAGACTAAACAACATAATGCAGAACAAAATAGTAATTAACGTCAAGGCAAATTCGTCTGGGTCGTTGTTCGTGACAATAGATAATTTTAAAGATAAATCGGATTTAAAAAATATAACACATGCTATATATTATGCATTAGGCGAGGGATCAATAAAAATGATAGAGACAGATACCAGGAACAAGCCAGTTAATGACAACGCAGCCGCTCCTGCGCCACCGCCGCCAACAGCACAAACATCGAGTGACAGTGATGCTGAACTAGACGAATCGGACAAATCGGACGATGTAGACGAATTAGATGAATTAGATGAATTAGATGATTCTGATTTCATACAAGCTGGTGGAAAATGGCAGGATAACAGATTACAGAATTTGCATAAAGCAGATGAAAAGTTGTTTGGATGGAAAGTAATAATACCAGATAAGCACTACGATCATCACTATCCTCGAAAGTGCATGCCTAAAAAGTATCCCGTTGTTGTCACGAATGATGAAATCAAAAAAATCGACAAAACGAGCCCAAATTCATATTTTCGGATAGTCAAAACTGGGTCAGATGTTGCGAAATGCTCAGAGAACTACTATATCTGTCCGCGCTACTGGTGTCCTAAAAGTCGGGTGAGTTTGAATTCGCCATCTGAAAATTGCCCAGAAGGTGAAGAGATGGTAACATTATATGCTGGTGAAATTGTGTCGCCATATTTGTTGAAACCTGATGCACATCCAGAAAAGTTGCGACAACCATGCTGCAGTCTGCCTATCAAAGAAGAAGATAACGTCAAAGGCACAGAAGTAATAAACGGTTGTTCTGCTGATAAGAACACTAGAGGCCTTCCAAAAAAAATGAAACTCCTCATTTCGAATGACGGGAATACGGAGGGTTGTGACACAGCAACAGGTTGCTTTGGAATTTTGAATTCATCAATTGAAAGGGCGTTTGAGATTATTTTAAACATGGAAGAAGGTACTATAAGAGGTATGATAAAAAGTAATTTGTCTCCACAGCATTTTATTCGCCTTAAGAACGGATATTACATAAAAGCTTTTTTCGATCCCACATTAAATTTACGAATCGAAAATGAAAGGAAGAAGTTCAGAAAGTGGATACAAGATTCAAAAGATTACATGGCAAGTATGAGCCAAAGTTCATCTCGTTTCATTGATAAATTCGACAATAACTTATCTGATCCAGAATTGCTCCGAGAGTATATTGTTTTCAATTCCTACAACAATTACAAAGCATATTTAGATAGCGATATTCCATTGACATACGATGATCTAGCTCCCATGTTACAGTTCGGATGGTTCAATGAATCAAAAAAAGTCGTCTTGAATTTCGAAGATTTGAATGAAACTCTAAGAGTAAACATACCATTTCAACACAGCATTTATGGACTTGAAACATCAAAGTCTGTATCCTGTATATTCGAAGATAATACCACAACCGGATTAATTGTGCGAATTCCTGGTAACGAGGCTGAAGAAGAGAAGAAGGCGGAGAAGAAAGAGGCTAAGGAGAAGAAGGCGGAGAAGAAAGAGGCTAAGGAGAAGGAGAAGGCGGAGAAGAAAGAGGCTAAGGAGAAGGAGAAGGCGGAGAAGAAAGAGGCTAAAGAGAAGGAGAAGGCGGAGAAGAAAGAGGCGGCTGAGAAAAAGAAGAAAGCAAAAGAATTAAAGGGAGGAGATTTGAGCAAAATGGATACAAACGTTAAATTGAACAAAAAATTATTGAAGGTGATCGAACAGATTACGGATCAAAACACGCATATGAAGAGCATTTCAAAACAAAAGATAGCTGATGCAAAAGTTAAAAAGTATGTGATTGACTCAAATTATAGGTGCTGTGGAGCAATTATTGAAAACGATCTCTTTGTTCCATTTTCCGGATACTATGAGATACCTATCGATGAGAACTTGATGTATCTCGATCGTGTAAATGAAATAAAGACGGATCTTAGTAACACAGAAATTGAAGCGATTTATAAAAAATACAATGTTTCGTACAGCATAAACGGAGACCACATCGAATTAAAAGATTTAGGAAGCTTTACTTACAAAAAGGACAAGGGAGTCAATAAGTTCTCTTTGCATTCATTAATCTCTATTTATGAAAAATCCGAAATGGTAAATTACTTCAAAGAGCTGTTCAACATATTGAAAAATCATTCGAATATAAACGAAGTCTTGTCAGTACTGCGACACGCAATGAATCCTATGACTGATAAAATGCGAATTGATTATTTAGAAGACGCCTTCAGCATGAAAAGCAGAGCACACGCCGAGGCAATTTATAGGTTACCTGAACATGCATTGAAAAACATAAGTAGAAATTATAATGAAGTTCAAAAGAATGCTGTGTATTTTGGGCTTGCGGATTTCATGTCAGATTTTCTCTTGCAAATCTATGATGAAAGATTGAATCCTTTTCAAATGTTCACCGATGTTTATTATGACGATTCTACAGCAAAAACAGAAAGACAAGTTACATTGGGCGAACAATCAGGAGGTCAAACGATACACCGCCCCCCAAACGGTAAATGGACACTGGATTGGTTTTTCAACAAAATACGAAAAAATATCCTAAAAACCAATAATAAGTTTCTCAATCGCGAAAACTTCAAAAATTATTGTAAAAGAAGGATAGTCAAAGGGTTAGACTCTGCAAACATTAGAGAAGTTGAAAGTATGACAGACGAGCTCCGAAGAAATAAATTGTACACAAATGAGTTTGAAACTGTACACACCGTACTTCAAAAATTTAGAAAAACATTTGGAAAAATGGGAATGTTCGAGTTATCTATGCTGAGTGCCTTCTTGAATGTTAATATAATTATCACAAGAAAGGGAGATGAACATGGTATTTTTAAGGCAAATAGCGACAAATCCATACATGTTGTTGTCGATGAAGACGGAGGCGTTTATCCCATGGAAATTTAAACAGTTTTGTTTTTTTCACGATTCGAAAGAATAATTTTCTCACGTATATTTAATTATTGGTTTGATGGCTGTCATCAATACTCAATACAGCACCCTAGAAGAGGCTTGGGGCACGGATGTCAAAACTTCAAAAATGAAACGAGAATGTGATTTGTATGAGAAAAGTAAAAAGGGAATTTTAAGACGCCCTTATAGACAGAATACAGAGAAGGATATGGTCCACAAGAATATGATGCTCTTAAACGATGAAGGAATGGATAACGAAGATTATGAACGATACCATGGGTATAGCGATTCTCGAAAATATTCGCGAACGAGCAAGCCTTTGAAAAAGCATAAGGAAAGATCTTCGTCTAAGAAGCAAAAGTCGAAAAAACATGTCATAATCGACCCAAGCCAGAATTCATATTATGAGCCAGAAGAAGATTTTATGCAATCTCGAGCATTACGGCCAAGGAAACTTGCTGGAGTTGAGGATGAATACATATACGAAGAGGCTTTCGATGAAGATGAAGATAATTACTTAACACAACAAGGCGGGCTTGAGGAGAGAGATAGAGACTTCATTCGCAGAAACATAGAGGAGGAAGACGAAGAGGACGATTACGTTGTTGATGAAGATGAAATAAATGAAGAAGTCGTCGAAGAAGAACAAAGGGATTCATTTATTCCTCGTAGTAGGAAATCAGGTTCTAGGAAAGTTGTGAAACGTTCACATGCAGTAGATAACAGGCAACTACTTGATCTAACCATATATACTATGAGTGGGATAATCCTCATATTTATGATGGAACAATTTATCCAAATAGGAGTAAATATGAGCAAAAAATAACATTTTTAAACATAAAAAGAAAATGCGAGTGGGCGGTATAAGTATCATGATAGGAATAATTAATTTGATTTCAATACTGATCATATTTGTATTGAAGCTTCACATCTATAGGAAAATCACCGATGTAGAGAACAGCATTAGAAGTTTGAATACCTATCGTAAGAACAATGAAATTCAGTTAGAAAACCTCATAAATGACATTAACAAAAATGATAAATATCTGGCAGACAAAGTGCTGTAAAAAGTAAAGTGGGTTTTCATTTTTCTCCACAAAATCACGGCGCGCGCGTGAAGTGCGGCATGAATGTTTCAACTCACGATAAAAGCGAAATGGTAGCAGCGGCGGTAGTGGCGAGATCACAATTGAAATCACGCTCTGAGTTCATGAGCTCAGAAATATCAACTGAGATGCCAACTTTTGAAAGTTTTGACGAAAGTCGCTACACGCATCTGCCGCTCATGAATGATGCAAATAGTCGTTGGTGTACTCAAAAACAATATTTTCTCTCCCTTTTGAAGAGGCGCGCGGACATGATTCTGAGTTATGGCACGAGCAAACAAAAAATAACGAATTCAGGCGCAGAAGATATTCATGTCTTTTGCAACAAACTCAATTCCATCTCGCGAAATTTGGTTGGGTTCGCGAAAGAGCACCCTATAGCACCAGGCACTCCTGATAACCGACTCAAAACTTATTTTGATGAGTTGGAAGAAGAGCTACGACGTATTGGAACTAAAGCGGTGGGGCAAAGATTCGAGAGGTGGTTATTCGAGCAATTTGAGCCTTTGAAAAACAAGCACGGGATTGTTTGATTTTTTTCTTATTTAATCAATCAAACTTTTTTGAACACGAACCAATTGTTCAAAAAGCTGTACATTTTCAAACCTGTCTTATCATTGAGAGCATCTTTTGTTCGTTTATCTGTCATATCGTCGTCCATGAATACTGATTCGAAGGAACCGTGTGAGTCTGTTAAGTTGAACTCCTTGAATTCGGCCTCTTTAAGAGGTCTTATTCCATATTCACCCAACTTCTTTTTCAGTTCATCAAAATGAACTAAGTATTCAGTTGTTTCTTTGTTGATGCTATCGATGTACACATCGATCTTTCTACCTATTTTCGAATCTTCGTCGTCGTACCTTTTTTTGATTTGCCAAATTACCCTTTCATTATGTTTAAACTGTAGCACTTTTTCTCCGTTGGCAAAGCTTTCGTGAACCCTGTCACCATCAAAGCAAGTACCAATGAAATGTCCTCCTGGCTTTAAAACCTGCTTCAGATTTTCACAGAAGTTATTTATTGATTTTTCATCTCTAAAAAAGTAGTGCAATGCGAATTGGCAATTTACGACATCAAACCCTTCATGAACTCTTCCAATGTGTCTTTTTAGCTTTTGAAAAGCATGTGGGACTGTTGTGCTTTTATCGCCCCAAAACGCCTTTGTTATCGTTTTTAAATCGTTGTTTTTGATGCTGTCGATGTAATTAGTAGTCCATCGTTGAGTAGCATCCATTTGAAGGAACACCATTGGAGTAAAACCATTTCTAGATTTTCGCCTGTCACTGATGTTATCAAAATACCTCGCCCAAGCACTATTTTGCGCCCCTATGATATTGTCTTCGCTGTTATCTACACCTAAAACAAATTTGTATTTTGCATCGTTAAATTTCATAATATCACCTCCTTTTCCACATCCTATATCGAAAAGAGATTTACGTTGTCCTCCAAAATTTTCAATGAGAAGCTTCCTCTTGATTACGTTATTGTGAAAGTCAACCATTGGTCTAGAATACAGTTGTTTACGATTTACCTTCCTTGCATAATAAATATCATCATCGCCGCAAGGCAAGTCGCTATCTTTTACTTCGCTTTTTCCACTAAGCATGTTTTCGTCAATCGGACATTCAATCGTTTGCATAATACTTTTAGCAGTTGTTAGAGCGTTGGCAGTTCCTGCGATCGACTGTGTTCGTTTGTATTGCTGTGTCTTATCGTCTCTGATTCGGTATGGCTTCCAAGTTTTCTCATCATTATCGAATCTATACTCGACAATGTCGTTATTCGAGATATTTCTCGGCGGATTTTCCTCTGTGAAAATTCCCATATCTTTGACCGGCAATGATATTTTTGCGAAAAGTGATTCGAAACCCTGATCGTTGATCTTAGCATATTTTCCGTTCTCCAAAATCGATAATGGGCTTGGAGTTCCGTTGTTATAAACGTAAAGCTCGCAGATTGCATATTGCTGTTTAAGGCTGATTTTGTCAAACTTTGTCAACATGTCGATAGTGTTCTCTTCAGGTGGCTTCCATTTGTAGACTTTCCACCATGTCTGTGACAAAATATTGTAGTTAACTTTATCATCAGTACTTACTGCCCCGACACGCAATGACATAGGTTGAAATATGAGACCATCTATTCGATATTCATATTCATTTCCAATCCTTCTTGTCCAAATTTTTTCAAATGCAGTCTGCAAAATATTGTTCTTTGAATCGGCGGTATAAAATGTTTTCGTTTTTATTTTAGTGCTGTTGATATCATCTACAATGCTCTTCACTTGGTTATATCTAGTATCGTCATTATTATCAGTTGAAATAAATGGTTTCGAACGCTGGTCTGTTCCTTTGTTAAAATATAAGTCAAATGCCATGAAAACATTGAGGTTATTATTCCATTTATCTTTTGTGATGAGTTCACCATCTATTAGCGTATTTTTGTACTTTTCAGAAACAATCGACGTCTTGGTGATCTTGAATCGATCGTTGATGTAGTAAATTTCCCCTTTAGAATCAATAAACATTAGATGTCGCTCTCCATCGGCTTTATCTGTAACGCAGTAATCGCTGAACACGCTATTGCTTTTTATTTCATCATCCTTATTAATATGTGATCGATCCAACGTGACCGGCTGATACGACAGGAAATTCTTTTTCGGATTCTTCTTTATATCTGCCATTTTTGTATTAATATCTTGCTGTTTCACGCCCAACAGTGACAAGTACTGGCCAACAATATTATTGTGAGCAGACTCTTTCAATATTGGGACCATGTCGAGCGATATTCTTAAAATTCCATACATCAATTTGCATATTTTTGTAACATGTTCAGTTGAAGCCGGTGTGCTTGGATCTCTTAAATACTCAATCTCTATCTCATATTTGACTTCATTCAGCAATTTCCATGTCGGTCCGCTTTTCACAATCGTTAGATCAACACGATATGGAGAATCTTTAGACATGAATGAGCTTCTGGTCTTGTATCTAAAAAATTCTCCTCTGGATTGATTATCATTCCAAATTTGTTCATGATCTTTCTCACTTAAGGGTTCTTCTCTTTTCAGATTGATTCGAAAGTAATAATCAGTAAATTGGGAATCTTCCTTTTTTTTTTCCATTGAGGAGACTTTATCGTGGGGTATTGTTTCATGTCTGCAAAAGCTGTGGATAAGTTCGTATCCTGGGACAGTGTATCGAATTTTCTTGTTGGTTATGTCAATTGTTACATCCAAAGACACATCATCAACTAGCTTTTCAAATGATTTTTTTGATCTACACAAATATTTGAATACTTCTTGAAATTGCACCTGCGTCAGACTTGTTCCTAAAGTACGGTCTAAATCTAATTTTGCCTCGCACTCTAGAATTGGATTTTTATCACACTTTTTCAAATATTTAAGAATAGAATCGTGTATATTTTGGGACAGTTCCATATTATTATACTTGTATAGGATATTTTTAAGTCTTTTTCGACCCTTTTCTGTACCAAAAACATCGTTTTTAACCTGATTTTTTAAGAATAAAAATGAAAACAAAATGTAAGTAGTAGAATGAGTGACGGAGCTGACACCGTGAAGAATTGGTCAAAAAAACAAGAATCACTGTTGAAGAAATGGTCTGAACGAGCGGCAGGCTATAGATGGTTGCACAATAATGCGCGTTTACATTTCTCTTCACTAAATAACGCCCTAGCATATCCATCAATCATTATCGCATCAATCACAGGTGTTGGTGGATTTGCTGTATTACAGCCAGATGGTACCGAAGATCTCGGATCAAAGACAAAGACATTCGTGATCACTTTGCAATATACATTCGCATTTTTGAATGTGGTGGCAGGGGTTCTATCATCCATCAGTAAATTCAGTCAGTACTCTAATTTAATGGTAGAGCATTCTTCAATGTGTGTACAATGGAGTAAACTGTATAGATCCATTGATATGGAGCTCTCCCTGGATTCTAAAGATAGAACGGACGCCATTGAATTTGTTAAGCGGGTGAGGGAAGAATACGATCGATTGTTGTCTGATGCTCCAGATATACCTTCATCATCAATAAATGCATTTCAAGAAGCATTTCCAAATAGAGTCAATCGGCCGGATGTATGCAATGGATTATCGATAATTGAAACGTCTGAGAAATCGACATCGGAGAGCAAATGGTCTAATGTCATGCAATTGATCCGATTACAGAACAAAACAAACAAAAACAAATCATCGCAAAACAACAACAACAACAATACTACTGTTTGATTCGCTTCGTTCGTCCGCGATAAATTTTATCATGGAAAAAATTTATGTTTTTACAATTTAGATATGCAGCACTTGAACATATTTGATCTCTACAAATCTGTAAATGACAAGAAAGCCAATAAGAAAAACACATTTACTCATGTTCTGAAAAAGGCACATGCTAAAATCAAACTAGCTGCAGGTATGGATCATTACGCATGCTTTTTTGAGGTCCCAGAGTTTATAATTGGAGTCCCTATGTATAGCCTTACAGAATGTATAACATTCGTTGTTGATCAATTGAAGGATAATGGATTCGTTGTAAAATACATATATCCCAAGACAATATATATTTGCTGGGACCCAAAGGTAATCAATAAATCAGAGGTAGAAAAAGAAAAAAACAACATGACAAACATCAACAATTACGATAGCTATCTATTGACAAACAAATCTAATGGTAAGTTTTCTCTGAATGTAGATGATATGTGACAGCAAAGGGTGAGGATGTCTTTTTGAAAATACTCTTTTTTGTTCAATTGCGAAACGGCACCATCTTTGAAAATTGATGGAATTGTAAGAAATACTTCTCAACCAACGCATCATTAGCGCGCAGCTAACTACTCCACCACCAACACCATGCCTAAGCGTGTCCTTTCCGAGATCACCAACACCATGCCTAAGCGTGTCCTTTCCGAGATCACCACGACTGCCGCAGCCGAGTCTCCCAAGAAGCGCGGACGACCCTGCAAGAAGCTGGAGCCGCTCCCAAACGAGATAATGAAAGCTCTCAACATTCCCAATGCTTATGTCGAGAAGCAGCAAGCTCAAGTCCAAGAGAAGGTTCTGTTGAACATACTTTTGGCGGGCATGTCCGACGTTGCAGCCATACCTGAGGTGTCTGAAGGGTCCCCTCCCGTGAAGAGGAAGGGCGGCTGGCCCAAGGGCAAGCCGAGGAAGCCCAAGTCGCCTTCGCCTGAGGTTTCCGAGGAACCGAAGTCCAAGGAAGCAGAAAGTGAGACGGATCCTTGGGTTTTGGTGAACGCCGCCGATCCATATATGTACGGTTTGGGGTTTGACGGGCAATGGTCCAAAACCTGGCTCGTTGCCAGGTCTCCCCGATCTTTGAACCAAGATAAGCGAGTCATCAATCTCATCCGCAAATATCTGACTAATTGTAAGAAGATAAACGAAAGCGCGTTAGACGAAAAGCTTGCTTGGAAGCTTGAAGAGATTGGAGTGTTTCAATCCAAACGCTGCTTTAGCGAAGCATGGAAATTGAAGAGGCTGAGCAAACTAACCGCTGAAGAACGCGAGAAAATTGATTATGGCCTGATGTCTGAAGAAGATAGAGCAGAACATCAGCGGAGCCAAGGTCGCGTGTACCGCGGCAAATACTCTCTGCCATAGATAGTGTACATGTAATGAACTTGAGTTTTTTTTGTTGGTTGAGAGGAGTGGCCCATTACATTTTTTTCTTTAACATTTTGATCGTTAACATTTAGAACATAACCTGTCTTTAAAATCAAAATGTGTTATCTTTCGAGGTGAAAAAAGTTATTTGCTTTTTCATTTTTGAAAAAGTTTTTTGAAAAAAAAATATTTTTTTTTAAAATAGAATTTGTAATTTCAAAAAGTTGCATATATATACGAAAGTTGCCAAATTTTTTTGGCAATTAGGTTTTTTGG
>MDTA01185159.1_pt1 | contig 17404 bp, 14 predicted proteins | sample 811151 | NCBI WGS metagenome assembly MDTA01 (sample SAMN05326648, study PRJNA326480) | marine metagenome | isolation source: seawater | place: Indian Ocean: South | collected 2010
AAAAAAAATTCAAAAGTACTAGCTTTAAAATATAGACCTCAGACTTTTGGGGATGTAATTGGACAAGATATAGCCTCAGAGGCAATATTCAATTCAATAAAATCAAATAAATCTGCAAATGCCTATCTTTTTACTGGAATACGTGGTGTTGGCAAAACAACATTTGCAAGGATAGTTGCTAAATCACTAAATTGTGAAAAAGGTATTGAGAACTTATGTAAGGAAAAATTTTGCAGTAATTGTGAGTCAATTATTAACTCAAACCATATTGATATTTTAGAAATGGATGCTGCAAGCAAGACTGGTGTTGATGATATTAGAGATCTTATTGAATTTTCAAGATATGGACCTTCAATTGCAAAATATAAGGTTTTTATAATTGATGAGGTTCATATGTTAAGCAAACAAGCTTTTAATGCTTTACTCAAAACACTTGAGGAACCACCAGAATATCTAAAATTTATTTTCGCAACCACTGAAATCAAAAAAATTCCTATAACGGTTATTTCACGTTGTCAAAGATATGATTTATCAAGAATAAAATCTGAAGATCTTTTTAACTTTATCAAAGATATTTCGAAAAAAGAAAATGCAGAAGTTTCTGAAGATGCTTTAAAATTAATAGTAAAAATATCTGAAGGTTCTGTAAGAGATGCCTTATCTTTATTGGATAGAGGTTTAATAGCAGATGCACAAGGTAAAAAGCTAACTTTACAAAAAGCTAGAGAAATTTATGGTTTTTATGATAGAGCTTCCTTGATCGATCTATTAAAAGATATTTTATCTGGAGATGAAAAAAGCGTTATAGAAAAATATAAATCAATTTATACTGCAGGTATTGAACCTAAAGTTTTTCTTAATGATTTTCTTGAAATTTTATATTTTTTAAAAAATATAGAAACTATTAATCTTTCTGGAAATAATTTTACTTTAAATGATAAAGAATTTCATAAAATAAAAGAGATATCGCAAAATCTAAATTTGAGTCATCTTTTTATTTTTTGGCAATTTACTATTAAGGCTATTGAAGAAATAAATATAGTTTCAAATCAAAGCATGTCTATAGAAATGTTTTTGATAAGATTAATGTATATACGAGAATTTAAAACATATAATAAAGATAATAGCGATGATAAAATTGAGAAGAAAATAGTCGAAAAAATTGAAAATACTGAAACAAAGACAATTAATCAAATAAAGAATTTTCATCAAGAAGAAAAAAAAGATCCTAAGATGCAAAATAATGAGCTTGTATTGTCAACAAGAATAGACAGTTTTGAGATGCTGATAAATTTATGTAATGAAAAAAAAGAGTTAAAGCTCAAATATGAATTAGAAAATAATGTGAACCTAGTCGATTTTTCAGAGGGCAGAATTGAAATTTCATTTAATGAAAAATTAGACAAAAATTTTATTAAAGATTTGTCAAACAAGCTTAATGATTGGACAAATAAAAGATGGATAATATCTTTATCAAAAAGAAAAGGTGCTATTTCAGTTAAAGATGAAAAAAAACTTGAGAAAGAAAAAAAATTTGAAGATGTGAAGACGAGCAAAATATATGAAGAAGTTTTAAATATACTTCCCGATGCAGATTTAATAAATATAGATAAAATAGAAAAAAATGACTGATTTTAATAAAATATTGGAAAAGGCTAGAGAAATAGAGAGTAAAATGAAAGAAAGCCAAGAAAAAATAAAAAAAATAGAAGCCACAGGTTCTTCAGGAGGTGATGCAATAAAAATAACTTTAAATGGCGATGGCGAAATAACCAACCTTAAAATTTCGGACAATATTTTCAATGAAAAAAAAGAGATAATTGAAGATCTGATAGTTGCAGCACATAATAATGCAAAATCGCAACTAAAATCAAAAACAAAAGATGAAATTTCAAAAACCACTGGAGGATTTGATATTCCAGGTTTTAAATGGCCTCTTTAAGATTATGCAATATATAATCGAAATTGAAAATTTAATAAAAATTATTTCAAAATTACCTGGACTAGGACCTAAATCTGCAAAAAGAATTATTTTAAAGATGATAAATAATCGTCAAGAAATTATGAAACCTTTGGCTGATACTTTAAACCAGGCCTATAAAAATGTAGTGAGATGTAAAAATTGTGGAACACTTAAATCAAACTTAAATGATTGTGAAAACTGCAAAAATTATTCAAGTGAGCAAAGTAAAATTTGTGTTGTAGAAAATATAGCTGACCAGTGGGCAATTCAAAGTTCAAATATATTCAACGGACATTTTCATATATTAGGTGGAACAATTTCAAGCTCAAATTTTCAAAGAAAAGAAGATTTGTTAATTGACTCTCTTATTGAGAGAGTCAAAAATAAAAAAATTGATGAGGTTATACTTGCTACTAGTGCAACAGTTGAGGGACAAACTACAGCTTTCTATATTCAAAATAGCTTAAAAAATCTAAAAGTAAAAGTTTCTAAATTAGCCCAAGGCTTACCGATTGGAGGAGAAATAGAAAATCTTGATGATGGAACTTTGATATCTGCATTTAAAAATAGAAAAGGTTTAGAAAAATTGTAACTAGCTTTTTCTAATTAATCTATTTAGGTGTAGTAATGGCTCAGTATAGCCAGATGGTTGAGATTTAGCATGGAAAATTAATTCACAGGCAGCTTTAAAAGCTATAGACTTATTATAATTAGGTGACATTGGTTCATAATTTTTTTCATTAATATTTTGTTTATCTACAACTTTTGCCATTTTTTTCATTATTTCCAATACCTGACGATTAGAGCAAACACCATGATATAACCAATTTGCAATATGTTGTGATGAAATTCTTAATGTTGCTCTATCTTCCATTAATCCTACATTATTTATATCTGGTACCTTTGAGCAACCAATACCATCATTAACCCATCTTACAACATATCCCAAAATTGTTTGGGCCGAGTTAGAAACTTCTGAGTTTATTTCATCTAAAGTCCAATTTATATTATTAGTTATAGGTATTTTTAATAAATCAGATAATTTTGTGTTATTTTTTTTTTTGATTTTTTTATGTATATCAAAAATATTTATTTCATGGTAGTGAATAGCATGTAATGCTGCTGCAGTAGGTGACGGAACCCATGCACAATTGGCACCTGCTTTTAAATGATCAATTTTACTATTCATCATTTCATTCATTTTATCTGGCATGGCCCACATGCCTTTACCTATTTGTGCTTTTCCTGAAAAACCACACAGAATTCCAATATTAACATTGTTATCTTCATAAGCTTTTATCCACCTTGATTTTTTCATACTGCCTTTTTTAATCATCACACCAGCTTCCATTGAAGTATGTATCTCATCTCCTGTTCTATCTAAAAAACCTGTATTAATAAAAAAAACTCTGTTCTTTAAAGTTCTAATACACTCTTTTAAATTGATAGAAGTTCTTCTTTCTTCATCCATGATTCCACATTTAATTGTAAATTTTTTGAGCCTTAAGACTTTTTCAACTTTTTCAAAAAGTAGATTTGTAAATGCTGTTTCCTCTGGACCATGCATTTTTGGCTTAACAATATATATAGAGCCTTTTCTAGAGTTACCTTTTTTATTTAAATCATGAATTGCTGCCAATGAAGTCATAAATGCATCCATTATCCCTTCAGGAACCTCTGAACCATCCTTTAAAATGATTGCAGGATTAGTCATTAAATGACCAACATTTCTTACAAGCAATAGGCTTCTACCGTGTAGTTTTTTTCTATCACCACTCTTAGAAATGTAGTGTCTATCAGGATTAAGTTTTCTTTCCAATACTTTACCTTTTTTTTCAAAAATTGTTTTTAGATCACCCCTCATTAATCCAAGCCAATTTTTATAACACAATACTTTATCTTCAGCATCAACAGCTGCAACGCTGTCCTCGTTATCACAAATGGTTGATACCGCAGACTCCATAATTATATCGCTTATACTTGCTGGATCTTGTGCTGCACTAAAAGCTTTTGGATTGATTAATATTTCTATATGAAGATTATTATTTTTTAATATTATAGCACTTGGTTTTTTTTCAGTTCCTCTGTACCCTACAAATTTACTATTATCATTAAGGTTAAAAAATTTATCATTTTTTTTAATTTTTAATTTTCTATTTTTAATTTCAAATCCTGAAATATCTTTCCAATTAATATCATTAATTTTAAAATATTTATTTAAAAAATCTCTTGAATATTTTATAACTTCTTCTCCTCTCAAAGGGTCATACTTTTCTACTCCGCTTTCTTCTGATTCAATTATATCTGTGCCATAGAGACTATCATATAGACTTACCCATCTTGCATTTGCTGCATTCAATGTATATCTTGAATTCATTATTGGTACTACTAACTGGGGTCCAGCAATATTTGAAATTTCCTCGTCAAGATTTTTTGTTTGTATTTTAAAATTTTTACTTTCTTTATTTATGTATCCTATTTTTTTTAAAAACTTTTTATATTTTGATAAATTGAAGTCTTTAGCTTTATTTTTTTTATGCCAAAGATCTATTTCCTTTTGCAAAGTCTCTCTTGTCTCTATAAGTTTTCTATTTTTTGGTGCCAATTCATGCACAACTTTGTCAAAGCCTTTCCAAAACTCATTTTCTTTTATAGATAAGTCCTTAAGAAGTTCTTCTTTAACAAAATTTACTAATTTTACATCTACAGAAAGTCTATTAATTTTAATAAATTTATTTTCCATTTTTAAAAAGTATTTATTATAAATTTTATTTTACAAAATCATTTTTAAATTGCGATAATTTAATTTCTTTGTCAATTTTTTGAGGTTTTTACTTAAAATTGAAGGATTGTAATTAAACTTTGACAGCTAAATAATAATATAAGTAATATTAGACATTTTGTTGCCGTTTTCTATAATATTATCATTCCATGAAAAATTATTTAAATTTTGAAAACGAAGTAAAAAATCTTGAAGAGGAATTATCGAAACTTAAAGATCCATTTAATCAAGATGGTTTATCTGAAGTAAATACTAATAAAATATCTGAAGTTCAAAAAGAAATTGATGATAAATTGTCGAAAATTTATTCTAATCTTGATGCATGGCAAACAGCTTTAGTTGCAAGACATGAGGATAGACCAAAAGCTAAATTTTTTATTGAAAACTTATTTGACGATTTTATTTCCTTATCTGGTGATAGATATTATGGAGAAGACAAGTCAGTGATAACTGGCTTTGCTAAGTTTGATAATTATTCAGTTTTGGTAATTGGCCAAGAGAAAGGAGAAGATTTAGAGTCAAGAATTGAAAGAAATTTTGGAATGATGAGACCTGAGGGATATAGAAAAACTATAAGATTGATGAAATTAGCTGATAAATTCAAAATACCCATTGTATCTTTTATAGATACACCAGGCGCTTATCCTGGAGTAGGGGCCGAAGAAAGAGGTCAGGCAGAAGCAATTGCAAAATCGATAGAGTGTTGCATGGAACTTTCAGTTCCAACTATATCTATAATAATTGGAGAAGGTGGTTCAGGAGGCGCAATTGCTCTAGCTTCATCTAACAAAGTTATAATGCTTCAGAATTCTATATATTCAGTAATTTCACCAGAAGGGTGTGCAACTATATTATGGCGCGACCCTAAAAAAACATTAGAGGCCTCAAAAGCGATGAAACTTTCTTCTAAAGATTTGTTAGAATTACAAATAATAGATGAAATTATACCCGAACCAAATGGTGGAGCTCATAGAGATAGAGATTTAATTTTAGATAATGTCAGAAATTCAATAAAAAAAAACTTAGATTATTTTTTAAATATGTCTAAAGAAGAAATTTTAAATCAAAGAAAAAATAAATTTTTATCAATTGGGAGAACCGGTGGATTTACAACTAAATCTGAAGGAGCAGAAGATCTAACAATGAAGGAGCGCACTTTTGTTAAATACTTAAACTTATTTAATAAAAATAAAAAGATTAGTTATATAATTTTTTTAGTAATTTTCATTATAATTGTATTAGCAATGTTTGTCTAAAGTGAACCATGACAATGTTTGTATTTTTTTCCTGAATTGCAAGGACAAGGTTCATTTCTACCAATTTTAGTTTTTGCTATTTCTTTAAATTTTTTCTCAAGTTTTTCTTTAGTATTATTATTTTGATTTTCATCAACTATTTTTAAGTTTAATAGAATGGTAACTAAATCATTTTTTAATTTATTTAGTAGCTTCTCAAATAGTGTAAAAGCCTCTTTTTTATACTCTATTAAAGGATCTCTTTGTCCATAAGATCTAAGTCCAATGACCTGTCTGAGTTGATCTAAATATTGTATATGCATTTTCCAATTTTGATCAATTAGTTGGAGTAAAATCCTTTTTTCTAAATCCTCAGCTTGTTCTGCTCCTAAAATGTTAATTCTTTCCTGTCTTTTAGTACCAAATTTTTCTAAAATTATTTTATCGAAATTGTTTATATTTTCTCCAAATAAAGTACTAATTTCATGATCTTCAAAAGATTTTCCAATAATAGATTTAACTTGAGTTTGAAACTCACTTTTATCACCTTGAGAAATATCCTTGTTTTTTAAAAATTTAATATCTGCCAACACTTCATCTAAAAAATCATCTGCGTATTTATAAATTTTACTATCTTCCATGATATTATTTCTTTGATTAAATATAACTTGCCTTTGATCATTTAAAACATTATCAAACTTTAATAGAGTTTTTCTGATATCAAAATTTCTAGCCTCAACTTTTTGCTGAGCTCTTTCTAGTGCTTTATTTATCCACGGATGATCTATGCTCTCACCATCTTTAAGCCCAAGCTTTTCTAATATATTATTCATAGATTCAGAACCAAATATCCTCATTAAATCATCCTCTAAACTTACAAAAAATATTGAATTTCCCTCATCACCTTGTCTTCCAGAACGTCCACGTGCCTGGTTATCTACCCTTCTACTTTCCATCCTCTCAGTTCCAATAACAAATAAACCACCTAATTTTTTTATTGTATCTTTTTTTTCTTCTTTCTGTCCTCCCAATTTAATATCAACACCTCTACCTGAAATGCTAGTTGTTATAATTATTGAACTTTCATCGCCTGCATTTGCAATTATTTCTGCTTCTTTTTCATGATTTTTTGCGTTTAAAACTATATGTTTAATTTTTTTCTGATTTAGCAGCTGAGAGTAATGTTCAGATTTATTTATACTCGCTGTAAAAACCAATATTGGCTGACCTGTTTTATTACAATCAGATATCTTTTTTATTATTGCTTCATCTTTTTCTTTTATTGTTCTAAAAATTTGGTCATTCCAATCTTTTCTTATCATTATTTTATTTGTTGGTATTGAAATAACAGGCAAATTATAAATCTCAAAAAACTCTGCAGACTCTGTTTGAGCTGTACCAGTGCATCCAGCAAGTTTTTTATATAATTTAAAAAAATTTTGATATGTTATAGATGCGAGAGTTTGGTTCTCTGCATTTACAACCAATTTTTCTTTCGCCTCTAAACTTTGATGTAAGCCGTCTCCAAATCTTCTTCCTGGTAATTGCCTACCAGTTTGTTCATCAATAATTATAATTTGTTCATCTTTAATAATATAATCTCTACCATTTTGAAATAAATGATTAGCTCTTAATGCTTGATTTACGTGATGAACTAAATGAAGATTTTCTGGATCATAAAAATTATTGTTTTTCAGAATACCTGCATCGGAAAAAATTTTTTCTATATTATCTACACCTTTGTTTGTTAATAAAATATTCTTATCCTTTTCATCTAATTCAAAATCTTCTTCTTTGAGGTTTTTAATAAGTTTATCTATTGCTATATATTGACTTGTTTTGTCTTCAGCAGCACCTGAAATCACAAGTGGAGTCCTTGCTTCGTCAATTAAACATGAATCAATTTCATCAACTATTGCATAATTAAAACCCCTTTGAACTTTTTCTCCTTTAGAGAATTTCATATTATCTCGAAGATAATCAAAACCAAGCTCACTATTAGTTGCATAAGTTATATCTCTATTGTAATTTTCTTTTCTTATGTCATCCGATTGACCTGTATTTATGTAGCCACATGTCAATCCAAGAAAAGAGTATATTTTTCCCATATTCTCACAGTCTCTTTTTGCCAAATAATCATTTACTGTAACTATATGCACCCCCTTTTTTTCTAAAGAATTTAAATAAGCTGAAAGCACTATGGTTAAAGTCTTTCCTTCACCAGTTTTCATTTCAGCAATTTTATTTTCATGTAAGGCAACACCACCTATTAACTGAACATCAAAATGTCTCTCAGAATTAATCCTGCTAGAGGCCTCCCGGACTAGCGCAAAAGCCTCTGGTAGAATTTCATTTAAACTTTTACCTTCTTTAAGCTGTTTAATATATTGTTTTGTTTTATTAGGAAAATCCTCATCTTTAAGATCTTTAATTTCTTTTTCAAATTCATTTATTCTTTTAACTATCTTTTCAATTCTATTTAACTCTTTTTGATTACTACTTTTAATGAATTTAGAAATTATATTTAAAGGATTAAACATTTTTTGATGTATTAATGTATATAAAATATATAGTAATTATTTTATAAATTTAAATATCATGGATTTTATCATAAACAACTTATTTGATGGTAAAAGTAAAAACTCAAAAATAGGTGATTTTCAAGATTTAGAGCATATTGATGGGGTTTCTATATCAGCGCTAAATTCAGGTCTTTATGACAAAAAGAGAGATGATCTGGTGTTGTTTTACTTTAGAAATGGCGCATCTCACGCATCAGTTTATACACAGTCAAATATTATTTCTGAGAATATTAAATGGAATAAAAAAATAAAAGCTTCAAAAATAAATGCACTTTTAGTTAATACGCGTAATGCAAATGCGATAACAGGCGAGCAAGGTTATAAATCATTAATAGAGTTATCTATTAAACTTTCTAAGCATTTATCAGAAAGGCAAAAAACCGACGAGGAAAATCCAAAAACAATAAATCCTAAGGAAATTATTTTTGCATCGACGGGAACTATCGGAGAAAAATTTCCAATAGAAAAAATAAGTAACAGCTTACCGGAACTTGTAAATAAAATTAAATATACTCAAAATAAGCTTTTATGGATGAAAGCTGCATTAGGAATAATGACAACAGACACAAGACCAAAGATGGCGATGTCTGAATGCAAAATAGGTTCTAAAAAGGTTAAAGTCTATGGAATTGCGAAAGGGTCTGGAATGATATTCCCCAATATGGCAACTACTTTAGGTTTTTTGTTCACTGATGCAAAATTGAGTTCGTCAATTTTAAGAAAAGTTTTAAAAAAAAATATTGGTTCAACATTTAATGCGATTAGCTGCGATGGTGATACAAGTACTAATGATATGGTTTCAATATTCTCTACAAATATTATTGATAATCCACAAATTTTAAACGAAAATGATAAAAGATTGAAGCATTTTAATGACTCTGTTCATGAAGTGCTGTTGAATCTTGCTAAATCAGTAGCTTTCGATGGAGAAGGGGCAAGTAAATTTATAACAATAAATTGTAAAGATTGTAAAACAGAGTTAGATGCAAAAAAAATATCTCTATCAATAGCAAATTCTCCACTTGTTAAAACTGCAATGGCAGGAGAAGACCCAAACTGGGGGAGAATAGCAATGGCAATTGGAAAGAGTGGTGTGCAAATAAAAATAAATAAATTATCTATTATGATTGGTCCTTTTGTAATTTTAGAAAATGGAAAACTTTGTAAAACTTATGATGAGTTTCAAGTTTCTGAGTATATGAAAAATGATGCAATAGAAATTAGTGTTAAATTAGGATTGGGAAATAAAAGCTTTACCTCATATACAATGGATTTAACTAAAGACTATATCGAAATTAATGCAGATTATCGCTCATAGCACTATTGAAATTTAATATGTTATTACTAGATAATAATAAATGATTAAATATTCTTTAAAATGCAAAAAATGTCTAACCGAATTTGATAGTTGGTTTAGCTCTTCAAAAGAATACGATAGGCTATTGAAGTTAAAATATTTGAATTGTGAAAATTGTGGGTCATTAAATATTCAAAAATCTTTAATGACTCCAAATTTAGCAAATACTAGAAAAAAAAATGAAAATTCTAATGCCGGCAAATATCTAGAAATAAAGAAAAAACTTAAAAGTTATCAAAAGTTCATAAAAAAGAATTTTGAGTTTGTTGGTGAAAATTTTGCATATGAGGCTAGGTCACTTCATTATAATAAAAAAAGAGATAAGAGCAAAAAAGGTATTTATGGCACCGCATCCTCCGAAGAAGTTAAAGAGCTCAAAGATGAAGGTATCGAGACGGATATGATACCTTGGATAAAAGATAAAGAAAATTAAATTTTTATAAATTTTGTAATATAATTCACCGATGTATCTTTTGAAATATTCCAACTTTTATCTAAAGGGTTGAACTTTACACCATCTAAACATTTTAACATAAGAGAGTTATCTTTACAGATATCTTCAAGAACATTTGGTTTAACAAATTTATTCCAATCATGTGTTCCTATTGGAAGCCATCTTAGAATATATTCGGCACCAATTATAGCAAATATATAAGATTTAAATGTTTGATTAAGAGTTGCTATAAACATGATTCCATTTTTTTTTAAAAGACCTGAGCTTTCTTTTAAAAAAATATTTATGTTTTCAACATGCTCAACTATTTCCATATTAAGTATTACATCAAATTTATTCTCACTGTTAAAATTTTCTGGAGTCGAGTTAAAATACTTAATATTTAAATTACTTTTCTTTGAGTGAAGTTTTGCAATTTTAATGTTTTTTCCAGATGCATCTATTCCCGTAACCTCTGCACCTAGCCTTGATAGAGGCTCAGATAGTAAACCACCACCACAACCAATATCTAAAATTTTAATACCTTCAAGCGGCTTATCTGATTTTTTTATTTCATAATCTTTTATAATATTTTCTTTTATGTATTTTATTCTTATTGGATTAAATTTATGTAAAGGTTTGAATTTACCATTTGGATCCCACCAATCCTCTGCGATTTTATTAAATTTCTCAATTTCTTCCTTATTAAAAGTATTTGTTTTCATTCTATATTGACATTACAATCAAGATGTATTTTATCAACATATTTAAATATTGAATAAAAACATATCAATGAAAATTGTTGTACTTAAATTTGGTGGCACTTCGGTTGGTTCAATTTCTAGGATTAAAAAAGTAGGAAAAATAATAGCCAACTATGCAAAGGGAAAAAAAAAAGTAATCGTACTAACTTCAGCTATGAGTGGTGTGACAAATGATTTGATAAACAAGTCATTGAAAATAAGTAAAAATTTTGATGAAGCAGAATACGATACACTTGTTTCAACTGGTGAACAAATTTCATGCTCTTTGTTAGCTGGTGAATTAATAAAAAATGGTTTCAAGTCAAGATCTTGGATGTCTTGGCAAATCCCAATTATTACAGAAGGTATTCATAAATTTTCTAGAATAAATAAAATATACAAAAACACTATACTCAAATATCTTAACTCAGGAGGAATTCCAATTGTTTCTGGATTTCAAGGAATTAACTCAAATAATAGAATAACCACAATTGGTCGAGGAGGTACGGACTCAAGTGCAATAATGTTTGCAAAATTTTTTAATGCTGAGAGGTGTATAATATATACTGATGTCGAAGGTGTATTTACAACAGATCCAAATAAATTAGCATCAGCTAAAAAAATTAAAATAATTTCTTACGAAGAAATGCTTGAGATGGCATCTTTAGGTGCGAAGGTTATGCAGCCTCATTCAATACAAGACGCAAGGCTTAATCGAATAAATATTGAGGTAAAATCATCTTTTACAAAAAAAGAGGGGACATATATTACAAAGAGAAAAAACATTATTAACAATAAAATTATTACTGGAATTTCATCTTCACACAATGATGCCAAAGTTACTCTGGTTGGAGTAAAAGACAAACCTGGAATTGCAGCATCCATTTTTAAACCTTTGTCAGAAAAATCTATAAATGTTGATATGGTTGTTCAAAATATTTCGGCAAATGGTAAAGAAACTGATTTAACATTTACAATAAAAAAAGAGGATTTAAATAGAACTAAAAAAATTATAAATGAAAATAAAAAAATTGATTTTAAAAAAATAATTTTTGATAGAAATGTATCAAAGATATCAATTATAGGTGTTGGGATGATTACAACCCCAGGAGTAACATATAGAATGTTTCAAAGTCTAGCAGATAAAAAAATTAATATTCAAGCTATATCAACATCAGAAATAAAAATTTCTGTATTAATAAATAAAAAAAATGCTAAAAATGCTTTAAAAGCTCTTCACAAAGAATTTAAACTAGATAAATGAAATAAAAAATGAGCATACGGCCATTCAGAGATATTAAAAGAAAAAAAACAAAAGAAATCTATGTCGGTAAAGTAAAAATTGGAGCAATGAATCCAATTTCTGTGCAATCAATGACAAATACAATTACTAAAGATGCAAAATCAACTATTAATCAAATTAATAAGATTGCTGAGGCAGGAGCCGATATAGTTAGAGTTTCTTGTCCAGATACCGATTCTACAGCAGCATTAAAAGAAATATGCAAACATGTAAGTATACCTGTAGTTGCGGATATTCATTTCCATTACAAAAGAGCTATAGAGGCAGCTGAAAATGGAGCAAAATGTTTAAGAATTAATCCAGGTAATATTGGAGACAAAAAAAAAATTAAAGAGGTAGTAAATGCTGCAAAAAACAATGACTGTTCAATAAGAATAGGTGTCAATGCAGGATCATTAGAAAAAGACATTTTAGAGAAATTTCGTGAGCCTTGTCCAGAAGCTTTAGTAGAAAGTGCAATAAGAAACATAAATTTAATCGAAGACGAGGATTTTTTTAATTTTAAAGTTAGTGTTAAATCTTCTGATGTATTTTTATCAATAGCAGCTTATAGACTTCTCTCAGAAAAAACTGCATATCCTCTCCACTTAGGAATAACAGAAGCTGGTAGTTTTTTACCTGGTAGTGTAAAATCTTCAATTGGATTTGGGACACTACTTCTAGATGGAATTGGAGATACAATAAGAGTGTCTTTATCAGACGACCCTGTAGAAGAAGTTAAAGTAGGTAATGAAATTCTTAAATCTTTAAATCTAAGAAATAGAGGAGTTAGGATAATTTCTTGTCCATCATGTGCTAGACAGGCATTTCAGGTAATAGAAACAGTTAAAATTCTTGAAGAAAAATTATCACACATAAAAACACCTATAACATTATCAGTAATTGGATGCGTTGTTAATGGGCCCGGAGAAGCAGCTCAAACAAATATAGGTATAACTGGTGGTGGCAAAGGTAATAACATGCTGTACTTAAATGGATTAATTTCAGAAAAGATAAGTACAGATCAAATAGTCGATAAGGTAATAAAGCATGTGGAGCTAAAAGCTAACGAAATTGAAAAAAATAAGTAATGTTACCAGAGTCAAAAGTAAAAGATATAATTAACAAGCACAAGAGTTTAGAGGACGAACTCTCATCTGGAAAAATTGAAAAAAAACTTTTTGCAGAGAAATCTAAAGAGTATTCTGAACTTAATGATATAATTATATCAGCTAAAGAATATCTAGATTATGATAATAACTTACGAGATTTAAATAAGATTATTGAAGATCAAGAAGTTGAAGATGATCTAAAGAAACTTGCTAATTCAGAACTTGATACACTTAAAAAAAAACATTATTTAAATGAAAAAAAAATTAAATTATTTTTATTACCTAAAGATGACGCAGATACAAAAAATGCTATTATTGAAATAAGAGCAGGGACTGGTGGACTAGAAGCTAGTTTATTTGCCTCAGATTTGTTAAAAATGTATGAGAAAGTAAGTAGTAAAAAAAAATGGCTATTAGAAATCATTTCTATATCTAAAAGTGACGCTGGAGGATTAAAAGAAGTTGTTGCCTCGATAAAGGGCAAAAATATTTATTCTCTTCTTAAATATGAAAGTGGCGTTCATAGAGTTCAAAGAGTTCCCGATACCGAAACCCAAGGAAGAGTTCATACTTCAGCAGCAACTGTTGCAGTTCTACCTGAGGCAGAAGAGGTAGATGTAAAAATTGAGGAAAAAGATTTGAGAATTGATGTTTTCAGAAGCAGCGGCCCAGGAGGACAAAGTGTAAATACTACGGACTCTGCAGTAAGGATCACCCATATTCCAACAGGGATAGTTGTTAGTCAACAAGATGAAAAATCACAAATACGTAATAAGGAAAAAGGTCTTAAGATACTTAGATCAAGAATTTATGAGCTTGAAAGACAAAAATTGGATCAAGCAAGATCAGAGGATAGAAAAAATAAAATTGGAACAGGCGACAGGTCAGAACGAATAAGAACTTATAATTTTCCACAGGGTAGAGTAACCGATCATAGAATAAATCTTACTTTACATAAACTTGATCAATTTATGGAAGGAGAAATTTTTGATCAAATGATTGAAAATCTTAGTCTTCAAGCTCAACAAGAAGAACTTCAAAGATTAAACTAAATGAAATTTATAGAGGCTTTAAGATTTGGTGATGAAATTTTAAAATCTAATAAACTTCACAAAAAATTAGATACAGAATTATTACTTTCAGAAACAATAAGAAGGAGCCGTGAGTATATTCTTTTAAATTTGAATAAGTTTATTAACAAGAAACAAATTAGTACTTTTAAATCTTATATTGAAAAAAGAAAACAGAAAGTCCCAATTGCTTATATATTGGGATCAAAAGAATTCTGGAAATATAAATTTTTAGTGAATAATTCTGTTCTTATACCTAGACCAGAAACTGAGCAAATTATCGAAGAAAGTTTGAAACTTTTAAAAAAAGACGACTCTAAGAAGATTTTAGATATAGGTACGGGATCTGGCTGTATTGCAATATCTTTAAAAAAAGAAAGGCCAAACTCTGTTATAGATGCAATAGATGTATCTAAATCTTCAATAAAAGTAGCAAAAAGTAATGCAAAAATGCATCATTTATTAAATAAAATTAATTTTATCAATATCGATATTGACAAATTTAAATCAAATAATTATGATTTAATCTTATCTAATCCTCCATATATTAACAAAGTAGATTACAGTAGGTTAGATGATAATGTTAAGCTTTATGAGCCCAAGGTGGCTTTGTTTGGTGGAGTTAGTGGGTTTAAAGTAATTAATAAAGTAATTACCAAAAGTAAAGAATTGTTAAAGGTTAATGGTAAATTAATATTAGAAATTGGCGATAAACAGAGAAATTACTCAGTTTCAAAATTAAATGAAAAAAGGTTTTATATAAACAAAATTTGTAAGGACTATTCAGGAAAATTTAGGATTATAATAAGTACAAAATTAAATTAATGAACAATTTTAAAAATAACCACAGAAGAAATAGATATAAAGTAAATGGCGATAGAGGATTTAGGAAAAGAAATGGAAATGGTCATAAATCCAATTCAGATTTTAATAGTAACATAGACTTTAGAAGGAAAAATCCAGGTAGAAACAATCAGAACGCCTCAAAATTAGTAACTAAGTATAACGATATGGCTAGAGAGGCTCTATCTAATGGCGATAAAATACTTTCTGAAAATTACATGCAACATGCAGACCACTTTGCTAGAGTTTTAAATGCTCAAGAAATGGAAAGAGATTTAAACAAATCAAAAAGTAATAATAATTTAGACGAAACTACAACAGATAATAACTTAACAAATTCTGAACAAGAAAAAAATATTGATAGTCAAACAGAAATATCTGATTAGTTTAATTTACTAATTAGCTCTGATTTTAGAACATCTATCTTTATTTTAGATATTTCAAATTTTTCTCTTTGTTTATTTTTCAAAATTTTACCTGATGGAAGCTTTAGTTTCTGGGAATTGATTTTTTTTCCATTTTCTATTACTTCGTAATGTAAATGTGGTCCTGTTGATAATCCTGTCGAACCAACGAATCCAATTATTTGTCCCTGTTTTACTCGAACTCCTTTTTTAATTCCTCTATTAAATTTACTTAAATGTGCATAAACTGTTTGGTAAACTGAGTTATGTTTGATTTTAATACAGTTCCCTCCACCACCACACCATTTTGCTCTCACAACTATTCCATCACCAGAAGCCATAATCGGTGTTCCTGTAGGTGCCGCGAAGTCTGTACCAGTATGCATTTTAGTATATCCCAAAATAGGATGTTTTCTATTTCCAAATGATGATGATAGCCTAGCACCATTTATTGGAGTTTTCATTAGAGTCTTTTTGAAACTTCTTCCATTTTCATCAAAAAAATCAAATTCGTTTTTTTTGTATTCATGTCTATATAACTGTAAATCTCTATTTTGAAGGTTGAGATTGGCAAAAATAATATTTCCAGTATCAATTAATTTTCCACTCTTATCTCTATATTCTTCATATATAATTTGGAAACTGTCATCTTTCCAAACATCTCTTTGAAAATCTACTTGAAATCCATACAGCCTTGCAAAATCAACAATCAAGTTAGGCTTAATCCCTGCGTTTATAGCACTATTATATAAACTAGATAAAATTATAGCCTCTTTATAGACTATAATTTTGGAAAAATTTTTTTCAATTAATTCTGAATTAAAACCTAGATTATCTTCGTATCTAGTAAATAGCATTTCATTTTTTTTACTTGTTTCGATTTTGAACTCTGTGACTCTATTATTGTTTAACTTATCAATTTTAAAATAAAAATTTTGTCCAGTTCTTAAAATTTTAAGAGTTTTCTTTTCCATTATAGATTTGAGTATTATTTTTTTTTCTTTTAAATCAAACTGTAATTTCTTTAATATACCTTCATATGTATCACCATCTTTGGAAACATATTGAATTTCAAGGTATCTTGGACTTAAATTTGAAGTAATTTCATTTATTACTTTTTTAAAATAAATGTTGTTAAGAGTATTTACCAAAGCATTTTTTTGCTCGATTTGTTTTTTGTCATACAAATTCGAAGAAAATACTATTATGACTATTAATAATAAAAGCCAAAAAAAATAAGATACTTCTCTAAATTTTCTTTTTTTAAAATTAGATTTAAACATTTAAATATTTAAGTTAAAAACACTGATTTATAAGGCTTTTTATCACACTTTTTATTTATCTAATAACTTGATTTCTAAGAATTTTCCAATATAAGCGTCACACTTAACAATAAAAATTGTTGAATATTGGGCATTAAAACCCAATTAGCTATTTAATAAGTTAAAATTTAAGAAGAGAAGTGTGGACGGTTAAGGTTACCAAAATTTGTCGTACACACTTCAACATTTACATAGGTATTATTCTTAGTACTTATGTAGAAGCTAGTGTGCGCCGTTTTTAAACTTGAGAGTTTGATCATGGCTCAGAACGTACGC
>MDTA01217633.1_pt1 | contig 17404 bp, 20 predicted proteins | sample 811151 | NCBI WGS metagenome assembly MDTA01 (sample SAMN05326648, study PRJNA326480) | marine metagenome | isolation source: seawater | place: Indian Ocean: South | collected 2010
AAATTCCTCCGGCTAATTCATCTTTTGTTTCCCCCTTTTTGAGAAAAGCCTCTAGTATTTCAATAATTCTATTTTCGTCATATTTTCCTTCCATTAGCTCTGCAAATAAATATTTGCTTTCTTCAAATGAAAGGTTTTGATTTTTTTTTAATTTTTCAAAAACACTAGACATTTTAATTTTTTATAAAATTTTTAATTAATTTTATACCCTCTTTAGTACTAATACTCTCAGGATGAAATTGAAAGCCATGAATATCGTAATTTTTATGCATTAATCCCATTATCGTCTTATTTTTTGTTTCCGCAGTAATTATTAAGTTTTTCGTTAGCTTTTTTCGATCAACCACTAAACTGTGATATCTAGTAGCTTCAAAATTATTTTTAATATTTTTAAATAATCCCATTTTAAAATGTTTGATTTTACTTGTTTTTCCATGCATTAAATTTTTTGCATTTATAATTTTTCCGCCAAAAGCTTGTCCTATAATTTGGTGACCTAGACAAACTCCAAGAATTGGTATTTTTTTATAAATTTTTTTTACAATTTCAAGGCAGTTTCCAGCTTGGTTCGGATTTCCTGGACCTGGTGAAATTACTATTTTATGATATTTTTGTTTTAAAATTGTTTTACCATTTATTTTATCATTTCTTATTACATCTACATTTTTATTAAGCTTAGAAATGTAATGGTAAAGATTGTAAGTAAAACTATCGTAATTATCTATTAATAATATTCTCATTTAATCAATAGCTTTCATTAAGGCTTTAGCTTTATTTATTGTTTCGGCAAATTCTTTTTCAGGATGGCTATCAGCAACAATTCCAGCACCAGCTTGCACATAAAACTTTTTATCTTTTATTAAGGCAGTTCTTAAAGCTATACAAGAATCAAATTCATTATTAGGTGTAAAATACCCAATACCCCCAGCGTACAAGTTTCTTCTATTTTTTTCTAATTCATCAATTATTTCCATTGCCCTTATTTTTGGTGCTCCGCTAACTGTTCCAGCAGGGAAACCCGCTAGTAAAGCTTCAAAAATTGAAACTTTTTTATTAAATTTTCCAACCACATTAGAAACAATATGCATCACATGAGAATATTTTTCTATCTTAAAACTTTCAGTAACCTTAACTGTATTTATTTTTGAAACTTTTCCAACATCATTCCTTCCTAAATCCAACAACATAAGGTGTTCTGCTAATTCTTTTTTATCTCTAATAAGTTCCTTCTTAAATTTAATATCTTGTTTTGTATTTTTACCCCTTGGTCTTGTACCAGCTATAGGCCTTACTGTAATAAAATTATTTCTTAATCTAACTAAAATTTCAGGACTACTTCCTAATATCTTAAAGTCTTCAAAATTAAAATAAAACATAAAAGGGGACGGATTTGATTTTCTCAAATAATTATAAATTTCTATAGGTTTTTTTTCAAATTTTCTCTCAAACCTTTGACTCAATACTACCTGAAATATATCTCCTTTTTTAATATAACTTTTAGCTTTTAAAACGTTATTTTTGAATTGTTCTTTTGTTAAATTGGATTTAATTTTATTTGTATTATTTTTGGTTGTAAATTTTTCAGGTAAATTTATCTCACCATAAAAATCAAGCAACGCAAATTCATTTAAAATTTTATGATATTCATCAAAATAATTATTAATCTTATTGTCAGAAAAAATATTATTTAAATAAAAAACTTTCTTTTTAAAATTGTCGTAGATAATTAGATTTCTTGGTCTAAATATTCTTACATCTGGTATTTTTAAATCATCTTTGCAAGTATCCGGAATTTTTTCAATATATCTTATAATATCATAAGAAAAATATCCTACTAACATCGATGACATTGAGGGTACTTTACTTGGTAATTTAAGCTTAAAGTTTTTTGTTAAATTATTAATATATTTTAAAGGATTAACTTTAAGTTTTTTAATCTTATTATCGCTAAAAATTTTTAAATTATTTTTTTTAAAGTCCCATATTTTGTCCGGGTTATAACCAATAATGGTATATCTTCCTCTTATTTTCCCTTTTTCAACAGACTCAAATATAAAGCTATTTTTTTTTGATAGAATTAAATTAAATAAGTTTTCAATCTTTTTGTAATTTAAACACTTTTTTTCAACAAAAAGAATTTGACTCTTTTTTTTTTTATGATTTTTTTTAAAATTTTGAAAACTTGTGTTAATTTTCATCAAAACGAATTTTTAATACGATTTAAAGTTTTATTATTAATCTCAACACTATACTTTTTATTGAGACTAAGGTCATAAATATTATAAATATTATTTGCAAGTCTCAATTTAGCTTTCAATTTAAAACTTTCATAATTTTCGTCTTGTTTGTTTATTTTTGGTAATTTTGTCTCTTTTATATAAATTATGTAATTGTTCTTGAGCATATTGTCAGTTATCAAATTTAAACTTTTGTCGTTGGTTTCAAATATTCTCTTAATTACACCAGAGCTAAAAATATTATTATTTTCTAAATTATTTAAGGTTACAGATTGGACAATTAGATTGTTGTCTTTAGCAAAAGAATCCATTTTTGATCTTGTAAATATTTTATTTGTAATATCTTTTGCTATTTTACTATTCTCTGTAATTTTGTTTTCTATGATAATTTGAGCTTTAATAGCATCTCTCACTACTTTATCGTTCTTATTTTTTTGAATTTTTGAAGAGTTAATCAATTCAACAATATAGTATTTTTTGTCTATACTTAAAAATTCAAGAGAATTTTTATTCTCAAGTTTGTAAAAATCATTTAATAGTTTTTTACTTATTTCTTTTGTTTCGAAATTTTTTTTTATTAAACCTGTATTTATGATATTTAAATTGTATTCTGATGCTATTTGATCAATACCAAGACCATCTAAAACTTTGTTTTCAATTTCATTAAGCTTATTGAAGAAATTTTCATTAAATTCATTATCACCAACTATATTAAATGGTGTTAACTCAGCGTATTTAAATTCTTTAGCAACTTCAGAATAAAAATCTTTATTTTTGTTATATATCTCATCTATTTTTTGTTCTGAAATGGCTTTTTCGTAATATTTTTTTAAATTTATAAATTCTATTTTTTTAGTTTGGTTTTCTTTATTAAATTCATACTGTACAAGAAAATGAGGAATTTCAATACCACCTGATAAATAACTTAATAGTTGTCTTTTCTTCTCCTGTTCAGCCAAGTTAGTCTCAAATAATGGTGCACTAATGCTACTTGAAATTAAAAATTTTTCATATTCTGTTCGTGAGAATTTATTATTTTTAAAAAATGTTTTGTCATTTAAAATTAATTCCTTTAAAGATGAATCTTCTAAAATTACATCTAAATCTTCCAATTCTAAAACAAGAACTTTTTTTCCAATATAATCAGATAAAATTCTATTAATTAAATCTGAATTAGGTAAATTTCTGCGCTCCTGCTCATTTAGGTCGAGTACATTTAAATAGTTTACAAAATCACGTGTACTTATTTTCTCAGAGTCAATTTTAGCAACTACATTTTGGCTTCCACCACTGAATACATCGCCCATACCCCAAAATAAAAATGGCAATATTATTATTCCAACAAGAACTTTAAATAGAAAGGTCTTTGAGTATTTTTTTATTGAATTTATCATATTATTATTTTAAATAATTAATAAATTATTAATTCAAATAGATCAAACCCAATATAAAACAATATGAAATATTTTATCGGAAATTGGAAAATGTTTGGAATTCCTAAGTCTATAAACATACTTAAACGAATTAATACCTTTTATTTAAAAGATAAAAATAAAAGAAAATACAAAATAATTGTAACTCCTCCCTACACTTTAATAGAATCTTATTCTAAATATTTCAAAAATAAACCAATTTCTTTGGGGTCACAAAACTGTTATCAAAAAGATCAATTTTCATCAAACACTGCAGCAATAAGTCCATTTATGTTAAATAGAGTTGGTGCAAAATATACTTTAATAGGTCACTCTGATAATAGAAGCGAAGGCGATAAAGATACAATTCTAAAGGACAAGGTTAAATTTGCTCTAAAAAATAATTTAAAAGTAGTTTTTTGCATTGGAGAAAATAAAACACAGAAAAAAAGAAAAAAAACCTTAAGTACACTTAAAAATCAACTTACAAGAGTTTTAGAAAAAAAATTAAACAAAAATAATATTATTATTGCTTATGAACCAATCTGGTCTATTGGAACTGGTAAATTACCAACATCTAACGAACTTCAAAAGACAATTTTGCAAATTAAAAACATGCTAAAAAAAATATTTAGAACAAAAAAGTCTCCTGCGGTTCTTTATGGCGGCTCAGTAGACGAAAATACTATAAAGATGTTCAAAAAAATTAATGAAATTGACGGTTTTTTAATTGGAGGAGCTTCAAAATCCTCAAAAAAATTTATTGATATAATAAAGAATTACTATAGATAAGCACAATGGAAAATATAATTGTTGTAATAAATATAATTCTCGCATTTATTTTAGTAGTGGTAGTTTTATTACAAAGATCCGAGGGAGGCGCTTTAGGCCTGGGTGTTTCACAAGATAATTTCACGTCATCAAGATCAGTTGGTACATTTCTAACAAAATTAACAGCAATTATTGCTTCTTTGTTTATAATCTGTAGTATTATTTTAGTAGCAATTAATAGAGATGAGATTCGAAAAACACAATCTGTTTTAGAACTTGAAGAGGAAAAAAATTCCGATTTACCTCAAATACCCGAGTCTAATAAATAAAACTTTTTTTTAACACAATTTTAAAGTATAACATACTTCCATGGCGCGATACATATTCGTAACTGGCGGCGTGGTTTCATCTTTAGGAAAAGGATTATCATCTGCATCGTTAGCATACCTACTACAATCAAGAGGATACAAAGTTAGAATTAGAAAATTGGATCCATATTTGAATGTAGACCCAGGAACTATGAGTCCATTTCAGCATGGTGAAGTTTATGTTACAGATGATGGAGCTGAAACTGATTTAGATCTAGGTCATTACGAGAGATTTTCTGGCATATCTGCTAAAAAATCTGACAATATTACCACCGGAAAAATTTATAACGATGTATTAAAAAGAGAACGCCAGGGCAAGTATTTAGGAAAAACTGTTCAAGTAATTCCTCACGTTACAAATAGAATAAAAGAATTTATAAAAAACGACATCGCAAAAGAAGACTTTGTTATATGTGAGATTGGCGGAACAGTGGGCGATATAGAAAGCCTTCCTTTTCTCGAAGCTATAAGACAATTTTCAAATGAAGTTGGAAGAAAAAATACATTATTTATTCATTTAACTTTAGTTCCATATATGAAAGCTTCAGATGAAATTAAAACAAAACCTACTCAACACTCTGTTAAAGAATTAAGAAGTATAGGAATTCAACCTGATATTATAATATGTAGATCTGAAAGAACCATCCCATTAGATCAAAGAAGAAAAATTTCTTTATTTTGTAATGTCGCTATTGAAGATGTAATAGAGACAGTTGACGTAAAAACTATTTACGAAGCACCAATTAGTTTTAATAAAGAAAAATTAGATGACAGAGTTTTAAAATTCTTTAAAATTAAGTCTAAAAAAAAGGTAAATTTAAATCCTTGGAAAAAAATTACTAAATTAGTTCTTAAAACTAAAAATTTTGTTAATATTGCAATCATTGGGAAATATGTTGAATTGAAAGATGCCTACAAATCTTTAGATGAAGCTCTAACTCACGGCGGTATAGACAACAATTTAAAAGTGAATTTAATCAGAGTTGAATCTGATAAACTTAAACCAAAAGAAATAAAAGATAAACTTAAAGATGTGTCTGGCATTCTTATACCTGGCGGGTTTGGCAAAAGAGGAACGGAAGGAAAAATAGCAGCAATTAATTATGCCAGAGTGAACAAGATTCCATTTTTTGGGATTTGTTTTGGTATGCAAATGGCTGTAATTGAATTTGCAAGAAATAAGCTAAATATCAAAAATGCAACATCAAGTGAATTCGGTCCATCTAAAGCCTCTGTAGTTGGACTTATGAGTGAATGGACAAAAGATGGAAAATTAATGAAGGGAACAGATAAAGATTTAGGGGGAACTATGCGCTTAGGAAGTTATGAAGCTAGACTTAAAAAAGACACAAAAGTGAGTAAAATATATAATTCTTTAGTAATAAATGAAAGACATCGCCACAGATATGAGGTTAACATTAATTTCAAAAAGAAATTTGAGGATAAGGGAATGATTTTTTCAGGTCTATCACCAGATAGCAGATTACCAGAAATTATAGAATTGAATGATCACCCTTGGTTTATTGGAGTTCAGTTTCATCCAGAATTTAAATCTAGACCTTTAACTCCACATCCACTATTCTCATCATTTGTTAAGGCAGCTAAAACCAATTCGATAAAATGAAAAACCATAAAGTAAAATGTAATAATTTTGTAATTGGAAATGATAAACCTTTTACCTTAATAGCTGGTCCGTGCCAGCTTGAAAGTGAAACTCATGCTATGAAAATTTCAAATGAATTAAAAAAGATTACTAATGAGTTAGGAATTAATCTTATTTATAAAACTTCATTTGATAAAGCTAATAGAACCAGCCTCAAAGGAAAAAGAGGTTTGGGATTAAATAAATCTCTTCCAATCTTTGACAAATTAAGAAAAGAAGTGGATGTCCCAGTTTTAACTGATGTACACACAGCCGAACAGTGTTCATTAGTAGCTAATCATGTAGATGTTTTACAAATACCAGCATTTTTATGTAGACAAACAGATCTATTAATAGCCGCAGCAAAGACAAAAAAAATAATAAATGTAAAAAAAGGCCAATTCTTGGCTCCTTGGGATATGGAGAACGTAATTAAAAAGATAGAAGACTCAGGAAATAAGAATATTTTAATTACCGAGAGAGGAGCAAGTTTTGGATATAACACGCTTGTTTCAGACATGAGATCTTTGCCAATAATGTCAAAATTTGGTTTCCCAATTGTTTTTGATGCAACGCATTCAGTTCAACAACCTGGGGGGATGGGAGAGAAGAGCGGCGGTCAAAGAGAATTTGTTCCTCATCTTGCTCGAGCAGCAGTCGCAGTTGGTATAGGAGCATTATTTATTGAAACTCATGATGACCCAGACAACGCTCCGTCAGATGGCCCAAATATGGTTCCATTAAAAGAATTAAAAGATTTGTTAAAAAAATTAACTGAAATCGACAAATTAGTAAAATAAAATGTCAATAATTAAAAGTGTAAAAGGCAGACAAGTCTTCGATAGCAGAGGTAACCCTACGATTGAAGCAGAAGTGATTTTACAAGATGGCTCAGTTGGAACTTCAATAGTCCCATCAGGGGCTTCTACAGGTCGTTATGAAGCTCACGAACTACGAGATAAAAATAAAGATTACTTGAACAAAAGTGTTTTTGACGCTGTTGACATCGTAAACAAAAAAATTTCTAAAGTTTTAATTAATAAAGACTCAATAAATCAAAAAAAAATTGATGATACCCTTATTGATTTAGACGGAACAGAAAATAAATCAAATATAGGTGCAAACTCTATTTTAGCTGTCTCTTCAGCAAATCTAAAAGCTGCTGCCAATTTTTCAAAAAAAGAAATTTATGAGTACTTGAGTAATGACAACAAATCTTTTTGTATGCCTTATCCTTTAATGAATATTATAAATGGAGGTGCGCATGCTAATAATTCTTTAGAAATTCAAGAGTTCATGATCAGGCCTGATGGAGCAAAAAGCTTTAGAGAGTGCATGCAAATGTCTTTCCTAGTTATTCAAAATTTAAAAAAACATTTAGAAGAGAAAAAATTTTCTACAAGCGTGGGTGATGAAGGTGGTTTTGCACCTTCTTTTAAATCAGATGAAGAAGCTATAGCAGTTATTATTAAGGCAATATCATCTGCAGGACTTAAACCAGGCGAAGATATATCAATTTGTTTAGATGTAGCTGCAAATGAGTTACAAGAGCCAAAAAATGTTGAGTACTTTTTGGATTTAACAAAAAACTATCCTATAAAATCTATTGAAGATCCTTTTGCAGAAGATGATTGGGAAAATTGGAAAAAGTTAACTCAAAAAATTGATACTCAAATAGTCGGTGATGATTTGTTTGTAACTAACAAAAAAAGATTAGAAAAGGGTATTAAAGAAAAATCAGCAAATTCTATTTTAATAAAGCCCAACCAAATAGGCACAATAAGTGAAACTCTTGAAGCTATCAATCTTGCTAAAGATAATAACTTTGAGACTATAATCTCACATAGGTCAGGCGACTCAGAAGACACTTTTATAGCCGATTTAGCAGTTGCGACTTATTCATCCCAAATAAAAACAGGTTCTTTAGCCAGATCTGAGAGAGTAGCCAAATATAATAGACTTTTGAAGATAGAAGAGAGGCTTGGAAAACAGTCAAAAATGGCTAAGATTTAGACATGAGACTTTTTAACTTTTTTATTAATAAAAAATTGCTGTTATTAAATATTTTATTAACTTTTTATGTTCTTATTAACATAATTGGTGGCGAAAGAGGTTTAGTTGCTTTCTATGAAAAGAAAAATAAACAACAAACTTTGATAAAAAAAGAAAAATTATTAACCGAAAAGTTAACAGAATATGAAAAAAAAAATCGACTTTTATCAATTAATTTAAACTTAGATTATGTTGATATGATTTATAGAGAAAAACTTAAATTTGGAAAAAAAGACGAACTAATAATTAAACTTAAATGATTGATAGAGATAAAAGACACCCAGAAAAAATTAACAAACCAATTAATCCAATTAAAAAAAAACCAGAGTGGATCAGGTCTAAAATAGTTGACTCCCAAGTTTTTTTTCAAACTAAAAAAATTGTTAACCAAAATAATTTAGTGACTGTATGTCAGGAAGCTAATTGTCCTAACATAACAGAATGTTGGAGCAAAAAACACGCTACTTTTATGATAATGGGAGATACTTGCACTAGAGCTTGTGCGTTTTGTGATGTAAAAACTGGAAAACCAACAGCGCTTGATATTTTTGAACCTTTAAAAATTGCAAAAGCTGTTAAAAAATTAAATTTAAAACACGTTGTAATTACATCTGTTGATAGAGACGATTTAGAAGACGGTGGATCAGAACATTTTTTTAAAGTTGTTGAAACCACAAGAAACATGAATCCCAAAACATCAATCGAAGTTCTGACGCCAGATTTTTTGAGGAAGGGAGACTCATATAAAAAAATTTTAAGAGCTGATTTAGATGTTTTTAATCATAATATTGAAACTGTCCCTAGGCTTTATACAAAAGTTAGACCAGGTGCCCGTTATTTTGCTTCTCTAGATTTACTGAAAAACGCTAAGAAATTTAAAAATAAAGTTTTCACAAAATCTGGAATTATGGTTGGATTGGGTGAAAATAAAGATGAGGTGGTTCAAGTTATGGATGATTTAAGATCTGCTGAGGTAGATTTTATTACTATCGGTCAATATTTACAACCGTCGCCGAAACATCATCCTCTATCAAGATATTATACTCCAGAAGAATTCAAAGAGTTTGAGAGAGTCGCAAAGACAAAAGGTTTTTTACTAGTATCCTCGTCACCTTTAACAAGATCTTCATATCATGCTGATGAAGATTTTAAAAAACTACAGGACGCAAGAAATAAACAGCTTGAATGTCATCCGCATCAATAAAAAAGATTATTCCTTGTAAAAAAAATCAACTAATAGAAATGGTTCTTGATATTGAAAAATATCCAGAGTTTGTACCTTGGTGTTTAAATGGAAAAGTTCATACTAGAAAAGAAAGCATTGATTTAGTTGAAATAAAAGCTGATCTAAAAGTTGGCAAAAGTATTATTAATGAAACATATACAAGCTTAGTTCATTATTATAAAGAAAAAGATAAAATTTTAGTTACAAATATAGAGGGACCCCTTACTCATTTAAAGAATGAATGGAAATTTAAAGAAATAAATAATTCAACACAACTTGAATTTGAAATTGATTTTGAACTAAAAAATAATTTATTAAACGCGATAATGAAAAGATCTTTTAATTTTGGATTAAACAAAATTGCTGATGCTTTTGAGAAAAGAGCATTAGAATTATATAAATAATGATAGGTACTTTGTCTCTTATAATAATCTTTTTAGTTTTTTGGTGGTATTTGGTGGAATATATTAAATATTTTAATACGGGCGACCCAAATGAAACTGATACAAACTACTGGAAATTTTCATACGATTTTAAACCAAATAAAAAAGAAGATTTTAACCCTGACAAACCAAATATTTTAAGAAAAAGAAGATTTAGAAACAAATTAGTTTTCTTACTTTATCTGGACGTATTAATAATTTTTTTCTTAGTAAATATTTTAGCAGCTCAAGTTTTAGAGGCGATAATGAGATAATTCTTTAGCTTAATTTAATTATTTTTCTAAATCTAGTTCTCTAATTATTTTTTTTATAAAAGTTGATAATAGAACTCTATCCTCTTCTGAAAGATAATTTTCTTTTGAATTAGCCTTTTTAATTTCCTCTCTTATTTTCGTTATAACTTTTTCTCGATTATGCTTGGCAGTTAACTCATTTATTTGTTTTTTGAAGTCATTAACTCTACTCCCAATTAAAAATTCAAATACAATTACAAATAAAACTGTTATTATGGCAGATTTATAGATGAAAATTTTCATTCTTATATCTTATATTATTTAGGGTTCTTAATATATATAGAATTTATAGGTATCTTATTAATTTTTATCTCATAATAAACCTCAAATAGATTTTTTTCTAACAACTTTTTTTTATTAATTTTCATCGCATCCCACCTTGAATAACCATCAATTAAAAATTCAGCTTTTTCTAACTCATCTGTAATTAAAATTTTTTTCTTTTCTTGATCTGATAAAAAAGATTTTGATAAATGAAGATCTCCCGTACCAATAAACCCAATAATCAATGACTCTTTGTCTTTATTATTTTTTAGAATATATCTTAAAGCATGATAATTGCTAAGTCCCCAATAATCCATATCAAAATATTTATTAAAATTATTTTTAAAAAAAGAATTAAAGTATACATATTGAAATGGATGATTTTTATACATCCATAAAGTAGTAGGAGTAATTATTAAAAAAACTAAAAAAATAATATTTGAAAGTTTTTTGATAAAAAAAATATTAAATATTTTGATTGAGTACACAACAAAAAAGATAACAGAAGGATAAATGAAATAAAGGTGTCTCCAACCTGTATAAATGGAAGAGTGCATTATAACGATTGCAAGAATTGGAATTACAAGGTTTAAAAAAAATAAAAGATCTATCATTTCCTTTTCACCTCGCCACAAATCTTTATAAACAGACTTATCATCGATATTTAAGATTCTAAAAATTACTCTTCTAAAATAATAAAAAAACCCTATTAAAAATAAAATTAGATATGATATAGGCGTTGAAATTCCTATCCATATAAAAGAATAATTCCAAGGTGGAAATTCCACAGGAATATACTCACCAAGAAAAAAATTGTAGATACCAACTTGAAGATTCCCAATTTTAAAAAAAATATTATAAAAGTTTATAAAAGGATTTGACCAAAGATAAGGCCAAAATATATAAATAGATAAAATTATTAAAACAAAAACCACAATAAGATTAATAAACTGAATTTTAATTTTTTTTTTGGACCTTAGTATTTGAATAATTTTTATTAAACATATGAGTATTGGTAGATAAATCCCAAGAACTCTTAAACCTACACTTATGCCTGAAAAAATTGCAAAAAGTGTTCCATTTTTAAAATTAGAGTTTTTTAAATATTTTATTCCAAAAAATAAATTTATAATGTTAAGGGACATAAAAACTATATCCTTAGAATTATAAAAACTTTGAGCAAAAATTCGGGGAGAAATAAATAAAAATAATACCGCTATAATTGCAAAAGTAAAAGAATTAAATCTATCTTTTACAATTAAAAAAAAAAATATTAATGATATAAAAAAAATCGTAAATGTAGAGATATGCCTTAATAAATAAATTTCTCTTGTACTGTTAACATCTAAAAGAATTTCTAAAAGAGATAACGGTAAATCAAATACTACACCATTTCCTTGTTGTTGATACTCATGAATTTGAGGTAAAGATAAATCTTTAAAATTGTCATATAAATTTAAATTTAATAATTCTAATATGTACTTTAAAGAAATTAACCCATTTTCTCTAGAATTATCTTCATCAATACTAATTCCATATTGATCATACAAGTTTAACCCAATTAAAAAAATTAATAAAAAAATAGTTGCAGAAATTAAATAATTAAAATTAAGAAATTTCTTCATAATTTATTTCCGAAAATATTCTTCTATTTTTTTACAAATAAAGTCTACTTGTTTAAATGTTAAAGTATCATACAGAGGTAGCCTTACTATTTGTTTAACATATTTGTCTGTATTTATTAATTTTTTCTTACCTTTAAAAAATTTTTTCCCCGCAATAGATCTATGAAGAGGGGTATAACTTATTACTGCATTTATTTTATATTTTTTTAAAAATTCAAGAAATTTTTCACGATTTATTTTTTCAAGAATTAAAACGAGAGCATGAAAATTATATTTATATTGATAATTGTTAGGTATATAAAATTTTCTATTTTTAATTTTTGATAAGTTTTTTAAATATCTGAAATATAATTTTGACCTTTTAAAAAATATTTTTTTAAATTTTTCTATTTGTGGACTCAAATAACTTGCAGTCAATTCTGTCATTAAAAAAGCAGATCCAATTCCAACCCATGAATAATATTTTATTTTTCCTTCATTCATTAAATATCTATTTGTGCCTTTATCATGGATGATTTTAATCTTATTTTTAAACTTCTTATTATTGACAACTAACATACCACCAGCCCCAGAGTGCAAATTTTTAGTTTCGTGAAATGAAAAGCACGCAAAGTCACCAAATGAACCTAGAGCTTTCTTTTTAAAATAAGACCCAAAAGCCTGAGCAGCATCTTCTATTAGATAGATTTTTTTTCTTTTACAAATTTTTTGAAGTTCGTCTAAATAATCTACGCTGTAACCCTGATAATGAATAATTACTATTGCTTTAGTTTTGTTTGTTATACATTTCGTTATGTCATTTAATGAAGGCATTAAATTTTTTTTCTGAATATCGCAAAATCTTATCTTGCATCCGGTCCTAGCAAAGCTTGATGCAGATGTTATAAATGAAAATGAAGGTACTATCACCTCATCTTTTGCTTTTAAATTAATTGCTAAAGAGCAAATTTCTAGAGCTGATGTGCAGCTATTTGTTAAAAATATGTTTTTTAACCCTAATTTTTTAAATACCTGATTTTTAATTCTAAGTATATTTTTTCCAGGACCATGTAATGGGTAACCAGATGCCAAGAATCTTTTTACATTATCAGTACTAGACTTGATTTTTAAAGGCTCATTAAAGTAAATTTCTTTCATTTTGATAAAAAATTAATAATATTATCTTAATGATAAAACAATAAATTAACCACTTTTAATTATATATTTTGTCAAATTAATTAATTATATTGATTTTTATATATGGTAAATAATATATTTCTTTGGGGATCAAAGTCCTATGCTTTATTAATAAATGAAATTATAAAAAATTATAAAGAAAATCTTAATCTCAAATATCTCAAAAAAAATCATAAAAACTTGAAAATAAAAACTGTTTTCGATCCATATGCACAAAAATCAAGCTATAGATTACAAGGTAGTTTTTTTACAAATATAAAAAATTTTAAAAAGAATACAAAAAAATGTAAAAGTTTTGTTGTTTGTATTGGAGATAATTTTGGAAAAGCAAGATACCTAACATCATTATTTTTAGAGAAAATAGGTTTAGAACCTCTAACTTTAATAAACAAACATTCACTAATCATGAATAAAACTATAATAGGCAAGGGGGTGGTTGCTATGCCAAATAGTTATGTTAATTATTATTCAGAAATAGGAGATTATTCAATTTTAAATAGTAGTGTAAATATTGAGCATGAATGTAAAGTGGGAAAAGGAAGCCATCTTATGAGCGGGGCAAGTATTGGAGGAAGATGTATTATTGGTGACTTTACTACAATAGGAACTAATGCAACTGTTTTACCGGATATTAAGATTGGAGAAGGATCTTATATTGGCGCTGGAGCAGTAGTCACCAAAAATGTAAAAAAAAATTCAGTCATTGTTGGGGTCCCGGGAAAACATTTAAAATATATAAAAAACAAAGTTGATGAGAAAATATTTCGTAAGATTTTAAACAATAAATAAAATGATTAATAAAAAAATTTCGATTTTAATACCAGTTTATAATTCTGCTGAAAACTTAAATAATTTTATTACTAACTTAATATCTTTATGCACTAAAAAATTTAAAAGTTTTGAGGTAATTTTGGTAGATGACGAGAGTAATGACAACTCGTGGCAAATAATAGAAAAACTTTCTACACTTCATCAAAATTTAAAAGGCGTACAATTAAGAAAAAATGTTGGTCAACATAATGCAATATTTTCTGGTCTTCATTATTGCGAAGGTGACATAATTGTAACTATGGACGACGACGGGCAAAATTCTCCGGAGAGTATTGAAAAAATTATATTAGAATTAGAAAAAGGATATGACGCATGTTATGCAAATTATAAAATGAAAAAACATAATATTTTTAGAAGATTTGGAAGTTTTATAAATAATTTAGTTGCCTCTTTTTTATTTGATAAACCTTTAAAATTAGTTTTAACAAGTTTTAGATGTTTTAATAAAGAAATAAAAAATGAGATGATCAAATTTAAATCATCATATGTTTATATTGACGGTTTAATCTTTTCGATTACTAACAATGTTTCACAAGTAATGGTTGATCATAAAGAACGAGAATTTGGTAAATCAAATTATACTATTATAAAATTAATTGGTTTATGGTTAAAAATGGCAACTGGTTTTTCAATTTTACCTTTGAGAATAGCTTCAATTTTCGGTATTTTATTTTCAATATCTAGTTTCTGCATTACAATTTGGTTAGTTTTCTTCAGATCTATTTCAAGTGATATTCCTATAGGCTGGACTTCATTAGTTGTAATAATAATTTTTTTAGGAGGCATTCAACTATTAGCACTTGGACTTATAGGTGAGTACTTGGGAAGAGCATATTTGACTATTAATAATTCTCCAAAGTATTCAGAAAAAAAAAAATTAAATATTAAATAAATCAGCTAGCATTTTTAATGAACTCTTTACTGATTGGTTTTGTATAAATCTTCTGCCCTTATTTTTAAATAAAAACTTTTTAATAATATTTTTTTTTCTAAATTTTATTCCTATGTAAACTAAGCCAACTGGTTTAAGTTTTGAACCACCTTTTGGACCGGCTATACCTGTTATAGAAACACAAATTTTTGATTTACTAATTTTGTTTAAATTAGTTAGCATAGCTAAACAGCATTGAATACTTACGGCTCCATATTTTTTTATTACTTTTTTTGGAACTTTCAATATACTTGTTTTTGCTTGATTAGAATAAGTAACTAATCCTAATGTAAATACTTTTGAAGAGCCACTGACTGAGGTAAAAGAACTTGATAACATCCCTCCAGTACAAGACTCAGCAATTGCGAGTTTTAACTTTTTCTTTTTGAGAACTGAAATTATTTTTTTATTAAGGTTCATTAAAAGAATTTAGATTTAATAATCATAAAAACAATTAGAGTTAATACAACATATAATCCTGCGATAACATCATCAATAATAACACCAAAGCTATTTTTGTATTTTTTATCAAAAATATTAATAGGAAATGGTTTTTTTATGTCAAAAAATCTAAATAGAATAAAAATGTAAATATAAAAGAGAATTGCTTCAAAAGAATTCTTTTCTGAACCATGTGCTATTTCGTACAAATATATTGGAATAGATTGACCTATAACTTCATCTATAACAACTTCTTTAGGGTCTTTGTTTTCACTTTCCTTAGTATATTCAGATACAGCGTAAAAAGAATATAAAAAAATTAAAAAAAGAGAAAAAAAAATTATTTCATTAGAAAAATTAATTACATGAAATAAACTGTAAAGTAAAACCGTTGTAATCAGAGATGTAACTGTTCCAGGTGCGAACCTAATCGTTCCTATTCCAAAAAAAGTAACAAATAAATAATTAAAAGTTTTAATCATATTTTATTACAGATGTTATAACTTCACACGCTATCGCTTTTTCTTTTCCAATAATACCTAACTTTTCTGTTGTTTTACCTTTGATATTTATTTTGCTTGTTGGAACTTCACAAAGCTTAGATATATTTTGAATCATTTTATTTTTTAAATTTTTAATTTTAGGTGTTTGAGTAATTATATTTATGTCAATATTATTAACAAAAAAACCTTTAGATTTTATTTTGTTTAAAACTTGCTTTAATAAAATACTTGATCTTATATTTTTGAATTTTTTACTTTTATCTGAAAACATTTGGCCAATATCACCCATTTGACATCCACCTAAAATAGCGTCAGTAATTGAATGAAGGACAGGATCTCCATCAGAGTGTCCAAGTGTACCAAGTTTAGATTTTATTTTTAGTCCGGCTAAATAAAGTTTTCTATTTGGAACCAATCTATGAATATCAAAACCAATTCCAATATATTGCTTTGATCTATAGAAATTTTTTAAATTTTCAAAATCTGTAAGGTCAGTAATTTTAAAATTATTTTTTTCACCTTCTATAAACTTTACATTATCTAAATCCATATAAAGTGAAATATCATCATCTTTGTATTTATTAGAATTTGTTTTATGTAAATTATAAATTTCTTTTAAGTTAAATGCTTGTGGAGTTTGAGTTAAAAACAAATTTTCTCTATTTTTTCCTAAAACATATTCATTCAAACTTGACTCAATTTTTTGTTTTACTGCATCGTTTATATTAATTTTTGGGATTACAGCTTTAGCATTTTTCATTTTTGAAATTATTGTATTAAGTAGTTTTAATGAAAAATTAGGTCTTGCTACATCGTGTATTAAAACTTTTTTAGCTCCTCTATTATTGATTAGATATTTTAATGCATTAAAGGCAGATTGTTGCCTATTTTTTCCACCTGAAATTAATTTTACATTTTCTAATTTTAAAGATTTAACTCTTTTTGTGTCTTTTTTATTATATACAAGAATTATCTTTTTAATTTCTTTGATTTTTCTTGCTTTATCTACATTAATTTCAATTAATGATTTACCAGCTATTTTTTGATATGGTTTGCCTAGATTAGACCTGAATCTATGGCTATTACCTCCAGCAAGAATGATCAAAGAGAAACTCATTGTATAAACTTATATTATATTTATATAAATAATTAACTATATGTTTAAGATAATTAAAAATTTCAATTGGATA
>MDTA01026166.1_pt1 | contig 17400 bp, 16 predicted proteins | sample 811151 | NCBI WGS metagenome assembly MDTA01 (sample SAMN05326648, study PRJNA326480) | marine metagenome | isolation source: seawater | place: Indian Ocean: South | collected 2010
ATATTCAGGTCGGGCGGCATCCCAGGTTTGCCTTGCCGGACACTTACCCGCCCTTATGCCCTCAGCTCAAGTGTGCGGGGTAACTTGACCAGGCCCCCTTTGGTGTCCCCGGATTGGTGTCCCCGGATATTTCCGCGAACACTCCGCCTTGCTTGCTGCCAGCACTGCGCCGGGCTTCGCCGCCGGCGAAATTTACCAGCGGGGCTTGCCAGCCGTGTCTGCTGGGGCCCATGTGCGTCTGATCTCAGGCGCGACCGTACTTGCGGCGGAATTTATCGACACGGCCTGCCGTGTCCATCATTTTCTGCTTGCCGGTGTAGAACGGGTGGCACTGCGAGCAGACGTCCAGGTGCATTTCCTCTTCGCCGCTCGTGGAACGCGTCATGAACGTGTTGCCGCAGCTGCAAGTCACCTTAACGTCGCCGTAACTTGGGTGGATTTCTGCTTTCATTGTCGTATTCGTGCTCTTAACCGAGTTGGAGCTAGCCAGCCATCATAACACTGCCTGCTCACTCGTTCTACGCTCAAGGAGTCCCCAGGCCCAGTTCATCCCATATGGCGTCGACACGTGCGACAGCCTTGTCGTCCATCGTGATGGTACGTCCCCATTCGCGCGTGGTCTCGCCCGGCCATTTACTCGTGGCGTCCAAGCCCATTTTTGAGCCGAGACCTGCAACGGGCGACGCGAAGTCCAGGTAATCGATGGGCGTGTTTTCGATGATGGTCAGGTCCCGCGCCGGGTCGCTGCGAGTCGAGATGGCCCAGATAACATCCTCCCAGCGGCGCGTGTCGACGTCGGCGTCCACGACAATCACGAACTTCGTGTACATAAACTGACGCAGATACGACCAGACCCCCAGCATCATGCGTTTTGCGTGCCCGGCGTATTGTTTGTTCATTGACACGATGGCAACTCTGTAAGAGCAGCCCTCGGGTGGCAGATAAAAGTCCACAATCTCCGGGAACTGTTTGCGTAGCAGCGGCACGAACACTTCATTGAGGGCCACGCCCAGGATTGCGGGTTCATCGGGAGGACGGCCTGTGTAAGTGCTGTGGTAGATGGGATCGTCCCGATGGCTGATGCGTTCAACCGTAAAGACAGGAAACCGTTCAATCTCGTTGTAGTAGCCGGTATGGTCACCGAACGGGCCTTCGTCCGCCTCGTCGCCCGGGTGGATGACACCTTCCAGAATGTACTCGGCGCTGGCAGGCACTTGCAGGCGCCCGTCGGCCGTATCCACAACCTCCGTGCGGGCATCTCTTAGCAGTCCGGCAAACGCAAACTCGCTCAAGGTATCGGGCACCGGCGTCACTGCCGCCAACAGCGTTGCGGGGTCAGCACCTAACGCAACCGCTATCGGGAATGGCTCCCGCGGATGCTCACGGCACCACTCGCGATAATCCTGAGCGCCCCCGCGATGCGCGAGCCAGCGCATGATCAAGCGGTTTTCACCGATCACCTGCATCCGGTAGATGCCAATGTTCTGACGCTCCTTATGCGGCCCGCGGGTCACCACCAACGCCCAGGTAATGAGAGGGCCGGCGTCACCAGGCCAGCACGTCTGCACCGGCAAAGCGCCGAGGTCCACTGCGCTACCTTCGAGCACGTTCGCGTGACATGGTGGCTTGCGTGACCGTTTGGGTGCCATGGACAGCACCTTCTTCAACAAAGGTAGTGTCTGTACGGCATCTTTGATGCCACGCGGCGGTTGCGGCTCTTTCAGGTTGGCCAGCAACTCGCCGATACTACGCAGTGCGCCGACGTCGTCAGCACCCATGCCCCAGGCCACACGTTCCGGCGTGCCAAACAGGTTGGCAAGCACGGGCGTCTCATGGCCGGTTGGATTCTCGAACAGGACAGCCGGACCGCCCGCGCGCAGCACGCGATCGCAGACAACCGTCATCTCCAGATTGGGGTCGACGGCCGTGGAGATACGTCTTAGCGCATCACGCGCCTCCAGTCCGGCAACAAAATCTCTCAAGTCTCGGTAGCGCATGGGTTACAGCCGGTAGCCGCCGTGGCGGCGTCGAATCAGATAATCGGACCACAGGTTGCCCAGACCAAATATCAGCAGCGCGGCGGAGCCGAACAACGTCCAATGCCAGGGGCCAAGCTGCTCAAGCAGCGGTGGAGTTGGTGGTGGCGCGCTTTGAGCATGGGCGGCAGCAGCGAGACGGCGCGCGCGTGATTGGGCTTGTGCCAGTTTTTCTTTGGCGTTCCGGCATTCCTCAGCCAGGCGCTCCAGTTCGCGCAAAGTGTCGCTAGGAATGCGTTGGTTCTGCTCGCCCAGGGCAAGGCTGCGCAGTCGCACAAGCTCGATGTTCAGCCGTTCGATTTCAGCGTTCAACTGGCTGACATGTGCCGCTTCGGTTGACCTGACATCACCATCAGAGGACAGTACCTCGGGCGTGGCGGCGCTTGTGGCCCGCAGCGCCTTCAGTTCCGTGCGCAAGGCCTCCGTCTGTGTATCAGCCGCGCGCGAGATAGCGCGGATCTGGCGTTTACGATTCTCCTCGGAATCGAGCAGATCATTCTTCAGTCGTTCGACCTCGACCCTAAGCGCGGATGCCTCGGCGTTTAGCGCCTCGTTGACGGATTCCAGTTCCAGTTGGCGTGTAGCCGCCGAAGGCTGGTCAGAGACATAGTTTGCGTCGACCCAGCCTTCAACGCCGTTGTCCGTGCGAACGCGTACGTAGTTGCCGTCTCGGCTGAGTTCCTCCAGCGCGGCTCCGGCGCGTACCAACTCCAGAATAGGTGCACGTCTTTCGGCCGCGCTGTGTAGGCCAATCTTGAATTCTTCTTTGACGTAAACCGTCGCGGCACATGCGTGGTTAGCGGCCAGCAAACCCGCAAGCGTGCCGAGGAGTGCTATTAACTGCCTCAGCTGAATCGGATTGTGCGCGGGCTTATAGCCCATTGTGACGTACCAGCGCTTCGTTGGTGGCAGGTCGCCCGCGAAAGCGCTCGTACAAGACGCTGGCTTCTTCCGTGCCGCCGCGCGCAAGAATGTTGTCGCGAAAAGCCATCCCGGATGCGCGGTCAAACAAGCCGTTTTCCTCGAACCGCGAGAACGCGTCACTCGACAGCAGCTCTGCCCACTTGTAGCTGTAATAACCGGCTGCGTAACCACCACCAAACACATGCGTAAACGCGTGTGCGAAGCGATTGTCGGGTACCACCGGAAGCACGGCCACCCTGGCGCGCACATCGTCGAGCACGCGTCCTATCCAGCCCGCTGCGTGATCCGCCGTGTAATCAACGTGCATCTGCATATCGAACAACGCGAACTCTAGCTGCCGTACAAACGCAAACCCCGCCATGAACGTCCGTGAATCGCGCAGCCGCGAAATCGTTGCATCGTCCAATGCTTCTCCGGTCTCCATGTGTGACGTCAGTTTGCGCAGCGACGCAGGCTCCCAGCACCAGTTTTCAAGCAGCTGACTCGGTAACTCGACCGCATCCCAAGCGACACCGTTGATGCCGCCCACGCTCGGTACTTCAACGTCGGTTAAGAGGTGGTGAATGCCGTGGCCGGTTTCATGGAACAGCTTCAGCACTTCGTCGTGCGTCAGCAACGCGATGCCGTTGGCGTCCGGCGGGGCGAAGTTGCAGGTGAGGTATGCAACCGGTACTTGCAATTCAGCGCCAAAGCGGTTTCTGGAGCGGCACTCGTCCATCCATGCGCCGCCCCGTTTGCCATCGCGGGCGAAGAGGTCGAGGTAAAAGTAGCCTCTTGGCGCGCCGTCACGGTCGCGCACCTCGTACAGCCCGGCATCTTCATGCCACGTGCTGCCGTCCGCCGCGGAAATCTGCACATCAAACAGCTGGTGCAGCACGTCGAAGAGTCCTGCCAGAACCGTGTTCAACGGAAAGAACGGACGCAGCGCCTCCTGGTCAAGGTCAAGCTGCTGTTCGCGAATACGTTCTGCGTAGTAGGTGAAGTCCCAGGCCGCGAGCGGGCCAATACCGTCTGTTGCGTCGGCGTACGCCTGAACTTGTTGCACGTTTGCGCGCGCGGCGGGGACTGCGCGGTCCGCCAGGTCTTCCAGGAAAGTCAGGACCTGATCCGGTGATTCCGCCATCTTGGTGGCGAGCGACAAGTGGGCGAAACTTTGGTATCCCAGCAGCGATGCGAGCTCGTGCCGCTGCGCCAGAATCTCGGCCATGATGGCGGAGTTGTCGAACGCTCTCAGTGCATCAGCGCTGAGCGCACCCGGTCCCGGGTTGGGACTTGCCGTGTAGGTGTCGGACGCGCGCGCGTTCCAGGCGCGGTGGAATGTCTCGCGCAAACTTCTCGTTACGGCAAACCGCTGGACAGCGTAGAAGACCGGGAAATCGAGCTTCAGTATCCATCCGTCCAGACCGTGACTGTCTGCGGCGCGCCTTGCCGACTCACGGATCGAATCGGGCAGGCCCGCCATCAGCTTGTCGTCCGTGATGTGATATGACCAAGCCTCGGACGCGTCCAGCACGTTCATCGAAAACTTTGATTGCAGCTCTGACAGACGTGTTTTGCAGGCGGCGATGCGTGTTTGCCGATCGGCGTCCAGCCCCGCACCGGTCAGGCGCATGTCGCGAAGCCGATGGCGTAACGCCGCACTCAAGTCCGGATCGTGCGCGCTGATCGAGGGCGACGACTCTTCACCTGTTTGTTCTACCGCGTTCAGCACGGCAAACAGACGCGGATCCTGGCCAAGTGCGGTGTAAAACTCTGTTAGTGCAGCACGACTGCTTTCATATGCGGCGCGAACTAGCTCTGAATCAACAACGGCGTGCATGTGTCGTAACGGCGAAAAGCAGCTGTCAACGTCGTGCAGACACGCCTCCAGCCAGCCGAGCGACTGCTCCAGCGATGTACTGGATTGTGCTTCCAGCGCATCCAGCCTTGCGTCGATCGCGGTGCGATTGTCTAACAGTGCCTGGTTGATGCTGGCTGCCAAAGTATCTGGTTGCAGGTCCGTAAACCGGGGCAGGGGATGCGCACGCAGCGCCTCAAGTTGGGCCGAAATATCATCTGGGGCGCTCACCGGGTCCTCTCAGGATGCGTTGGCGTCGATTCCACGCGTGGTTGTGCGTTATCTTTGCCAAAGTGTAGGTCAATCAAAACAATCGCCGCCACGGGGGGAAGCAATGAGTTCAATTCCTACAGAACTTAAATATGTAGACACGCATGAATGGGTGCGTGAAGAAGGCGACGGCACCGTATTTGTGGGCATCACGGACCACGCACAAGAGCAGCTGGGTGACGTCGTGTTTGTCGAACTGCCGGAAGTGGGGCAAGCGCTAAGTGCTGGCGCGGAGTGTGCGGTGGTCGAATCAGTCAAGGCAGCTTCGGATATCTATGCACCTGTGCCGGGCGAGGTTGTGGCCGTAAACGAAGCCCTGAGTGACGCACCCGAGACCTTGAATGGCGACCCTTATGGCGAAGGCTGGATGATGCAGCTGCGTCTGGCGGACGGTGCTGACCTGAGTGCGTTGTTAGACGCGGACGGATACGCCGCGTCTATTGAGGAATAGTTACCACGTCGCTGCTACGCGGCGTCGGATGGCGCATCCTCTTCCGGCCAGGGTCGGTCTGCGCAGACCGGGCATTTGCGCGAGCGCTTGATGCGGATGTCGTGCCATTCCATCGAGCCGCCATCCAATAACAACAGCCTGCCGGTCATCGGCTTGGCTACGCCGCTCAGCACCTTGAGGGTTTCTGCCGCCTGCACGCTGCCGATGATGCCGAGCAGTGGTGCCAGCACGCCAACCAGCGAGCATGGCTCGCCATCAAAGCTGTCGTCAGGGTAGATGCAGCGGTAACACGGGCTTTCGGGCCTCGCAGGTTCGAAGACTGTCACCTGGCCTTCCATGCGCACCGCTGCGCCCGAGACCAGCGGCGTCAGTGTCTCAACACAAGCTCTGTTCAGTGCAAAGCGGGTTTCAAAGTTGTCGCTCGCGTCTACCACCACATCCGCGCGCTGCACTTCGGCCAATAGATCCTCGCCGTCGAGCGCTGTTGGGATTGTCCGGATTTTGATCGTGGGGTTGAGCTCGGTCAGCGTGATTTTTGCCGAATCAACCTTGTTCTGATCCACGGTGTTCGTGCGGTGCACGATCTGGCGTTGCAGGTTTGAAAGCTCAACGCGGTCAAAATCGACCAGCGTGATTTCACCGATGCCAGACGCCGCCAGGTACATCGCGGCGGGAGAGCCCAAACCGCCCGCGCCAATGATGAGACAGCTGCTATTCAGCAGCTTTTGCTGGCCTTCCTCACCCATCGTCGGCAGGAGGATGTGGCGGCTGTAACGGGCTTTTTGCGCTTCGTTCATATTGAGCCTCTAAGGCCGAGTGGCGCTGGTGACGCGGTCGTTCCCACCCAAATCTTGATAGGTCACCGGGTTTTCAAGGCCGGCCCGCGAGAACACATCGCGCACGGCAGCGCCCTGGTCAAACCCGTGTTCAACAATTAAGGACCCACCCGGTTGCAGGTACTCCAGCGACTGCGTTGCCAGCGTGCGGATGACATCCAGACCGTCATCACCACCGATCAGCGCGAGGCGCGGCTCGGCTGCCACATCACCTTCGACCAGATGCGGATCGTCCGCCGCTACATACGGTGGATTTGAAACAATCATTGCATATGGGCCATCCGTCAGCGGTTCGCAGCAGTCGCCGTGGCGTACTTCGAAGTTGGACAGGTCCAGTCGGGCCCCGTTGCGGCGTGCAACGTCAACGCACGCTTCGCTGATGTCGACGGCCACCATGTGCACGTTCGGACGCTCTGCCGCGAGCGCTGCCGCTATTGCGCCGCTGCCGGTGCCAATATCGGCGACACGTGCAACGCTTTCGAGGTCCAAGTGTTCTAGCGCAACTTCTACGAGACGCTCGGTATCGGGACGAGGGATCAATGTCTCAGGTGTTACCTGCAGCGATAACGACCAGAACTCCTTCCAGCCGCTGATGTAGGCGATCGGTTCTCCATTTGCGCGGCGCTCGACCAACAAATCAAAGCGTTCCTGTTCCGCGTCGGAGAGTGTGGTCTCCGGCCAGGCGAGCAGGAACTCACGGGGTTTATCGAGCGCCATGCTCAACAGTAACTGCGCGTCCAGGGCCGCAGTATCAGTGGCCGACGTCAGGCGACCGCGAACCGTGGCCAGCGCGGTTGCAATGGTGGGTGTCGCGGCCACGCGATGGCTCGTGTCAGCCGCCTATGCTGGCGAGCTGCTCCGTCTGGTGCTCTGCGACCAACGGGCCAACGACCAGATCCAGGTTGCCCTGAATAACCTCGTCCAACTGGTACAGCGTCAGGCTGATGCGGTGATCGGTGACGCGTCCTTGTGGGAAGTTGTAGGTGCGAATGCGTTCCGAACGGTCGCCGCTGCCAACCAGGGATTTGCGCTGGGATGCATGTTCCGCAGCTTGCTTGGCACGCTCTGCCTCCAGCAGCCGAGCTTGGAGCAGGCTCATCGCCCGCGCACGGTTCTTGTGTTGCGATCGTTCGTCCTGGCACTCGACCACGGTGCCGGTAGGCAAGTGCGTCAGTCTGACGGCAGAATCGGTTTTGTTGACGTGTTGTCCGCCGGCGCCCGACGCGCGGTAGGTATCGACTCTCAGGTCCGCCGGATTGATTTCGATGCCTTCAACCTCATCCATCTCCGGTAGCACCGCGACGGTACATGCCGAGGTGTGTACACGGCCCTGGCTCTCGGTCTCCGGTACACGTTGGACACGATGTGCCCCAGACTCAAACTTCAGGCGCGAATACACGCTGCCCCCCTCAAGGCGCGTGATGATCTCCTTGTAACCGCCGTGTTCGCCGGGGCTCTCGCTCATGATTTCTAGTCGCCAGCCCTGCGCCTCGGCGTAGCGGCTGTACATGCGGAACAGGTCGCCGGAGAAGATCGCGGCCTCGTCGCCCCCGGTACCCGCGCGAATCTCCAGGAACACGTTACTGTTGTCCGCCGGGTCTTTGGGCAACAGCAGCCGTTGCAGCTCGTCGGCGAGTTCCGTGCGCGTCTGCTCGGCCTCTGCCAGCTCTTCGCGCGCCAGCTCTTTCATGTCCGGGTCCGGATCTGACAACATCGACTCGGCGGCTTCGTAATCGCCTTCTGCACTCTTGAAACGTTTGTAGCAGTCGATGATGGGCGCCAGTTCGTGATGCTCCATGCTGAGGGCCTTGAACTGATTCTGATCGGCTAACACATCCGGGTCGCCCAACAACTGCGCCACTTCTTCCAGTCGTTCGCGCAAGCTGTCCAGACGTGCCAGCAATGCTGGCTTAATCATCCGCGTTATCCCCAGGTGTGTGTGTCGTGTCGGAGATTCCGAACAGCGAGACTGCTGCGTCCAGAACATCTTCGCGGCCTTCAGCACCCGCCGCGCGTATGGCGGAGGTAGGCGCGTGCAGCAGTTTGTTAGTGAGCGTGTTGGCCAGGAACTGCATGGCTTGCTCGGGCGACTTGCCGCTCGCAAGCTGCGCCATCGCTTTCTCCAGGACCTCGTCGCGCGTCAGCGTCGCCTGCGTGCGCAATCCGCGGATGAGCGGAACCGCATCACGGGTGCCAAGCCACCCCATCAGTTCCGTGACCTGCCCGTCGATGATGGACTCCGCCTGCAGCGCTGCCTCCTGGCGCGAGCGCAGGTTGTCCTGGATGACGTCTTGCAGGTCGTCGACGGTAAACAGATACACGTCTTCGAAGTCGCTGACGTCGGCGTCGATGTCGCGCGGTACGGCGATGTCGCACATGAACATGGGCTTGCGCTTGCGCGCGGCCAGGGCGCCTCGCACGTAATCCGTCGAGATCACTGTCCGCTGCGCGCCGGTTGAGCTGACCACGATGTCGGCGTCACCCAGGTGCTGTTCGAGGGCATCCAACCCGATGGCAAAACCGCCAAACTGCGACGCCAGCTTCTGCGCGTTCTCGACTGTGCGATTGGCGATGATCAGCCGGGTCAGGCCAGCCTTGCGCAGGTGTCGGGCGACCAGTTCGATGGTCTCACCCGCGCCGACCAGCAGGGCGGTCTGTTCGTTCAGTTCACCAAATATCTGCCGCGCGAGCGTCGTGGCTGCAAACGCAACCGACACCGGATTGGCGCCAATCGCCGTATCCGTGCGCACCTGCTTCGCAACCGAAAACGTGTGTTGGAACAGCCGGCTCAGCAACTGGCCAACCGTGCCGGATGCATGTGCGGTGCGATAAGCCTCCTTGACCTGACCGAGTATCTGCGGCTCACCCAGGATCATCGAATCGAGCCCGCTGGCTACGCGGATAATGTGCCTTACGGCGTGCTCCGCGCGGTGCACATACAAGTAGGGACGCAACTCTGTCGCAGGCAGGCGGTGATAATCCTGGAACCACTCAATCGCTCGGTCGCCACTCCCATCCTTGAGTCCGCAATACAGATCCGTGCGGTTACAGGTCGAGAGGATTGCCGCCTCCGACACGCCACCCTGACTTACGAGGTCCTGAAGCGCCATGGGCAATCGCTCGGGCGCGAACCCAACGCGTTCGCGCACGTCCACAGGTGCGGTCGTGTGGTTGATACCAAACGCGAACAAATCCATCCAATAAAGCCCCAGCCGGCCGGGTTGTGCTCTAAATCAGTTGTAGCCCCGTAGTGTACTCTTTCGGTTGGTTTTTCTCACACTTGAATGGCCTGTTTTCGAGGGATAGTCGAAACTGTTTCCACTGTGCGACCGTTGTTCTGAACCCCGCTGCAGGTACGTGGTCCAGCCAGGGTCGGCATTGGCGTTAACGTCGGAGTTGGCGGCGTGTTGTCGTCACGAAAAATCGCACATGGACGACATCTAGATTTGCCAAACGGCCATGTTTGTGGGGCTGGCCATGTCATACACTAGCGGGATGGCGCTTTGGCGCAATGGCACTTGGCGCTGTTTGAACCGGACGACTATGCACGTATGCAATGAACCGCACCGCAACGGGTTGTGGGGCACACAGGTTAGCCACGGAGCGCTTGGCGCGGTGAAGCGATGGCGGGTGAGCGGGTCGCGCACTTTTGCGGCAGCCGCCGCAGCCCTGCTGCTGGCAGGTTGTGCGGCCAATTTGCCGCAAGAAGACACGCCAGCGCCGGAGCAGGTTGAGGCGCAGGCGCAGGCCCCCGTTGTTCCGCCAAAACCGGTGTACGCGCCGCTCGACGGTGAGGTGCTCTACAAGATCATGGTGGCCGAGGTGGCCGCCCGGCGTGGCGAGATGCGCGTCGCCATGGATCATTATTACGACACCGCGAAAACACGGCGCGACCCGGGCCTCGCCGAGCGCGGCACTCGCATTGCCGTGTACGCGCAGAATCGCGAGCAGTCCCTGCGCCACGCGCAGCTTTGGGCCGAACTGTCGCCAAACAGCCTGGAAGCCGTCCAGGTGCTGGGTGCGTTAAAGCTCCGGCAAGACCAGATTGGGCCGTCCGCGGAGACGCTGAAACGTGTCCGTCAAATTGAAAAAGCGCCCGGGCCCTCTTACGCACGACTGGTGAATCTGCTGGGGCGCGAGAAGAACCGCAGCGGTGCGATGTCCGTCTTGAAGAAGATCGTTGAAGCCGAGCCGGACCTGCTGGAAGCACGTTTTGCAATTGCAGAGCTCGCGTCGCGGACCGGGCTGATGCCGCTCGCCGACGCCGAACTCACCAAGCTGAACGAGCAGTACCCCGACAACGAGCGCGTGGTGGAATACCGGGCGCGGGTGTTGCAGAGCCTCAACAAATCGACGGAGGCACGCGAGCTTCTGGAAGGCTTCCTCGCACGCAATCCGAACGCACAACGCGCAAGAATGAGTTACGGGCGCCTGCTGGTGGGCGAGCGACGCTTCGAAGAGGCGGCGACCACATTCGCAACCCTGGTTGAGGCTGACGATAACGCGGCCGATGCACGTTACGCGTTGGCTATCGTCTATATGCAGCTGCGTAACTACAAAGCGGCTGGCGAGAACTTCCAGAGTCTGGTTGATCGGGGACAACGGCGTTTTGAGGCCAGTTATTACCTGGGTCAACTCGCCGAGCGTGATGACAATGAAGAAGAGGCGCTTGCCGCTTACCGTCGCGTTGAACGCGGTGAGTTTGCATTGAATGCGCAGATTCGGGCGGCAAATCTGTTGGCCAGACAGAAGCAGCTGACCAGTGCGCGCTCCAGTCTGCAGAACCTCAGACGCCTGTATCCCAGCGAAGCCGTTCGCCTCTACAGAGCGGAAGGTGACATCCTGGTGCGCAGCGAGCAGCTGGACGAAGCGATGGCGGTTTACTCGGACGCACTCGAGAGTAAACCGCAGAACACAGACCTGCTCTACGCACGAGCCATGGTGGCGGCACGGGCCGACAACATCAAAGATCTCGAACGTGACCTACGGGACATCCTGTCGCGGGAACCGGATAACGCGGATGCGCTAAACGCGCTGGGTTATACGCTGGCTGATAAAACCACGCGATACGATGAGGCTTATGCGCTTATCCAGCGTGCGGTCAAAATCAAACCCGACGACCACTATGTCATCGACTCACTCGGCTGGGTGCTGTACCGGCTCAAACGATATGAAGAGGCCGTAGTACAATTGCGGCGCGCGTGGAACATCCGCGCTGACGCAGAAGTAGGTGCCCATCTCGGCGAAGTGTTGTGGGTGATGGGCAAGAAAGACGAAGCGCGTCAAATTTGGAAGGAAGCGTTGGATGCGGCCGCGGACAAGCAAAAGATTGCGGACGTGATCAAGCGGCTCACGGAATGAATTGTTGACGGTAAGTGCTGCCGGGATGACCGGGCCACAAGAAGATGGATAAAACGCTCCTGAAATGGTTTAGAACAAGCGCCGCCTTAGCGGCGTTTTTGTTGCTGGCGGCTTGCGCCAGCACCCCACCACCCAGCGAGCCAGACAAAGTTGACGACCCGATTGCAGCGTTTGGTCAACGCCAGGGGCTGCTGAGTGTGATGCAGAACTGGTCCGCGAACGGTCGCCTTGGCCTCAGCACCTCGAATGAGTCCATCAACGCGAACGTGCGCTGGCAGCAAAAGAACGACGAACGCTACACCATTCGCTTGTCGGGACCATTTGGTGTGGGGGCGACCGAGTTGCACGGCGACCCGGGATTTGTCGCGATTGAAACCGAGGACAAAGTGCATACGGCGGCGACGCCTGAGGACCTGGTTGAAGAAGTCGTTGGCTGGCGCATCCCGGTCAGCGGCTTGCGCCACTGGTTGTTGGGCCTGGTCGCGCCCGGGATCGAAATCGAAGACATGCGGTTGGATGAATTTGGCCGGCTGGAGTACCTCGAGCAGGCCGGTTGGCAGATCCAATACAAACGGTATAGCGAGACTGCGATGCTGGACATGCCGACCAAGGTGTTCATGGACAGCGAGCGCCTGAAGGCCCGCATTGTCGTGCATGAGTGGACCTTCTAGGCGCAAAGCCCGGGCCCGAAACCGCAACCTGATGGCCGCTCCCAGTCCCCACCTGACCGTCCCAGCGCCCGCCAAGATCAATCTGTTCTTGCGCATCACAGGCCGCCGTCCGGACGGCTACCACGCGCTGCAGACGGTATTTCAGTTCATTGATTTGATGGACGACGTACACCTGCGCGTGCGCGAGGACGGCCGTATTGCGCGACCGGTTGAGGTGCCAAACGTATTGGAAGACGACGACTTGTGCGTGCGCGCGGCCCGACTGCTGCAGCAAGCCTCCGGCGCAACCCGTGGCGCGGACGTGTGGGTCGATAAGCGGATTCCGATGGGTGGTGGGCTCGGTGGGGGGAGTTCCAACGCTGCCAGCGTCTTGCTGGGGCTGAACCGGTTGTGGGGGCTTGGCTTCAGTACCGCCGAGCTTGCGGCCATGGGGCTCAAGCTCGGCGCGGACGTGCCCGTTTTCGTGGCCGGCCAGGCGACCTGGGCGGAGGGTGTCGGTGAGATTCTGACGCCCGTCGAACTGCAATCAGCGGACATGGTGCTGGCTTTGCCGCAAGTACATGTCGCAACCGCGGAAGTTTTTGGCGCAGAAGATTTGACACGCGATTCCATCCCTTTGACAATAAACAGCTTTCCCCGAGCCGCTTCACGTCATCTGGTCCAACACCTGATGGTGGCGGGCAACGTATGTGAGTCGGTCGTTCGGGCACGCCACGTGCCAGTGCGCGAGTGTCTGGATTGGCTGAATGGTTTTGGGATAACGCGCATGACGGGTACCGGTGCTGCATGTTTTGCAGTGGTTCCCTCCACGACGCCGGTAGTTGCCCCCGCAGGCGCTCCCTGGCGCTGTGAGCGTGTCACCGGGCTGAATCGATCGCCTGCGCTGGCAGCCATAGAGCGGGCGTAAGCGTCAAGATTCAGAAACAATGGGAAGGGCTCGATTGGTCGGGCTCGCTGAATTGACCCGATAATTTTTATTGGGGTGTCGCCAAGCGGTAAGGCACTGGATTTTGATTCCAGCATACCCAGGTTCGAATCCTGGCACCCCAGCCATATTTTGAGGCCATTGCTGGCCGTTGACTGAATCAGGCGCGCGAGCGGCTATGAATGACCGAAGGCTGCTAGGGACAACCGGATATGAGGAAGCCGCCAACACGACAGCGATGACGCTGTTGGCTGGCAACTCGAATAAGCCGCTTGCCAAACGTGTTGCGAGCTACCTCAAGGAACGCTTGGGTCAAGCTGTCGTGGGGCGTTTCAGCGACGGGGAAGTGATGGTGGAAATCATCGACTCCGTGCGCGGACGAGATGTGTTCATCATCCAGCCGACCTGCTCCCCAAGTTCCGAACACTTGATGGAGTTGCTGCTGATGATCGACGCCGTGAAGCGCGCATCAGCGTCGCGGATCACGGCGGTGATTCCGTACTTCGGCTTCGCGCGGCAAGACCGTCGTCCACGTTCGACTCGCGTGGCTGTGTCCGCAAAGGTGGTCGCTGAGATGATCGCGACGGCCGGCGCGGATCGCGTACTAACGGTCGACCTGCACGCGGATCAGATCCAGGGCTTCTTCAACGTGCCCGTGGACAATATCTATTCGTCGCCTATCTTGTTAGGCGACATCTGGCGCCATCGTTATGACAACTTGATGGTGGTGTCGCCGGACGTCGGCGGCGTGGTGCGAGCGCGCGCATTGGCGAAGCGTCTGGACGATGCTGATCTTGCGATCATCGATAAACGTCGTCCGCGCGCCAACGAAGCCGAAGTGATGAACATCATCGGCGACGTGACCGGACGTACCTGCGTTGTCATTGACGATATGGTGGATACGGCCGGTACTTTGTGTCAGGCAGCTGGCGCGTTAAAAGACCACGGCGCCAAGCGCGTGGTCGCGTACTGCACGCATCCCGTGTTATCGGGGCCGGCGGTAGACAACATTTCGGGCTCCGCGCTCGACGAGTTGGTAGTCACGGATACCATCCCGCTCAGCGAGCGTGCCGAAGCGTGCGACAAGATTCGTCAACTGAGCATTGCAGAATTACTGGGCGAGTGTTTGCGCCGGATCAATACCGGTCAGTCAATCAGCACCCTGTTTATGGATTGAGTTTTAGAGCGATGACGCTGGTGCTTGAAGCCGGCGTCGCCATGACGCTTGCGTGGACCGCGCGTCAAGAAGATACAAACTGGAGACGGCCATGAGTGAATATGAAGTAAGTGCGCAACCACGCGCCGACCTGGGTAAAGGCGCCTCGCGGCGACTGCGCCGGCAAGGTCTCATCCCGGCAGTGCTGTACGGCGGCACCGAAGATCCGATTAGCCTGATGGTGCGCGAGAACGAGTTGAAGAAGCAGCTTGAAAACGAAGCGTTCTACTCGCCCCTCCTGACCGTGTCGCACGAAGGCCGTTCTGAGCAAGCCGTGTTGAAAGGCTTACAGCGCCATCCTGCCACGGACGACGTCATCCACATCGATTTCCAGCGTGCCAGTGCGACGCAGGTGCTGCGCATGCTGGTGCCGTTGCACTTCGTCAACGAAGACACCTGCGCTGGCGTCAAGCTGGGTGGTGCTATCACTCGCTTGATGAACGAAGTGGATGTCACCTGTCAGGCGAAAGACCTGCCTGAGTACATCGAAGTGGATGTGCAAGCGCTTGAGATGGGTGAAATGTTGCACCTGTCTGACATCAAGTTGCCGCCTGGTGTCGAGTTGATGGCACTCAGCCATGGTGATGATGCGGGTATCGTGAACGTCCACGCGCCGCACGTGGCCGAGCTCGAAGACGTAGGCGAAGAAGGCGAAGAAGGCGAAGAAGGCGAAGAGGCTGCTGGCGAAGAGTAGTCAGCTTCGCGTGGTCTTGTGACTCACGGTAGCAGTTGAGCCAACAATCGAAGGGGGTGGTTGAGCCTCCTGCATTGACGCCGCACCGGTGTGGTCCCGGTGCGGCGTTTACTTTTATTGATGCATCATTCGAACGTACGCGTGGAAGGTTGAGTCCAGATGACAGGTCCTATCGCATTGGTTGCGGGCTTGGGCAATCCTGGCAGCAAATACGACGATACGCGTCATAACGCCGGCTTCTGGTTCCTGGACCAGGTGGCTCGCAGGGATGGCGCGACGTTCCGCGGTGAAAGTCGCTTTCTGGGTGACGCGACGGAGGTGCGCGTTGGGGGGGCACGCGTGCGCTTGCTGAAGCCAACCACGTTCATGAATCGTAGCGGCCAGTCGGTAGCAGCGCTCATGCGATTTTTTAAGCTTTCGCCTGAACAGCTGTTGGTTGTGCATGACGAGCTTGATTTGCCGCCCGGTGTCGTACGCCTGAAGTTCGGTGGTGGGCCTGGCGGTCACAACGGTCTCAAGGACATCATCGCGCATGTTGGCGACCGTAACTTCCATCGCCTGCGTGTTGGCATTGGTCACCCGGGACAGCGCCAACAAGTCTTGAACTACGTGCTGAACCGGCCGCAGGCTGATGAGCAGAAGTTGATTGATGAGAGTCTCGACGACTCTTTGCGCTTCTTCGACGACATGGCCAAAGGTGACTTCGAACGCGCGATGAATCATTTGCATCAACGCAAGGCACCGCCCGCGCAGGCCGCGGCGGATGAACCTAATCACGAGAGCAGATAACAATGGGATTCAAGTGCGGCATTGTAGGGCTGCCGAATGTTGGTAAGTCCACGCTGTTTAATGCGCTGACCAACTCTGGCATCGCAGCCGAGAACTATCCGTTTTGCACGATCGACCCAAACGTTGGCATGGTGCCGGTACCCGACCCGCGACTCGATGCGATCGCCGGCATCGTAAACCCCGCGAAGATCATCCCGACGACCATGGAGTTCGTCGACATCGCTGGTCTGGTCGCGGGCGCAAGCCAGGGCGAAGGCCTTGGCAACAAGTTCCTGGCGCACATCCGTGAAGTCGATGCCATCGCACACGTGGTGCGTTGTTTCGAACACAGCGACGTCGTGCATGTCGACGGCCGGGTCAATCCCGCGTCCGATATCGAAACTATCGATACAGAGCTTTTACTCGCCGACATGGACACCGCCGCGCGCGCGCATGAACGCGCGCAGAAAAATGCGAAGGCCGGTGGACGAGAACTGGTGGCGCGCCAGAACCTGATGCAGCGAGTGCGGGAACATCTGGAGGCGGGCAATCCGGCACGTGCCTTGGAACTGGGTTCCGACGAAATAAAGGACGTGCGCGACCTGCACCTGATCACCGCCAAACCGGTCATGTACATCGCCAACGTCGACGAAGACGGCTTTGAAGACAACCCGCACCTGGAGGCACTCAAAGCCATCGCCGCGGCTGACGGGGCCGTTGTCGTACCTGTGTGCGCCGCCATGGAGTCCGAGATCGCGCAGCTGGACGCGGAAGAAGCACGCGAGTTCCTGGAAGAGCTGGGACTGGACAACCCAGGACTCAACCGGGTCATCCACGCGGGCTATGAACTGCTTGGCCTGCAGACTTTTTTTACTGCCGGACCCAAAGAAGCCCGAGCCTGGACCGTCAAACAAAATGCCACCGCCCCTCAAGGCGCCGGCAGAATCCACACGGACTTCGAAAAAGGCTTCATCCGCGCCGAAGTCGTTGGCTACGACGACTACATCAACCACCAGGGCGAAGCCGGCGCCAAAGAAGCCGGCCGCTGGCGCCTGGAAGGCAAAGAGTACTTATTGCAGGAAGGCGACGTGGTCCATTTCAGATTCAACGTCTGACGCATCACGCCGCGATTTAGCTTGAATAAACGGAGTCCTACGGGTATTCTCCCGCGCCTCATTTGGCTACGTAGCTCAGCTGGTTAGAGCGGTCGACTCATAATCGACAGGTCGGTGGTTCAAGTCCACCCGTAGCCACCAAACACTAGTTTGTATGAACCGGAGACATGGGTAACGGTTCATACTGAAGACATAGGTAACACTTTTGTCTGGAACGGGTTGTCCGCGGCTGCGACGCGGTTGTCCTGTTCGTCAAAGAATCCTAGGTCGAAGTCCATGAAGATGACAAGCCAGAC
>MDTA01044928.1_pt1 | contig 17389 bp, 19 predicted proteins | sample 811151 | NCBI WGS metagenome assembly MDTA01 (sample SAMN05326648, study PRJNA326480) | marine metagenome | isolation source: seawater | place: Indian Ocean: South | collected 2010
ACTAAAGAACAAATTAGAAATGCATAGAAATCTTGAATAACAAAAATTAAAAGAACTGATAAGCTAACAAATGTAACGCTTCCAATGGCATCAAAATAATGTTCCGTTTGATTTACATAGCCATGAATGAAAAAAATCCAATGAATAAGGTAACAATAAATAAAACAAATAATTAAAAGTGGGAAACCAAAAAAGTTTATACTGTTATGGCTTGTTGCCAATGCAACAATAATACCAACAGCTATTGAGATTATTGTTCCTGATATTGATGTTTTTAATGGCAACTAATTTTCCTTTATAAAATCAACAACTTCATTTATTACTGCCGGATAAACCTCCTTATCCCATCTGTAGAATTGATGACCTTTATCTTTCCACTTGGATAATTTAATTTTATTTCCTTTAGATTTCATCTCAGCAGTGAATTCTTCAACTATTGATATTGGAATTGTTTTATCATTAGTTCCATGAAAAATAATTGAAGGAGGTAAATTTTCAGTTACATAATTAGAAGGAGAGAACTCAATTGATCTTCCTTCAAAAAGTTTTTTTATAAAAAACCAAAATTTTATTCGTCTATCACTAGTATCATCTGGCAATTCAAAACCATTATCAAAAAAAGTAGTATTTATTGCTGGATTAAAAAATATTAGTGCTTTTATATCAGTAAAAACATCATTATCATCATATGGTATCATTGCTAAAGATGCTGCAAGATGTCCCCCTGATGATCCGCCACCAACCATGATATTGTCCCTATCTATATTTAAAACATCCGAGTTATCGTAAATCCATTTATAAGCATCTCTTGCATCTTCCATAGAGTCTTTTACTTTAGAATTATGTTTTAATGCTAACCTATAATCAGCACTGATACAAGTGATCCCATTTTTTGAAATATCTCTGCAAATTTTAAATAAAGAATATGAAGAACCAAAAGCCCATCCTCCACCGTGAAAAAGTAAAACTGAAGATTTAGTATCTTTTTCATCAGGATTGAAAATATAAAGTTTTAATTTAACTCCATCTTTTGTGGCATATATGTAATTCAAATCAGGTTTATTAAAATAATATAAGGATCCATAAACAACTTTATCAAAAAAGTGGCCAATTAAAGGCATTTGCTTGGGTTTAGTAAAAAAAAGATAACCAAGAAAAAGAATAATTAAAACAATTAAAGCTAGAAAAATTAACATAATCTTTTTCATAAATATTTTATAATTATTCAAAATAATTATTTAATCTTTCAAAAGCTTCAACAAATTCTTCTTTGAAGTTTTGAACAACAGTCCCAGCAGACAATGAATGATTCATAAGCCCAACACCTTGACCAACCCAATAAGTAGCTAATTGCTTTGCACCCTCGTGTCCACCTTGTGATAATTTATCAATCTTTTTCAACGCAGGTTCACTAACTAATGATTGCAAAGGCATCGGAAGTGGTTCAGGGCCTTCTTTTTCCCAAGCATCTGTCCATGGTGATCTTAACTGCCTTGAAAACTTTCCTGTTCTACTTTTTGATCGAACTGTATCACGTGATGAAGCTGCTAACATTTTCTCTTTTACTACTGGATTAGTTTCTGCTTCAGAAGTAGTTAACCATACAGAACCACACCAAGCACCATCTGCACCCATTGACATTGCAGCAGCCATTTGTCCTCCTGTTGTGATGCCACCTGCCGCTAGAATTGGAACATCTTTAATTTCTTTAATAGAATTGTAAACTTCGGGAACTAAAACCATAGTTGAAACATCACCACAATGCCCGCCAGCTTCACCACCTGCAACAATTAAAATATCAACACCTGCTTCGACTTGTTTTATTGCATGCTCCTTGGCTCCAACTAAGGCAGCTACAGCAACATTATGTTTTTTTCCTAACTCAAGCATAATTTTTGGCGGAACTCCGAGCGCGTTAGCTATAAGTTTAATTGGATGTTTTAAAGCCACTTCTAATGTACTTTCAGCACCTTCTTCTGATAAGTTTCTACCAAACTGTTTTGAACCTTTTTTAATTTCACTATTCTCTTCACCCTCAATGTTATGAGCTTCTAAAATAGAATTAACAAAATTTTTATGTTCTTGAGGCACAGCTTTAATAATATCCTCATTTTTGATTTGTTCTCCTTTACCCTCATACTTATTTGGTACAATCAAATCTATTCCATAAGGCATTCCATCAATATGGTCATCAATCCACTTTAGTTCCTCTTCTAACCTTTCCGGTGGGAGGTTTACTGCTCCAAATACACCCATTCCTCCAGCTTTCGATACAGCTACAACAACATCTCTACAGTGAGAAAAAGCTAATAAGGGAAACTCTATATTTAACATATCACATATTTTAGATTGCATTATTAATTCTCCTCTATTTGATTATACAATTTTTTCAAAAGATATTTCTCCATCATCAATTCGACCATATTTCATTTGAAAAATGTCAATTAAGTAATTTTGATTGTTACGCCATGGAGCTTTTTTACCTTGTTTAGGAAAAATATTTAATGATCTTTTAATATATCCAGATGTCAAATTTAGGTAATCTGGATCGGCCTCAATGCCAATATTTGGTTTAGGACAGACAACATCATAATTATTTCTTTTCATGTGATTTATAACTCTACAAACATACTCAGAGGTTAAATCTGCCCCTAATGTCCAAGAAGCATTTGTATAACCAAATGTACTAGCAAGGTTGGGTATTCCACTATACATCATGCCTTTGTATGTAACTGTTTTTGATATATCAACAGATTTATTATCTATAAAAAATTCAACTGTACTTAACATCTCTAAATTAAGTCCTGTTGCAGTAATTATAACATCAGCCTTTAATTCTTTTCCTGATTTTAACAAAATACCATTTTCTGTAAAATTTTTAATATGATCTGTAACTACAGAGGCTTTTCCTTGATTAATTTGTTCAAAAAGATCTCCGTCAGGCACAAGACACATTCTTTGATCCCATGGATTGTATTTTGGTGTAAAGTGAGTTTTAACATCAAAATCATTACCAAGCTTCTTTTTAACTTCTCGAATGATAACATTTTTAACACCTTTTGGATATTTTTTACATAAACGAAAATAATATTGCTGTCTTAAAATATTTCTCCATCTTATGAGCCAATAAGTAAATTTCAAAGGTAAATACTTTCTTAACTTATTTGCTAAATTATCTTTTTCAGGGGCAGCAACAACATAAGTTGGCGATCTTTGGAGCATAGTTACATGTTTTGCCGTTTTAGCCATTTCTGGAACAATTGTTACAGCGGTTGCTCCGCTTCCAATGACAACAATTTTTTTATTAGAATAATCAAAACTTGGATCCCATTTTTGAGGATGAATAATGTCACCTTTAAAATTTTCTTTTCCTTCAAAATGTGGGGTGTAACCTTCTTTATAACTATAATAACCAGAACACATAAAAATAAAACTACATAGGATTTGCGAAAATTTACCAGTTTTTTTATCTTCAATATCTACTGTCCATTGGTTTGAGTCGCTAGACCATCTTGCTTTCTTAACATACTTACCAAATCTAATTTTGCTTTTTAGATTAAATTCTTCAACTGTTTCATTTAGATATTTCAATATTGACGGAGCATCAGCAATAGCCTCTTGCTCTTTCCATGGCTTAAAATTATAACCTAAGGTATACATATCTGAATCTGATCTAACTCCAGGGTATTTAAAAAGGTCCCAAGTGCCTCCAATATTTTCTCTTCCTTCAAGAATTAGGAAACTTGTTTCGGGGCATTTTTTTTGTAAATGATAGCCGGCACCAATTCCAGAAAGACCTGCTCCGACCACCAAAACATCAATTTTTTTGTTCATTTTATTCAAATTGTTAATACTCAGTCACTTAACAATTATATAGCAATCACCCCACCGTCAACAGAAATAGAGTCTCCTGTAGTAAAAGCCGAGTCCTCTGAAGCTAAAAATAACACGGCGTTTACAACTTCTTTTGGATCACCAACTCTATTCATAGGGTGTGATGATGCAAATTCAGAAAGTTGTTGATCAGGATTTTCTGCTGCCTGAACATATCTTTGCATCATTGGTGTATTAATTGCCCCAGGTTGAACAGCATTACATCTAATCTTATATCCCATTTCAGCACAGTGAAGTGCGACAGTCCGCGTTAAAACCAATACGCCTGCCTTACTGTAATTATAAGCTATAACAAATGGTTTTGGTCTTGTAGCAAGGGAAGATGCAAAATTTACAATTGTTCCTTGGCTATTTTTCATTGCTTTAACAGCAAATTGGCAACCTAAAAATACTGAAGTACCATTAATCGCATGAACTCTATTCCAATGTTCAACTGTCTCATCCTCAACTGTTGCTGGTTCACTTATTCCTGCAGCATTTATTACCGAAGTAATTTCAAAAAATTTACTTCCCAAATGTTTTTCTAAATTATTCCAATCTTCTGCCTTAGATACATCTGCTTTAAAGAATTCACATGAGGAACCAAGCTTCTCAGCCACTTGCAAACCTAACTCTTCATTAAGATCTAATGTTACTACTGAGCCACCCTCCTTAATAATTTGTTCAGCAGTCGCAGCGCCCATTCCAGATGCTCCTCCTGAAATAATAGCCAATTTATCTTTAAACCTAGACATTTAATACTCCTCCAATAATCTTAATTTCTATAAAAACTTAAAAAATCAGTTTAATCAAATTAAATTATGCAATGCATTTTTATTGTTATTATTATATTATTAAAAACAAAGGAATTGATATGAATGATACACAAAAAATTTTCGATACTTACTGTGATTTTGTTACTAAAGTTACGAGTAAGCCTAGTTTAGAAAATGATGCTTTAAAAAATGCAATTGATAAAATACAAGATGAATCAAATGTTGATGCTCCCCGAATATTAACTGCAGCACTTGGATTAAGTAGTGAGTCAGGTGAATTTACTGAAATCGTAAAAAAAATGTTTCTTCAGGGTAAACCAGCAGATAATGATAATATTTTTCATATGAAAAGAGAGCTTGGAGATATTATGTGGTATTGGGTTACTGCTTGTATGGCGCTTAAGTTAGATCCCGTAGATGTAATATTAGAAAATCAGAAAAAATTAGAAGCAAGATATGGTGAAAAATTTTCTGTCAATCAAAGTGAAGTTAGAGCTGAAGGCGATTTATAAAACTATCAATGAGATAGATTTAGAAATAAAAATCAAACACTATAAGATGGAAAAAATCTTAGAAATTATCTTTCCATGAACGAATTGTTGCTAATACACTAATACTGTCAAGATTAACTTTTGATGAATATCTCTCAGCACTTTTTATAACTTCAGAATTTGTTGACCTTAAAAAAGGATTAATTTTTAATTCCTTTCCTATTGTAGATGGAAGAGTAAACTCATTATTATCCCTTTTTGTAACAACTTGTTGATAATATTTTATTAAATCATTATTTTTTGGTTCAACTTCAAGCGCAAATTTTAAATTACTTAGAGTGTACTCATGAGTACAATAAACTTTAGTATTTCCGGGTAAAATTGATAATTTCTCTAAAGAATGAAACATTTGCTCTGGTGTTCCCTCGAATAAACGTCCGCAACCTCCTGAGAATAACGTATCACCACAAAAAAGTAGTGGTTTATCATGATCCAGATAATATGAAATATGATCTAAAGTGTGTCCAGGTGTTTCAAAGACTTTAAAATTATTACCAAAAATTTCACAAGTTTCATTTTCGCTTAACTCATTAGTTATACCATTAATATGTCCACCTCTAGGACCATAAACACATATAGAATTATCTTTAACTAAGTCAGCAATGCCACCAGTATGATCAGGGTGCCAATGCGTAATTAATATAGAATTTAATTTAAGATTATTTTTTTCTCCAAATTTTTTGACTACAGAAGAGTCTCCCGGGTCAACTACAATGAACTCATTTTTGTCAATAATTGCCCAAATATAATTATCTGCAAAAGCTGGTAAAGCTATAACTTTCATAACAATTCTCTAGTAATATAATAATATAAAGTTTACAAGTTTTCTTGGGAAAAGTTAACATGGATAAAAAAAACTTATTGGGCATAATACTATCTATTTTGTGTATCATACACTGCACGATTCCTTTTTTTACTGTTTTAGCAAGTTTAAGTCCCTTTACAACATTAATTGAAAATTCAAAAATTATACATATTTTTTTATTCGCTTTAGTTTTAATTGTTTACTTGGTTGTTTTTCCAAAAAACTATTTAGTAGATCAATATACAAAAGTCCTCATTATAGCTACAATAGGATTAATTTTATTATTTATTTCACTTTTTCTTTCTGGAAACTTAGAAATTTTAACAACATTAATTGGAGCAATTATATTATTACTTGCTCATTACAGAAATTATCAAATGCATAAGAATTAAACTATGGATATAAAAGCTTTGTAATCCATTTCCCAGATTTGAGTTTATACTCAACTCTATCATGCAATCTTCCATCACCATCAAACCAAAATTCAAAACAATCTGGATAAATACAATAACCATTCCAGTTTTTTGGGCGAGGAACCTCTTTGTTTTTGAACTTTAATTCAAAGGATTCAAAGCTTTTCTTTAGATCAGATTTACATTTCAAAGTTTTTGATTGATCTGAGGCCCATGCACCAATTTGAGATTTCCTTTTTCTAGAGGAAAAATATTTATCACTATCTAAAGCGTTTATTTTTTTTATCTTCCCACTCATTAAAATTTGTCTTTTTATTGACTTCCAATAAAAGTTTACACATACATTATCATTATTGATTATATGTTTTCCCTTTCTACTATTAGAATTTGTAAAAAAGACAATGCCATTGTCTTTTACTTCTTTCATTAACACCATCCTTGTTCTTGGTTTTTTATAAATATCAACAGTTGTTAATGCCATAGCATTTGGGTCATTTATTTCGTTCTTTTTGGCTTTTTTGTACCATGTGTTAAATAAATCAAAAGGGTTTTTCTTAATTGCTATATTATTTTTAATTAGGCTCATATCGATTTTTTCCTTAAAAGAAAATATAAATCAGGTTATACAAATCAAATGGTGATCAATATTTCTTTATTTTATATTTATAAAAATAATAAAATAAAAACAAACTAATATGAATAAAAATGGATAATAAAAAAAATCTTCTTGATGGAAAACGCGGTCTCGTAATGGGTGTAGCAAATAATCGTTCAATAGCATGGGGAATCGCCAAAGCGTGTTACGACCATGGGGCAAAAATTGCATTAAGCTATCAAGGTGAAGCCATCAAAAAAAGAGTTCTTCCTCTAGCAAAAGAACTTAACTCAGAATTAATTGTTGAGTGTGATGTAAGCGAAACAAAAAGTATTGATAAAATGTTTATAGAAATAAACAAAAAATTTGGTTCTTTAGATTTCTTGGTACACGCAGTTGCTTTTTCTGATAAAGATGAACTTAAAGGTAGATACATAGAAACAACGCAGCAAAATTTCATCAACACAATGAACATTTCTTGTTATTCATTTACATCGGTTTCGCAAAAAGCAGAAAAACTTATGAAAAATGGAGGATCAATTCTAACATTAACTTATTATGGCTCAGAAAAAGTAATGCCACATTATAATGTAATGGGTGTAGCTAAATCAGCTCTTGAAACAAGTGTAAAGTATCTAGCAAAGGATTTAGGAAAACAAAATATCAGAGTAAACGCAATTTCTGCTGGCCCCATAAAAACTCTTGCCGCGTCTGGGATAGGAGATTTTCGATATATTTTAAAGTGGAATGAATACAATTCTCCTTTAAAAAGAACTGTTAGTATTGATGAAGTTGGTGGATCAGCTGTCTATTTAATAAGTGATCTTTCTTCAGGTGTTACAGGTGAAGTACATCATGTGGACTCAGGTTATAATATCATCGGGATGAAAGATGAAGAAGCTCCAGATATAAGTGTTGTTGAGGATTAATAATGTCGCATAATTCTTTTGGTCATATCTTTAAATTTACTACATGGGGCGAATCTCATGGTAAGGCAATTGGATGTGTTGTTGATGGAGCACCTCCAATGATTGAATTAAGTGAAAATGATATACAATTTTGGCTTGACAGGAGAAGACCCGGACAAAGTGAATTTACAACCCCAAGAAATGAGCCTGATAAAGTAGAAATTTTATCAGGTATTTATTCCGAAGACGAAGTTCAATATACAACTGGAACACCTATATCAATGGTAATTTATAATAAGGACCAAAAATCAAGTGATTATGATGACACAAAAGAAAAATTTAGACCTGGTCATGCAGATTATACATATTTAAGTAAATACGGAATAAGAGATCCTCGGGGAGGAGGTCGTCAATCTGCTCGCGAAACAGCTATGAGAGTGGCTGCCGGAGCTATTGCAAGAAAGATTATTCCTGATATTAAAATCAAGGGAGCTCTTGTACAATTAGGAGATTTAAAAATTAATAGAGATAATTGGGATAACAAATTTATTGATGAAAACCCTTTTTGGTGTCCAGACAGGGACTCCATTAAGAGTTGGAAGAAAAAAATTAACTCCCTAATTGATGAAGGGGATAGTTGTGGTGCAGTTATTGAAATAATTGCTAAAAATGTTCCTGTTGGATTAGGTGCGCCAATTTATGGAAAACTTGACTCCGATTTGGGTTCAGCAATTATGAGTATTAATGCTGTAAAGGGTTTTGAAATTGGAAATGGTTTTGATGCTGCTAGTTTAAAAGGTAGTGAAAATAGTGACGAAATGAGGATAAAAAATAATAAACCTACTTTTATATCTAATAATTCGGGGGGTATTCTTGGGGGAATATCCTCTGGACAAGATATCATAGTAAGATTTGCTGTAAAACCAACATCTTCAATAAGAAAAGAGAGAAAAACAATTGATAAATCACAAAATGAAACTGCAATATCGACAACAGGTAGGCATGATCCATGTGTTGGCATAAGAGCTGTACCAGTTGGTGAAGCCATGGTTGCATGTGTTTTGGCTGATCATTTTTTAAGAAATCGGGCCCAGATTGGAAGCTAAGACTGAATTACTTTAAATTCATTATTATTAATTCCAAAAACCTTTAAAGCAGTGTTTACAATATTTTCTGAGTTTAATCCTGCTTGTGTATACATTTCATTGACATCGCCTTGTTGAATAAAAATATCTGGAAGATATAAATTTCTAATTTTGAGGCCATCATCAAGAATTCCTTTTTCTGCTAAATACATCAAAACATGTGAACCAAAACCACCAGATGAACCTTCTTCAATTGTAATCATTAATTCATGATTTTTTGATAAATCAAAAATTAAATCAGTGTCCAATGGTTTTGCAAATCTCGCATCCGCAACAGTACAAGATAGGCCCATTGAGTCTAAAATCTCAGCTGCATCTTTTACTTCTTCAAGTCTAGTACCTAAGTTTAAAAGGGCAATCTTTTCTCCTTTTTTTATAATCTTTCCTTTTCCAATTCGTAATGTCTCAATTTTTTCGGGTATATCTAAACCAACCACATTTCCTCTGGGATACCGAAAAGATATTGGACCAGAATTATACTCAGCTGCAGTTTTAACCATTCTAGTTAATTCTACTTCATTTGATGCTGCCATTACGACAAAATTTGGCAAAATTGAAAGATAAGCAATATCAAAACTGCCTGCATGAGTTGGTCCATCTGCGCCAACTAACCCTGCTCTATCAATTGCAAATTTCACTGGTAAATTTTGAATAGCTATATCATGTATAATTTGATCGTATGCTCTTTGTAGAAAAGTTGAATAAACTGTTGTAAAAGGTTTCATTCCCTCAATTGCAAGCCCAGCACTAAATGTTACTGCATGTTGTTCAGCAATACCAACATCAAAAAATCTATCAGGAAAATGATCTTTAAACTTGTCGAGCCCAGTACCTGATGGCATTGCAGCTGTAATGGCTACAATATCTTTATCATTTTTTGCACACTCAATTAAGGAGTTGGAGTACACTTTAGTATATGAGATATTAGATTTTTTGGGCTTTTCCTGCTCTCCAGTCGCAATATTGAATTTTGTTACACCATGAAATTTTTCATCAGACTGCTCTGCGGGTTTATATCCTTTTCCCTTTTGTGTAACAACATGAATAATTATTGGACCATTATTAGCATTTTTCACATTACGAATTACAGGAAGTAAATGATCTAGGTTATGCCCATCTATTGGTCCAACATAATAAAAGCCTAATGATTCGAAAAGAGTTCCATTACCTGCGATTAATCTTGTAATTTCCTCAGCTTTTTTCGCACTTTTCTCAAGTGATTTTGGTAATTTTTCAATTACTTGTTTTGCAAAATTTCTAATACCTAAGTAAGTTCCGCCAGATATTAGTTTTGCTAAGTAAGCACTCATTGCACCTGCGGGTGGTGCTATCGACATATCATTATCATTTAAAATTACTATTAGTTTTGATTTTTCAGCCCCAGCATTATTGAGGGCTTCATAAGCTTGTCCAGCGCTCATAGCTCCATCACCAACAACACAAATAACATGATTACTTCTTTTTTTTAGATCTCTTCCAATTGCCATACCTAAACCAGCAGAGGCTGCGGTTGAACTATGACCTGCCCCAAAATGATCATATTCACTCTCATCTCTTTTAGTAAAACCAGATAAACCATCTTTTTTTCTAAGGGTGCCCATCTGATTTCTTCTGCCTGTTAGTATTTTATGAGGATAGCTTTGGTGTCCAACATCCCAGATAATCCTATCCTTTGGTGTATTAAATATTTTGTGTAAAGCAATTGTAAGTTCAACAACACCAAGACTGGCACCTAAATGCCCACCTGTTTTAGATACCTTCTCGATAACATCATAACGTAATTCAGAGGCAAGCTCTTTTAGTTGGTCATCATTCAATGTGTCTAAATCTTTTGGGGATTTGATCTTGTCTAAATATTTAATTTCTATTTCATTCATTTCAAAACTTTCTTGATTTTATAAAATCAAGTGCATTTATAAAAACTTCTGGTAATTGGTCAAACATATTTAGTGAATTTATTGCTTTTTCACTATATTTATCTGCTATTTTCATGGATTCACCAATAGTATAATGACTCAAATATGTTTTATTGTTATTAATTTCATCCTTACCCAAAGTTTTACCAATTTTTGTTGGATCACCGATTTTATCTAAAATGTCATCAATAATTTGAAAAGCTATTCCAAAATTAATTCCATAATCATTGAATGCTTGAATGTCACTTTCATTTGCATTTCCAATAATGGCTCCTGCCTGGCAAGCAAAACTAAATAGATTGGCTGTTTTAAGAGTATGCATAATTGAGATTTCATCAATTGATAGATTTTTATTTTTAGATGAAATATCAATCATCTGACCTCCAACCATTCCATCGGGGCCTATTTTTCTTGAAAGTAGGTTAATCAGTTTAAGTTGTTTTTTTGAGTCTAAGTCTGTCATTTGATCTGATAAGATTTCAAAAGCGAGCGATTGCAAAGCGTCACCAGATAAAATTGCTGTCGACTCACTAAATTGTTTATGATTCGATGGCTTATTTCTTCTTACATCATCATTATCTAACGCTGGTAAATCATCGTGTATCAAGGAGTATGTATGAATTAATTCCACAGCTGATGATAATTTAAATGCATTTTTTTCATTTGCATAAAAAAACCGAGAAATTTCCCACGATAAATATCCTCTTAACCTTTTGCCTGACCCAATGGAAGAGTATAATATAGAGTCCTTCAGTTCAGTATTTGAAACAATTTTATCATTGAGTAATTTATTTAGAAAATTATCTAGTTCCTGTGCAAATAAATCCAGATGAATTTTAAAATGACTCATTAGAAATCAATCATCTTCATAAGGTTCAGAGGTAAAATCACCATCAGGCTGAGCAATTATTTTATCAACTTTTAGTTTTGCAGATTTTAATTTTTCTTCACAATGTACTTTTAATAAATTTCCTCTCTCATAGATATCTATCGAGTCTTCAAGATCGATATCACCTTGCTCAAGTTTTTCAACTATTTCTTCAAGCTCTGATAGTGCTTGTTCAAAAGACATATTTTTTATTTCATTTTTTTTATTCATTAAGACCACCTTTTACTATAGTTTGAAATATCTAATTATACCCTTATCATCATATTTTGATCCCAAAAGTCCTCTGTGTAATAAACAATTTAAATGTGCGATACTTTCACCAGTAGCCATTAGCAATACATCATTTGTAATTTTTCTTTTAAAAAGCACAGAAAATACATCAACAGCTCTTTTTGGTTCTTCACAATAATCCAAAAGTCTAGATAAATTTTTCTCATGACCATTAATTAAATGATCAAGCCTCTCATGAAGACCTCTAAAGGGCTCATTATGTGAGGGAAGAACAAGTACATCGTTATCTACCCTCGATTTTATATACTTACAACTATCTATCCAATCATTCAAAGGATTGGAATTAGGTTCAGTAGGAAAAACACTTACATTCGAAGTGATTTTAGGTAAAACTTGATCTCCTGATATGAACAGTTTCAATTTTTTATTATATAAACATATATGTTCAGGACAATGTCCACTTCCTACTACAACTTCCCAATCATAATCTCCAATTTTTATAATATCATAATCTTTTATACGATTATAACTATCAGGTAATTTGGATATTGCACTTCCAAAACCACCAAATCTTTCTGCATATGTATCTAACTGGTCTTTTGTAAAACCTGCTGATCTGTATAGAGATATTCCTTCTTCTGGTGCTTCCCTTCCAGTATCACTCACCAACATTCTACACATTAGATAATCAGATCGTGACATACATAATGGTGCTGAAAATTTTTTATTTATCCAACCAGCAAGACCTATATGATCTGGATGAAGGTGAGTTACTATAACTTTGTTTACTTTTTTTGAATTCATATCACCCGAGAAACAAGACCGCCAATTTGATTTGATTTCAGCACTCGCAACTCCAGTATCAACAATAACCCAACCATCATTATCTTTGAGAACCCATAAGTTAATGTGATCTAATGCAAATGGGAGGCTCATTCTTACCCAATAAACACCATCGTCAATTTTAAGCATTCTTCCAGGTTGTGGAAGAATATCATATGGGTATACTAGGCTATGAGCACCTTTATTAATCTTTTCAACTAATTTATCCATAATTACTAAGTAAAATATAATTATTAAAATGACTACAATAAAAAAAATAAACAATTCTAATATTAAACTTGCAGTTAAGGCTCTCAATGAGGGTAATCTTATATCCTTTCCAACAGAAACTGTATATGGCCTTGGTGGTGATGCGACAAATGATTTAGCAATAGCTAAAATTTTTGAGACTAAAAATAGACCTAAATTCAATCCTTTAATTATTCATTTTTCTTCCTTTGATCAGATAGAAAAAAATTGCGAAATTAACGATGAAGTAAGAAAACTAAATACCCTTTTTTGGCCTGGTCCAATGACCATTATATTAAAAAAGAAAAAAGACTCAAAAATATGTGACTTAGCAAGTGCTGGTTTAAATACTATTGGAGTAAGAATTCCTGAAAATAAAAGCGCTTTAAAATTGATTGAATTATTCAAAAAGCCATTAGCAGCTCCAAGCGCAAATAAATCTTTATCACTTAGCCCAACAAAGGCATCACATGTTTTTGAATATTTTGAAAATGATAAAAATTTATCAATCATACTTGATGACGGACCTACAAAGATTGGTCTTGAAAGCACAATTCTCAATTTAATCGGTAATGAAATACATGTTTTAAGACATGGTGGTTTGTCATTAGATGAATTAAGAAAAAATTTTCCACTAAAAGAAATAATTGATGAACAAAATTCTAAGAATAGAATATTAGCCCCAGGGATGCTTAAAAAACACTATTCTCCTAATGTGCCATTGAGAATAAATGCAAAAAAAGCTAAGAACAATGAATTACTTATTGGTTTTGGTCCAAATTATAATTCACCAAATTTAAGCTTTAAAGGTGATTTAGTTGAAGCAGCATCAAATCTCTTCTCTTTTCTTGCAAAGTATCAAAAAAAATATCCGAGAATAGCTATAGCACCTATACCAGAGGAAGGTATTGGTAAAGCAATAAATGATCGTATTAAGCGAGCATCAAAAAACTAAGCTGTAGGTAATTTATAATCAACGAATTGCTCTCTTAGAGTTAATTTTTGAATTTTGCCCGTTGCTGTATGAGGTATTTCATCCACAAATACAACATCATCTGGTAGCCACCATTTAGCTAATTTGTCTTCTAAATATTTCAAAACACTAACTTTATTTGGTTCCTTTCCCTCAGACGGTACACATATCAATAAAGGTCTTTCATCCCATTTTGGGTGAAAAATACCAATCACAGCAGCCTCAGCAATATCTGGGTGTCCAACAGCAATATTTTCTAATTCAATAGAGGATATCCACTCTCCTCCAGATTTAATGACATCTTTTGATCTATCAGTTATCTGCATAAAACCTAATTCATCAATTGTCGCAACATCTCCAGTATCAAAAAAACCTTGATTATCGAGTATCTGTCCTCCATCACCCTTCATATATTTGCTAGCTATAAAGGGCCCTCTAACAAGTAAATGACCAAAATCTTTACCATTCCAAGGTAGTTCATTACCGTCATCATCAGTTATTTTCATTTCAACCATATAAGATGATCTACATTGCTTTAATTTTATATCCATTTTTTCTTCAAAGCTTAATTCTTCCATCCCACTTTTAAAAGCACCTATAGTACCTAATGGTGACATTTCGGTCATTCCCCATGCATGCATAACGGAAACATTATAATTTTTTTCAAACTTTTCTAGCATTACCCGAGGAACAGCAGAACCACCAATCGCTACTCTTTCTAGGTAAGGAAGTTTAAGGTCATTAGCTTCAAGATATTGAAGAAGCATCAACCAAACTGTTGGAACAGCTGCAGTGAAAGTTACTTTATGATCGTTTAGTAGTTCGTATATACTCTCCCCATCCATGTTCATACCAGGCATAACAATTTTACATCCAGACATTGGAGCAGAAAAAGATAAACCCCAGGCATTAGCATGAAACATTGGAACAACTGGCATAACAACATCAGTAGATTTAATACCCATAGCATCCGCAGAATTTGCGGCTAATGTATGCAAAACATTTGATCTATGAGAATATAAAACTCCTTTTGGATTTCCTGTCGTTCCAGAAGTATAGCATAGGCCACACGCATCATTTTCATCAATTTTTATCCACTCAAAATTATCATCCTGGGAATTAACTAATTCCTCATATGAATAAACATTTTTCAATTTACTTTCAGGAAGATCTGATTTTTCGCAAAGAAAAATAAAGCCCTCAACATTTGGAATTTTGTCCTTAAGTGTTTCTAGTATTTCTACAAAACTTATATCAGAAATAATAAATTTATTGTTTGCATGATTAATAATATAATCCAATTGCTCTATAAAAAGACGAGGATTTAATGTGTGGTATATTGCACCTAAACCAGTTATTCCATACCATGACTCTAAATGTCTGTAAGTGTTCCAAGCAAGAGTACCTACTACATCACCTTTTTTGACGCCTAATTCTTTCAACGCTTTAGCGAATTTTTTTGACCGAGAGTGAATTTCAGAATAGTTAGTAGAATGTATGTCGCCTTCGACTTTTCTGGTAACAATTTCCCTTTCACCATGATGGATTTTTGCATGATCAATAAAAGTATTTACAAGCAAAGGCCATTCTTGCATTAGTCCTTTCATTTTATTCTCCCTATTTTTTTATTCGATATTATTGATTTTTTTCAATGGTTCAATAGTTTGAGGTCAAATATGTTATTAATAAACTATCACCTATTTTTCTCTCATCTATTATATGAAATCCCTCTATGTCTCTTTCAAGCCACTTAACTGGGGCTTCAAGAAATATATAAGTTTTCTTATTTAACCAAAAATTGCTTCTTAAATTTTTAATTGCAGTTTTATTTTTTTCGACTTTGGCATATGGTGGATCAGAGAAAATAATATCAATTAAGTCTTTTGAGCTTTTTTTAAATTTTCTAATTTTTTCTATATCTACTTTGATGCAATCATGAATAGATGGCAATCTAAGAGAGTAAATATTATCTTCAATTGCTTTTATAGATTTTGAAGAGTTATCAATAAAAGTGCAGCTTCTAGCACCTCTTGAGATAGCCTCTATTCCTAATGAACCTGAGCCCGCAAATAAGTCTAGAATATTTTTTCCCTCTAGGTCTATTTTGAGGCTATTTTCAATTATATTAAATAAGGTTTCTTTAAACCTATCGGTACTGGGTCTTGTTGTTTTTCCTTTTGGAGCTGTAATCTTCCTTCCAGAGTATTTTCCTGATATAATTCTCATTTAACTTCAATCAAAAAACTTGGGAAATTTCTTTTTTAAAAATGAATATGAAATTTTTTTTACACCACTCTTATTTAAATCATGTAAACTGAAAGGACCATATGAATATCTAATCAATCTATTTACCTCAAGATTCATATGCTTACATATTTTTCTGATTTCTCTGTTTTTACCCTCATACAAAACAAATTTTAACCAAGAATTTGATTTTTGTTTTTTTTGAATTGTTACCTCTAATGGTTTAAATCTCTCATTATCAATATTAATACCGCTTGATAATTGCAGAATTCTTTTTTCATCAATCTTACCAAAAACTCTAACTTTATACACTCTCTTATAATTGTTTTGAGGTAATTCAAGATGTCTTGATAAATCTCCATTGTTGGTAAGAATTAATAAACCCTCGCTGTTATAGTCTAGACGACCTACACAAATAGTGTTTTGTAAATTTTCTGGTAAAAAGTCATAAATAGTTTGTCTTTTATTTGGATCCTTTTTTGTTACAAGACACCCTTTTGGTTTATAAAATATCCAAGCTTGAGTTTTAATTATAGTTTCAATTTTCTTACCATTGATCGCTATAACTGAATTTTTATCAACATTTATGGCAGGAGAGTCGATTATTTTACCATTTAATGTTACTTTTTTGTCTAAGATTAATCTTTCTGCACTACGTCTAGATGTAAACCCAGAATTAGAAATTAGCTTGGCAACTCTGATTTTTTTATTTTTTGTTTTTGATACCATAGTATAGCTTTATACATTAAACTTAATCAGGAACAAAATTGAACAATATTTTATCAAATACAAGATACTTTATGAAACTTGCATTAATTGAAGCGAAAAAAGCTGATAATAGAAACGAAGTTCCTGTTGGTGCGATTATTACTGATGAAAATAACAATATTATTGCTTCTGATGGAAATAGAATGAGAGAATTAAATGATCCCACAGCCCATGCAGAAATTCTTGTGATTAGAGAAGCATGTAAAAAAATAAAAAATCATAAATTAACTG
>MDTA01201220.1_pt1 | contig 17386 bp, 18 predicted proteins | sample 811151 | NCBI WGS metagenome assembly MDTA01 (sample SAMN05326648, study PRJNA326480) | marine metagenome | isolation source: seawater | place: Indian Ocean: South | collected 2010
GCCAAAAACATTTCACAACAGAGATAGTGGCAAATGAAATGCAAATGTTGGATAGCAAAGGAGGAAATACAGATTTTGATACAAATAATAATCCTTCTAGTGGCGCTCCATCCTCGTTGTCATCAACTGACATTATTGATGATGATATTCCTTTTTAGACGTAAAAATTATCGCAGCATTTATAGACTTTGGAGATGATCCTGATCAATATGCTGGAGAGAGAAGTGTATGCAACTTAGCGAATATATGCTTTCCGTGGGGACAAAAGCTAGGGCCGCAGCGAACGAGCTACTGAAAATACCTACCAATAAAAAAAATCAGGCATTGTCGGCTATCTCTGATTCTATTCTCGAAAATAAATCCGAAATAAAAAAAGCCAACGAAAGAGACTTAGGCGAAGCGGAGAAAAAGGGTTTAGATGCTGCCTCCCTTGATCGGTTAAGACTTACGGATAAGAGTATTGATCTGATTCTTCACGGACTGAATCAGGTAGTTGCTTTACCTGATCCAATAGGAAATCTGGAACAACTATCTTATAGACCGAATGGGTTGCAAGTTGGAAAAATGAGAGTTCCGATTGGAGTGGTCGGAATTATCTATGAGTCCAGACCAAATGTAACTGTAGACGCCGCTGCGCTTTGTTTGAAATCTGGGAATTCGGTGATTCTAAGAGGAGGGTCTGAAGCATTCCACTCCAACAGATCGCTCGTTGGCGCCATTTTACTTGGATTGAAAAAAACAGGTCTAAATGAAAGTAGCGTTCAATTTCTGGAGACCTCAGATAGAAAATACGTAAAAGAACTCGTAGGCATGAAAGATTTTATCGACGTGCTTGTCCCAAGAGGCGGTAAGAGTCTGATCGAGCTTCTAAGCAAAGAAGCAAAAATCCCATTGATAAAACATTTGGATGGAAATTGTCATGTTTACATCCATTCAGATGCAGACCTATCAAAAGCAAAAAAGATAGCGATTAACGCAAAGACTCAAAGATTTGGAGTTTGCAACGCGATGGAGACCCTGTTGATAGATATTTCGCTGAAAGAAAAAATTCTTTCTCAATTGGCTGAAAGCTTTCTTGCTGAGGGTGTCCAGCTAAGGTTATGTCAAAGCTCTTTAGAAATAGTAGGACTTCAAAACAATGTAAAAAAAGCAGCGCAAAGTGATTGGGCTGAAGAATATCTTGCCCCCGTATTGTCTTTAAAATTAGTAAGGAATATTGAGGAAGCCATCTCTCACATTAATCGATTCGGTTCGAAGCATACCGACGCCATTGTCACAGAGAATTACAGCGTGGCAAGAAGGTTTGTAAACGAAATTGATTCTAGCTCTGTAATTGTAAATGCATCTACTCGATTTGCGGATGGATTTGAGTATGGATTGGGTGCCGAAATAGGGATATCTACCGATAAACTCCATGCAAGGGGCCCTGTTGGTTTAGAGGGGCTAACTTCTCAAAAGTATGTCGTGTTTGGTGATGGGCATATCCGTGAATGATTGATACTCTTATTTTTGGCGGGACCTTTGACCCTGTTCACCTCGGTCATGTTAATTTAGCCGACTCGATATTGGATGTTTTAGAAAAAGACGTAAAAATAGTTTTTGTCCCAAATAAAGAGCCGCCCCATAGGCACTTGCCCGTAGCGTCAACAAGAGAGCGAATCGATATGCTGAATCTAGCGCTTCAAGGACGGCCAAACTTTTATGTTGATGACATAGAAATAAAAAAGGCTGGTGTTTCGTATTCTATTCATACCTTGAAATCTTATAGACAGAGCTACGGTTTGAATTTTTCGCTCAGTTTTGTTGTTGGGCTGGATGCTTGGCAAAGTTTCAGTAGCTGGCATCAATTCGACAAAATTGCAAGACACTCAAACTTAATTGTATATAACCGTCCTGGCAAATATACTTTCGATAGTTCAAGCGCGGGAACTTTCGGTTTTCAGTTTAAAGAAAAAATCAAACAGCTCTCTGATTTCAATCAAGGCTGCTTATTCTATTTGTCTTTAGAAAAAATAAATATTTCTTCTTCCATTGTTAGGTCAGCAGCGAGAAGAGGACAGGATTTAAGTTCGATGGTTAACTCAGACGTAGCGGAATATATTGCACGACATCGAATCTATCGCCGAGCGTGAAGTAGGTTAAAGTAATAATATGGAAACCAGAGATTTATTAGAATTATCTCTATCTGCCTTAAATGAGGTGAAGGGGAAAGATATTTGTTGTTTGGAAGTAGGTGAGTTGACAGATCTTACGGATTTCATGGTAATTGTCACTGGAAACACTATCAGACAAGTCCGCGCGCTTGCTGATGGCTTAGTTTTAAGTGCCAAAAAAAATGGTGTAAAAATTCTAGGTGTCGAGGGTTACGGTGAAGCAAATTGGACCTTGGTCGATCTCGGGGATCTAGTAGTTCATATAATGCTCCCAGAGGCTAGGAAGTTTTACGACTTAGAGAAATTGTGGGCTATTGATCTTCGAGCCGACACAGAACAAGATGGTTAGACTTATAAAGTTGATCTAGCCTTTGTTGAAATTAGAAATCATATCGATAGGAACCTCTTATCCCGTCTGGATAAAAGGTGCGTTGGACGAATACCAGAAACGACTGTGCAACGAATGCAAACTGAGTATAAAAGAGGTGCCTATATTTAAGAATAATAAAAAAAGGAATTCACAGCAAAAAAAAATTGCAGAGGGTAATCTTATAGAATCCTTTATCGATCAATCTGCCTATATTATTGCGATGGACCAAAAGGGAGCTCAGTGGACCTCAGAAAGTCTAGCTGAGAAATTGATTGCGTGGAGTCTTAGTAAGAGTAAATTTCAGTTTCTTATCGGCGGTTCTGAAGGACTCAGCTCGGCCGTCTTAGATCGCGCGGATATTATTTGGTCACTTTCAAAATTGACCTTGCCTCATTCCATCGCGAGGATAGTGCTTTTAGAGCAGCTATACAGAGCCTTTATGATAAATAACAACCATCCCTATCACAGATGAAAAAATGGAACCGCTAGCTCTCAAAGATCACGATAAAGAAAGTAGAGTTTTCTTGGCGCGTGTTTTGCTCGCGTTTTCTTTAGCGGTTTTTCTTATGATTCTGTTGGTTTTTCGTCTTTTTTATCTTCAGATAATTCAGCACGAAATATTTTCTACGCTTTCAGATCAAAATCGTATACAAGTTCAGCCCCTGCCTCCAATGCGAGGACTCATATATGATCGGCATGGAGAACTCATAGCGGATAATTCTCCATCTTTTCACCTAGCTATTACTCCCGAAGCTGTTGTTGATCTTGAAGAGCTAATTCATAAGTTGGATAAAATGTTGAATCTAAGCGAAAGGGAGATAGAAAGATTCCGAAAGCAGTTAGCTCGAAGAAATAGAGCCTTTGAGTCAGTCCCTTTACGTTACAAATTGTCTCAAAGGGAAATAGCAAAAATAAGCGTAGATTTGTCTTCAATGCCCGGGGTCCAAGTAGAAGCCAGATTGGTAAGGAACTATCCAAAAGGAGAACTAATGGTCCATGCGTTAGGTTCTGTTAGACGAATAAATGAAAAGGATGCGGAGGTTATTGATCCGATCGCTTATCTTGGGACTGATCACATAGGGAAAATAGGGATCGAGAAGTATTATGAAAAAGATCTTTTAGGAAAAGTTGGCTACCAGCGGGTTGAAATAGATGCTCGCGGAAGGGTCATGAAGACACTAGATTATAACCTTCCCCTCCCAGGAACTGATCTTCATGTTTATCTTGACAGTGGCTTACAGCAAGTCGCGTTTGACGCATTAGGAAGTAATCGCGGAGCGGTGGTCGCGATTGAACCAAAGACTGGAGGTATTTTAGCCATAGTATCGAAGCCCGGCTACGACCCTAATTTGTTTGTTACCGGAATAGATCACGCGACTTACGCTAAATTAAGAGAATCCGAAAGTTCACCCTTGTTTAATCGAGCAGTGCAAGGGCAATATGAACCCGGCTCTACAATTAAGCCAATGCTCGGTCTATCAGCTTTGAGTTCGGGTATCATAGATGAGACTTATTTGGTTGAAGATCCCGGATGGTATCAATTGCCCGGAGAGGAGCGACTTTATAGAGACTGGAATTGGAAAGTTACTGGCGAGGGAGGTCATGGCCAAGTAACTCTGGATAAAGCTATCTATCGATCTTGTAACGTTTTTTTCTATGATGTCTCGGCTAAATTGGGAATTGATAAGATAAGTAGAGATCTATCTTTGTTCGGTTTTGGAGCGAAGACTACCCTTGATCTTCCTGAGGCAAAAAAAGGATTACTCCCGTCTCGTGATTGGAAAAGAAGGGTTCGTGGGCTCCCTTGGTATCCTGGTGATACGCTAAATATAGGTATTGGTCAGGGTGATATGTTAGTGACGCCTCTTCAATTAGCAACTTCGGTATCCTTGATAGCCAACAGAGGCGAGTGGGTTGCGCCAAGGATTTTAAAATCGGGCAGCGACCTTATAAACACCGATCAATCAAAACCACCAGGGAATTTTGATCAGATAATGAGTAAGCATTGGGTTGCAGTTATAAATGCAATGGAGAAGGTAGTTCATCGTGGAGGACAGGGAATCGGAGAGAATGGAACGGCTTGGGCATCTATTGGACAGTTTGTGAATTATCGAATGGCGGGTAAGAGCGGAACCGCTCAGGTAGTCGGGATAGCACAGGGCGAAGAGTATAAAGAAGAGGAGCTGGATGAGCGATTGAGGAAGCATGCTTGGTTTGTTGGTTTCGCTCCTTTAAATGAGCCGACTATCGCGATAGCAGTAATTGTAGAAAATGGAGGTTCTGGTAGCGAAATTGCTGCACCTGTAGCGAAGGCAGTAATTGACTTTCATCTTGGAAGAGAAGCAAAGGATTCTCTCCGAATTTCGGGCGGCGGAGTTTAAACCAGTGAGCGCTGATTTTGTGAGGCAGTTATCTGGCTCAATGGTGCTGAAAAAAGAAAGGTCTATCGTTAATGACTTGTTTCACCTTGATCTGCCGATTGTTTTTATCCTTGTTCTGGTCTCGCTATTTGGTTTGCTTATTCTTTTTAGTGCGGTTGGCAGGGATCCGGATCCAGTATTGGCGCAAAGCCTGAAGATATGCGCTGGATTTTTCATTATGTTCTCAGTCTCACAAATTCCTCCGGTCTTCTTTATGCGATTAGCTCCATGGTTTTTCCTCTTTTCAGTTGTCCTTTTGGTGCTTACTTATTTTTATGGGACTGAAATTAAAGGTTCCAAAAGATGGTTAAAAATTCCCGGAGTGATAAGTTTTCAGCCATCAGAGCTGATGAAGTTAGCTTTGCCGATCATGCTTGCCCGCTATTTTCAAGATCGACATTTGCCTCCGAAACCGAGATATATTTTTTGGGCTATCGTGATGATTTCAGTCCCAGTAATTTTGATCGGAGCGCAGCCTGATCTAGGAACCTCACTTATATTAATCTTAACAGGTGTTTTTGTTCTTTTCGTCTCGGGCATATCGTGGCGATTGGTTTTCGGAGCGCTGGCTATTGGGTTTGCCTTGGCTCCTGTCTTGTGGTTTTTTATGAGAGAATATCAGCGTCAGAGAATTCTAATTTTATTAAATCCAGAATCGGATGCTTTGGGCGCAGGTTGGAACATTATTCAATCCAAAACAGCAATTGGCTCGGGCGGAATCTTCGGCAAAGGCCTGTTTCAGGGCACACAATCCAATCTAGATTTTCTCCCGGAAACGAAAACAGATTTTGTTTTAGCTGTCTTAGGAGAGGAATTAGGTTTTTTAGGAGTCATGTTGTTGCTTGTTTTTTACTCATTGCTTATATGGCGAGGTGTCGTTTTAGCAGTTAACGCCCAAGATACTTTCGGAAGGCTCGTATCGATAAGCATCATTTTTACTTTTTTCGTCTATGTTTTCGTTAACATTGGAATGGTTTCGGGTGTTCTGCCTGTGGTTGGAGTACCTCTTCCGTTCGTTAGCTACGGCGGCACCTCTGTGCTAACTCTCTTTGCAGGATTTGGGGTGATAATGTCCATACAAAATCACAGAAGAATATCCCTTTGAATATCATAGCTCTGGTTCTTTTAATATTTTTCTGTCAGTTGGCTCTTTCGGAAAAAAATTTTCGTACCCCGGGCGTTATGCAATTTGCAGAAAATTTGTCCCAAAAATCTCAGTATAAAAAGTCTGAAATCCTTAGCGCTTTGAATTCTGCCCAATACAGGCAGATGGTGATTGACAATATGAATAAGCCTGCTGAGAAGACCCTCTCCTGGGGGGAGTATCGAGAAATTTTTCTTGATAAAGCTCGGTTGGAAAACGGAAAGATATTCATGAAAGATAACCTGAGTGACTTATCAAGGGTCGAGGCTGATTTCGGAATTCCGCCAGAAATAGTCACAGCAATAATAGGCGTGGAAACTCGATATGGAAAAATCATGGGCAGTCATCCAGTCCTTGATTCACTAGCTACTTTAGCTTTTTATTATCCTCCCCGAAGTCCATTTTTTAAGAAAGAGCTGGAGGAGTTTTTCCTCATGGCTCGTGAGGAAAAACTTGAGATAGATGCACTCAAGGGCTCGTATGCGGGAGCAATGGGAATGGGTCAATTTATACCTAGCAGTTTCAGACGATATGCTCTTGATTTTGATTTTGATGGAAACCGCAATCTTTGGGAAGATCCTTCTGATTCAATCGGAAGCGTCGGCAACTATCTTTACGAACATGGTTGGAGGAGAGAAGAACTAGTAGCGATCGAAGTTGATGCTGGCTGTGGAATTTTTTCTGAGAGAGATTACATTCAACCGATTAGTTTCAGAATGCTTCACGATTGTCTGCAAAAAGTGCCTGAAGGAGAAAAAATCTCGAATCGGCTGGTGTTGCCTCTTAAGTTAGCTGTGCCCGGAGGCTACGAATATTGGGTTGGTCTTTGGAATTTTGCAGTGCTTACGAAGTACAATCGAAGCAATCTTTACGCAATGGCAGTTTTCCAGCTTAGCGAAGCCTTAAAACAGTGACTAGATAGAGATCCTCTGATGGCACTACCGTTAAAAATAGTAACGATTCTCTGTTTTTTGAGTTCCTGCACTCATATAGACAACTATAAAAGCAAGGACTTAAAAAAAAACCAATATCAAGTTTTCGGAGAGGTTTATGAAACTATGAGCTCGGCCGAAGGATATCTAGAGATTGGAGTGGCGTCTTGGTATGGAAAAAAATTCCATGGGAATCTGACAGCCTCTGGAGAGATATACGATATGGGATTGATGACAGCAGCTCATAAAGCTTTGCCTCTTCCTACTTTGGTAAAAGTAACTAATCTTGAGAATGGAAAAAAAACTGTGGTTAAGGTGAATGATAGAGGTCCTTTCCATGACGATCGTCTGATAGATTTATCTTATGCTGCAGCTTTGAAGTTGGGTTTTGTGGAACAGGGGGTAACCACTGTGGTCGTGGAGGTTATAAAGGAAGAAGCTCCCGTGAACGGCGATAAACCGAAAGGTGGCCAAGGAAAGAATTATATTCAGGTAGGTGCATTTAAAACAAACGCGGCTGCTGTGAGTCTGTCTAAAAAACTTAGTGCTTTGTTGCCGGAACCGGTTTTGGCTCAAGTAATTTCCCCACTCCAACAATCTGATCTGCACAAAGTTTGGGTTGGGCCTTTAACAGAAGAAAAACAAAAGCTTTATGTGTTGGAGATAATTTCAGATAACGGATTTGAAGGGCCTTTGTACATTAAGGAATAATGGAGCTTATCAATGCTTAAAAGTATCAGATCGACAGGTTTTTGTTTTTTCCTGCCTTTAGTGGCTTTCAATTTAGCCTATGCAGATGAGTTTATTATTCCGGCTCCCCCTCAGATTGAGGCAGAAGGTTACTTTGTGATGGACGCAAACACCGACGAAGTTTTAGTCGAGTTCAATTCCGATCAACGGTTGGCCCCCGCAAGTCTCACCAAGATAATGACTAGCTATGTCGCGGCAAAAGAGCTTTCGAAAGGATCCATTTCTCTGGATGATGAAGTTAGTGTGAGCGTTAAGGCATGGAGAATGGAAGGCTCTAGGATGTTCATTAGAGAAGGAACTACCGTTCGATTGGAGGACATCTTAAGAGGAATCATTGTTCAATCGGGAAATGATGCGAGTGTTGCTCTTGCTGAACATATTTCAGGCTCGGAGGAATCGTTTGTCGAGACCATGAATATGCATGCTAGAAATCTGGGCCTCAAAAACACAAATTTCGAAAACTCAACAGGTTTGCCAAATGAAAATCATTACACGACCGCCTCAGATCTCGGGCGGTTGGTAAAAGCGCTGATAAGAGAATTCCCTTCACACTACAAGTACTACGCAGAAAAATCCTATGAATATGCTGGAATCCGACAAAATAATCGGAACCGATTACTTTGGAGGGACGCCTCGGTAGATGGGGTAAAGACCGGACATACAAAAGCGGCCGGATATTGCTTAGTGGCGTCAGCAGTAAGGAGTGGGATGAGGTTAATCTCGGTAGTTATGGGAACAGAGAGTGAGATAAGCAGGGCAATTGAAAGCCAAAAGTTATTATCTTTTGGCTTTAGATATTTCGAAACGATCTCGCTTTATCAAGCTGGAGATATTCTCAGACAAGTAAAAATATGGGGCGGTAAACACAACTCATTAAGGCTTGGATTAACTAATCCTTTGCTTTTGACCATTCCAAAGGGGAGTCGTGATAATCTCGCGGCTGAGATGACACTAGTTGAAGAGATTCATGCCCCAGTAACCAAGGGCGACAAACTTGGTACCCTCACGATCGTGGGTTTAGGGGAAAAGAAAGTCTCTGTTCCGATATCTGCCCTTAACAGTGTTGATGAGGCAGGCTTCCTCAGCAGATTGATAGATTCAATTCATCTGTTCTTTCTGAAGTTGTTTGATGGTGATCCATTGGAGTACTGATGTGAAGATATCAGAGCATAATATTTCTTTCCCTTGCGACTATCCTATAAAGATTTTGTGCAAAAATCGCTCGGGCCTCTTTAATGAAATAGTTAAGTGTGTTTCCAAACACGATTTAAGTTTTATAGAGTCCTCAGCAAGTGAAAAAATGAGCAAAAAAAATACCTACGTATCTTTCTCTATCTTGTTTAAAGCACTTTCTGAGGCCCATGTCAAAGATCTCTATCTGGATTTAAAAAAAATCGAATCGGTTAAGTTAGTGCTATGATAAAAAAAGCTACTACCTCGGTTCGCTATCGAATCTTTCGCCATAGACCTTACGAAAAAACTTGTGAACAGATGAGAAACTTTACGTTAAGCAGAAATAGTGAAACTAAAGACGAGGTTTGGTTTTTGGATCATTTGCCTGTGTTCACCATAGGTAAGTTAGGAAAGCTAGATAATTTGTTGTCGGAGACGAAAATCCCTGTTGCGCAAAGTGATCGTGGCGGAGACGTTACCTATCATGGGCCAGGACAGCTTGTTGTTTATCTCCTATTAGATCTAGCTAGAAGAAACTTAGGCGTTCGACAACTGGTATCTTTAATTGAAGACACTCTGATTTGTCTGCTCAGTTCGTATGGAATCAGTGCATCGACGATCGAACAAGTGCCTGGAGTTTTTGTTGGAAGGAAGAAAATCGGATTTTTAGGTCTTCGAATCCGAAGCGGCAAGACTTATCATGGATTTAGCTTAAACATCGATATGGATCTCACTCCCTTCAGAATAATTAATCCCTGCGGTTATGAGGGTTTGGAAGTGACCGATCTAAAAGAGTTAGGGAAAAATACAGAGATGAAAAATGTTGTAAATGATATAAAGGCAATTCTAGATTTGAAGCTGAGCAAATTAGTGTAGAGTTTATAGGTGACAATTTGACGGATAAGAACAGGCTAACAGTAGGCGAAAAACTAAGAGGTGCAGAAAAGGTCAGACGCATCCCAATCAAAGTTATACCCACGGAAATTTTGCCCCCAAAGCCCAAGTGGTTAAGGGTAAGAGTGCGATCAAATCAAAAAATTGAAAGGACAAAAGAAATCCTTAGAAACAGATCTTTGGCCTCGGTCTGTGAAGAAGCTAGCTGTCCTAACTTGTCAGAGTGTTTTTCTCGAGGGACCGCAACTTTCATGATTATGGGAGAAATATGCACACGGAGGTGTCCCTTCTGTGATGTGGCTCACGGAAAACCAAAGCCACTCGATGAAAATGAACCGAAAAACTTAGCCAGAGCCATCCAAGAAATGAAGCTTACTTATGTTGTGATCACTTCTGTTGACCGTGATGATTTGAGAGACAGTGGCGCGGCTCACTTTAGTAGATGCATAGCGGAGGTAAGAAAAGCCAACCCTCGAATCACTATTGAGGTTTTAGTACCAGATTTTCGTGGAAGAAAAGAGATTGCCTTAGAGGTTTTAACAAAAACTCCGCCAGATGTTTTCAACCACAATTTGGAGACGATCCCGAGGCTATACAAAAAAGCAAGGCCCGGAGCCGACTATGCTTGGTCTCTCAGTCTTCTAAAATCTTTCAAACAACTTAATCCAGGCGTTCCGACTAAATCCGGTCTGATGCTCGGGCTGGGCGAACACTTAAGCGAAGTTAAATCCGTGATGAGTAATTTACGTGAAAACGAAGTTGATATGCTTACTCTAGGACAGTATTTGCAACCTAGTAAACAGCATTTAAAAGTTGAGCGTTTTATATCGCCCAAGGAGTTCGATCATCTGGCGGAATATGGGCGCTCACTCGGCTTTAAAAGTGTAGCGAGTGGACCTCTTGTGCGATCTTCATATCATGCCGATCTTCAAGTGGCCGAAACCTTAAACTAGCCGTTCTTTGGTTTACACGTGCTACAATTCAGTTTCTTTGGTAGGTCAAGTTTCAGCCACTCTAAATGTCTGCCATCTATTGTTATTAATTTACCAACCGAGGAGCTTCCGATACCTAAAAGTATTTTAAGAATTTCGGTTGCTTGCAGACAGCCTACGGTCCCCACTAAGGGCCCCAAGACTCCTGATTCGGAGCAAGATGCATTGTCTATTTCCTCATCGGTGGTGTATAGACAGGCATAGCATGGGCTATCCGGGTCATTTGGATCAATGACCATTAATTGACCTTCCATTTTTATCGCGGCTCCCGAAACAAGAATTGTTTTCTCTGAAAAACATATTTCGTTGATTAGCAAACGCGTGCTTAAATTATCGGTACAATCCGCTACGATATCTACTTTGCGTATCCATTTTCGAAGTTCCTCGGTCGAACTCAACTCGCTAAGGCTTATAATCTCGATCTGAGGGTTCATTTCTAGAAGTCTTTTCTTGGCAGCGACCGCTTTATTCTCACCGATATTCTCAGACGAGAAAATCGTTTGTCTTTGAAGATTGGAGATGTCTACGGAATCAAAATCAGAAATGACCAATTTCCCTACTCCGGAGGCAGTTAAATAAGATGCTACGGGGCTGCCCAGTCCACCAAGGCCTATTACCATTGCGCTTGAAGAAAGTAACTTTTCTTGACCAAGAATATCTATGTCAGAGAGTAAGATATTTCTGCTATAACGCATCAATTGACTATCGTTGAGTGTCATGAATTTGCCCTGATGACTCTGTCATGACCTGAGAGATCTTTGTAGCTGTGGATAGCGCAAAAATCGTGCTCCTGCAATATTTGAATAACAGCATTCTTTTGGTCATAACCATGCTCTAGGTAAAGGTGCCCTTTTTCTACCAAATTAGATTTTGCTGTTCTTATGATTTCCCTCGCGGGACTTAATCCATCTTCCCCACCCTCTAAAGCAATCCTTGGCTCGTAGCTAAGATCCTTTAAGTGCGGATCGTTCCTGCGGATGTACGGAGGGTTCGATACAATTATATCGAAGCTTGCTTTAATCGAGTTAAGCCAAAAGCTCTGAACAAAGTTTATATTCTTAAGACCTCGCGAATTTATTTTTGCCGTCTTCAATGCCAATAAGCTAATGTCCGTAGCAATGATTTTCCAATTAGGCTTTTCTTCCGCGATACTTATTCCGATCGCACCGGTCCCAGTTCCCAAATCAAGGATTTTTAAATTTTTTCTTTTATGCTCAGATAAAATTAATTCAACTAGAAGCTCTGTTTCTGGTCGGGGGATAAGGGTGTCAGTTGTGACTAGAAATTCTGTTTTCCAAAAACCTTTCAACCCAGTTATATAAGGCAATGGAATTCCCATACAACGCCGGGAGATATATTCCTCCAACAAGTGCAGATTTTCTTTCCTTTTTGAATTGAATTCAAAAGCATTTGTGAGCGCATGAGTTTTGCTCATGCCCGTCGCTGCTGAGAAAAGCTCCATATACTCTCGAAGTGGTTCAGAAGAAATCGCTCTTAATTTCTTAATGGATTCTTGTCTGAATTCGTCGATGCCTCTAGTCATTTCCGTCACTTAATGTTCTCAGCAAATCAGCTTGGTGTTCTGTAATTAATTGATTAAGGACTAAGTCTAATTCTCCCGCCATAATTTGTTGAAGCCTATGTACGGTCAGGTTGATTCGATGATCAGTTACTCTACCTTCAGGGAAATTATAAGTCCGAATTTTTTCCGATCGGTCTCCGGTCCCGACTAAAGTTTTTCTCTCTTTAGCCCTCTCGCTGCTCTGTTCATTTTTTGCATTTTCCATTAATCTCGCCTGAAGCAGTGCAAGTGCTCTCGCCTTGTTTTTGTGCTGAGATCTCTCGTCTTGGCACTCTACTACCAGCCCTGAGGGCAAATGAGTTAGTCGAACTGCGGAATCGGTTTTGTTGACATGCTGGCCACCTGCTCCAGAAGCTCTGAAAGTATCCACTCGAAGATCGGACTTATCTATTTCAATTTCTTCTAGCTCTTCGAGTTCAGGAAGCACTGCAACAGTGCACGCTGAAGTATGAACACGGCCTTGCGATTCTGTTTGCGGAATTCTTTGCACTCGATGTGCGCCTGATTCAAACTTCATGTTGGCGTAAACGTTCCTGCCTTCAATTCTTGCGATAATTTCCTTGAACCCACCGTGGTCTCCGGGTTTCTCGGAAAGGGCGCTAATGCTCCATTTTTTTAGCTCCGAGAATTTTGCATACATTTTGAACAAATCCCCAGCAAAAATTGCAGCTTCGTCTCCTCCAGTTCCTGCTCTGATTTCTAAAAAAATATTATTTTTATCAAAAGGGTCTTCCGGAAGGAGAAGGGCTTCTAATTCTCTCTTTAGCTCTTCTCCTTCTTTTTTCAACTTGCTAATTTCGTCTCCAGCTAGTTCTTGAATTTCTTTGTCCGGGTCTCGCAACATTTTTTCTACCTCTAAGACCTCCTTGGAGTTAGTTCCAATTTTCTTAAAACAAGACACTATTAATTCAAGTTCCGAATACTCTTTTGAAAAGGCTCTAAATTTCTTTTGGTCCGCTATGGTGGCGTTCTCGGATAAAATTGCGCCAAGTTCCTCGTGCCTTTCGATCAACTGATCTAGCTTTTTTTCAAGCGATTTATTCATCGTTTTTTCTTAGGTTATATAGTTCAACCGCAGCCTCAATAAGACGTTGGTTGTTACAATCCAAGGCATTCTTAATTCTTATAGTAGGCTCATGCATTATTTTATTAGTTAATTGATTTCCTAGCTGAATAATGACTTCTTTTGGCTCATCCCCTTTCTCTAAATTTGTAATTGCTTTTAAAATTTCCTCTTCTTTAATCAAATTGTTTGCGTTGCGAAAATCTCTAAGGATTCTTAACTTATCTGATATAGCTTCTTGCGATTTATATTGACTCGCATAAAACGAAACTATCTCTTCAGCATCTGTTGCTGCCTTCTCTTTTATATTTAAGTTCTTGTCTATTATTTCTTGAAAATCATCAAGGCTATATAGATAGATATCGCTAAGCTCGCCGGTCTCTGGTTCGATATCCCTGGGTATGGCCAAGTCAACCATTAAGATCGGCTTGTGTTTTTGATTCCTAAGAGCGCTTTCAACCGATCCTTTCCCTATAATCGGTATAGACGATGAAGTTGAAGCAACCAAAATATCTGTTCTTAAAAGCTCAGAATTTGCTAAGTCTATGCCTATGCTTTTCCCACCGAGAAGCTTAGCTAATTTGTCCCCTCTGTCTCTCGATCTGTTTGCAATCGTAAATTGACTGATGCCCGCTGATTTAAGGTGTCTTCCCACCAGGTGAGCAATTTCCCCAGCGCCGAGCAACATAACCTTGCATGTTGATAGTTGAGCAAAGAGTTTTTCGGCAATGGCTACAGTGAGACTCCCCAAGGAAATCGAGTTTTCTCCTACTTTTGTCTGAGACCTGATAGCCTTCGCTCCCCTAAAGACCATTTGGGAAAAGTGTTTGAGTTCCCTTCCAAGGGTTCCCGCTAAATCCGCCACGTGAAAACAATTTTTGAACTGTCCCAAAATTTGAGATTCACCTAAAATAAGGGAATCTAATCCGCTAGCAACTTTTAGCGCGTGATTTGCAGCATCGTTTGAGGTCTTAACGTAAAAGCTTTCACTCACCTCCTTGTATTCAATTTTTTTAATGCTTGCTAGCCGATGTTTAATTCGCTCACTTTCCAAAACTTCGGACACGACGTAGATTTCAGTCCTATTGCAAGTGGATAATATAGCTATTTCCTCTAGCGCTAAACTGTCTTTTAGGTTTTTAAGAGCGGGTATTAACTCTTCCTCTGAGAGAGCTATCTTTTCTCTGATGTCCACAGAGGCTGTGTTATGGTTAATGCCTACTAGAAGAAGTTGCATAATGTAGTTTTATCTTCGTTTGGTGTTTATTATTCAGTTCTTGGTCTTGCGAGCAATAAGACTTAGTCTTAGAAGTTTATAGTTAACGGGTTAATTGTACTTTGCAATGATTTGGAATACATCGAAAAAGACAGCTAATTTTTCACTTCGAGGTTTACTTCGGGATAATAGGATCAAGTTGACTTCAATATTTTTCCACTTAACTGCTTTTTCATTTTGCAGGGGTTTCCTTTTCTCGATTTTAATTCCTTTTCTAGCTAGCTGCTCATTAAACCCGAGTTCCCCAGGAAGCGAAATAGGTTTAATTCCATCTCAAGATAAACCAACCAAGGAATCTGGCTCTTACGAGAAAACAGGGAAGATTTATGAGCCTGATCAAACAAAATCATTCGAAGGTGATACATTTTTGGATCTTCTAGAGGCAGAAATTGCTGGTCATCGCGGAGATTTTCGAAAGGCTCTTAAGAACTATGAGCGCGTGGCTATATTGACGAGGGATTTAGGGGTTTTGAGAAGAGCTTTTAACATTGCCATTTATTTGAGAGAGAATGAGGTGGCTCTTCGCCTCGCAAAGGTATGGGTCGAAGAGGAACCAAGCAGCGTAAACGCTCACTCTAAGATAATCGAGAATAGTCTCAGGCTCGGTTTATACGACGTCGCTCTTTCAAGCATGAAGGAGCTCAAAAATCTAGGCGGATCCCCTAATTTTGAGATTCTTTCGATCGCAATGGCTAAAAGTTCGATTGATGACAAAAAAAAGGTTTTAAATCTTCTTGATGAGCTGGTTGTATCTTTTCCTAATGACTCAGGGCTCCTTATCACCGTTGCCAACTTGTATCTTCAAGTTTCATCGTTTGATAAAGCACTAACGGTGATAGATATTTTGCTTGAAGAGAGCGTGGATTCAAAAAGACTGTCGTTGAAGGCAAGGATTCTGATTGCGAAAGGCGAAGTTGAAAAAGCAAAGGACTTATTGCGTTCATATCTCGCAGAAAATGAGAGAGAAATAGGATTGCGGGTCTTTTTAGCTCAAATACTTTTTGACCAAAAGAATTTTGAAGAAGCAAAAGCCCAGTATCAGCGTGCTTTAGAGCTTAGACCCAATGACGGGTCGTTACTTCTATCGTTGGCGATCGTATTTCTACAACAAGGAAATGATGAATCTGCTGAGAAAATATTCCAAAGAATGATTCGCTGGGATTTAAGGATTAATGATGCGTATTACCACTTAGCGGGCATTATGGAGCGAAAAAAAGATTTTCATCAGAGTTTAGAATATTACAAGAGAGTGTCAGGGGGTTATGGGTTTATGCCCTCCCAGATGCGAATCGTATCGCTAATAGAAACTTTGGAAGGGTTTGAAAGCTCTAGAATGCATTTCAGCATACAACGGTCGGCTTATCCATCAATCTCCCGGAATTTTAGTTTGCTCGAGGCTCAATTTCTGTCCGAGCGAAGGCTTTTTGAAGAAGCGATTGAAGTTTTAGATAGTGAGTTAAACTCAAAGCCAGATGATATAGAGCTACTTTATAAAAAGGCGATGATCGGAGGTGAAGCTGGAAAAATCGATGTTTTAGAAAAGGCTTTAACTCGAATACTCGAGATTGACCCGGATAATGCTGATGCTTTAAATTCATTAGGGTACACTTTGGCAGATAAAACCGATCGATATCAGGAAGCATTCGAGTTAGTCAAGAAAGCCCTATTAATAAGGCCTAATGACCCGGCGTTTATTGATAGCATGGGTTGGGTTTATTATCGCCTTAACAATTTAGAAAAGGCAATTTTATATTTATCAAAAGCTTTAAGTTTGGTTAAAGACGACGAAATCGCGGCCCACCTTGGAGAGGCTCTTTGGATGGCAGGAAGAAAGAGTGAAGCGCTTGAAGTTTGGGAAAATGGGCTTGAAATTGAACCTAGTAGCCCTCACTTGAGCAAGGTTAAAGAGAAATTCCAGAAAGAATGATGTTGCGGAGCGGTCTTTTCATCATTTCTTGTTTCCTCTTGGTTGGTTGTGTAAACAAAAACTTTGGTGGCTTTGATCCAAATCTTGAGTGGAGCATACGGGGAAAAATCTCTGTTTCTTCATCAGAGTTCGCGAGAGTTTATAACTTCTCGGTTTTTAATAAAAACGAAGCTAACGAAATAGTCGTTTCTTCCCTTTTTGGGATAGAACTATATAGAGTCGCACTCCTTCCTAGCGGTATTTCGGTTGAAGATTCTTTATTTAATAGTTATAAAAGTCAATCTAAGGAACTGAATGATACCTTCGAGAATAACCTTAGATTCATTTGGCGTTGGTTGCCGCGCTGGGTTGCGGGCCAAGATCAATTTGGCGAACCATTGGAAATGTTCTCGGAAGCGGATGGATGGAGTATTGAGTTCTCGGACTTCAATGGAATCAGCCCTAGAGTTATTACTCTTGATAAACGTGGTCTTCGCGCCAAGATAAGAATCTCTCACTTCGAAAACCTCATTTGACAGTGGACTGATGTCACATCAAAATGTGGTGTTTTAAGGTTGAAAGACGTAGCCATCAAGTATGTCTGTTGTTAGAATTCGTCCCTCGGGATTTGTTTCCAAGTTCATAGAAAAAAAGAAAGGGATTGGGGTGTCGCCAAGTTGGTAAGGCACAAGGTTTTGATCCTTGCATGCGCAGGTTCGAGTCCTGCCACC
>MDTA01208789.1_pt1 | contig 17385 bp, 7 predicted proteins | sample 811151 | NCBI WGS metagenome assembly MDTA01 (sample SAMN05326648, study PRJNA326480) | marine metagenome | isolation source: seawater | place: Indian Ocean: South | collected 2010
GCGACTGTTCAGGTACTCGAACAATCGCCGGGCGTGGTTCCCCGAGAATGGAGGGTTGGTGACGCAGATGTCGTGAGGCGGCGGCGGCCTCGATCCGTCCACGACGTCGTAGAAGTCCACGTCCGGATCGTTGACGACGTCGCCGAACCCCAACGCGTCGAGCCTGGCCTTGACCCCCCCCGCGCAGTAGTACGGGTCCCAGATGCGAAGGGCGCCCGGGGGTTTGCCGAGGCGCTGCGCGAGTTTGCGCAAGAGCGGGGCGATGTGCGCGTAGGCGACGTCGGGGGTTTCGCAGTCGTCGGCGGGGTCGCGCGGCGCCGACGGCGCCTTTCGCTTGGACCCGGTCGGCATGTCGCGGTGAGTGGACCCGGGGCGAGGCGCGACGGAGGTGTGTTACCGAAGGTAACATTTAGGAAGAAACTGAACACTTGCAGTTTGACATCTCGGCTACCCCGACCCCTACCCCTATGCGACGACACCGGCATCGAGCTTGGCGAGCGGCAGGCCCTCCTCACGCTTGGCGTACTTGGACCACACCAAGGACTCGAGGTGTTGCACCGTCGTGGTCTCGAAGTCGGCCCAGATCTTTGTCGGCTCGGCGCTCCCGCGCACGTCCCAGGCCCAGATGGACGGAATCCCGTGTTCGATGACGCCGGAACTGCGCGCCAGCTCCATCCCCTCGTCGGTGTCGATGTTCACCTGTCCGAAACGGACGTACCGCTTGTTCCGCTCGACGAACTGGCCCCACACCGGCGCCATCTCCTGGCAGCTGCCGCACCTCGGCGATTGAAACTCCACGATCCATGCGTCGTCCGACGCGAGGACGGTGGCGTCGACGTTGGAGGAGTCCAAGGGCTCGCCCGCGCCGAGGGCGACGCCGGCGAGGGAGAAGACCGCGGCGACGACGAAGATGACGCGAGTGGCGACCGCCATGTTCACCGCGAACGCGCGATACCCGCGCGAGTGCCGTTTTGGTCAGTTTTCCGAGGGGACGCGCTGAGAGATGGATATTCTTGAGCGACGTCCGCGGAAAAGTCAGTTCGGCACGCGCGCCACCATGTCGGGCCCGGTGGCGCGCGCCTTCCTGGTCGTGCGCCTGGAGCGCTCGGGCGATGACCTTAGGTCGGTGCTCCCCCGCGCGTGCGTCAGCGCCACCTACGGCGCCGACGGTGGCGACGGCACGACGCACGATTGCGAGCTCGTAGCCACCGTGCACACCAAGAACTTCGCCTTTCCGGAGCGAGATCTCTCCGAGGCGATCGGCGACGACCCCGCGGCGCCGCCGCTGACGTACACGTTCTCGCTCACCGAGGGCGACGGGAGCAGGACGACGGGGTTCTGCCGTCGCATCGCGCCCGCGCGCGAGTGGGGGGAACGGGACGGGGACGACGGCGACGGGCGTTCGAGCGGCGTCATCGTGGCGTGCATCCTCTCGAGGAACGCGTGGTTTTCCTTCTTCGAGGAAGCGCTCGCGTCGATCGACGAGCGGGTGCGCGCGCTGCCGCAGGTTCGCGCCCCGCCGTCCGCGAGCGTCCACTCCCTCGGGGACGAGCTGCCGGCGGAGGGCGAGCTCGGTCGGTTCATGCGCGAGCTCTGCGCGAGGCCGACGCCCGCGCCCGGTGCCGCCGTCGTCGTGCCGTTCCCGTGGCACGAGCCGGGGACGGCGTACCCTTCGCAGATCGAGCTCGCCGCGCCCACCGCCGGCGGGCCGAACGGGTCCAGCGGCAACGCGTCCAACCCCGACGTCAAGTTCATGTCCCTGCTGCGGCAACCGGGCGGTACCTACGCGGTGGTTTCGCTCTTCGCCGCGTTGCTCATGGAGAGGAGGGTGGTCATCAGCGGCTCCGACCTCCGTCGGGTCTCGCAGGCGGTGGTCGCCGCCAACGCCTCCATGTATCCGCTCGCCTGGCAGCACATCTACCTGCCCCTGATGCCCCGCGCGTTCGTGGACTACCTCACCGCGCCGATGCCCTTCCTGGTCGGGCTTCACTCCAGCCTCGTCCCCGAGATGCGAGCGCTTCCCACGGAGGACATCTTCCACCTCGACCTCGACAGCGGCGAGTGCAGTCACTTCCCGGAGGACCTGGACTCCATGCCCACGCGCACCACCCAGACGCTGCAGTCCGCGCTCAAGAAAGCGGCGGCCGGCGGCGGCAGGCACGCGCACGAGCGCGACGGAGGAGGCGCGGACGGGGACACGGTCGCGTCGATGAACGGCGGCGCAGTCGGACCGACCGGCGACGCCCTCGTCGACGACGACGCCGCCGCCGCCGCGTTTCGAAGATTCTTCTCGCAGACGTTGGGACCGTACCGGCGTCACATCGTCCAGGACGGCCGGAAAACCCGCGACGGGCGCGCACGAACGGAAGATAACATCGGCGCCAACGGCCTGTGGCTCGACCACGAGGGTCTGGCGCGCGCGGCGCCCACGAAACGCACCGGCGTCTTGCTGCGACAGATGCGGGGCGCGCAGTATTTCGAGGTTTTCGCGCGGGAGAGACTCGACGCGATCGCCAGCGCGCTCAAGGCTGGCGAGGAGGTGCTCTACAAGGACGTGGACTTTGACACCGAGATGGACGACTACGCGGAGATGTACGACACCGTGCGTCAGAGCGCGGCGCGCGCGTCGGCGGCGGCGGCGTCGGCCGCGAGTTACGGGTATAAAAAATCAGCCGAGTACTACTCGAGCTTCGTGAAGTCGTACACCGCGTACTACAACAAAAACGCGGTGGGCGCGTCGACGCCGCAGAAAGTGAAGCGCGTCGCGGTGCCGGGGTTGGGTCTGAGGACGGTGGCGTCTCCGTCATCGACTTTTTCGCCCGCCGCCGGGTCGCCGTGGGAGGACTCCGCGGAGAGGTTTCGGCAAGCGACGGTCCAAGTCGCCGGCTCGGACGGCGGCTCGAGAGACGACGACGGGTCGAACGGCGGCCCACCCGGGGGGGCAGTGATCGGGAGCGCGGAGGACGCCGAGCCGTCGACGGCGGCGGCGGATCGGCGGGACGACGACGACGCGGCGGCGGCGGAGGCTTCCGGCGAGGTGGAAAAAGTCGCGGTGGAAAAAGTCGCGGTGGAAAAAGTCGGAGGCGTCGACGAGCGGTTCGCGTCTCCTCCCCCGGCACCTCCCGCGTCGCCGCCGACGGTGGCGTTGGGTGATCTCCTGGGTTTGGACTCCGAGCCGGCGGGGGTGCCGGGTGCGGCGGAGCGAAGTCCGGCGGCGGCGGAGGCTTCGGGCGCCGGCGGCATCGGCATAGACTGGATGAGCGACTTTGTCGTGCCGGCGGGGGTGTCGAAAACCCCGGACGCGGGAGGCTCCAAACACGGAAATTTGGACGACTTGGCGGCGTCGTTCGATGGGCTCGCGTCACCGATGCCTCAGAAGCCCGGCGCCGAGACGGGACCCACCAACCTTCTGGACCTGTAGAGCTAGCTGTGTGGACGACAAGTTGGGAGCGAGCGAGATTGACCGATTCAAAATTCGTCGTTTGCAACACCCATCGCGACGTCAGATCTTCCCGTCGAACTTGTGCGTGCGGCGGTACTCGTCGATGAACTTCTTCAGGATCATCCGCCTCGCGCCGCCATATCCGCTCACGAACGCCATGTGCAGCTGCTGGAACTCCCTGTCCCCGACCGAGTCCATGAGCGCGAAAATGCCCGGCTTGAGCGCTCGCTCCGCCGGCGCTCCGATGCTGGCGTCCGCAGCCTTGGCGGCTACGGCGCTGCCCGTGCACGCGGTGATGGCGTCCGCGAGGAGGGGCTGGCAGTAGATCGTCCCGAGCTTTCCCTTGTTGGCGCTCTCGTACACGGGAACCATGTGCGTCGCCGCCGCGCGCATCTTCCGCGCAAACGCATCCGCGCTCTCTCGCTCTTCGATGGCGGTGATCCGCTGCCACTCGCGGGTCAACGCGTCGTCCGAGAGCGCCGCGGCCTCGATCTCCGCCTCCTTGGCCTGCTCCGTCGCGTCGCCCCTGGCTCGCCTCTCCTCGATGTCGCGCGCGTTCCACCTACGCATGGCGTCGAGGAGGTACTGACACGATATGGTGTACATGGCGGAGCATCGCTTGAGCTCGACGGTTCTCCTGCGCAGCAAGCAGGAGAGCAGCGCGCAGCACCCCGCGAAGAGCGACGCGCCGCTGTCCACCGAGACCAAGCCCTCGCATATACTCTGCGGTAAGATGGCCATGCGCGAGCAGCACCTGCTGCTCAGCGGGGTCCCCTTACCCCGACCCGCCACAATCGTCAGCGCGTTCACCGCCGCCCACGCAACCGCCCTGGACGGAGACTCCCCGGGCTCGCCGCACGAGCCCCTCTCCGTCGCCATCTTCGCGCAGTCCATCAGCGTGTTGCACGCGTACTCGGCGTGCTCCGTCGCCGCGAGTCTCGCGGCTTTACCGCCCCAGCCCGTGTGATTAACGAGCGAGTGCATGCACCACAGCGGCGCGGCCAGACTCGAAGCCGTCTCCCAGCCGTCGTATGGGGTGCCGAATCCCAGCTCCTTGTGCCTCGCCTCGCTCATGTCCGCGAACGCGTATCTGCCAAAGGGGTAGACGGACCTGTGCGCGCTGTCGTGCACGCGCATCTGATCGATGCAGTAGCGATACGCGGCGCCGAGCAGACGCTTACCCGCGCCGTGGAACAACGAGCCCATGGCTCGGTTCAACGCCACGGATAAATCGCGCGGCGGCGACGGGAGCCTGTCGTCCTCGCCGTACTTGACGTGACGCGCGGACACGTCGTACGTGGACAACACGGTGGCCAATAAGGCGGCGTGCGCAGTGGGCGTGAGGTGGGGTCCGTTCGCGGAGAACACGTCCACCGTCGAGCGAATCAGGTCGATCGCCTTGGCCGCGCCGGATGGGTACTTGACGATCCAGCCGTCTTCCGAGCAGTCTCGCAGCACGCCGCACGCGTACTGCAAACCCCTGCGAATCGAATCGGGCTCCGGGACGATCCTCGACGGTTCGCCCTGCTTCGAGTACACGATACCCAACTCCGCGAGACCCGCGGAGGCGGCGCCGCCCGACAGCGCGGACGCCAGGGCGTCCGTCACGCCGGGGGGCGACCCTCGCGCGAGCTTCGCCAGCGCCCCCGTCGCCTTGTCAATCGTCGCGCCGCGGAGGAAACCGACCGCGGACCACGCGCGCGTGGACGCGGGACCGACGCGATCGACGGCGTCGTCCCTCTCCTTGATGTCGTTGCCGTCGTTGACCATCGCGTTCGGGTCCCTCTCGCACCCGAGCGACGCCACGCCGTTGGTCGCGGCGGTGAGCACGGCTTCGGCGAGAGCCAGCGCCGCGACAGTCGCCGGGCCGACGTCCGGGGGCGGGTCCCGCGGGGGTTTAGGGTCGGGCTTCGGGTCGGCACGTCGATCCGGGTTCGATCCGTCCGACGCGATCGCCTTGTCGCTCGAGGGTTTAGGGCTAGGGTCCGCGTCGTGCGAGGGTTCCCGCGGCGCCTCCTCCCTGCGTCGTCTGAGCTTGACCGATCGCGGGGTCATCTTTGCGCGAATCGCCGCCGCCTCCGCCGCCTCCCGCTCCGCCTTTTTCTTCGCCCTCCTCGCCTCGACGCGCTCGATCGCGGCGAGCAGGATGGCGTGCGCCTGATCCGCGGCGTCTCGCACGGCGGGGGTCACCGACGCGTCGCACGCCCGGAGCGCCGCGAAGAAAGCGTCGCCCCTTGCGTGTTGCACCGAGGCTTGGACGAAGGACGACGTGGCGTACGCGAACGAGCACGTCCTGGCCCTCGCGTCGGCGTCGACGAGGGTCAAACCCAACGGTGACTCGCCACCGCCGTCACCGACTTTCTTCTTCAGAAGCTTCTCGATGCGCCTGGTCATCTCCAGCGAGGCATCCGCGAAAATCGCTCGCGTTTTGGAAGTCGACCCGGCGAGGACAAACGACGCCGACGCCTCGTCGACGTTGGCGAACCTCGCGACGGCTCTTCGCGCGGCGGCCATGACGTCCACCGCGGCGAACAAAACGGTCGAGTCGTCGTCGACGGAACACGAATGGACGCGCGCCGCGGCGGCGGTGAACGCGACGCAATCGGCGGCGACGCACGCGGCGACGAGCCAGCGCGCGTCGCAGTCGTCAACCACCTGCGTCGGCATGGACGCGAGTCGACCAATCGCGGCGTTCATCTCGTCCAGGCCAGCCTTCGTTTCGTCCGGGCCGCCGACGGATCCGTCGTCGCCGCCCTTTCGCCGCTTTCCGGACTTCTTACCGCGCTTTCCCGACACGGTCGCGTCGTCTTTCGTCGGACCGACATCGGACCAAGCGACGTCGTCTCGAGCCCAAAACTTCGCCGCCAGCTCCCGCGCCTCCCGCCACCTCGACCACGCCACCTCCTCGGTGTCTTCCCCGGCGCGCGCGCCCACCTCCTCCACGATCGACGTCGCGATCGCGCCCAACGACGTCGCCGCGCAAACCCCATCGCACGCGCCGACGACCCCGCGCACAGCCTCCCGCGTCCACAGCCTCAGCAGCCGCGGGTTCCGAAACACGTCGTCGCCACCGTCTCGCACCCACTCGCGAAGCGCCGCGGGAGACGCGTACGCCATCCACACGTCCTGGCACGTGCGCATCAGGTCTCGCACCGCGTCGGCGGTGGGGGTTCGACGTCGCGACCCCGCGCGCGCGGCGCAGACGGCGACGAGCGCGCGCGCCTCGTCGATGGCGTCTTGGTCGGAGACGCCCGCGGGGGGCGGCTCGGCGACTTTGGCGAGCTGGACGACGCGCTGCAGAGCGGCGCCCGCCGCGGCGGTCGCCCTCGACTTGGCCGCCGCGGCTCCGTACGGCCCGTCGTCGTTCGCTCTCTCGCACTCGCGGTCGTCGCCCTCCGGATCGAGGTCGAGGATCGCGGCGACGACGGAGACGATCGGTGGGGCGTCGGGGGTGAAGAGGTACGGTCGCCGGTGGAAGCTGTAGAGCTCGTCGCGATCGTGGCAAATCTCCAGGATGGCCTGCGCCTGCACGTACACCGACAGGAGCGCGCCCGCGATGGACGCGTCGCCCGCTCCCGAAACCCGTCCACGCGGCGATCCGTCCTCCTCCCTTTGCTCCTCGTCGTTATTCTTCTCTTTCCTCTTCTTCTTCTTCTTCTCCTTCTTCTTCGCGTCTACGTCGGCGTCGACGGACGACCCCGACGCCGCGGCGAACCAGTCGCGGAGTCGACCGCAAATCTCCGCGGACAACTCCTCGAGCGCCGCCCGCGCGCCGGCATCGAGAGCCTCACCGGCGGGTGCTGGAAGCGCGTGGAACATTTTCGCGATGACCGCGCCCAACGCCGCGCACCTCGCGCCGTGCCCGGCGCCGTTCGCTCCCGTTCCCCACTCGCACCTTCCCAACGCGTGCGACATGGCTCCGTGCGCGCTGACGCAAATCTGCGAAATCATGCCCGAGAGCATCCGTCCAACCTCGGCGCCCGCGGCTTCGAGCACCGCGGGGTGATCCAACACGGCGCCAACCTCGAAGGGCGCGTCGTCGTCCCGCAAGGACGCCACGGCGGCGCCCATCTTGGAGAGCAGCGCGGGTAACTGCCGGGTAGCGGCGTACTGTTTCACGAGCGTGGCGAGGAGCTGCGCCGCCGCCGCCGCGTCCCTCTCCTCCGCGTCCGCGGCTCGGCAAACCTCCGCGACGATCGCGGCGCAGTGCGGCTCGACGATGCGGACGTCAACCTCCAGCAGCGCCGTCGCCGCCGCGCACGTCGCAGCCTTGGACGAGGTCACCGAGGGAGCGACGGGGGATACGTCTGAGGTCTTTGCGAAGAGCGCCGTCGCGTATTCGCCCAACCGGTCCCGGATGTTCAGCCGGTCCGGCGCCGGAGCCGCGTCGTCGCCGCCGATGTACGAGTACAGGCCCGCGACATCGCACGCGCGCACGAGCGCCGCGGCGACGCGGCGTCTCGACGTGGCATCCCGAACACCGCCGCCGCCGTCACCGCCGCCGCCGCCGGCTTCGACGATGTCCCTCTTGACGCCCCGCCCCCGGCGTCTTCGTCCGTCGGCGCCTTCTCCGCCGCCCGCCGCCCGCGCGTCGCCCGTCTCGAACCTCACGCACGGCTCGAAGAACGCGTCCCAGAGCAGCTTCGCGTCGCCGCGCGCGGCGGGAACGCATCGCCCGGGCTTGTTCACGAAGACGGGTTCGTTGTTGGACCTCGCCGCCGTCGCCCTCTTCCCGCTCCGACCGGCGGATGCGTTGGCGTCCTCGACGAACGAGCGAAAGAGCCACGGCGCCAGACGGACGCACTCGCCGTCGTTCACGATCGTCCTCGCCGCGTTTCGCACGTACTCGGGCGCGGGAAGCGTGCGGTTCCAAACCTTCGACTCCCCCGCCTCCTCCCCGTCCCCATCCTCCGCCGCGTCGTCATCAACCTTCGCGTCCTCCGTTCCCGCGTCGTCCGCGCTCCCCTTCCCCTTTGTTCCTTTTCGTTTCTTCGCCGGCGGTTGTTGCGTCGACTTCGGAACGGGCTTGCCCCCAGCCGCGGCGAACGCGGCCGGAATCGACGTCCTATGCGTCGGGTGTAACACGAGCGACCGAATCGCCAAAGCCGCGGCGCCCTCGACGTCGCCGACGGCGTCCCTCAGCATCCGCGCCATCAACGCGTCCGACACCACCGGCGCGGGCTTGTACTGCCCGTGCGTCGCGACCATGTGGTGGAGGAGACGGAAGCACTCGTCGGTCGGCGGCTTCCAACGGTCGACGGAGCCGCCGGCCTCGCCGCCGGCTTTCCCCCGGGTCACGCACGCGGACGCGCACGCTATGCACTGCTCGGGCGCGGGTTTGAACTCTCGGCCGAGCCTCGCGCGAACGTGCCCGAGGGTTTCCGCGATGACCGACGGCAGGATCTCGTCGTCGTCGTCGTCGCGCGCGTCGATCGATGGGAGTCCTCCGTCCGATGATCCCGTCGCCGCCGCCGTCACGGCTAGCATGAGATGCGACGTGGCCGCCGCCGACGGCGTCACCTTGCCGTGCACGCCGCGATCCGCGCCGTGCGCCAGGCCCGCGTGAAGCGCGCGCCACAGCGTGGTATCCGCGCACAGCGCGCGCGGCGTCGGGGGATCCGCGCCCGCCGCTCTCGGCGGGGGCGGCCCGTTCGTTCGTTGTTTCTTCTCGCCGTCCTCGTCACCGCCGCCCCTGCTCTTCGCCTTTCCCTTGGCGGGCCTCGCGCCGAGGCCACCGTACGACAGCACGGCGAGGGACCAGTCGACCAGCGTCGTCGCGAGCTGCAGCGCGTTGGCGTCGTCGCCGTCCTCGGGCCGCCACGCGCGAAGGTCCGCCATCAGCGCGACCGCCTCGGTCGCCTTCTCGGAGTACGCGATCCGCTGGTCGTAGAGCCTCGCGCGAGCGCCGGTGGGATCGAACTTGGGCTCGGGCCGCGCGGGCGCCGCGGTTCGCGGCGTCGGGTCCCCGGGCTCCCGCGCCGGGTCGAAAATCGACCAGAGGGCGTCAACGCCGGTCCAGCCGAGGCTCCAGCCGTCGCTGGACTCCATGGCGCCTCCCCTGCCCCCGCGCCGCTAGGTATTGGAAAAAGTTCGTTGCGCCGGCCCTTTTACCGTCAGCGTGGGCTGCAACGATGGTGGAATACAAAATTATTACACAACAGGTAGTCTACTGACACAGGGTGATATGATAGAGTGAGATACACACGCGTCGCTCACTGCTTGGACGTCGTCTTCTCGCCTTCCGCTTTCTTGTCGTCCTCGCTCAATCCGGCCTTGGACCTGCGGTTGAACGCGATTGCGTTGTTTGCGAAGGGAGCCTTTGGGGCGGATTCCGCGAGGAGGTTCTCGCCGTCCTCGTCGTCCTTCTTCTGCCACGTTCCCTCGCCCCATCGCACGCCGGACACGACCCGCTTGACGACGTTGCTGCCGCGCGCCGCGTTCATGGCATCGGCGAGCCAGAGCGGGACGCCCACCTCGTGCCAAGCGGGCTGACCGGCGGACGCGAGATCTCTCAGCGGCTTCTCCACGTCCACGCCGGACTTGTCGACGCCGGCGGCGGATGCGGCGCCCCTTCGGACCGCGCGACTGACCGGTCTGTGGAAGGGCCTCGGGTGACCGCTCGCGTCGGGTCGTTGGAGGTGCTGACCCGTGGCGGTGACGCCTTCGGCTCGGATCCGGGCGAGAACGTCGTCGAGTTCGGCGAGCTCGGCGGATGGGGCGGGTAGGTCGTAGCCGTGGAACCAGGGTCCGTTTCCCTCCGCGGCGACTCTCCACTGGGTAAAGTGGAGGAGGTGCTTGTCCGACTCGATGGGGAGGTTCCACTGGGGCGAACCCTGCGCGACCCGCAGCCTCTGGGCGGCGAGCACGAGCTGATCCTGGCTCATCACCTTGGTCATGTTCATGAGCGCCTTGGCGAACCGGTCGGAGATGTGGGGGAAGAGCTTCTGGTGCGTCTGCACTAAGATTGCGGTTTTCCCGGGCGCAGTTGGGACGAAGCGGAATACGAAACAGAGCGGGAACGCCTTCTTACCGTCGGGCGCCTCCTCGTCCACGAAGAAGGACTCGTTCATGACGGTGGACGGGGGAACGAAGGTGACCCGGCCGCCGCCCTTGCCGCTTCCCCCGACGTACTCGGCCACGAAACCGCCCGGCGGGTGGCCCTTCGTCTCAAACTTTGTCAAGCCGCCGACCAAGAGCGGCGCCCTGCCAGCCTGGGTGTTCGGGTGGACGAACTGGAGGTGGGTGAAGTCCTGGGTGATCTCCACGGCGCTGTGCCATGGAACGCCGTCCCACTCGCGCGTCTCCGTCAGACGCGGCCACGAGAGCGTCTCGACGCCCTTCATCGAGCGAGTCGCCACGACGCTCCCGGGGAGTTCGGATCGACCGCATTCGGCCGCGTCGCCGAGCCAGACGTGCACGACGCCGTCCGCGACGTGGCACGGGTACTTCGGCACGCTCGCCTTTGGGCAGTGGCCGGCTTCGAGCGCGGGAACGTCCACGAGCTCGCCGCCCTCGCCGTACGCCCAGCCGTGGTACCGGCACAGCAACTTACCGTCGCGGACGTAGCCGAGCGAGAGGGGGCAGGATTTGTGAGCGCACCTGTCCTGAACGCAGTTGACGACACCCCCGTCGGTGCGGTACAACACGAGGGGCTCACCGAAGAGGGCGACGGCGAGCTTGTCACCGTCCGCGTCGAGCTGGTGCTCAAACGCCACCGGCCACCACTGGTTGAGGATCTCGGGCGTCTCGTCGTCGGTTTTCTCCGTCTTTTCGGTCTTCTCGGGTGCGTTCACCCGTTCGGGTCTGGACACCGCGTTGTTACCGAGCCCGTCGCGCGAGCCCTTCGAGACGGATATCATCACGAACGCCTTCTCGGCGTGGATGATCTCGGCGTCCTCGAACCCCGGCGTGGATCGCCACATCTCCAGCACGGCATCCCGGTCCCAGAATGGCATGTTTTGCTTCCTGGCGCGGGTCGAGTACGTCGCGGCGTCGAGACCCTTGGCGGTCATCTTGGCGCGGGCCTTCTCGGGGAGGACGACCGTGGACGCGACGAACGTACCGCCGGGTTTGAGAACGCGACTGACCTCTTCGAGCCCGCGCGCGGGTTCGGGCCAGCAGTGGATACCCGCCGCGGAGTGCACCGCCGCGAAGGCGTCGTCGTCGAAGGGCAGGTTGCCGACGTCTGCGCGGACCACGGCGGTGTCCTTCGCGCGCGCGTTGGGTGACGACGCGATGCGTTCGAGCGTCTGCGCACACATGGCCTCGGCGTAGTCGGTGGCTACGATGCGCGGGAACTCGGATCCGCGCGCGAATTTCTCGGCGAACATGCCGGGGCCGCAGCTCAGCTCCAGGAGAGTCGCGTCCGCCTCGTCCAGGGCGGTCCTGGCGGGTCGGAGCTGCGAGAGCGCCATGAGGTGCTCGGCGTCGGGCCCGGGAAACCCGAGGAGCGCGAACGCCTGGCGGTATCCCTTATCGTACATGAACGCGCCGAGGGCGGTTTTGAACCACGCGAGGCCGTCGTCCGCGTCTGAAGAGTCGTCGTCGCCCACGTCTTGGACCAGGTCGAAGTACCCGGGCGCGTTATTCGCGCGGACAGAATCGCCGTCGGATGCCCCGCCGTCGACGGAGGCGCCCTCTCGCGCCGAGTCGGCCCGTTCGCGCGCCCACGGGAGGAGGCTCGGGAGCGAGTCCGCGCCTTCACCGCCGCGACGGGCTCGGGCGGCGACGATGCGCGCGCGGCGACCGCCCGACGAGGCGACGGGGAGATGGCTCCCGAACAAAGTCGGCTGCCGGCAAACGCACTTTTTGGGCAAGTTGGCATTTGACGCGGGCGCGGGCGCGCGTCGAGCCCCAGCCGTCGTGGCGGGGCTGACGCGCGCCGTGAGCGCGATGTTCACGGCGGATGTGTACATATCGACGGAGTTTGCGACGGTGCGCGCCTAGATATGCGCTTCACCAGGCGTCTCCCGCTCGGATCGGGGGAGTACGAATTGAATGTTCTCCCGCCCAGATGGCGGTCCAGTCACCTGCCAGCGCATCTGGATCCTGTCGTCTGACCGAAATTCCGCTTTCCAGACCGAAAAATCCGAAAATTGGCTGGGATATTTTCAGATCTTTTACGCTTTTTACCCACGGCGGATATGACAACGAACCCTTCCCGACCTCACTCCACCCAAGCGCCCGGCAAACATGTCCGTCGCCCTACTCTCCACCCCAATATCTCTGCCCACCATCGCGCGTCCCCGCGTCGCGCGCGATCGCGGCCTCATCCGCTGCTCCGCCAAGAAAGGAGGTGAGCTCCGATGCCGATCTTTCCGCCCCGATTGATTCGCCCTCGAAAAGCTGCCACTTTTTGCAATTGCCACTTTTTGCAATTCCGGTTCGGGACGCACCGTCCCGGTCCCCCGGCATCGGCATCCGTCCCCGGGTCTGGACCGCCCGTCGCTCGCGATCTTCATCCGATCACACGATACGTACGTTTCGCGCGTCACCTCTTGAATATCATCCGTGACTGACTCGACCGTTCCCCCTCGCATCGCATCCACATCATCAGGTGAGTTCTGGTTCGATCCAACCAACGCACCGCAAAAGGCCAAGATTGGCAAGGACTTCGGCCCGCTCGAGGCTGCGCACCACTTCTTCATCAAGGGCTACCAACCCGAGTTCCATGTCGCAAACGCCACGCTCCTCGCCGTCGAGGCCGCCCTCTTCAACCTCGCCTCCAATGTCGACCCCATCACCTCCGGCAACTGTGCCGTGCACCCCACCGCGCTGGGATGCTTCTTCACCTCCGAGACCAAGGCTTTCCCTGACGAGATTGGTTTCGCGATGTTCTTCGCCGGTCTCGCCTATACCGGCTTCATCGCCGCGCTGGCGGTCAAGAACAGCAAAATATGCAAGGCCTACCTTCTCAAGAACGGCTTCAGGGAGCAGGAGCTCGAGGGAGTCACCACCTACATGGTCTTGAGGTATGCCGAGCTCCTCGTGAGGGACAACAAGACATCCGAGGCGAAGGCTTATATGAAGAGGATCCGTGAGGAATCCGGCTATTTCATCACGTCCTACGAGAAGGGCGAAAAGACCTACGTGCCCCCTTGGGAGACCGACAGGATCCCCGCCACCGCGCGCAGCAACGTCGTGGCGTTCAAGCGAAAGCCCGCCAAGACCACCAAGAAGAAGACCACCTCCTCCGAGAGGGAGAAGGTCGGGCAGTAAAACCGCAACGCCGAATCCTCTCGCGTCGCCAACCACCTGTATGCTATGACTGTTGTTCGAACCCGCCCGTGCGCGGCGCGTGGCTGATAATGTTACCTTATTTCTCTCTGACGGGCACTCGAACGTCCCTTCGTAAGTGTCACCTTCGTAGTCTATGAATCTAGTGCTAATGTTAACCGTCTCGTCGATGAGCCACCGGCCGCCGCGTCCCTACGACGTCCCCTCGCCTCCCTCGCGCGTCATCTCCACCACCCTGAACGTCCCGCCCCCCTCGCGTCCGTACCCCGGCCGGAGCGCCCCGTGGTCCACGGCGACGCACGTAAACCCGCCCGCGCGTGCGACGCGCTCCTCGAAGTAACTCACGCTCTCCGGCCTGTGCTCGACGCACGACGCAAACACCGCGACGCCCCCGACGGGCACAATCGACTCCAGCGTCGTCACGAGCGCGTCGATGACCTCGCGCCTCTCGGTGTATATCAGGTCCGCGCCGAGCACCACGTGCGGCGCCCTGAGGGGCCCGGGCAACGCCTTCGCGTCGTCCGTCACCCCCCACCGGAGTGGCACCGTCGCCATCGCTACCGTGCCGGGCACCGGACCTTCCGGCGCCTTGTTCCTCGACGCGTTGGCGCGGAGGAACGGGACGACCGCGGGGAGGTCGGACATGCCGACGACCGCGGGGAGGCCCGAGGACGCGACCAGTAACCCCGCGACGCCCGTGCCGGAACCCAGCTCGAGGACCACCGCGTCCGACGACGACGACGACGACGACGACGAGGACGCTCGCGTGAGGCGTCGCCACACCTCCGGCTGGGTTACGTACATGCCGAGGAGGATCCCCGCGTCCCAGACGGTGAACCCGGTCGAGGGTATCGGGTCCGCCGAGGCGTCGTCGTCGGGATCGTCGCGGCGCGCGACGACGGGCCCGGCGCCCCGGCGCACCGAATGACGATCTTTTCGGCCGTCGCCGCGTCGAGAGGCGGTGCCCACCGCCGCGGCGCTCGCCGCCTGCGCGATCCTCAGCGGCGGTCCGGTCGCGTCCGGGAGCGCGATCACGAGGTCATCGACGAACTTCTCGCGGTAAGAAAGCGCCGCGCGCCGCCATTCCCCGTCGCGCTCGGGCGCGTCGCGCGTCATCTCTGTGCCGAGTTCGCACGTGCCGCTGTCACACAGCAGCAACGTTGACGGGAGACCCGTTAACGAATGAATCCGTGCCGCCGGTTCACTCCTACGTGCGCGGGCGGGCACGCCGCGCATGATCAAGCGGACGTCCTCGACGGGAGACAGTCTGAACCAGGTCAACACAGGCCGCGGTTGGGGCGGGGACGACGCGCCGAGTTCGTTCGACGCCGAGACGCCCGAGCACAAGCGCGCGCAGCGAACGCGATCGACCGCCTCGCCCTTCGCGTGGACGCGCGCGATGTTGACGACCACGGCCTCCTCGGGCGCCGGCCGCGACGCGCGCTACCTCGCGATCGTCATCTGCGGCTTGCTCCTCGGCGCCGTCTTCGCGGCGCGCCTGGTCTTCGCGTCCGCCCTCGCGCGCGGGAGCGCATCGTCGTACGTGGACGCATCCGCCGACGCGATGTGCGGCGACGCCCCTCGGCACGTCGTGATCGTCGACGCGGGATCGACGGGGTGCCGCGCGCACACGTTCGAGATCGTCCCGGGCGCCGCCAAACCCCGGTTCCAGCTCCGCGCGATCGGTAAGAAGGTGAAGGGGCACACGCCGCTGGCGTCGCTCGCGGGCGTTGGAGACGACGCCGTCGCGAACGCCATCGTGCCGATGCTCGAGCAGGCGCTGGCGAAGGTGCCCGCCGATGAACGCAGCGCCACGCCTCTGTACCTCTGGGCCACGGCGGGCGTCCGGGTCCTGTCCGACGAGGAGCAGAGTTCGCTGTGGGCGTCCGTCGCGAGGGTGGTGTCGAGACGAACGAGGTTCCGTCTCGGGTTGGACGGGGGCGGGCTGCGAGTCGAGAATGAGAGATCGCACTTTCGGACAATCGACGGCGAGGAGGAAGGGTTCTTCGCTTGGCTCGCCGCGAACCAGCTCTCGGGACGGGACATGACCTCCGTGGGCGCGCCGGACGCGGAGGCGGTGCCGCAGACCGTGGGCGCGCTGGACGTGGGCGGCGGGAGCGCGCAGATTGTCGCGCTGCCCGCGTCCAAAATTTTGTCCCCGGACGAGCGAGGCCGGCCCCCGGCGGATCTTCTCGAGCTGAAGCGAAGGGTGTACGTCCGCTCGTACCTCGGGTACGGCGCGAACCACGTGGAGAAGCGGATGTGGGCCGCCGCCGCGGCGGCGGCGAAGGCGCGCGGCGAATCGGAGACTTCGATTCCTTGCGCGTTTTTAGGAAGGACGGAGGCTGTCGACGGCGTGACGCTCACGGGCACCGGGGACTTTGACGCGTGCGAGAGGGAGGTTCGCGCGGAGGTTCGCGCGCTGCAGACGCGCGACGGGTCGCCGATGCGCGCGCCCGCGGACGTCGTCGGCGTCGGGCGCTTTCTCGCGATGTCGCTGCCGTACCACCTGACGCACTTTCTTCACGTTGCGCTGCCCGACGGTTTGCGGGGATTTCCCCGGCCGACGCTGTCGTCGATCAAGGCGGGCGCGAGACGAGCGTGCGCGACGAAATGGGAGGACGCGCTGGCCGGGTGGGACGGCGTGGACGCGAACACCGCGACGGATAGGCTGCCCGGCCGTTGTTTCGACGGTGCACTGGTGACGGCGCTCCTCGAGGGCGGGGACGGCGAGGACGGGGAGGGTGGCGTCGGATTTGGATTTTCGCCAAACGCGGATGAGATCGAGTACGTCGAGGACGTCAACGGGAACGACGTGGAGTGGACGATGGGCGCGGCGATGTGCCTGATTCACCCGGCGAGGATGGGGTCGCTGCGATGCGACGCCGGAACAACCGGGGGCGAGAGGAACGACGGCGCGACGAAGGCTGTCGCCGTCGTCGTCTTACTGGGCGCCTTCGCCGTGTTCGCCGCGATCAAGAGTCGGGGTCTGGATGTGAAGATTCCGATGGTGGTGCCGAAGAACGGGGGTTTTCGGAAGGGCGGGGGAATGCGCGGTAGGTCCGCGTCGTTCTCCGTGTGACGCGATGGAGTTGGAGAGCGTCGCGACGGAGATGGGATCAAAAGCTTTCATCGATCACGAATAATACTATAGCGTCAACTCGATCGTACTCAACTCGAAAGTTATCGTACGTACACTGTTATCGTACACTGTCAATGTCATCAGAAGGACCTCAGAAGTCCTCGAAGATCTTGCACGCCTCCTCCAGATCGACTGGGTTCTCCGGAACCATCGACGCGAAGATCTCCCGCTCAAGGTCCAGTATCCTGTTCCTGTGCTGCTCCGCGAAAGCCTCGGAGAGCGCCAGTGGCTTCGGCTTCAGTTGCCCGGTCCTGAGCGCCTCCCAGTCAAACTCAGCCTGCGCGAACCACGCGTGCGTCCGAATGTCGCTCGCTTTTCTCCGCAGGTTACCGAGACGCTTCGCCGATCGCCGCTCCATGAACCAGCTCATGATGTCGACTGACTCCTCGCTGAGGTACACCGGGAACGAGACGTGCCAGCTCCGGTCCACGATTCGCTTCATCACCGTGAGCGGATCCTCGGGTTTACCCCCGACGATTTGCGAAAACGGCTGCTGGCCCGTCAGCAGGACATACATCATCACCCCAAGACCCCACCAGTCCACGCTGGTGCCGTACCCGCGCGC
>MDTA01166604.1_pt1 | contig 17380 bp, 12 predicted proteins | sample 811151 | NCBI WGS metagenome assembly MDTA01 (sample SAMN05326648, study PRJNA326480) | marine metagenome | isolation source: seawater | place: Indian Ocean: South | collected 2010
GAGGAGGAGGAAATACATATGTAAATGCTGGAAGACGTGGTTGGGGCAGCAGTTATAACGGGTTTAGTGATAATGTACGTGGTTTTGGTGGTGGTGGCGATGGAGGTTACGATGATGGTACTGATGCTAATCCTGGTATAGAAGGAACTGGTGGTGGAGGCGGAGGGTCTCGTTGGAATGGTGGTGGTTCAAATGGCAAAGGAGGTAAAGGAGGTTCAGGTATTATAATTATTAAATATAGAAATGAAAATAATATTATATTAAACAATTTTTGGAATAATAATAATAAATTATCAAATAGTAATTTAATATTAAATACAAAAATAAATGATGAAATTAAATTAAATTTTAATGAATATAAATTTTCAATATTTGATATTATCGATATTAATATTTATTTTAATATTGAAAATATTATAAAATCTATAGATAACACTTATCCACCAATTAGTTATAAAACAACACCATTTTATAATAAATCAGCTGTTATACATCATGTTACTAATAGTAATTACGGGAATGGAACATATTTTATTAGTTATTCAAGCAAATCTAATGTATATATTAATAATTTACCCAATCAAGTATTTTCTAACTATTTATGTGGAGGGATATGGAAGTCTTTAAATTATGATGATAAAACAGGTAAATATATTGGTACTACTCCTGATATAACATATAGTAGATATACAGGGGATTGGATAAAAATAGTATTACCACATTATATTATAGCAAGTAAGATAAGTTTTAAATTATTTGATAACAATTTGGCATTTACTAATAATTTTCCTAAAAATTACAAATTTTATGGTACAAATGATGAAATAGAATGGGTAGAAATTTTATCAGATAATAATGTTATTATGACAAATAATGTATATGAAAAAGAAATAAATAACAATAGAATGTTTAAAATTTATATTTTAATTGTTAATAAAATTGGTTTATCACATTTTTTGGCATTTACAGATTTTAAAATTAATGCTATTGAATTAAATAATACTGATTTAGAAGATTATAATTATTATTTACATAAACCTGTTAATAATTTAGAAATAAGTCAAAGTATATATTATTTAGAAATACCAGAACCAACTATATGTGATATTTTATTATTAGGTGGAGGCGGTGCAGGTGGTTACGATAATGGTGGTGGTGGAGGTGCGGGTGGATTAGTATATGTTGAAAATGAAACATTACAAGGTTTATATAAAATAACAGTTGGTAAAGGAGGTAGTGGAGTTTCTAGTCAAACAAAAGGTGAAAGCGGAAATGATAGTATAATTAGTCAAAATAATATAAATTTATATGTTGCTACAGGAGGAGGAGGTGGTGGAACAGGTAATGGAACATCCGCGGCAGGTACAAATGGGGGATGTGGAGGTGGTCGTGCAGGAGAATATAATAATAGTTCAGTTACAGGTGGAATTACAACACAAATTGTATATAATTTAGATAATGTATATACATTTGGAACAAATGGTGGAAATGCACCTACAGGTTATGGTGGTTCAGGTGGAGGTGGTTTAAAAGAAAATGGTTTTGACCATTCAAGTAAAAATAATAGATATGCAGGAAGAGGTGGTGATGGTATTTCGGGAATATATACAGAAAATTTATCTGTAAATTTTAAAAATAAGTTTAAGATTACAGATAAAAATATTGGGCAGCATATAATAGATAATAATAATAACTATAATGTATATTTTGGTGGCGGAGGAGGTGGCGGTAATGAAAATAATTATGTAAGTTTATATTATGACCAAAATAGAGGTGGTATAGGTGGAGGAGGTGTAGGTGGTGGTTATAGACATTATGGTAATAGTTCATCAACACAACATGATGCAATGCAAAATACAGGAAGTGGTGGCGGTGGGTCATTTTATAATAATTCAACAGCAACAAAAGCAGGTGATGGTGGTTCGGGAGTAGTTTTAATAAAAAAAAAATATTTAGGTAGCATATGGAATGTAATATTAAATGATAATATAGAATTAAATAATATATATATAGATCCAACAGAATTATTTTTTAATTTTGAATCAGAAATATATACTTATAAAAATTTTAAATTAAATACATTCATTGAAGAAAAATTATATCCTTCGTATTTAATACGTGAAAATATTCGTAATAATAATTTTGTAATTAATAATAAATTTTATGGAAATGGCAATTATGAAATAAGTTATACAGGAGAAAATAGTTCAATTATAAATATATTTAAATATAACAGGGAAAATATATTTCAAGAAGCAATATGGAATGATAATTATAGTGATGTAGAAGAACATCAATATATTGGCAATGATAGTTTATTTGAAAATACTACATATAAGGGTGAATATGTTAAAATAAAATTACCTTACAAAATTTTATTAACTAGGATATCATTAATTGGAAAAATAAATAAAAATAATTTTCCAAGTGATTTTAAACTATATGGTTCAAATAATAATGAACATTGGAATTAAATTATAATAGAAGAAAATTATAAATTAAACTTAAATGAAAATTACAGTAATTATGAAGGTTATTCATATAAACTAAATAATTATTTAGTATTTGATAATTATGCAATAGTTGTAAATAAACTAGTAAATGGTACAAATTTAATATTATTGGCTTGGCATTTATATGGCAAAGAAATATTTAGAAAATTACAAGATAGACCAACAAATATGCCAATAAATGAAAATGTTAAGTTATCACAATTATTTCAAGTTTATAATTTAGATAATAATTTTTTAAATTTATCAAATGCAAATATAACAATAACAAACTATTATAATGGCGGTGAATATATAGACGATGATAATGTTCCTAATCTATTAAATGATTTAGGTAATAATAGTACATTAACATTTGGGAATTTTAAGGGTACTAGTGTAGATACATATGAATTACCATTTATAGATAGTTTATATGCCAAATATTATTTAGATGATGAATCATTATTACAAATAAGTAGTGGCAAATTAATTAAATGGAAAGATAGTAGTGGTAATTCAAGAGATATTGTAAGTTATAGAGGGTCACCCCAATTAACTACATTTACAAAAGGAAGTAAAGGATTATATGGTAGTTGTGATATTAAAGTTGTTAGCGGTAATGAATCAAGTGGTTATATTTTACCATTTAGATTACCTAAAAATTATACATTTTGTTATGTAGCAAGATACAGTGAAGTAAATAGTACTTATAATAAAAGGATATTTGATTCTAGAGATGGAGAGGGAAGAAATACTTTATGGGGATTTCATAATAATAAAGTAGGTCTATCACATAATAATCGTAATGGTTGGATAACTATGCAACATAAAAAACAATCTGAGAATGATTATTGGTTAATTGGTATAGAAACAAAAAAATCTGCAAGATTTAATGGTATAGACTATACTGATTATTATACACATCGTGATGGTATGGAATTACCACGACAAAATGATAGTGATTATGATAATCCTTGGCCAACAATAAATTATGGTTATTATACAGGACAAGTAAAAACAACAGAAGTGAGCAGATGGCAAGTAGCAGAAATGATATTTTATGAAGAAGAATTAGAAGAAATAGATATGATTAAAATAGAAAATTATTTTGCAAAAAAATTTGGTCATATAAGTTTTAAAAATACAATTAAAAATGTTGAAATATATAAATCATTAAATGATATTACTTATAAAAACGATATATTATTTACATATGACGGCAATAGGTATTTCTATAATAATACGAAATTATATGGTCCTATACCAAATAGATTTGATATGTTGGTATATAATAATAATGTATATTCAATATTATTATACACAAATAATGTAGGTGGTGGATGGTGGGGAAGAGGAGTCGCAAAAAGTGGATATAGTAATAGAAATAGCGATAGATATATATATCCAGATATAAATATAAATAATATTATAAATTATTCATCGCAAATATATAAATATAAGTATGTTAATATGTTAGTTTTAGGAGGGGGTGGAGGTGGAGGTGGTACTAGTGCTGGTGGTGGCGGAGGAGCAGGTGGACAAGCATATATTGTTAATAGTGATAATATAAATAATGTTTCAATTGATTTAAAAATTGGTTTTAGAGGTAAAGGTGGTGATTATTGGAGTTGGAATGGTGGTTCATCAGGAGGTGACACTGAAATAATAATAACAGATAATACAAATACAACTTCAACTACGACATTGATTGGATATGGTGGTTATGAAGGTAGAACAGGCGGTAGAAGTACTGTTTCAGGTGGTAGTTATAATATTTCAAATAATTTATTTGTTGGCACAGGAGAACAAGGGGGTGCAAATGGTGGAATTGGAAAAAGTAATGGTTGTGGTGGTGCGTGTGGTGGAGCAATATCAACAGCTACAAATAAAAATATTGGTGATGATAATGATAAATTATGGAGTATTATAAATGAATATATATCTGTAAATAATATAACAGGATATTCAAGATTAGAAAGTTATAATAGTGGTTGGTGGTGGTTAGCAAATCGTGTAGGTGCTGGTGGTCAAGGTGCAAGAGGGGGTTATTCGGGAGATCCTTGGGCAAGAGGGGGAGATCCGGGAGGAGGTGGATTAGTTGCAATAATATTAGATTTTAATTAAGTTATATAAACATAATTTGCTTAAATTATTTAATATGTATTACGAAAATGAATTAGGTTATTTAAATTTATTAAAAGATACAATAAATCAAGGTGAAAGTGTTAAAACTAGAAATGGTACAACAATTAGTAAATTTGGTAGTTTATTAAAATTTACTAATATAGAGAATTTACCAGTTATAACAACAAAAAAAATATTTTTAAGAGGAATAATAGAAGAATTATTATGGTTTTTAAAGGGTTCTTATATGGCAACAACACTACAAGAAAAAAACATTCATATATGGGATGGTAATTCATCAAGAGAATTTTTAGATAATAATAATTTCAAAGAATATAAGACAGGAGAATTAGGACCAATATATGGTTGGCAATGGAGAAATTTTGGAAAAAAATATAAAAAAGAAGGTTCTGATACAGGTATAGATCAAATAAAATATATAATAGTTGAATTATTAAAAGAAAATAATAGTAGAAGAGCAGTTCTATCTGGTTGGAATCCATTACAATTAGAAGAGATGGTGTTACCACCGTGTCATATATTATATAATTTTTATAAAAATAGTAAAGGGTTATCTTGTTTAATGACAATGCGTAGTACAGATTTATTTTTAGGATTACCATTTAATTTAACAAGTACTGCAATACTAACACATATAATTGCGAAAGTATTACATTTAAAAACAGATGAAATTGCAATAGCGATAACAGATGGACATATATATGAAGAACATATAGATAGTGTTAATAAACAGTTAAATAATAAAATAATAGAAAATAATGTAAAATTAGAAATAAATATTGAACCGCCAGAATTAGATAGTTCAATTGAGGAAAAAATAAATTGGATAAATAATTTAAAGTATGAAAATTTTAAAATTCTAAACTATAATTCATGTGAAAAAATAACAGCGGTTATGAAATAATTTTAGTAACAACCTGCTTCTGTCCATGGTATGCCACACGCTTTAGAATATGCGCATCTAAATTTATTGAAAGTATTTATTTTATATTTTTTAGCGTATTCCAAATCTTTTTTTGCTAAAAAGAGAGGATATACAGTATCTATTCTAAGTGGTACAACGCCTGTAACATCAAAATTATCACTAAAATAAGTATCATCAATATTTTGAATTGCATTATTATTATTTTTTTCTAATACATATTCATCATCAATATATTTTAAAGTATAACCAGACATTGTAGCGGCATATTCACAAAATTGTAAATAGTCTTCATCGTTTAAATTATATTTATTAACACTGCTTACATCTCTAGGTTTTAATTCAATATAAACAACATTATTTTTACCTAATTTAAATTTTTCAGTATCTTTATCGGCCAAATGTTTGCTAGTATATATATCTGTTGTATTATCATAATTTAAATAGCATTTTAATTTAAAATCTACATTATTAGAATTTGTACCATGTAATTTTTTATCTTCACCATTTTCTTTTGAAACTAATTCTTCATTTTTTAAAGTTTTATTTTTCCAGTAATCTGGACAATAAACTGAATCATATTTAAGTTCTTTAACAATAGGTGTAAATTTAAAATTCCATATACTGTATATCATAAAAGTTATAATTAGAATAGTACCAACTATATATGATATAGTAAATACGTATAAATCGTTAAAGAATAATTTATTACCCCAATTAGTAAACATGCCTAAACATAAAATTGCTGCAGCAATAATTATATAACATATACATATAAAGTAAGTTGTTGCGTATTTGTAATAAAACTTTGTATCAAATTTTTTTTTATCATATTCTGAAGATAAACATTCTCTATATCTTTGTAAATTTATTTCATATGAATAATTATCATCATATTTAAATGTTTCACAATCATTACCGTCAATTTTTTCTACATGAAAATTTTCTGATATCATTGATTTATATTTATTAAACTCTCTATTAATATAAAAAGATATATTTTTATTTATACATTTCTAAAGTTTTAGTTCCTTTAATAGATAAATTTTTTGGTAATTCTTGAAAATAAGGTGTTTTATTTAATTCTTCAACATAATGTAAATGTTGATTTAAATTTGTTATAATTATTCGAGAACATTCAAGTATTACATATTTATTAAGTGTTTTAGTTTGTTCAATTATATTAATATGATCAGATAATTTACTTCTATTAGATAAATATATTGATTTCATTATTATTTTTAAATCATCTATACTTTGTTTTCCAATAACTTTATTTGTTTTAAAATATACATATTTTTGTATTTCGTCTTGTAATAAATTAATATTATCAATTGAAAAATAAAGTCCGGTTAATTTATTAGAACCATATGTTCTAGATAAAATATTCGCTGGATTTTCTGTATTTTTACAATTATTATTCATTATCTCTAAAATATATATAGATTAATTTTATAGAAAAAAATTTATAAACAATTATTTTCATTCTATTTTATAGAACAATGATAAAATCTGATAAATTTAATAAGTATTCTGAATATTTATTATTATCAAAAGATTTAGCTAATAAAAATAGTGTTGTAATTAAAAAATTTGCAGTTTATATACATAAATTAATTTATAATATAACTACACTTGTATGTATAATGACTTTATTATCAAATTCAAATAAATTAGATAAAAATATTGTTAATTATACAAATAATTATATAAAAAAAATGTGTATGAAAAAAAATAAAATGTCAATGAAAGGTGGAAATGCTGGCACAACAATGCCTGCAACTTATTTTGGTGATTTAGAAGAAGCATATAATGAAGTAAATGTTGGAAATGATGTTCAGGGAATAAATTGGGATGGTGGTTTAATACGCAATCAATTAGGTGGTTGTAATAATTGTAGTTTTAATAAAAAAATATTATTAGAAATCGGTAAAATATTGAAAGAACATAAAATAAAAGCATCATCAATTATTAAACAAGATTTAGCAAATATTATAAAAATGTATTTATATTATATAGTTAATGTATTAAAAGAAAAAAATAAAACTAAAAAATTAACTTATGATAAATTAAAAACAATATTGATGAAAAATAAAATTAGAAAAATTTTAAATTAAAAAAATGATATAAATATTATATATTTAAGATACATAAATAATGCCTATTATTACGATTGATGGTAATATTGGTAGTGGTAAAAGTAGTATTTTAAATTATCTGCATAAAACTTTAAAAAATCCTGTAGATTTAGAACCGGTTGATAGTTGGCAGGTGTATTTAAATAATATATATAATAATAAAAGTAATTTATTTAATTTTCAAGTTAGAATATGGTTAGATAGATGTTGGATACAACATAATACAGAAAATAAAAATATTTTTGTTGAAAGAAGTCCTTATTTTATAAAAAATTGTTTTATTGAATTAGCAAAAAAAAACAATTTAATAACGGATGTTGATTATAATACATTATTAGATTTACATAAAAAAACGGATCCTTTATGGTTAGATAATATATATATTTATTTAAAATCAAAACCAGATATGTGTTTAACTAGAATAAAAAAAAGAAATAGACAAAGTGAAAATAATATAACATTAGAATATTTAAATGATTTGCATGATTTACATGAAGAGAATGTAGAAAAATTAAAAAAAATAAATAAAGTATACATTATTGAAGTAGAAGGTAAAAGTATTTCAAATATAGTATCAGAAATTACAACATTAGTATATTAAATTGTTGTTTTTATTTTTTTTAAATATTATATAAAAAAAATGATATTAATAATATTTATATTTTAATTATTAGAGAAGTATAAAATGAGTATAAAAAATATTGAAGAAAAGTATAAAAAATATGAATTATTAGAACATATACAATCATTACCGGATACATATATTGGTTCTACAGAATTAACAAAAATCAAAACATATATATACTGTGATGATACTAAAAAAATGGTTGAAAAAGATATTACTTATATTCCTGGATTACTTAAAATTTTTGATGAAGTTATAGTCAATGCTATTGATCATTCTATGCGATTAAAAGTAGAAACTAAAACTGATGTTAAAAATGTTAAAAATATTAAAATTACTATTGATAAAGAAAGTGGTTATATAAGTATTTATAACGATGGTAATGGTATCGATATTGAAAAACATAAGGATTATAATAATGTATGGGTACCTGAATTAATATTTGGCGAATTATTAACATCAACAAATTATGATAAAACAGAGGAAAAAACTTGGGGGGGTAAAAATGGTTTTGGTGCTAAACTAACAAATATATTTTCAAAAGAATTCACTATTGAAACAGTAGACCATTATACTAAAAGAATTTATACTCAAACTTTTACGAATAATATGCGTGAAAGAAGTAAACCTAGTATAAAAACTAGTACTAAACAACCCTATACATTAATACGTTTCTTACCAGATTATGAAAGATTTGGTTTATTAAAGGGTATGACAGAAGATATTTATGAGTTATTTAAAAGAAGAATAATTGATGCTTGTGCTACAACATCAAAAGAAGTATCTATTTATTTTAATAACGAAAAATTATTAATTAAGGATTTTGAAAAATATGCGGAATTATATGTTGATAAAACAGTACAACCAATTATTTATGAAAATTGTAATGAAAGATGGGAGGTTGCAGTAGCATTATCAAAAACTGGTATTCATGAACAAATTTCATTTGTAAATGGTATAAATACAATTCGTGGTGGTAGACACGTTGAATATATTTCACAAAATATTATTAAAAGAGTTGTTGATATGGTTCAATCAAAAAAGAAGAAAACTGTTAAATCACAACATATTAAAGATAATTTAATCGTATTTGTAAAAAGTATAATTGTTAATCCTAGTTTTGATTCTCAATCAAAAGAAACATTAACAACACAAGTTAGTAAATTTGGTTCAAAATGTGAAGTTAGTGATAAATTCATTGAAAAAATATATAAACAATCTGGTATAATTGACAAAGCATTAAGTTTAACTGAATTTCATGAGCAAAAAAAACTTGTAAAAACAGATGGGAAAAAAACATCTAAACTAATTATACCAAAATTAGATGATGCTAATTTTGCAGGAACTAAAAGAAGTAGTGAATGTACTTTAATTTTAACAGAGGGAGATTCGGCAAAAACTATGGCTATTTCTGGATTAAGTGTTATAGGCAGAGATAAATATGGTGTATTTCCTATACGTGGTAAAATTATGAATGTAAAAGATGCTACATTGCAAAAAATTAGTGATAATGCAGAAATAACAGCATTAAAAAAGATATTAGGTTTAGAACAAAATAAAAAATATACAGATGTTTCAGATTTAAGATATGGTAGTATTATGATTATGACAGATCAGGATCATGATGGTAGTCATATTAAAGGATTATTATTTAATATATTCCAATCATTATGGAATTCATTATATAAAATAGATGGATTTTTAACATCGATGCTAACACCTATTATAAAAGCTTCAAATTCTAAGGGAGAAGTTATTCAGTTTTATAATATGACTGATTATAAAAAATGGTTAGAAACAGATATATCTAAAAAAAATTGGAAAATCAAATACTATAAAGGGCTTGGTACAAGTAAAGATGAAGAAGCCAAAGATTATTTTAGAAATATGAAAAAAATAACTTATAAATATAATGAAAATTCTGATGAAAAATTAGATTTAGCTTTTAATAAAAAACGAAGTGATGATAGAAAAACTTGGTTAATTAATTATGATAGAAATAATGTATTAGATTACACTAAATCATCTGTATACTATGATAATTTTATTGATAATGATTTTATCCATTTTAGTAATAGAGATTTAGAACGTTCTATCAATAATATATGTGATGGATTAAAAGAAAGTACTAGAAAAATTTTATATGCTTGTATTAAAAGAAATCTATATAATAATGAAATTAAAGTTGCCCAACTTGCTGGTAATGTAAGTGAAGTTACCGCATATCATCATGGTGAAAATTCATTGCAACAAGCAATTATTGGTATGGCACAAATATTTGTTGGAACAAATAATATTAATTTACTATCACCAAATGGACAATTTGGTTCAAGAATTCAAGGTGGCAGTGATGCCTCATCGCCAAGATATATTTATACATTATTATCAGAATTAACAAAATTAATATTTAAAGAAGAAGATAATTGTACATTAAATTATTTAAATGAAGATAGTCAAGTAATTGAACCAGAATATTATATTCCAATTATACCAATGATTTTGGTAAATGGTGCTGTTGGTATTGGTACTGGTTTTTCAACAAATATTCCACAATATAATCCAAATGATATTATTGATAGTTGCATTAACATTTGTAATAAAATAAGTGATGAAAATATAAATGTAGCATCTGATAATGATATTCATAAGTTATATAATGTAATTAATAATATTGACATTGAAAATTATGTACCATATTATTTAGGTTTTAAAGGAACAATTCAAAAAAATGATAAGGATATATATGAAAGCAAAGGTGTATATAGTTGGTTAGATGACACAACGGTTGAAATTAGTGAATTACCTGTTGGTTTTTGGACAGAAGATTATAAAGAGTTTTTAGAAAGTATAATATTAAATAATCAATTTAATTTAAAATCATTTGAAAGTCATTATACTGCTAAGAATGTTAAATTTATATTAAAATTTACGCCTGGTTCTAGAACACTTTATGGTAATAGTGATAAATTTCAAAATAATTTTAAACTAGTATCATCTAAAAATTTAAGTGTTAATAATATGCATCTATATAGTAGTTCTGGTGCAATTAAAAAGTATAAAGGAACTAGTGATATAATTAAAGAATGGGCAAAAGTGCGTATTTTAAAATATTATGAAAGAAAAAATCATCAAGTTAAAAACCTACAAAAAGAATACAATATATTATCTGCAAAAATAAGATTTATTTTAGATGTTATTGCAGGTAAAATTAAAATTATGAATATTAAATTAGATGTTATTGCAGAAAAATTAAATGAATTAAATTATCCAAAAATTTATAAAGATAGTGATAATAGTATTGATGATAATGAATTAATAAAAGGTTATAATTATTTAATTAAAATGCCTATTTCACAATTAACATTGGATAGAAAAATTATATTAGAAAAAGAGGTTGAAGATCTTAAAAATAAATTAGATAAATTAAAACAAACTAATATTGAGAAAATTTGGTTAAATGAGTTAGTTATTTTACAAAATAAATGGAATTAACATAAAAAAATAATAGAAGATGATTATTTAGCTGATGCAAATAATACTGCTATTTCTAAGAAAAAGGTTAAATAAAACTTAATAAATAAGTTATATAATCGTGTATTCCATATTCAATTATATTATTTTTATTTTCTAAAGAATAATACCATTTAAATGGTAATATAATACTTTGATTTTTGTTTAATTTCATATCAATAATAGTATCATTTTCATCAGGTATTTTATCTTTTATTTTATCTGGATTTGTTATAAAAATATTAGTGTTATTTTTAGCATATAATATAGTGTATTTATATTTTGTTCTTTCCCATATTTTATCACTATTGTATTTGTAAATTAAATTATATTTAAAAGTATTATTAATAAATTCTTTATCTATTTTGTCATATATTACTATAGGTTTTTTACTAAGTAAATTATCTATGTTTAATTTATTTTTTTCTACTTGTAATATAATAATTTCATCCGAAAATATATAGTAGCATAAAGAGTAAATGATTAAAATTATTAAAATATAATATATTATTTTTTTTAACATTTATTATTATATTATAATATTAGTATATAATAATATTATACGAATAATTTTATTTTATTATAGTAATGAGTAAAAAAAAATATAGTTTAAAAAAAAAAGGCGGTAGTTTAGAAACCGATAAAACCAGTGATATTTTTTTTAAAAATTATAATGAAACTGCTAAAAGTTTACAGGAAAACAATGTTAATACAGGCGGTGAAATATTAACTAGTCCATCATATCCAAATAAATTACAAGTTTTACCACTTCAATCTCATAATAATTTTAAAGAAAGTGACAATTCATATAATATGCATTTAAAAGAATTAGAAAATATGGTTGATAATGTAAAAAGTAAAATAAAACAACAGTCCTATGTAGTTAATAAAGAGCAAGAATTATTAAATATGACTAGAAATGAAAAAAAAAAGGAGGAAATAAGTACGAATAATATTATTGATAATAAGTCTTATGAAATGACTAAATTTACTATTGAAAATATAACAGCTTTTTTAAAAACAATTAAAGATTTAATTTTAAAATTAATTGATATTTTTTTTAAATTTATAAATTCAGAACCATTAGTATTATTTTTTAAACTAATTTTTGGTATTATTGCTGCAGTTATATTTGTATTTTTGATAATTTATTTGATATTTGGTTCTAGTTTTAATTTTTCATTTAATAGTAATAATAATTATAGTTTTAATAATAATGAAAAAATAAATAATAGTAATGGATATTCAATTGGTGGTGAATATAAAAAATGTTCTTGGTACGATATATTTTCTGATCCTATAAAATGTACTAATAATTTTATTAGTAATAAAATAAAACTTCCTTCTAGTGTAATACATACTATTAAAAGTTCATCAAATGGTATTTTAAATACATTTACCGGTACATCGATTAATGATAAATATAAATTTGAACGCCCTGTTTATATGAATGAAAGTGGTAATATTTTACATAGAATAGATAATGTAACGGTTATAGATAGTAAATATTTAAATAAAGAAATAAAGGAAGAATTTTTTGGAAGTGATGTTAAAAATAAATCAATATCAATATTAAAACCAAAAAATATAGAATGGGAATTTTCTTATTTAGATTATAATAGTGATACAGATGCTGGAAAATTACCAGAACAAATAAAAAATTATAAAAATGTCAATGATAAAGAAAGTTCATCTTTAAATGATACTAAAAAAATTGTATTTCCTTGGAAATATAATATACAAAAAGGTGAATTTATAGTAGATTGTAATAGTAAATTTTTAAATAATAAGGATACAAATATGTATATGGAAAGTACAACAGATAACAAAAAATGTATTTCAAAAGAATTTAATTATAATAAAGATGTATAGTTTTTAATTTTATTTATATTAAATTATAATAATAGAGTATGACTGAATTTAAATCTCAAACGAACTATTCAAATAATAGTCCAAGTATTTCACTTAGCAAAAAAGAGAATAACGGTTATAAATGTAGTATTAATATTGCTACTAAAAATAATTTATATGATAAAAATAAGAAAATTTTTAAAGGCGATATTATATCAAAAGATGTTTTAAATGATATTAATTTATATGAAAATAGTGATAAAAAAAAATATTCTTTATGTAACAAATCAAATGATGATTATTATTATAATTGTGCGCTTGATCACAAAAATATATGGTTAACTAAAAATAGCAATAATAAATGTGAAATAAATAGTAATATAACTTTAGTTCCCGAAGGTTTTGACCAAAATACTAGTAATGTAAATACATTATTAAAACCAAAACCATATAATATATTAAAAAATTTAGTTATATCTGATAATGATAATGATGTTATATGTTCAGAAAATTGGTATGACTGGTTTACTATACCGGACTATCACAATGGTAATAAATATATGACAGAGTTTGAAAACGGCGAAACAAAATGTTTTATGCCTTGTTTATTTGGTTCTGTGCCTGCTACATCAGATACTAGCAAATTAACTAAATGTATAAATCGAGATTTATATGATAATGGTTTAATAAAAAATACATTTCCCTTTACGCCACTAGCTTTAATAATTTTATTAGGTTCTACTAAAAAAGATTTAAAAGATTTATATTATTCTGAATTTAATTATTTAAATAATATAATTGAAAACTATAATAATCGTGATGATAAGGATTATAAATTAGAATTAAATACTAAATTATTAGATATTATTAAAAATGATGATGAAACATTTGATAATATTTTTAATGACTTAAAAATTATAATACAAAAAAGTATAAATAATATTATTACAGAACCAATATCACATTTAAATATTGTACCACCAATAGACTTATATGATAATATTAATTTAGAACCAAATAATATATATACTAATAAATTTATTATAGAAAAAGCGTATAATATTTCTAATAATTTTAATAATTTTTTATCAAATCCCAAAGATATGAGTAAAAAATATAATTTATGGTTAGACGAATTATCTGAAGTAAATAATATAAAAAATTATAATTCTTGGGAATTTAATAAATTATTATTACTTTTGCAATCAGCGTGTGTAAATTGTTTTTCATATCCTAGTTCAAAAGATAAAAATTATAAAAATTTATATATTTATAATAATTATTTATTTGATAATTTAAGTAATGATTATACAAGAATAAAGTTCCCAGACATTACACAATCACAAATATTAAAATCATTAGATAGTAGTAATTCTTTTAATAATTTTACTTATGATGAATTAAAAGAAATTTCTTCTTCCAAAATTAAATTATATCAAATGAATAATGAAAATATTTATAATACAGAAGTTGATAAAGATGTATCAAAATTAAATAATGTTGATATATATAAAAATTTAGATGATATAATTTCAAATGAGAATATAAAGAAAAAAAAATTAATTGATATAATTGATATTAATTTAATTAATAATTCCTTATCCAGTAAAATATTAGTCTATATTAATGTATTTTTCATATTATTAGTAACTATACTATATTTATATTTATCTTATAATTTAATTTTACTTACTTGGAGTTCTTTTTCAAATGTAATTAATTATATTATAATGGGTATAATATGGACTATATCTACATTAATAAGTATTTTTAAAATTTTAACATTTAAAATTACTAATACAAAGGGATTAATATTTTCTATTCACGAAAATGCGGTTAAATATGAATTATTTTATGATAAGTTATATCTAGAATATAAAAAATATTTTAGTGATAAAAATAATATTGTTAGATATGTTGTATTTTTTGCTATAATATCGATATTATTTATTTTATATCATAGTTTAATTAATTTATAAATTTTTTAAAAATGCTTTATGTTCTTCTTCCTCTTTTTTTATTTGTTTAAGTGCTTTTTCTGTTCCTAATTTTTCTAATCTTTCTATTCTTTTATTATATGCAACTACAGTTTTAATATAATGTATTTGTTTTTCTGTTGGTTCTTTATTTTTATAAATTGCTTTAAAATATTTATTTTCTTCAGGAGTAAATATTTTCTTTTTTGGTTCTGCTGGTTTTTTAATACATTTTCCTGTTTTATGACTAATTATTTGTCCTTCGGGACACGGATTTTTATTTCCACTTTTAGAACTTTTTTCATTAATTGGACTGTTTTTAAGATGTATTACAAACTTATTTTTTTTTAGTTCTTTTTTTTTTGGTTCTTTTTTTTCCATTTTCTATATACTTAATAAGAAAAAAAAGTACATTTCTTTATTTTTTTTAAATTTTATAAAAAGTTTTATAAATTTTTATTTTTTTTATGAAATGTACTTTTTTTTTATATAAAAATTGATATATATATATTAATAATAATTATTTATGGACACTAACGATTATGATAATTTGTTTAATGAATTTGATAAACTAATTGAATATAAAATAAATGAATTAAAATTAAACTATGAAAATAAGTTAAAATCGTCTAATTCTTCATCTAATATTATAACTGATACATCAAATTTATCATATGATGTAAAAAAAATTTTATCTAAACAAAAAAGTCATGAATCAAAAAGAATTGCAAGTTCTAAAGCAAATAAAAACAAAGAATTGAATAACGTTTTAAATATTATTTCAAATTCGGCGGCATAAAAATAATGATTATTTTTTATTTAAAAGATTATTATGTTTATTAATAATGAATTTATTTATTTAATTAAATTATTAAAAAAAATGTGTAATAATAATATGAATAAAATTATTATCAAAGATAATTTAGATGAAATAAATGATATTAATAGATGCCTAGATAATTTTCTTTTAAAATTTATTAAGCATGATATTAAATTAGATAAAAACGATTATAAACAGTTATGTAATAATCATATTAACAAACAATTTATAAAAAATCGTATACATAAAATTATTAGTTATATTAAACAATTAAATAAATTAAAAGAATATCCCCTCATTGAACAACGTACAAAAGAATGGTATGAATTAAGAAATACTTGTTTAACAGCAAGTGATTTATATGACGGTATTAATTCAAATAGTTTATTACTTGCGAAAAAGAAGGCAGGTGTTTATATAGATGATACAAATTTTAATCATATTAAAGCAATAAAATGGGGAACAATGTTTGAAGATATGGCAATTAGATGTTATTCACAATTAAATAATAATATTAATATATATGAATTTGGATTAATAACAAACAACAATATATCAAATTTTGGTGCATCGCCTGATGGTATAACTGAATTAGGAATTATGATTGAAATTAAATGTCCTTATAAAAGAATTTTAAAAAAGGATTATGTACCAGAAAAATATTATTATCAAATACAGGGTCAATTGGCAGTATGTGAATTAGAAGAATGTGATTACGTTGAATGTTATTTTAAAACATATGATACTGATGAAGAATATATTAATGAAGTAAAAGAAAAACAATTTACAAATACAAATCACGGTATTATAGCAGAATATTTAGATAAAATAAATGACTGTTATTATTATATTTATAGTGATAAAAATTTAACAACAGAAGAGTGTATAGAAAATATTAATA
>MDTA01216519.1_pt1 | contig 17372 bp, 17 predicted proteins | sample 811151 | NCBI WGS metagenome assembly MDTA01 (sample SAMN05326648, study PRJNA326480) | marine metagenome | isolation source: seawater | place: Indian Ocean: South | collected 2010
GCCTGCCGGATCCCACCTTTTAAAATCTTATTTTGCGGAACTCGGCGTCCGAGGCGCACTGGTGCGTCCGACCTTTTCGAAGGTATGGAGAGACAGGCGGCATGCAGACAGGTCGATTAATATGTGGTTTATTTGGAAATCCAATGCGCTTGGAGCGGGAGCGAATCAATGAGCAGACGTAGGGTGGTTGTTACCGGTATGGGAATGGTGTCTCCGATAGGCCACACCGTTGAGAGTTCCTGGCAAGCAGCAATAGCCGGCCAAAGCGGTATTCGTGCTAACGAAGGCTTCGACACAGAGGCTTTTGGGGTAAAAATCTGTGGCAGCATCGTGGATTTCGACATCAGCAACTATATGCACCCTAAAGAAGCTCGGCGAATGGATTCGTTCATTCAACTGGGAGTAGCTGCGGCAACCCAAGCCATCAAAGATTCAGGTTTAACCGCACATCCAGACGATGCCGATCGCATAGGCGTCGCGATTGGTTCAGGGATTGGCGGTATTGAAACCATCGAAAATACCCACGCAACGTTGGTTAATAGTGGGCCGCGAAGGGTGTCTCCCTTTTTTATACCCGGCGTAGTCATCAACATGATCTCTGGGAATGTCTCCATTGAATGGGGGTTTAAAGGCCCGAACTTTGCTGTGGTTACAGCCTGTACAACGGGCACGCACAATATTGGGTTTGGTGCTCGAATGATCCAATACGGTGAAGCGGACGTTATGGTCGTTGGTGGTGCCGAATCTGCGACTTCGCCAATTACTGTTGCCGGATTTCACTCTATGAAAGCGCTGTCAACGCGTAATGATGACCCCGCTGCGGCGAGCCGACCCTGGGATGCTGACCGTGATGGCTTTGTTCTTGGCGAGGGTGCCGGCGTGCTGGTCATTGAAGAATATGAACGAGCAAAAGCGCGGGGTGCGCACATATATGCAGAACTTACCGGGTTCGGGATGAGTGGTGATGCGTTCCATATCACCGGTCCGTCGGAATCTGGCGAAGGTGGTGCAAAAGCCATGCAAAACGCCTTAAACGACGCCGGTTTGAATCCTCATGAGCTTGGGTATTTAAATGCGCATGGTACGTCTACGCCATTGGGTGATGTGGCAGAGACCGAGGGTGTTAAGTCAGTTTTTGGATCCGAGACCAAATTGTGTGTCAGCTCGACGAAGTCGATGATAGGACACCTGTTGGGAGCGGCCGGATCGGTAGAAGCGATCTTCACGATCAAGGCGTTGACCGACCAAGTATTGCCACCGACTATCAATCTAGAAAACCCTGGAGAGGGTTGCGACTTGGATTATGTGCCTAACGAGGCGCGCCAAACCACGCTGGAAAACGCGGCAACCAATTCCTTTGGGTTTGGCGGTACCAACGGTACCTTGATCTTCAGCCGTATCTGAAGCTATTGAATGCCCCGCAGGTAGATAACGACGATACTCGTTCGCCATATCTGGTCAGCATTGTTGCTGGTATTGCGAGCATCGCGTTACTCATGATGGGGTTGTATTTTGGCTTTTTAGGCTGGGCAGAACGTCCGGGCAACCTTGAAAACCCAGTTCGGTACGACCTTCGGCCAGGGCAATCTTTTGCCCAAGTTGCAGCGGACCTGCAAGAGCAGGGGGTCCTAGAGAGCCCCCGATTGTTTTCTTTGTATGCGCGCATGACATCATTGGATGTGTCGGTCCAGGCGGGCGAATACGACCTTCCCAGAAACATCTCTCCGCTCGGCTTGTTGAACCTGTTTTCCACTGGCCAAGTGGTATTGCACCCGGTACAGCTGGCCGAAGGCGCCACATTGAAGCAGGTGCTCACGGCGTTGCGGAAAAGCACGTTTCTCGTCGATGACCTTGGTGTTGGCCTAACCAATAGCGATTTCGAGCTGTTGTTAAAACGACTCCGGTTGCCTATACAGTTCGCCGAAGGTTATTTCTTTCCCGACACCTACATGGTGGTCAGAGGAACGAAGGTCAGCGATGTCTTGGTTATGGCGCATAAAGCGATGCAGACTAAGCTCGATGCGGCGTGGCAGCAGAGGAATGCGCGGCTGGCGGTGAGGGACCCCGATCAACTGCTCATTCTTGCTTCGATTATTGAAAAAGAAAGTGGCGAGGGCGGTGATCGCCGCACCATCAGTCAGGTTTTTCACAATCGCTTGCAGCTCAATATGCGTCTGCAGACAGATCCGACGGTGATATACGCCCTAGGCGATGCATTTGACGGCGACATCCGCTCTCGTGACTTGCGCGTGGATTCGCCGTTCAACACCTATAGAGTAAAAGGCTTGCCACCGACACCCATCGCGCTACCTTCTTTCGATTCTTTATTGGCTGCGGCTCAGCCGACAAAAGGGGACTATCTATATTTTGTGGCGCGCGGTGACGGTACTTCCGAATTTTCTCGTACGCTGAATGAACACAATGCCGCAGTGCGGAAATTTCTGATGCAAGGCTCAAAGCCTAATTGAAATCTTTACTAAGGCGCAGCTATGACTCGTAATTTCGGTAAATTTATTACGCTTGAGGGCTCGGAGGGCGTCGGTAAAACCACCAACATCGATTTTGTTTGTCAGCTGTTGGAAACTAACAACGTGCCCTATATCCGGACCCGCGAGCCCGGTGGTACGCCGTTGGCTGAAGCCTTGCGCGACGCTATGTTGGCAGTGCGCGAAGAGCAGGTCAGCGGTATGACTGAGTTATTATTGGTATTTGCCGCTCGCATGCAGCACTTGGATTGTGTTATTCGTCCCGCTTTGACGCAGGGCATGTGGGTGGTCTGCGATCGTTTTACAGACGCATCGTATGCATACCAAGGTTACGGCCGGGGTCTGAAGTTAGAGCGTATAGCGGCGCTAGAGCAGTGGGTGCAGGATGGGCTGCAACCGGACTTAACGCTGCTTCTCGATCTTGCTCCAGACCTTGCGCAACAGCGTATGCTCGAGCGTACTAAGGACCGCATGGAGTCCGAGCAACTGGAATTCTATCAACGGGTGCGGGCCGGCTATCTAACCCGTGCTGCCGCTGATGAGGGGCGTTTTCGCGTCATCGATGCGCAGAAAACAATTGATCAAGTGGCAGCAGCGATCGAAACCCACATCGCTGACCTGATCCGGCGCTGGCACAACTAAGTAGTGTTATGTACTCGGTATTTCCTTGGCATGATCAAATCGTAGCGCGTGTGGCCGGCTTGGCGAGCTCGGAGCGACTGCCTTCGGCGATGGTCCTAAGCTGCGGTGAAGGTTGGGGCGGTGAGGCATTATTGGCTCGATGTGCCGCCGAATTAGTCGGTATCGTCAGCGATTTACCTCCCTACGAGGTCGCACATCCAGATTTCTGCTGGGTTCGCCCGGATGGTGCTGTAATTAAGATAGACGCCATTAGAAAGCTAACGCAATTTGCTGTGCAGACGCCGCAGATAAGTGCGCGCAAGGTGGCCTGTATAGTTGACGCCCATACGATGAACAAAAATTCGGCGAACGCGCTGCTGAAAGTGTTGGAAGAGCCGCCGCCGAATACACATATTTTGCTCGCCACACCCTATTGGGGGCGTCTTATGGCGACGGTTCGGAGCCGCTGTCAGCGATTTGCCATGGCCAAAGATCTCGGTGTTGCCGAGCATTGGCTGCAGCAGCAGGGTCTAGCGTATACCGAAGAGGATTTAGCAGAGGTCGACAATGCGCCCCTGGCGCTTGTCGCGGCTAAAAATTTCAACCTTCGCAGTTGGCTCGCCGAGGTAGAGCGTACTTCGGATGCTGCCGCCGCTGCTGCGGCGATTATGCAAACAGATGTGGTCGAGGCCTTGGCGCGCTGGGTGCGTTTACTGCTGTCGGAGCAAAAGCGCTTGGCAGATAGGCAAACTTTGGTCTTTATAAATGAGATTAATCAGGTCAGATTCGCGCTGCAGTCATCAAACTCGGCTAATGCTCAATTGTTGCTTGAGAAGTTGCTCGCGCAGTGGACCGCTCTTCTGCACTTCAAAAACAAAACACGTTAAATCTGCAAACTTTGAAACGTTGTGTTTATTGATTCCCATTGCCATCTTAACTACTTGAACTCTGCCGGTGACGCCTTGAATAGGGCACGTCAAAACGGCGTCGGCGGTGTGCTTTGCGTTGGGGTAGACGAATCAGGTATAGAGGAAGTTTTGGCGCTGGCGCAAGCGCATGATGATGTTTGGGCCAGTGTGGGTACGCATCCGCAAAGCGTAGAGGACGGGATAGCCTGGATAGAGGGCAAGCTAGCTCGACCGAGCGTGGTGGCCGTGGGTGAAACAGGCCTGGATTACACGACAGCTGACAACGCTGAAATGCGGCGCTTGCAACTGTACTCGTTTGAACATCAGATGAATTTGGCAGAGCGTTACGGTTTGCCAGTGGTCATTCACACGCGCGGCGCCGAGTCGGATACGTTAACGATGCTCGAGAATTTTCCTAGGGTTCAAGGCGTGTTGCATTGCTTCACCGAGTCATGGGCGATGGCCGAGAGAGCGATGGATCTGGGTTATTTCATATCCATCTCCGGCATCGTGACGTTCGCCAAAGCGGAAAATGTAAGAGCGGTGGCGGCCGACGTGCCGCTCGATCGACTACTGATAGAGACAGACGCGCCGTGGCTGGCGCCAGTGCCCTATAGGGGTAAGGAAAATGAACCTGCGTTTGTGTCGCAGACGGCGGAGTTTTTGGCGCAACTCAGGGGTTTGGAGGTGAGCGCATTGGCGAGAGCAACCAGTGCTAATTTTCGCCGTTTGTTTCTGTCTGCAGATGCCGGGAAAAGAAATCCAATATCGCAGTAAATCGATGAATGGAAACGTGAGTTTCCTGCATGGAGTGCTTGGCGCCGGGGTAAGTCATTAGCTCAAACTGTTTCCCGAGTTTTTGCAGCTCCGCCATGATCAACGTGCTGTGTGTGAATAGAACATTATCATCAGCCATACCGTGTATAAGCATCAACGCGCTTTCGAGTTGGTGTAGGTGAGCTATCACACCGCTGTTTCTGTAGGCGTCGGGTTGTTCCTGAGGTAAGCCCATGTAGCGCTCGGTGTAGTGGCTGTCGTAAAGCGCCCAGTCGCTCACAGGCGCTACTGCTGCCCCCGCTTTAAAGACGTCTGGCGCGCTGCACAACGACATTAAGGTCATATATCCGCCGTAGCTGTGACCAAAAATTCCGATATTATTGGTATCTGCCCACGGCACAGATTTAAGTAATTCCACGCCACGTAACTGGTCCTCGACTTCCACACTACCCATCGCACGGTAGATAGGCGCTTCAAATCCTCGCCCACGGTTGCTCGAGCCGCGGTTATCAAGTTCCAGTACACCAAATCCATTGTGAGCGAACAGCTGCAGCAGTAGCGGACTCCATTCTTTGCGCACTTTCTGTGCGCCGGGACCGCCGTAGACGTAAACGATGACTGGATGTTTGCCTGTTTTAGACAGCGGTGGGGTTAATCTGAAGTACAGGTTTTCTTGTTCCGACGTCAGTACGGAGCCAAATTCGCTGGGGACATGGTTCGCCAGAAAAGGCTGGTAAGGATGGTTGGCGTTTATTTGCTCCTCGAATAATGTGTGCTCCACGCGCTTTGCGACCGCGCTATTTAAGCTAACTTTTAAAGGCGTGAGATCATTAGTAAAGCGATCTACGAATAGGCACTGGCGTGGATTTAGGACGAAGTCATGCCAGCCGGCATCTTCGGTAATTCGGGTAAACGCGCTGCCATCTAGTGGTATCGTGAATAAGTGATTCTCCAGCGGCGTATCTTGCCAACCACAGGCGTAAATCTTTTCAGTATCGGCGCCAAGCAGTTGGTTGAGGTGCGTCGGGCAGGCTAGGCGCTCCGGCGCGTTCGGCCTGTTGAGAAGAATCGCTTGACGTCGTCCGCTAGATTCAGAGGTAAACGCGTGGCCGCCGCCTTGCAGCTCGGTAAAATCGTCAGTGAGGTTTATCCAGGTTGTAGAGCGTTCTACGTGATACGTTTGCCATTTTTTTTCCGCGTATCCCTTGCGCAATACAGTCAGAGTCTGCTGCAGACGATCCTGGCACTGGATGTAGAGGCCATCTGTGCAGGGGTCGACTCTGGCTAAATAGGCTTGTTCTTCGCTGTCGCGCCAAAGCTCTAGTAGTTCGCCAGTTGCGATGGAGTACTGCCAGAGCGAAACACTGGGATTCACTGCGCCGGCATAGGGGTACCGCTGTGCGATAGAGCGACTGCCGTTGGCGTCTACTTCCAACCGATTGCTTACGGTTACTCGGCTTTCGTCAACTTTGCTGAAAAACAATAACGTTTCATCTGCCGACCACCAGTGACCCTTAAAACGGTGCATTTCTTCCGCGGCGAGGAAATCTGCGGCACCGTTTGAAAGGGTTGCCGTTGCATCAGTGGTAACTCGTTGTTCAACCTCTAGGTCTTCGTTAATGCGGCGATAGTAGAGATCGCCGTCTCGCACATAGCTGAGGAATTGGCCGTTGGCACTGAGACTAAACGCCGCTTGACGAGTGTTACGGTTGGTCAACTGGCTCGGTGTCGATAACTCGACGTCAGTTAGGTAAGCCTGCCCATCGATGCAGGCGACCAGTGACGTCGTGTTGGGGCGCCAGAAATACTCGGTTATACCTTGGGTGAATTGGCGACGACGTTCACGCTCAGCGCGTTCTCTGGCGGTTAAGGCGCTGACGTCTTCTTTTGCCTCCTTTGCGATGCTGGATGCGGCGAGCAGGCAAAAACGCTGTTGGGTTGCGCAGACGAATACCCACAGGTCCAGAATGCTGTTGCTGACTGCGCTCGCCTGCAGAAAGCTTACGTATTGTCCGCAGGATGAGATTTTAAATTGAGAGGGCTGTGCGACCCGCAAGCCGGGTTCGGCAAATACTCGCTCGGGTGTCAGCGTGGCCTTCATCGTTCGTTGCCCAAGGGCTGCAACGCGCTAAATGCGTCTCGTGTGAGGTTTTCTACACCGTGGTCGAGCACCCTAACATTGTCCTCGATGCGGATTCCGCCGTAGGGTATTAGCGACTCGACTAAACGCCAATTTATACGTTGATCGTTTTGTTGGTGCGCACTTAGCAATGCCGGAATAAAGTACACGCCTGGCTCTACCGTCAGCACCATTTCCTCTTTAATGGACCGTGTAAATCGCAAGCTAGGGTAATTCTCTGGCGGCGGACTCATATCCCCGGCCGCATTAATTTGTTGCCCGCCCACGTCGTGAACCTGTAGTCCCAACAAGTGACCGAGTCCATGCGGACAAAAAGTTTCGGTTAGATGAGTGTCGAAAGCCTCTGCCGCAGAGCAACGCAGTATTTCTGTGTCAGTTAATAGTTCAGCGAGTTGTTGGTGCATGAGTCTTTGCAGAGCGACGTAGTTTTGCTCCGGTGCGATAGCTTCGATTAATGCGTCTTGGTGTGCCTGCATCCGTGTGAGCAAGTCCGAAAACACCGAATCCGTGATGTTGGAAGCAGTGGAACCAGTTTTTAAGTGTGTGCGGGTGATATCGCTCGCGTAGCCCCGGAACGCGCCGCCGGCGTCAATCAAAAGGGTGCTGGGTATGCTCGCGCTGCTGCGTTGTTGGAACTGATAGTGGAGATAAGCGGCATGCTCATTCTGGGCAACGATATTGCCGTAAGGCAGTGTGGTTTCGTTTTGTCCGCTCGCCGCCAAATAAGCCATATGTACTTCAAATTCACTGCCACCACCCATGAAGCAATCGGCCGCAGCGTTATGGCCGAGTGCGCCCACGATGGAAGCATTACGCATAGCGGCGAGCTCGTATTGAGTCTTGCTCGCGCGCGCAAAGTTTATGCGCCGAATAAATTGTACTGGGTTGGTTTGCCAGTCCGCTTCGAGTTGCCCTTGATCCGGGAGCTCGCCGATAAATGCAATGCAGCCCGAGTCATTCGAGCATTGCCGCGCGCGCTCGTCGCGATGTTGCATCAAGCCGCTAAGGTCTGGGAAAACCTTAATGTCGAAATAACGTGCGAGATGTTCTGGAGCTGGAGGCGTTGCGTGCCAGTAATCTTCTGGCTGATAAAACAGTAAACAGGCTTTGCGGCCAGGCTCTATCAGCATGCAGCTTCCAGCAACGGCGTATTCCGGCGGCAACCATTGCAGTAAGTGAGGGTTAGCGCGGAATTCCGGCCCTTGGTCGTCGGCGAAAAAAAAACGAGTTTCCCCGGCATGCAGAATGGCTAGATCAAGTTCGCATTGCGTAAGCGCCTGCCACCATCGGTCTTGGATGGTTGTATAGTGGTCTCTCAACAGTTCGGGCGTGTCAATGTCGACGTAGGGGTAAGTGGCGTTGCGGTGCATAACTTCGGAGTGGCTCCAGAACAAAGGCCAGATCATAGCAGCCAACAAAGCGCATACGCAGTCAAATTGCCAAGATTGCAAGGAGTACTGCGCGAAATGCGAGACTCATGTTAGATTCCGAAAAACTGAGATGATCTTGGAGAGATGATGAGTGCATATGCGTACGTCGCGCCCACCTCAATAAGCGAGGTATTGACGTTGCTCGATGACCATGTCCGTAGCGGACGAGGTACACAGATTTTGGCGGGGGGCACCGATGTGATGGTGCAGATGCGTAGCGTTAATCGCGAGCCTCGCACTTTCATCGACATTAAGCGGCTTGAAGAAACGAATCGTTTACACGTAGGCGCTGAAGAGGTTTACATAGGCTCGGCCATTCCAAGCGCGCGCATGCAGGAGCACGCTGAGCTGAAAACGCTTTATCCAGGGTTACTGGAGGCAGCAGACTTAATTGGATCGACGCAAGTTCAGGGCCGAGCGACCATTTGCGGAAATCTGTGTAACGCGTCGCCCGCGGGAGATAGCATTCCGGCGTTGATCGCTGCGGGAGCGGTGTGTGACATCGCGACGCCCGACGGATCACGAGAGCTCGCGGTAGAAGACTTTGTGGTGGGAGTGGGCCAGAACGCGCTAGCCGACGGTGAGTTTTTGCTGGGAGTAATGCTGCGACGACCGCAAGCATCGACGAAAGACGCCTATTTGCGCTTTACGCCGCGTACAGAAATGGATATCGCTGTTGCCGGCGTCGGTGTTTCGGTGACCTTAGACGGGCCTAATTGCATCGCTGCAAGGGTGGCGATAGGCGCCGTGGCCACCAAGGCATTGCTGGTAGTGGATGCGGCCGAGGCGCTGATAGGTACCACCTTAGATGATGCGGCGTTGCAGCTCGCCGGCATGGCCTGTCAGGCTGCCGCGCAGCCGATATCGGATAAACGTGGCTCCGCCGGCTATCGCAAGAAGGTGGTAGCGGTGTTGTGCCGACGAGCACTGGCGATCGCACGAGATAGGGCCTTAGGACGCTAATATGACGAAACTACATGTATCGACGACGATCAATAACGAGGCCCGAGAGTATCTTTGTGAACCAAATCAATCGATGTTGGACGTGCTGCGAGATGAACTTGGACTCACTGGAACCAAGGAAGGATGCGGTACCGGAGATTGCGGGGCTTGCTCTATTTTAGTTGATGATCGCCTAGTGTGTGCTTGTTTAATGCTTGGCGCAGAAGCTCAGGACGCACAGATCGAAACCATCGAAGGCGTCGCCGGTGAATCTGGCTTGCATCTTTTACAAAGCAAATTTTTAGAGCACGCAGCGCTGCAGTGCGGCATCTGTACCCCTGGTTTTATTATGGCTTCTAAGGCACTCCTAGCTAAGAACCCTAATCCGGATGAAACCACAATTCGTTATTGGCTTGCCGGCAACCTGTGCCGATGTACCGGCTACGACAAAATTGTCAGAGCCGTTCAGGATGCTGCCGCGGAACTCTCCCATCCTGCCTAGTGCAAGTCCTTCTTGGTGATCGTTACTTATGTCGAGACTGATAAATTTTGGTTCTCTTTGTGTTGATTGGGTGTATCAGGTGCCTAATTTGGTGGCGGCGGGGGAGACGATCGCGAGCGTCGGTCGCGCCGTTCATCCCGGAGGAAAAGGTTTAAATCAATCAATTGCAGCCGCGTTGGCCGGGGCTGAGGTAGCGCATTTTGGGGCCGTCGGGGATGACGGGGCAGCATTGATAGAGGCTCTCGTTCACGCGGGAGTCGATACTCGCGGGATACTGCAGCTTCAGGACGGGTCGGGTCATGCGGTTATTCAGGTGGACACCGATGGCCGCAACGCCATTGTGATTTATCCAGGCGCAAACCGATCGATTCCGCAAAGCCACTGGCGTTTCATGCTTGATTCGATGGCGGTGGGCGATTGGTTATTAGTGCAAAACGAAACCAACGACGTTGGCGAGGTTTTATCGCAGGCTCGACAGCGTGGGATTAAAATTGCGGCAAACCTAGCGCCCGCAGACGACCGGATTGCCGAGTACCCGATAGAGCATGTGGCGCTTTTAATCGTTAACGAAGTCGAGGCGATGGCTTTGGCGCAACGATCGGATGTGCAATCCGCATTCGCGGAATTACAGCAACGCTACCCCCATATCGATGTTGTTTTGACCCTTGGGGGAGACGGGCTTTGGTATGCAATGGCAGATCAACCCTCAGCGTTTTATCTCGAATCGCACAAGGTCGATGCGGTGGATGAAACAGCCGCGGGAGATGCATTTATCGGGTATCTGATGGCTGCGCTGCTGGCGCATACATCACTGCCGGAGGCGCTCGTGCTCGCAAGCGCGGCTGGCGCGCTGGCCGTCACGCAGGCGGGCGCCGCCAGTTCGCTACCCGCTCGAGACAATGTGGAGGCCATGCGTCGTCGCACCCCGCTATCGTTAAAACCGCTCGAGTTCGACTAACTCATTCACTGAACGACAGCTGGGTCATGGCCGCAAGGTCATCGATGGCTTGGTGTTCCGAAACCACTTTGATAGTGCGCATCCCGAGCGCACGGGCCGGTTTTAGATTGATGCCAAGGTCGTCTAGGAATACCGCATTTTTGGGATTAACTCCGATCCGCTCGCAGGTGCTTAGGTAGATTCTCGGGTCGGGTTTGCGGATTCCTTCCTTACTTGATTCTACGACCAAGTCAAACAGCGCCATGACTTCAGCGACCGCGTCCGCCTTGTTTTGATCTTTGGTCATGCTTGGTCCGTGACCCGCTTTTACGTTGTTGGTGATACAGGCCACTTTGAAGTGTTGCTTGCATGTTTTCAGTACGCTCACCATGCGCGGGCGTAAACTGCCGCTGAGCACGGCGACAACATCTTTGCCGTTAATTCGGTGCCCAAGAGCGGCACTTTCGGTCGCAAATAGGGTGTCGAATTCCTCCAAGGATACGCTGTTGGATTCGAATTTGGCCCAGGCGTTGCCGGTGGGATTAGTCGCATTGACGCTTCGAATAAAATCTGCCGGCACCCCGAGTTTTGCCTCTAACGCGTTGAAGGCGTCGAAAGGACTGCTGGTAAAGACGCCTCCGAAATCCCAGAGTATTGCCTTAATCTCACTTTCGGTCGTTTGGGACACTGAATTTCCTCTAATACACTTGAGCGCTGATGATAGGCACAATTCGAATTGGAGCAATAAGTGTTTGAGAGGGCTTTCGGCTAAAAATTGTTTGTACGGCGGTCGGTGCGCTTATATCGTGTCTATGTCACAACAAAACCGTAGGAGACAGATCGATGTCGAAACAAATTTCCATCCGCTGTACGGATGATTTTGCGATGGGATGCTATCGCGCTGAGCCCGTTGACGCGGCCTCGGGAGCTATTGTGGTGATTCAGGAAATCTTTGGCGTTAATACTCATATTCGAGAGGTCGCCGATGGATATGCTGCAAGTGGTTATAGCGTCTACGCGCCTAAATTATTTGACCGAATTCGTCCCGATATTGAACTGGGGTATGGCGAGTCCGATATGGCGCAGGGTATTGACTTAGCATTCAATAAGCTCGATCTGGCACAAGTCATAAATGATGTGCAGGCCACTGTCGATCGCATCATTGCGGACGGGGAGCAGAAGATCGGATTGGTTGGATTTTGCTTTGGTGGTCTGGTTTCCTGGTTGAGCGCTGCCCAAGTAAGCGGGCTCTCAGCCGTTGTCGGTTACTATGGAGGCGGCATTGCAGGTCAGTTGGATCAGTCTCCGCGCTGTGCCGCAATGTTGCACTTCGGTGAGCTTGACGCGCATATCCCATTAACCGACGTCGATAAAATTAAGCAAGCCAACCCTGAGTTGCCGGTGCATGTTTATGCCGCTGATCATGGTTTTAACTGCGATCATCGCGGCAGTTATGATGCCAATGCCGCGGAATTGGCACGGTCCCGAAGCTTGGAATTTTTTGCTCGACAACTCCGTGACGCTGCTTGAGTTGCCAATTTTGAGGCGCGTGGCGCAGGGTCAGAGAAGCGGCTCGGGGCACGAGCTCAGAGTCACTCGAAAGGAGCTACTAGAATAGCAAAGTGTGCACTATTGACATCCAATGGGCGTTTGTTGATGCTTCGGGCTGCGATCGGCGGTGGGGGGCAGCCAGAGTTGAGGAATAGCGGCTCGCAGAGCGACGCGCCGTTAAGGAGAGAGAGTCCCCAGACAGTCTTTACTCGGCAGTCTTCACTGCAGGGTAGGGTTGCTAAAAACTATTTGCACGGTTGGCTAGTAGGTTGAAAGAAATACTTTCGATTTAGGGTTGATGCGACCTAACACAAGCTGGCTTTGCAAATTCCATAGATTTTCCAGTAGGAAGTTGTAATGAAAAAACATATACGAAGGCTATCGATTATGGTTTTGGCTGCGGCCTCAACTATTTTGGGCGCCTCAGTTTATGCAACCACGCTGAATGATATTTTTCAGGTTGCAGAACGTATGAATGTAAACGCGAAAAAATCACAGGCAAAAATCGATGCTCTCAATGAGGATACTCGAAAGCTGCTGAGCGATTACAAGATTGTCTTGAAGGAGATCGAAGGCCTTAGGGTTTACAACCGTCAGCTGGAAAAGCAGATCGCTAACCAAGAACGTGAAATGGCGCAACTTTCATCGTCTATCGATGAAGTAACCGTTATCGAGCGGCAGATCACGCCGCTGATGTTGCGCATGATCGATGGCATAGAGCAGTTTGTAGAACTCGACGTGCCGTTTTTGCTCGATGAGCGTCGAGCTCGGATTGAACGTCTGCGCGAGATTATGGACCGTGCCGATGTCGCTGTGTCTGAGAAATTCTCTCAAGTGTTGCGAGCGTTCCAAATCGAAAACGAATATGGTCGGACCATGGAGACCTATGGCACAACGATCATGCTGGATGGTGTTGAGCGACAGGTCGATATGCTCAAAGTTGGTCGTATAGCACTCGTGTATCAAACCCCAGACGGAGAGGAAACCGGCATGTGGAACGTTGACGCGGGTCGATACCAAGCGGTTGACGACAGCTACGAAGGCTCGGTTCGACAAGGCATTCGCATGGCACGACAACAGGCATCTATCGATATGTTGAGCCTTCCGATTAGCGGCGCGGAGGCAGCACAATGAGAACTATGCTAATGAAATATAAGATCGCGCTGGTCGCACTATTCACCCTGTTCGCTCAGCCCTTGGTTGCTGAAGAAGCAGCCCCTGCTGCAGGTGACCTTGAAGTAGTAAAGGCTAGCAGTCTCGATGAGTTGCTGGACAATGTAGAACAGCGTCGTGTGGTGGAGTCGAGGGAACATACAGCACGTGAGCGCAGGTTTGCCGCTGAGAAGGCTAACCAGGCAAAAATGCTGCAGGACGCAAAAGATGAGCGCAGAAGAGAACAGCGGCGCTCGGATCGTCTAGAAACGACATTTGAAGAAAACGAAATTCGCATTGGGGACCTGCAAGAGCAATTAGACAAGCGCCTTGGCAGCCTGCGAGAGTTATTTGGCGTACTGCAACAGGTCGCCGGAGACACGCGAGGCCTATTCGAGGGGTCATTAATCTCCAGCCAATATCCGAATCGCGGCGAGTTCCTTGGTGACCTTGCTAAAAAGATGGGTACTTCGAGTCAGTTGGCCAGCATCGATGAGATGGAGTCACTTTGGTTCGAACTGCAACGGGAGATGACGGAGTCTGGAAAGATATCGCGCTATCCTGGAACCATTACGCGATTGTCCGGAGACAAGGACAACACCGATATTGTTCGAGTTGGATCTTTTGCCCTTTTGGGTGGAGGAGAGTACTTGCAGTGGAATGTGGATACACAGACGATCACCGAAATTGCCCGTCAACCTTCGGGTCGACACACGAGTACCGCGGCTGATCTGCAAAACGCTCAACCGGGCGAGATCGTCGAATTTTCGGTGGATCCAACGCGAGGCTCACTGCTGGCGCTGCTTATTCAGGCGGCAACGCTGGGAGAGCGTGTAGGCTCGATCACTTCCGGTTTTACGGATGGCCAAGGCGGAATCATTGGTGCCATCATTATCTGGGTTGGTATCATTGCCCTGCTAGTTGCCCTCGAAAGAGTATTCACGTTGTTTACGACGACGAAAAAGGTCAACGCACAGCGAGGCTCGTCTAGTCCTAGCCGAGATAACCCACTTGGACGAGTTCTTAGCGTATACGAAGAGAATAAAGACGTAGACGTCGAGACATTAGAACTCAAGATGGGCGAAGCGATATTGGGCGAAACCCCGGAATTAACCAAGCGCATATCATTTATTCAGGTGATATCCGTTGTTGCCCCGCTTGCTGGATTACTCGGAACAGTAATAGGCATGATCGAGACATTCCAAGCGATCACACTGTTCGGTACAGGTGATCCAAAAACCATGGCAGGCGGTATATCTACTGCGTTGATGACCACGGTGCTCGGGATTACTGTAGCCATACCTACTACGCTGCTTCACCAATTCGTGCAGGGCTTATCGAAGGATGTGTTACACATAATCGAGGAACAGAGTGCGGGGCTTATCGCTGAGCATGCTGAAAAGTCTGGCAACCCAATCGGGTAGCTAAGGTAGGAGGCCGTAACAATGTTTACTGAGGCTTACCTCGACATCATTCGCTACATGGAAATGGGTGGCAACGTCCTGTGGTACATCGCTGCACTCGTTTGTTTTATGTGGACGCTGATTTTCGAACGCATATGGTATTTCCAAGTCGAACATAAGAACTTACTTTTTGAGGCGACGTCAAAGTGGGAAGGGCGATCAGAACGAAGCTCTTGGAGTGCGCATCAGGTGCGAGACGGTATTGTCTCGGAGGGCGCCGGCAAGATCGCTGGCAGCCTTTCGATGATAGAAACCTGCGTGGCGCTTTGCCCATTGTTTGGCTTGCTGGGAACTGTAACCGGGATGATTGAGGTGTTTAACGCAATGGCGGTTCAGGGCGGTAATGCCAGATCTATGGCTGCTGGGGTCTCCATGGCAACAATACCGACAATGTCGGGCATGATCGCGGCACTGTCAGGAATGGTTGGGACCACCTACTTGAAGCGAAAAGTCGAGGGCGAAACTCGACGGCTAGAAGCCAGTTTATTGCTCGACCACTAGATAATGGTATCGATGAACCGGTAGCACAAAACTCAGAGGATTTACGATATGGCCAGACGTGGGCGCGGGGGCGCTGTTGCAACTAATGATGACGTCAACATCAATGATTCTTTAACGCCGATGCTCGACGTCGTGTTTATTATGTTGATCTTTTTCATCGTTACGGCGACCTTTATCAAACAAGCGGGCATTGAAGTTCTGCGACCAGATGCAATGACAGCAGAGCAAAAGCCTACAGTCGCAATTTTGATCGCCGTTGGTCCGACTGGTGAAATCTGGATAGATAAAAAGCGTGTTGATCCGACCTCGGTCCGCGCGCACATTGAACGCTTACACTCAGAAAACCCAAAAGGTGGATTGGTGGTGCAGGCGGACCGAAAGTCAACGAATGAGAAGTTAATGGCAGTGCTGAACGCTGCGCGTGCGGCGGGCATGCGCGAAGTCGCCATTTCGACCGAGAAATAAACGAGAAAAATAATGGCCACACGCTACTTTGCCAGCTTCGGTTTAGGACTCGTCATAACGTTCGTTTTGTTCTTTTTGATGCAAGCGGTAATTGCTACCGACGAAGCCAGATTGGACGAGGGCGCCAAGGGTAAACTGCTGGATTTTGTTCGTCTTGAAGAAGATCAAGAGTTGCAGACTAAACAACGTAAACCTAAGCCGCCGCCACCGCCGGACGAACCGCCACCGGACATGCCGAAGCCCGACTTTGAGTCATCGGATATTTCCCAAGGTGTCGATGTCGGCGCTGTTGACGTAGATGTTAATTTGAACGTGGAAGGCGGCGGATTTAGTTCTGACGGTGAGTATCTGCCGATTGTAAAGGTAAATCCGCAATATCCGCGCCGCGCGCAAACGCGCGGGATCGAGGGCTATGTGCTGCTTGAGTATATAGTCACCAAGACCGGCGCGGTTCGCGACCCAGTTGTCATCGAAGCCAAACCACCTGGGATATTTAACCGTGCCGCGATAAACGCTGCGTTAAAGTACAAGTACAAGCCGAAGGTGGTTAACGGAGAGCCTATAGACGTTGCGGGTGTAAAAACTCGCATCACGTTCGAGATGGCCGACTAATTAGGAGGAACAGTGGGTATAAGTGCGATGAAACGCTTAAACATTGGCTTGTTAGCGCTATTGTTCGCTATCTTGGCGCCGATCGGCCAAGACGCCTCGTTGGGCTTTGCGCAGGCGGCCGCTGAAGAAGCGCCCAAGAAAAAACAAAAGACGCGCCGAGTACCGTCGCTTAGTGAGTCCGTATACAAGAAGTTAGGCGAGGGGCAGGAAGCGATTGACGCTAAAGAATATGACGTTGCTTTAGAACTCATTCAAGCCGCTCTGAATCGCTCGCGCCGATACAACGAGAATGAAATTGCCAACCTGCATAATATGTTGGGGTATATCTACTACCTCAAAGACGATTACGATGGTGCGCTGCGCGAGTACAAGATTGTCGTCGAACAGGGCGAAAAGATTCCTGAAGGATTAGAGGTAACGACCCTCTACACGGTGGCGCAACTCAGTTATGTTCAAGAGAACTATGAGGATGCCCTGTATTACATGGAAGTCTGGATAACCAAGGCCACTAATCCTTCGGCCGCACCACGATTTTTCATGGCGACGGTTTATTATCAAATGAAGGACTACGATAAAGCCGTTGAGCAAATGGAGCTTGGGGTCAGCATTGCGCAGGAGCGAGGCACTGATATTACCGAGCAGAATTGGAGTTTGCTGACCTTCCTTTACTTCGAGAAGGAAGACTGGCCTAACGTCATTAGAGTGCTGAAGGTTTTAGTCGAGGAATTCCCCAAGCGAGAGCACTGGGTGCGTCTGGCCGGTGTTTATGGTCAGGAAGGTTACGAAAAAGAACAACTTTATACGCTGGAAGCCGCATACACGGCAGATTTGCTAGAGAAGCAAACGGATTTCACCAATCTTGCAGGGCTGCTGATGCAGGAAGAA
>MDTA01215242.1_pt1 | contig 17369 bp, 15 predicted proteins | sample 811151 | NCBI WGS metagenome assembly MDTA01 (sample SAMN05326648, study PRJNA326480) | marine metagenome | isolation source: seawater | place: Indian Ocean: South | collected 2010
ACTCTCCGACCCAAAAGCCATTCCTTCCATTTGTGCTTGGTCTGATTTTCCAACCATGCCTCAAGTATTCGTCCACGGAGAGTTAATTGGTGGCTCAGATATTGCTTTAGAAATGCTTCAAGATGGAAGCCTCAAAGAAATGTTTGATGCTGGAAGAGAATAATTTATTTCTCATGCTGGCCGGCCTACTGCGTGGACTCTCCAACCTAATTCGTTAAGATGTTCCAAATCAAGTACTCTCCTTCCATCATAAAGGAGTGGAGTCCTCATGTTCTTCAACAAATCCCCCCAATCGATGTTAGTGCATGCTCTGTGTGCCGTTACTAAAACTGCGATATCGTAACCTTTGGCTGAGGAAATATCAGAAACAACCTCAACCCCTTCAGGAAATCCATCTTCATCAATGTGGGGATCCCACGCGCCGATTGCAATCCCTTTTGCCATGAGTGTTTCAGCAAGTGGTTTGGCAGGAGTCTCACGCGGGTCTCCGACTTCTGCTTTGTAGGACCACCCCAATAACAGTACTCGAGCCTCACCTGCTGGAACGCCAGCATTCCACATAAGGTCGCTTAAAACGCCTGCGACATGACTTGGCATGGATCTGTTTACGGCTCTTGCTGCAGTAATGAGCCCTGCTGGAACGCCAACATCTGCGGCTCTTTGAATCATGTAATAGGGGTCGACAGGAATACAATGACCGCCAACCCCTACGCCGGGAGTATAGCGATGGAAATTCCATTTTGTTGCAGCAGCAGATAGAACATCTTCGACGTCTACCTCAAGTGCAGGGAAAATCCGGGCTAATTCATTTACAAGAGCGATATTGATGTCACGCTGAACATTTTCGATAACTTTAGCAGCCTCTGCAACTTCTAACTTGCCAACATACCTCACATCCTCGGATGTTAGTTTACTGTAAAGTTGGACTAATTTTTCTCCGATTTCTGGATTCGTACACCCAATTACTCTAGCAACTTGCCTCACGCCATGTGCAGAATCTCCAGGATTGAATCTTTCAGGACAATACGCGATTTCGAGATCTTGACCTATCTTAAGCCCTAACTCTTCAATAATCGGCATCCAAGTCTGTGCTGTAACGCCAGGATATACCGTAGATTCGAGGACAACAATCGTGTTTGAGCCTCTTCTAATCGATGAAAACACATCACGACCTGCGGCCTCAACATATGACAAATCAGGTTTCAAATCATTCGTAATTGGGGTTGGGACCGTGACTAAGATGAAATCACAATTTGGAACGGCTTCTGCTGCAGATGTGGTGACATGCCATCTTTCAGTTCCAGGCTTTGGAACGATATCGTCAACATCAGGGTCGCCGGTTGGATTTTTGCCTTGTAGAACTAGGTCGACGGTACGCTTTGATACATCGACGCCCCAAACGTTGAATCCCGCATCGTGGAAACCGATTGCTGTGGGCAATCCGACATACCCAAGACCAATGATTCCTATTGTCTCCATTGCTTTCCCAACCAATTATTCCTATTCGTTGGTCTTAATCAAGAAATCTATTGTAATGTGATTGATTGGTAGTGGTCCTTATATGGGGCATTCAACCCAAGTGCGAATATGCCATGGAGTTATCTAATTGTGACCCTTACGAACAAAGGTAGAAATATCTACGAAAATGGAAAACTTGTAAAGTCACACACAAAAACTGCGGATATGAATCCGCTACCACGAAATATGTGGAATTCAAAGGGGAGGAAAATGATGGAAGATGCCAAAGGCGAGATACTCAATGCCTATGGGAAGAAGAATTGGGAACTCGTGAATGTAAAATTTGATCCAGAAACGAACGAAGGTGTTTACCACTTCAAGAAAAATAAGAAATAGTCAAGAGTCATAATTGGACAAAGAAAATTCGACATTTCCCTGCTTTTTTCTATACGTAGCATCAACTTTTTGGGATTTTTTGGAATAAACAAATCTGAAATATTTCCCTTTAGTTCCTTCATTGTAATGATATGAGTTATTTTCATCCCCGTTTAAGTCAAATAATGTGACTAATTGTAGGAATCCTTTACTTTTTGAAGAGAATCCCAATGATGTGCAATTGCGTAGTGAATATCCATCATCTGAAATCCATCCCTGCATTCTCGGTTTTTTCTCACCGTCGAGTAAGATTAATTCCTTTTCTTCTGTAGAATAATTGAATATTTTTACGCCTTGATCAGGCCTCTTTTTGTTAAAAATACGATAATTATTCTCTTCAAATCTTAGGTCTGGATGAATTTGGAACCATTGAGTGTACTGATGTAGATTTTTGGAATCCACACTATCAATTATCAACAAGAAATTTTCTGGCTTATATAGAAATTTACGGTTATGTAAAATATTAACATCAACTGCATCTTCAGTTTTTATTTTATTGTTGGGAATGTTGGATGAAATTAATTTTCTTCTTTTAATTTCACATTCAACAAGAATGCATCCCTCTAATTTTTCAACATGGATTATCCCATTACCGAACACATCGTTTAGATATCGAGAATAGTTCATTCCATCTATTTCTAAACAATTATGGGATCGAGTGGATTCAACATACATTCTTTCATCTTGGTCATAATGGTAAGTAAATGTTCCAGGATCTGTTAGTAAAGGCACACCTTTGTGGCAAAATTGAAAATTGAAATCATCTGCATGTTTATGTTGCCTCGAATGGAAACTTCCATTCACTGCAAGGTATTCCGACCTTAGGTGACTTTCAGGCAGGTGACTATTTATGAATAAACCCCCCTCTGAAAAGTACTTCATTCCACCAGGGGGATGAATTGATTTATCTGTTTTTGTAAATTCAAAATGGGCCCTTTCTTCTACAGGAATCGGAGGTGAATCTCCAAATGGAAGCGTGAGCCCATTGGGCTGTACCAGCCACTGTGCAGATTCAATGGCCCTTTTTGCTAATGTTTCGAAGTGTTCAGACCCCACAGTCATCCCTGATTCAAGTAATAAATGAACATAATTTGTCATGAAAATGTGATACATTGGGGAGTGTTCTTTATGCAGAAAATCCTTGGTAAAATGATTATGCAGCATAACTTCGATTTTTTCTAGAGCAAACTTGCAAGCATCACTAGCTCCTTTCATGAAGGGTAAACTTTTGCCAATTGCAAGAAGCCCTGCCATCTGAAAAAGTCCATGATTTGAGTGGAGGGCAATTTTTTCTTCATTCATTAAATCCAACATATGTATATATGCTGCAACAAGTAATTTTTCAATACCCGTCTTATCTTGACTTTCTATTGTTTTCCTTGTGATATATGCAAGTTTTGTCGCTCTCTGGCCCACGGCCATATCATACCAGCAAAATTCATCTTCACTGTCATTGATTAGATAATAGTCAATCCAATCTAATACATAGTTCTTACAATTTAGAAACATCCCCTCATCATCATTTTTAGAATCGAATAATAAAGGTGCATCAAGTACTAAGAACGCTTGAAGTTTATATCGGACATTTCGAGAATATTCCGAATATGCATTCCAATCAACAGGTAAATTCATGTTAATTCTGACGCCTTGTGCTAAAATTCCTGTTGCGATAGACTTTTCAGCATATTTTTCTAAGTTGTCATAATGAATTGTACTCTCATTGAGATAATTGATTTTTGAAAAGTTTTTATTGTAACTCTCTAACTCGGAGTGGAATAATTCTTTCATCTGTTTTTGACTCATATTTTTATTGGGTTTCTTACTAAGCAGGTTTAAGCAAGCATGCGTAAATCCAATCTTTCTAAATCGTGTCAGACTTTGTTTTGCTTTGGAGTCAAGAGACAATATTTGAGACATCTTAATCTTCACCGTCTTGGTATTCGATGCGTAGATAACGGGAAGCATCATGCCATTTTTCTTCCTTTAACTGTTGGAATTTGATTAACCAATCTTCATGTTTTGGGAGTTCCGATTCTCTTATCATGAGCCTTTGTAGGTCTTCTATTTCTTCGATTAACACAAATTGTTTGAGTTTATTATCATGAATCACTATTCTCATATTTTCTATGACACCAAATTCTGAAGTAAAATCAAACTCCAAACCTTTGTTTGTTATCTGTTTCTTCACGTAGGGGAATTCAATCCAATGAATACTATCTTCAGTTATCTTCTCATAGTGTTGTATTGCTTCATCAATTGGTCCATCAAAGAACAATTTACCATTGTCAATCACGAGGCCCCTCTCACAAATAGAAGCGACTAAACTTAATCCATGTGAACACATAATTAAGGTTGGAATCTCATTTACCATGGCATTCATTCTTGATTTTGATTTCTTTTTGAATTCTCTGTCGCCTGCTCCAAATGTTTCATCAATCATCAAGATATCACTTCGCAAATCAGATATGAAGCCAAATCCTAATTTTCCTTTCATACCTCCAGAGTAGCCAGAATATTTCCTCTCAAAGGCGTCACCTAACTCTGTAAATCCTTTTACTGATTCGGTAAATGATTTTATTTTATCTGGCTCAATTCCATATGCAGGTGCGAGTTGTCTCACGTTTTCCCTACCAGTGAGTTCACCATCAAAACCCGGATCAACGCCGGCCAAGTAAATCACTCTACCTTCAACTGTAATCTCTCCTTGTGATGGTTTTAGCATTCCAGCAAGACAGTTCAATAAAGTAGTTTTACCAGATCCATTCCTGCCAATTATTGCTACTCTCTCACCGTGAGAGACAGAAAAAGAAATATCTTCCAAGGATTTAATCACATTTCTTTTTCCAAGTGAAAATATTTTATCACGAAGAAACTCGTGATATTCCACAGAAATACCTTTAACAGAAATTACAGGTTTCACGACCAAGTCGTCATCCTCCATCTTAGTGAATCAACTCGACGAAAGCCAATGAATGTAACAATTAGAAGACATGATAAAAAGGCGATGAATAATCTTAGGTCAAGGTCAAAGAAAACAGAATCGATGCCTGCGAGATGCCTTGATAGTTCTGCAAAGTATGCAAAAGGGTTGAATTGATTAAAATGATAGTGAAAACCCTCCATTCTTTCCATCGGATACATCGCTGGAGATACATAGAAACCGAGTCTTAATCCATATGAAATGACATTTTGAAAGTCAGGAATTTTTTGTAGTAGAGGTGAAATTGAAACGCCAAATCCAAAAAACAGTAATCCCATCAATTGGGCAATAACAAGGAAAATTAATCCGTCAAAAAATCCCATTCCAAAGGCAAGAACTAAGATTGTAAAAATCAGAACCGTCTGTAAAAATACATCAATGACTCTATACGCTAATTCTGACAAAATTACGATTTTTGTAGATACTCTTTCGGCCTTAAATCCACCATTGAGGTTATTGAGACATCTTGTACCTCCGATAATAGATGCCTGAAAGACACGGTATAATGTCACGCCCAGAAGTATACTTGAAGCACTTGGATTTGCTTTTACGACTGAAAATACGAATAGATAAATCATAGAAATAATGAAAGGGTCTAAGACAAGCCATACATAACCCAAAAATCGTCTTTTTGTTGTTTTTCGGAACTTTGATTTAACAATAAATGATATTTTTGCTAAATCAATGTTTTTTTGATAACTATTCTTTGATTTATGAATTTTGCAGGATGAACTTGAAATTTCCATCCGCATTTCTATCCCTTGCTGCACTGCTCAAGGCAAGGCCTGTTAACTAGATTACGATACATCTGCTCACTAACGTTCAATAACCGATGTTTAAACGGATACTCATGATTCCTCGGGAAATTCCAATTTTTATCGCAACGCCATTCATTGGTCAAGGGGACATCACAAACATTGAGTGGATTGATGGTAGAATCGAATTGTTTGAAGCGGTTACAGTAAATTCGATACTTCATCTTCTTCGGAATAAAAATATTCACTGGCTAATTTTTTTGGGTGAAAACCCTGTTGAAAAGGTGAAAAATTATGCCGAAGAAAATTTCTCAAATATTGAAAACATACACCTAATGAAAAGTCGCTTTGGTGTAGAAAATATTAACAATTTGGCGATTGATTTATCCGAAAATGATCATTATATCACCACTCTAATTGCTGATGATGATGCTTGGAACCGGGATTATATTCAAATGGTTGATGAGCAAGTAGAATTGCTATTTAGTCAAGAAGATTTTCATGCAGGCGTTAGTTTCAGTAATGGATTAGAATGGCTCATGGCGGATCAAGTCGATCTCCATTTTATTGAGAAGTCAGATTTCTATATCTTGAGAAAAGAAAATTTGGTAGAATACCATTATCCATGGCTCGGGTGTGGTTTTTTTGTTTTACAGACAAAAGAACGGCCATTCAGACAGTTAACCGCTGCACATCCCACCATACCCAAGAAATTGGCAGAAGAAAATTTTAGTGTTCATATCGCCAATAATCCGAAAAGAGTTTGGCTCTACAACCGCCATCAACTCTCTGCATCTAGTTTGTGTAAATCTGAAAATCCATCAATTGATTTGGACTTAGAACAATTAGAATATGAATTTGGCATCAGTGCAGAAAAAATCCGTAATTGGAAAAATACTCCATACAGTAAATTATACACTGAAAAGACTCAAGGTGTTGGAATTTTGAAAACTTATACATTTCCTGATCTAGAGGATTTTGTCAACATTAAGAATAAGGTGCGGTATTTTTGTGATGATTTTTTGGAAATTGATTTAGACGAATATAACATCAATGATACCTGCAGGGTAAGAATTTACGATGAAACTGAAAAGATGTATCTCTCACTGCATGTAATTAATCATTCAACTCACCGGAAATTAATTTTACATGAGTCATTTTTCAATAGGAACAGCAAATATAAATTCGATATACAAACGAAAAAAGAAGGTAATTGGTCTAGGATTATGCCCTATCAACTTGTAAGATTCGATAGAATGGAAGATGGAAAAAATATTTCCCCAAAATTTGTCTACATTGATTTAGATTCATTATCTGTGGATCACAATAACCATCTAAGAATCCACATTAAATCCCCAGAGAGCCATCAGATCCATGAGCTAAAAAACCACTCATGTTCTCTATTGGGCATTGACTCTAATTATATTAAAAATAATAAAAAAACTACGTTTGTTGTTGAATCTAAAGACGGAGATATTTGGAAACAAATCTCTTCAGGGAAAATTGTAGAATTAATACACAATTAAATCCACAATCCCATTTACCTTAAATGGATTAAGCCAGTGGAACAATCATCTAGGTGATGGCGTAAATGAATAGTTCAGATTTAGAAAAAGTTCTGGGAAGAAAAGAGTTTTCATCGTTAACAACCTTAGGACATCATGATTTTTTTAAAGGAAAAAAGATACTTATCACCGGTGCCAATGGAAGTATTGGAACACACCTAATGAAGATTCTTGACACTGCCGGCGTTGAATATCTTGCCACAGATATCGAAGGGAATCTCGAGTATTTGGATATAACAAATTTTCGAGACTGTCTCTCATTGATTCGTAAGTATCGGCCTAATTTTATTGTCAACATCGCGGGGTTAAAGTATGCAACAAAATCAGAACACCAAACCTGGAAAACAGTTCAAGTGAATATTGAAGGAACAAAGAATTTGATTGATGCTTGTGATGATTTTACTAAGGTGATTTTAACTTCAACCTGCAAATCAGCAAATCCTGAGATTGTATATGGTGCTACAAAGTTGATTGCTGAAAGAATGGTCCTCAACAGTGGCGGAAGCATAGCAAGATACTTCAATGTCGTACAAAGTCAAGGAAATGTGTTTGAAATATGGGATAATGTCCCCTCAGATCAACCAATAAAAGTAGTTCAAGATTGCTATCGATATTTCATTTCGATTGACGAGGCTTGTGGTCTTGCTTTGTTTGCGATGTTGAATGGAAGTGGAAGGTACGTGGTAAATACTCCCGAGATACGAAATATCGGAGAGGTTGCTGAAGCTCTCTATCCAGACAGAGAAAAAGAGTTTATCGAACGGCGTAGAGGAGATAGAAAAGACGAATTATTTGTTTCAACATCCGAAAAAAGAACTGAAGAATGCCTAGATGGCTCGGTATTGAACCTATTCGGAGACCATGACAGGATAATCGACTACACTGGTTAGGAAAATTTAATTCGAACTGAATTTGTCAGGTGGTGGTAGTATTAATTCGGCCCAAATACATCCTTCTTCTGTTGTTGAAGATGGTGTCGTTATTGGAGAAAATGTGAAAGTAGGTCCCTTTTGTCATATTTTTGGAGATGTAATTATCGGTAAAAATACTACGATATCATCATTTAATTACATAGAGGGGCCGACAAAAATTGGTAAAAATAACTTCATAGGACCTAATTGCGTTATTGGTACTCCCGGAGAGCATAAAACCGCTAAATCTGTAGGAGAAATCATTATCGGTGACAACAATATTATTCGAGAATTAACGGTAATACAAAGGGGTTGTGGAGATAGAAATACAGAAATCAGAAACAACTGTTTTATCATGGATCATGTCCATTTTGGACATGATGTATTGGTAGATGACAATGTCACCATAGCTCCAAATGTGGTTCTAGGTGGTCACACTGTTGTGTTAGAAGGTGCAACCATCGGCATTGGGTCATCGACACATCAATTTTCAACCATTGGCGCATTTAGCATGATTGGCATGAACTCAACAATTACTAGAGATGTGCTCCCGTTTTACTTAGTATCAGGTAGTCCAGGCTCATTCATGAGATGGAATACTGTACAACTTAACCTTCACGAATTTGGCGAATCACCAACAGACTCACAGTTGCAACCATTTATGGACAAATTCATGAAATATTCAAAAAGAAAACATGTAGTAAGAAATGAGTAGACAGTATGGTGTACACATGGAAATCAGAATTGCTCAACCTCAATTAGGCCTTGAAGAGATAGAGGCTGTATCAAGAGTCATCTCCAGCGGAATGATTGCTCATGGGCCAGAAACAAGAGCCTTTGAGAAAGAATTTGCGAAATTTATTGGTTGTAAATATGCCTGTGCGGTGAATAATGGTACGGCTGCGTTAAGTTTGTCATTGTCGGCTTTAGGAATCAGGCCTGGAGACGAAGTAATCACCACGCCATTCACTTTTGTTGCAACAGCGAATGCAATATTGAGTTGTGGAGCCATTCCTGTTTTTGCGGATATTGATGAAGATACATTCAATCTTTCTCCCCAATCTGTAGAGTCTGTTATTTCTGAAAAAACAAAAGCCATAATGCCCGTCCATCTCTATGGTCATCCTGCTGATATGCTCAAGTTCGAAGCGCTTTCAAAAAAATATAATGTTAAGCTTATCGGAGACGCAGCGCAAGCACATGGTGCCTCAATTTCAGGTAAAGCAATCGGTCAGTTTGGTGATGTTGAATGTTTTTCATTTTACCCAACAAAAAACATGACCACAGGAGAAGGAGGAATGGTTGTCACCAATGATGAAAATTTGTTTAGGCAATTGCAGAGCATAAGAAATCATGGCCGGCCAGATAGTGCATTAGGAGTCTACAACCATGAACAATTTGGACTAAACCTTCGAATGACAGATATTGCTTCTGCAATTGGTAGGGTTCAATTGAACAAACTTGAGATGATGAACGAAAAAAGGAAAAAAAATGCAATATTACTCAATCAAATACTTTCAGATTGCGAGCAAATAATGCTTCCAAAAGTACAACCAGATCATGTTCACTCATGGCATCAATATACAATCAGGTGTAAAGATAGGGAGAGTTTAATCAGCTTTCTAAACTCAAATGATATTGAATCAAGGATTTATTATCCCTCTTTAATTCAATCTTTCCCCCATCTTTCAAATTTTTCATCACCCTGTCCTATTGCGGAGAAGGTATCAACTGAGGTAGTTTCGCTCCCGGTACATCCAGGTCTAAATCCGTCTGAAATACGCCGAATAGGTCAGAAAGTCTTAGAATGGGCTGATGGCGCATCAGATTAGATTTTGAGGTGGCATGTTGGCTGAGGATTTGTCACAGTTATTAAATTCTGAATCTTTTACATTTTCAAAAGAACAAGTCGAATATCTGCAAGACGAGTTTGAAAAACAACGAAGATGGGTTAATTTGCTCTCATCTCGAGAGCAAGCAGCCTTGGAAGAGTTAGAGCGTACCCAGAATTCATTTAGTTATCGATTTGGGAGATTTGTGACATGGTTTCCTCGAAAAGTCATGAGGGTACTTGAAGTCCTAGATAAAGGAAGAATTGTTTTCTTTATTAGTTAGGAGGAAGAAGTTGAGTATCGAGATTTGTTTCCATCGACGTTGCTGATTACTCCTGAATTGTTACCATCCTCTGATGAATCAAGGAATGTCGACAATTTGGTTCAAGATGTATTGATGATGGTCAAACGAGGCTCACTCTCAGTAAATTTTGTCAGGGATATCATTGGAGAGTCCGCAGACAGACTTGATGATGAAGAAGTCTATGACGCGACTACGAAAATCATCAACCACCTGTTAATGATAAAGGAATACCTTCCAAATGTGAAGAATGTGTACATTGGGTCATTGAGAGCCCTTGCTCTGCGAAATTCTGATTTAGCAATCAAGTTTGGGAATTTATTCCAGGATGAATTTAGAGATTCACGTGCGATCAGAACTCTCATTCAATGTCATGGGAAGGTAGGTAATTTTGAAGCGCCTGTAGAATTATTAGCAAAATCAAAAAAAGACAAGTGGTATTATCAACAATGGAATCGATTTGCACCTGGTATGAGTATAATGAATAATGGAGTTGAAATCAAATCAAAAAAAGTTGAAAAATATTCTCCAACAAAGGGTAAGATTTTCTATCACGCCAGTCAGAGTTTACCACATACCTCTTCGGGTTATGCGATACGAACTCATGGGTTGTTGAGTGAATTAAAGAGATTAAACATTGACATTGAAGGGATATTAAGATATGGCTATCCATTAGATCGGGGGGATTTCCCCATAAACGAAATAGAAGGCAGTGATGTCATTGATGAAGTGGAATATATATTTTCATTAAAAAATCGAAATTCGGCAAAAATTATCGATTATAGTGAGGTATTCCGGTTTACATCACTTGAAAAATATTTGAACAAATCAGTTGATTATTTACTCGAGGAGGCAAAGAAACGCAAGCCTAGCATCATCCATTCAGCATCAAATTTTGTTTGTGGTTATGCTGGCGTGAAAGCAGCAAGACTTTTGGGCATACCTTCAATTTACGAAATAAGGGGATTTTGGCACCTCACTCAATCCACTAAAAGAGAAGGTTATGAAAACTCAGATCACTATAATGTATCTGAAAAGTTAGAAATCGAGACCGCAAAACTGGCTAATCATGTTTTTACTATTACAGGTTCTATCAAAGACATTTTAGTCGAAAATGGTGTTGATGAATCAAAAATTTCCATATTGCCCAATGCGGTAGACATAGAAAAATTCACCATCGAAAAAAGAGATGAAGAATTAGAACAAAAATTTGGCTTGAAGGATAAAATCGTCATTGGGTATATTGGTTCTTTTGTCGAGTATGAAGGATTAGACTTATTGATCAAAGCTTGTAAAATGCTGTATGAAGAGGTTGGAGATGTTTTCCGATTATTGTTGGTAGGAGATGGAGATGTCTTTGACAAACTTAGATCTCTTGCAGAGGATTCGGGTCTCTCCGAGTTTGTTATTTTTACTGGCAGAGTACATCATGATGATGTTCAACGATATTATTCGTTAATCGATATTGCCCCATTGCCAAGAAAAGGGTTCAGAGTTTGTGAATTGGTTTCTCCTTTGAAGCCTTTTGAAGCGATGGCTTCAGGAAAATTACTGATTACATCAAATGTAAAAGCATTAAATGAAATCATAGAACATGGAGTCACAGGTTTGGTTTTTGAAAAGGATAATTATCAAGATTTAGCAGAAAAATTGGGATCGGTTATTGTTGATGAAGACTTGAGGAACGAAATAGCAAAAAATGGGAATATATGGGTGAAAGAAAATCATTCTTGGGAGAAAATTGCTAAATCAGTCACTTCAATTTATGAACACCTGTTTGAGAGGGATACATTGTGAAGCCGATTATTCTTGTTGTGGGGGCCCGCCCGAATTTTATGAAAATCGCGCCATTATATGATGAACTCAAAAATCGTTCTAAATCACTAATTTTATTGCATACTGGCCAACATTATGATGAAAAAATGTCAAAAGTTTTTTTTGAGGATTTAGGCATGCCAAAACCGGATATATATCTCGGAGTGGGCAGTGGAACACATGCAGTACAAACTGCTGATGTGATGGTTAAATTCGAGCAAGTATGCTTCGATTCTAACCCGGAATTAGTATTAGTTGTTGGTGATGTAAACTCAACATTAGCATGTTCTTTAGTCTCTGCTAAGTTATGCATTCCTTGTGTTCATCTCGAAGCAGGACTTCGATCAAATGATAGAGAAATGCCTGAAGAAATCAATAGACTAGTCACCGATGTACTTTCGGATTTGTTACTCACTCCTTCTCCAGATGCAGATGAAAATTTGATAAGTGAAGGGATCCGTGAAAGCAAAATAAAAAGAGTCGGAAATATCATGATCGACTCATTGTTCAACAATCTCGAAAGGGCTAAGAGAAGTAATTTAGTCAATGAATTAAATATTGAGAAAGGAACTTATGCACTTATGACCTTACATAGACCGAGTAATGTAGATTCGCCAGAACCATTTATGAGAATTCTTGAAGCAATTAAGCAAATATGCGAGAACACTTACGTTATTTTTCCAATTCACCCGAGAACAAAATCCAACGCAAAAAAGTTTGGTCTTGACCAAGAATTAGAAAGTATTGATAAATTAGTGTTGTTAGAACCTTTAGGATATCTTGATTTTATTTCCCTCATGTCGGAAAGTAAATTTGTGTTAACCGACTCAGGCGGGCTTCAAGAAGAAACAACAGCGCTTGGTATCCCTTGCTTAACACTCCGAGAAAATACTGAGAGACCAATAACTGTATCAGAGGGAACGAATGTAGTCGTAGGATCTGATACAAAAGCAATAATCCATCATGTCAATTTAATTCATAGGGGGGAATTTAAATCTGGCAAAATCCCTGAATTATGGGATGGGAAAACAGCAATTAGAATTTCAGATGAAATAGAGGAATTTATTAGTGAAAGGTGATTTTTTGAGGGCCCTTCATGTTCTTGCAAATGGGCCACCAGATGTCAATGGATACGCAATCCGTACTCACTCAATCCTGCGGAGTCAAAATGAATTAGATGAAATAGACCCAACAGCCCTCACATCCCCTTGGTATCCCGATCGGATTTCGATGAAAGATGATTTTGAATTAGATCGAATTAAATATTTACGAACCAAGCACCCAATATATGCTGAAAAAAATAATTTTTTTGAGAAAATTGTTAAGGTTTTTACACCAAAACGCAACCATAAAGAAGAAACAAAACAGAAAACTAAGACCATAATCAACCGTTCAAAGAAAATAATTACACTAACCATGAAACCAATTAAATTAATGTTTAAGTTATACGAAGAAAAGGTATTGATTAGAACATTTACCAAAAAAATCACATCTGTTGCTAAGGAGATAGATGCTGAAATAATTCATGCACATACGCCTTATCGAGTAGGCTTTCCTGCCCTTTTGGCATCACGGAAACTAGGTATTCCCTTTGTCTATGAGGTCAGAGGCTTATGGGAGGATACTGCAGTTGCCAATGGAAGATGGACGGAGAACGGGCTTGTCTATCGGAGGTTCAGACGCAAGGAAACGTTTCTAATGTCGAATGCGGATGCAGTTGTTTGTATTAGTGAAGCACTCAAGCAAGATCTAGTAGAGAGGGGTATAGAACCTAACAAGATAGTCGTTGTACCAAACGGAATAGAACCCCATCTCTTGGAACATGGACAGGATAAAATAAGTCATGCGGAAGTTCTTGAGTTTGAACAAAAACGGCTAGATACAGTCACTATAGGATATATCGGTTCATTGAGAAAATTAGAGGGGGTAGATTATACGGCAGAGGCTGCTTCAATACTACAAAAAAAAGGATACAATGTTCGTTTTTTTGTACTCACTGGGTTATCTGGACAAAAAGAATTACTCTCGTATTGTAGAAAGTTGGGAATTTCGGACAATACCCTAATTTTTGGTCCAGTTCCACATGATGAAGTTGCAGGTTATTATGATTTAATCGATCTCTTTGTTGTTAGCAGACCAAAGTTTCGTGTTACTGATTTAGTAACCCCATTAAAGCCATATGAAGCCATGTTTCATGAAAAACCAATTATCGCTGCCGATTTGTTAGCATTTAGAGAAATAATTGAACATGGAGTAACGGGTCTATTATACACTCCAGATGATGTAAATTCTTTAGCAAAAACACTTGAAAGATGTATAAATGAAGAAGGGCTAATCCAACAATTATCTTCGGCGGGAAAAACCTGGGTTCTAGGCCAGAGAAGTTGGGATAAGTTAGCAATTAGGTATAGTCAGTTGTACAAAACAATAATCAAAGGTAGTGAATTAAATGACTAAAATTTTTGTAACAGGAGGCTCCGGATTTATCGGTACTACAGTTGTCAAAATGGCACTTGATGATGGGTTGAAGGTAGTTTCATTCGATAAGAAGGAATTCACGACACTACCTCAAATAAATCCAATTGAAACTGATAATTTGTTAACTGTGAAAGGAAACATTCTCAACTATGATTTATTAAAATCTTCATTACGTGGATGTGATGCTGTTGTTCACTTAGCTGCCGAAGTATCTGTTCCATACTCATTTGAGAATCCTGAGCATGTAATGAACGTCAATGTTAACGGCACTCAAAATGTGATTAATGCGGCAAAGGAGTTAGGAATCAAGAAACTGATTCTTGCCTCCTCAGCAGCAGTTTATGGAAATTCAAAAAATCTTCCACTAAATGAAGAGGAGGTATGTTACCCACAATCTCCTTATGCTGAATCAAAACTACAAAATGAGTTACAGGCTATGGATGCCCAGAATAACGGGATAGATCTTTTTTGTCTTCGTTTTTTTAATGTATACGGATCTGTAGCGAAAACATCTTCCACATATAGTTCAGTAATTCCACAATTCCTAGCAAAGATTTTGCAAAACCAATCGCCATTAATATATGGTGATGGAACGCAGACTAGAGATTTTATTCATGTTGAAGATGTATCAGACTTAATCTTAAAATTGGTAAAAACCAAGCCTAAAAAATCGAATCAAATTGTTTTTAATGTTGCAACACAAAAATCTACAAGTCTTCTTCATTTGATTGAATTGATAGATAAAAAATTGCTGGATATTGGTGACAGAAATAAACCCACAACTCCTCAGTATCACCCACAGAGAGAGGGTGACATAGTTCATTCACTAGGGAGTATTAAAAGCATTCAAGATTACATTAATTGGGGCCCTTCAATCACAATGGAGGAAGGAATTGGGCGTTTGGTAGCAAATAGTTTAGGAAAGGAGTGATAATGAAAATACTATGGTTCACGACAAAATCCAAATTGGATTTACCATGGACTACAGTGAAAAACCTTGCCAAAGAATTAATCTCAAGGAATCATGAAGTGATTATAGTAAATAGCGATGGCCACGATTTCCATAAGGATAAGCCATTGTCCCATCATCAAATAAATCCGAAGTACACATTTCCAGGAGTGAGAGCGGCTTCAATGGCAACTGCAATGTCGAAGTGGCTAGTTTCACAAAATAGTGCTGAATATGACATAGCAATTGTCGACTGGCCATTGGCATCAAAATTATCTGCTAGATTAAGAAAATTCAACTTGAACTGGGTTGTGATGGACAGAAGCCCACCTGCTGATGCAGGTCTTTTATCAAAACTTCAATGGATTTTCTGGAGAAAGGCATGGAAAATGGTGAAATTAGACAAATCAAGATGTGGCTTTGTTGTGTCCGATGAGCACAAAAAATTCGTGATCGACAAATTGCAGGTCCCGTCTTTCAAAATTATCCCCATACCTGCAGGTATAAATTTCCATGATATGCCAGAGGGAGAAAAGCAATCTAATCTTCATTTACTTTATCATGGAAATTTAGACAAAAACAGAAATATAGAGGCTGTAATTGAAATTCACAAAAAAATCACATCAAGTGGAATTGATGCAATTCTTCACATCTATGGGGACGGGACTGCTTTTTCTAAATTAGTATCAATAGATGACGAACGGGTTATTGTAAATAGGTCAATACCTCAGAAAGAGCTTTTCAGTAAAATCGTGAATTATGATATCGGTTTTCTACCTATGTCGAAAAATCACAAAGTTTGGAGAATCGCAAGTCCTCTGAAAAAAGCCGAGTATCTCGCTGCAGGATTAGTAGTGTGTGGAATTGATCATTCAGGACATAGATTGAAAGATGCAGATGAATGGTTGAAATTATTTTCCGAAGATGATTATATCCATCAGTGTTCCAGTTGGATTAATTCAATGGATATTAATAACCTTAGAGAATTACAGAATTCAGCGAGAGAATACGCAATTGAAAACATGAATTGGACAAACTCAGGAACTGTATTAGAAAGAAAACTGCAAGAAATTATCAACCAAGACTTGTGAAGAATTCACGTTTTGTACAGTTGTAAAGTTCTTTTTTTGATTTGAGTTAGATTGTGTTGACTCAAATTGGGTTTAATTCCATTGTGACTTTTTGATACACACTCATTTTTCCAAGATAGAACATCAAGAGGCAGCCTTTCAATAATTTCTTCAAATCCAGTTACATTTTCAGATGTAATGACTCTACAACCTGCTGCTAACCCTTCAAGGATGGCCATTGGTTGCCCCTCAAAGGCAGATGGTACAAGCAATATGGCACTTTCCTCGAGCAATTTCCTTTTCTCTTGTTCAGAAACCCATCCCAATCCATCGATCGCTTCTTCCTGATGAGTGATGCCAGTTGCTACTAAATTCCACCCTTCATCCCTCATAGTTCTGGCAAGTTCCATGGCAAAAGCATGACCTTTCACAGGGTCTTTTCTTCCCAAGAGAAGCATTTGTTTTTGCTTTTTACTTTCCATTGGTACAAATTTGATATGTTTGTCAACAGGATTTGGTAATACGTGGCATGCACCGATAATTGGCTCCAATGTTTCTTTCCAATAATCGGACAAAACTACCTTGGTAAATGGTTCAAGCTGTGTCTTAATTTGTTTGTTGTTTGATGCAAATCGATCAAATTGACCACTATGGATGTGAAAAATTACTGAAATACCAAGTTTGTGTGACAATCTGGCAAGGTTCAATTTTCTTCGATATGAAAAGCCTGCAGCGCTGTGTAAATGAATTACGTCATAATTTTTGTAATTTTTCTTGATCCATTTTCTTGCTTTGAGCCAAGCATTCAATTTTTGGATGA
>MDTA01012408.1_pt1 | contig 17368 bp, 16 predicted proteins | sample 811151 | NCBI WGS metagenome assembly MDTA01 (sample SAMN05326648, study PRJNA326480) | marine metagenome | isolation source: seawater | place: Indian Ocean: South | collected 2010
GGTTCTTCAAGTGCGCCCCGAAGGTCTCTATTGTCCTGCGGGCGACTTTTACGTCGATCCGCGCGGTCAAGTGAATCGGGCCCTGATCACTCACGCCCACAGCGATCATGCCCGGTCGGGGCACGAATCCTACCTTTGCTCCAAGACGACCGAATCCCTCCTTAAGGTCCGTTTGGGTTCGAAAGCTCGGGTGGAAGGTTTGAAGTTCGGCGAAAAGCGAAAAATCGGAGGGGCTACGGTGTCTTTTCATCCTGCGGGTCACATCCTTGGGTCGGCGCAGGTTCGCGTCGAGGTGAAGGGTCGTGTCTGGGTGGTAAGCGGTGACTACAAGCCGCAAGCGGATCGCACCTGCGAACCATTCGAGCTGGTGAGGTGTCACGGATTCGTTTCCGAATGCACCTTTGGCCTGCCCGTTTACCGGTGGTTGCCGGAGGAAACGATTCATGAGCAAATCAACGCATGGTGGATGGAGAACCGCGCTCAAGGATTTCCTTCCTTGCTGTTCGCCTATTCCTTGGGGAAGGCCCAGCGAGTCATTGCCGGACTTGATGCCCAAATGGGTCCCATTTACGTTCATGGCGCAGTCGATGAATTCATGCGCATCTACGCAAATTTGGGTATCGATTTACCGGTAGTCGAGAAAGTGGATCGCAATCTTCAACGGGACTATGACGGAGCCATGATCGTAGCTCCACCCGCGGTGGAGGATTCAAATTGGGCAAAGACCTTCCGAGGGGCAAAGCGGGGATTTGCCTCAGGATGGATGGCCATTCGCGGAGCCCGCAGGCGGAGGAATCTCGACCGTGGGTTCGTCCTATCCGATCATGCGGACTGGAAGGGCTTGATCGAGGTCATCGAGGGAACCGAAGCCGAGGAAGTTCTGATGACCCATGGGAACGGAGAACCAATGGTGAGATACTTGACCGAGCGGGGAGTAAGGGCAGCTGTGCTTACGGGAGCCAGTCTGCGCGGAGAGGAAGAGGAATGAGACTTTTCGCCGATCTTTTTCATGATCTTGATTCGTTGACCAAAACAAACGAACGGATCGATCGCCTGGTTCGATATTTTCAGGAAGCCCCCGGGCAGGATTCGATCTGGGTATGTTGGTTCTTGTCCGGCAATCGAATCAAGGGGGCAATCAAAACGGGGGAACTGCGTACCTTTTTAAGCGACCGAACGGGCTTGCCGCTCTGGTTGGTCGAGGAGTGCCATCAGAGAGTTGGGGATTTGGCGGAAACCGTTTCACTCTTAGCCGGCGGATGCGATACGAGTGACGGTTGCAGTTTGAACCAAGTCATTCGGAATCGGCTTATGCCCTTGAAAGAGATGGATGGGGAAGGGAGACGAAGTTCGCTTTTCGAATTATGGGACGCCCTCGCCACCGGGGAGATGCTTCCCTTCCACAAACTGCTTACGGGAGGCTTTCGGATGGGTATGTCCAAAGGCAATCTGTGCAAGGCGCTTGGCCGGTTCGCGCAGGAGGAGCCGGCGGTCATTGCCCAAAGAATTGCAGGAGACTGGTCTTGTGATGACACCACCTTCGAGCAGATCGTCGACCCGGCGGATTCCGGAAAGGAGCTTCTTCGCAAACCCTATCCCTTTTGCCTGGCAAGCCCCTTGCAGGAGGAAGTCTCCACACTCGGGTCCGCCGATGATTGGCAGGTCGAGTGGAAGTGGGATGGCATTCGAGCTCAATTCCTTTCCACCAGCGGAGGGAGTGGTATGCTCTGGTCGAGGGGAGAAGAGGCGATCGAGGACTGCTTTCCGGAAATTCTCGCATGCTTGCCCCACTTACCCGAGGAACTTTGCCTTGATGGAGAGATTCTGTCCTGGGGTCACCAAGGGTTGCGCTCCTTTTCCCGCCTGCAAAAGCGCTTGGGCCGGAAGAACCCCGGGCCGAGCCTGGTGAAAAAGGAAGGGGTGCGTTTTCAGGTTTATGATCTTTTGCGCATCAAGGGCGAGGATCTGCGTGAACTCCCCATGGAGGATCGCAGAGAACGATTGGAGCGCTTGTTCGAAAAGATTCCGGACTACCTGCCAATCGGTTTGTCGCCCTTGGTTAAGGAAAAGTCTTGGGGGAAACTCGAAGAGAGGAGAAAGGAATCAAGAATGCGTGGAGTGGAGGGGTTCATGCTCAAACGCAAGGATTCCCGCTATGAAAGCGGACGGGTCAAAGGTGGGTGGTACAAATGGAAGATCGACCCTTACTTTGCCGAGATGGTGTTGGTGAGCGCTCAGCTTGGCCATGGGAAACGGGCGAATCTATACAGCGATTACTCGCTTGCGGTGTGGGACGAGTCGGGAGAATTGGTCACGGTGGCCAAGGCGTATTCGGGGTTGACCAATGAAGAAATTAAGGAAGTGGATCGTTTCGTTCGCAAGAACGTGCGTGGAAAATACGGTCCGGTCCGAGGAGTTCGCCCGGAACTGGTCTTCGAGATTGCCTTTGAGGGGGCTCGGGCTTCCGGCCGGCACAAGTCGGGAGTTGCCTTGCGTTTTCCGAGGATTCACCGCTGGAGACGAGACAAAAAACCCGAGGATGCGGATAGCTTAGCCACGATACGGGCCTTTGCGGGAATCCGAGCCGATCTGGAAATGGATCGGGGTAAGGTGGACGAGGATGGGAACCTGTTGCTTTTCTAAGCCACCTTTGGCTTTCTCAGGCAGCCAGACTGGTTTTGAATTTACTGAGGTTTTCCTTGGCCGCTTGTTTGCGATCCACAATCGGATGCGGATAGTCGGTGCCAATGATGCAATTTGCGTCGATCTGGACGGATTCGGGGGCGAGGTGTGGTTCGTAGGCGTACTTCGGAGGAAAATCCCTGAGTTCGGGAATCCACCGCTTGATGAAACGGGCGGTTTTGGTTTCCACGTTGAGACTAGACTTGGAGTCGGGGCAAGGGTTGTAGAGCCTGAAGTATGGCATGGAAAAGGGAGCCACACCGGAAAGCCATAACCAATTTGCATTGTTGAGAGCCCAGTCGCTGTCGATGAGATTCCGTTCGAACAGATCTCTCCCTCTTTGCCAATGTTGCCAAAGTTGCCCGCGGGTGAGAAAACAGGAAACCGCATGCCTCCCGAGATGATGCATCCAACCGGTTGCATTCAGTTGTCTCATCATTGCGTCGATGAAAGGAAATCCGGTTTGTCCGGCGGCCCATGCCTTTAGCTTCGACTCATCCTTTTCTCCCCAACGGATTGGCTTGCACATGGGGTTGTCCAAGTCACGATCCCAGTTTCGAACGGTTCTCGACAAGAGGTAAAACATCTCCCTGAAGAGAAGTTGTCCGTGCAGGGATTCCGGAGGGAGCGAGTGTTCGCTTTTCCGATTGCATGCTTCGACTTCCTTCCAAAACCGACGGACTGACAGACAGCCCACGCTCAGGTAGGGCGACAATCCGGTGGTGCTCGGTTCAAGCGGGTCCGTAGGTTCGTTGGTGGAGCAAGTTTTGGGCTTCCTAAAGGAATTGACGAAATCCGTCCGTTGAGAGACCTTACGCCTCAACCTTATCAAAGCTTCGGTTTCTCCACCTTTGAAAGGAGAAACTGTCATCGGTTCCGAACGGGAGGAAAATGGGGGGAATTCGGGGAGACCGGAGCCCGAAAAGCGGGCGGTCTCGGGATGCTCAAGGAATGCAAAGCCTTTCGGAAGGGGTTGCATTTTGGTGGGTTCGGGAAGAGGTTCGGGAACCAGAGGAAAGCCCGAATCGTCGGTGCCCAAACGCGAATGAAAGATTCGCATGACGTCTTTCATGTTTTTGGGGTTTTTGAAATTTGTTTCGGCGATGGTTTCCTCGATGTCCAACAGGGTGTGTGTGGCCGGGGCAAACCGGACTTGGACATCGGGGAAATCCTTCTGAAAACACGCGCCGATTCGTTGGGTGAGGGAACGACCATACGGTTCCGAACAATAGTCGGAGGAAAGCAGACTCAATTCTGCCCCCTGCATGCGAGCCAGCGCTAGGAGCACTTGTTCGGGCTTTCCGCGCGCCAAGACGAGTTCTTGCCCATGCTTTTCCTTCAAGCTGAGGGCCAAATCCCGAAGGCTTTCAAGAAGGAAGCGAACTCGGGCGGACCCCAGTTTCTCCAAAGACTCTCCGAAGAGCTCGGGATCGAAGACGTAAAGGGGAATCACTGACCGAATGGAAGGGGTCGAACAGGCCTGAATAAGGGCAGGGTTGTCATCCAGTCTGAGGGACTTCCTGAACCAAACGATCGCAACGCTCATCGATTTGAATCTTTTTCCGCGGACGAGGGGCAAGGGGGTGAAAATGCGAAATTCATGGAAAGGACTTACCGACTTTTCAGGGTGGCCAAGGCGGCAAGGGCTCGATTGCGGGCGAACGAATGATCGACGCATGGGTTGGGGTAGTCCTTGTCCAGCTCGATTCCATGCTCGCTGAGAAGACCGGCGGGAGCTTCCCACGGCTTGAAGGTCCACTTGGAAGGAAGGTTTTCTAGGCATGGGATCCAATGCTTGGCATACTCGCCCCGGGCATCGAATTTTTCACCTTGAGTGATGGGATTGAAGATTCGGAAGTAGGGAGCGGCGTCCGCTCCGCAACCGGCGGCCCATTGCCAGCCTTGCGTGTTGCTGGCAAGATCGGCGTCGACCAGAGTGTCCCAAAACCATTTGGCGCCTTCGGTCCAGGGAAGGAGCAGGTGCTTGACGAGGAAGGAGGCCACGATCATGCGCACCCGGTTGTGCATCCAACCCGTTTCGTAGAGCTGTCTCATGCCCGCATCCACCATGGGGTAACCCGTGTTCCCGAATTTCCAGTTGCGCAAGGCTTGGGAGTCTTCCAACCAAGGGAAGGAGGCGTACTTTGGGCGAAGAGGTTGGTCGGGAATCGTGGGGTAATGATACAGCAGGTGGTAGGAAAACTCGCGCCATCCGATTTCCACGAGAAATTTGTTCTCTCCCCTGTGACTGCCCTCATTTTCGGCCGAAAGCACGGCATGGCAGATTTGACGAGGGCTGACCAAACCCCAGGCGAGGTAGGGGGAAAGTCGGGAGGTTCCGTCGACGGCTGGGTGGTTGCGGCGGGTTGCGTAGGAACGGGTCACCTCTTCCACGGTACGCCTTATCATTCGATGACCTGCTTCCTCCGTCACCTCCCAATGTTGGCAAAGCTTGTGGTGCCAGGGGTGGTGAGGAAGGAGATCCAGGTCATCGGGATTCGTCTTTGGGGTAGGCAAAGAGGCAAAGAGTAACTTGGTCGGATCGTAGTGAAGAGGTTCGCGGTAAATGATCTGGCGGGATTTGCGCCAGTAGGGAGTGAATACCTGAAAAGGTTTGCCGGATCCGTTCTTGGTTTCCCAGGGTTCCTGCAGGAGACTGGAGTTGAAGGACTGAGAACCGATACTCGCTTGATCGAGAGCATCTTCGACCTTCGCTTGGGTTTCGATTCCGCTGGGGTCATAGGTTCTGCCGTAGTACACCTGCTTTGCTCCAAGTTCGCGGGCCAAGCGGGGAATGACTTCTTCGGCCTTGCCTCGGAGAAGAAGCAGTTGACCGCCGAGGTTCCGAATGGATTTCGAAAGATCCAGCAACGCATGGTGAAGCCACCATCGGGAGGCCGCTCCGAACTTCCATGCTCCACCCGCTCCCTCGTCCCAAATGAAAACCGGGATGATCCGCCTGTTGGATTCCAGCGCGGCAAAGAGGCAAGGGTTGTCTTGGATGCGCAAATCCTTGCGGAACCAAACGATGGCTGGTGCGGGGGAACCCTGCTTTGATTCGGCAATCACTGGTTGAGCCGGAGCTGGGAGAGGCCGCCGTCCACTTTGAGAATTTGACCGGTGATGGATTGAGCGGCTTGCGAATGCAAGAAGAGCAGGGTGGCTGCGAGTTCTTCGGTCTGCGGAATTTTCTTCATGGGATGACGGGCTTCGATCATCGGAATCATCTTATCTCCGCCCACCATCGCAAGCCCCATTTCCGTTGGAGTGAGAGTGGGAGCGACCACGTTGACCCGGACTTTGGGAGCAAGATCCGCGGCCAAGGCGACTGCGAATCCTTCCAGTCCCGATTTGGCGGCCGAGATGGCGCAATGGTTGGGCAATCCGGTTCGGGCGGCCACGGAGGAAAGAAAGACGAGCGAACCGTTGAGTCGCGGTAGCAGGGCCTGAACCAAGGTGAACGCATCCAAGACGTTGGTTTGAAAAGCCTCTGTCATTTGCTCGGATTTGAGTCTTCGGATAGGGCCGAGAATTACTTTCCCGGGACAAAAGGTCACGGCATCCAACGATTCCGGCAAAGCGTCGATAAAGGTGTCGGGTTGGCTGGCATCCCCAATGATCCAAGAGCATCCCTCCTCGGTTTCTTGGGGCTCGCTCCGTGAGAGGGCGTACACCGAATGCCCGGCGCGAACGGATTGATTGACGAGACTGCGTCCGATTCCGCGCGATGCTCCTACGATCAAGTGAGTGAATGAATTTGATTTGTCTAATGAAGTCACACTAATACATCGGAAATCGAGAGCTTCTTAGATCACATTTTCGCTTTGCTTCTCTTGACCTTTTTGAAAACCGTAACATATTTCAAAATAGGATATTCATGAAGCGAGGAGGAAAACGAGAAGGAGCCGGGCGGCCCAAGGGAAGCAATCACTACGGCGAACCAACCCGGCCGGTCCGCATTCCCCAAAGCCAAGTCGAGCGTGTGCTTCGCTTCGTTCGCGGGCGGGAATATGCCTTGCCTTTGTACGGCAACTTGGTGCCGGCGGGTTTTCCTTCACCGGCGGACGATTATCTGGAAGGAGCCTTGGACCTTAACGCGCATTTGGTGAGAGAGCCCAGCGCAACGTTCTTCGTTCGGGCTCAGGGCGAATCCATGATCGGTTCCGGCATTCACGATGGAGATTTGCTGGTGGTGGACCGCAGCATGCAGGCATCGGACGGCAAGGTGGTGATTGTTTCCGTCAATGGGGAGTTGACGGTCAAGCGCCTGAGTCGCAGGAAGGGAAAATCCTGGCTTCTCCCCGACAACCCCGACTACCCCCCCATACTTATGAACGAAGAGGACGAACATCATTTTTGGGGCGTGGTCACGAACGTGATCCATGCTCTGTGATTGCTCTGGCGGACTGCAATAACTTTTACGTTTCTTGCGAGCGTGTCTTTCGGCCCACTTTGGAAAAACGGCCCGTGATCGTTTTGTCCAACAACGACGGTTGCGCCGTGGCCCGATCCAACGAAGCCAAGGCTCTGGGCATTCCGATGGGCGCTCCCTATCACCAGATCCGCAACTTGTGCGAAAGAAATGGAGTGGTGGTGTTTTCATCGAACTACGAGCTCTATGGGGATATGTCCCGCAGAGTGGTTTCAGCTCTTTCCCGTTTCAGCCGGGAAATCGAAGTGTATTCGATCGACGAGTCCTTTCTGACCTTGGAGGACGCGGACAACCTTCTGGCTTTGAGTCAGCGGATGCGGGCAACCGTTGGCCGTTGGACGGGGATTCCCATTTCCGTAGGCCTTGGACCGACCAAGACTTTGGCCAAGCTTGCCAACCGTCTGGCCAAGCGGTCCGGTACGGGATGCTTTCGGTTGGACGCCGGAGAGGAGTCCGCCCTTGGAAGAGTGCCGGTTGCAGAGGTTTGGGGAATCGGACGGCGCTTGAGCGTACGGTTGTTGCGTGTCGGTTTGGGGAACGCCTGGCAATTCGCCCAAGCCCCCTCCTCCCTGATCCGTTCGATTGGAGGGGTCACGCTTGAGCGTACGCAGCGGGAACTCAATGGAATTGCGTGCCTGGAGATGGAGGAAATCAGCCCACCGAGAAAAAACACCTGCTCCTCCCGTTCCTTTGGCAAAGCGGTGACCGAACTGGAGGAACTGGAGGAAGCGGTGGCCAACTATGCGGTCAAGGCGACTCGCAAGGTCCGGTCGGAAGGTTCCCTGGCTTCGGGTTTGCAGGTTTTTGTGATGACCAATCGTTTCCGGGAAGACCACGCGCAGTATTCGAATGCCCGGACTCTGGTTTTTGACGAACCGACTGATGATCCGATACGCATCGTTCAAAACGCCAAGAGCCTGCTTCGCTCGATCTTTCGTTCCGGTTACGCCTACAAGAAGGCGGGAGTCATCCTACTCGATTTGATCTCAAACTCCTTCCGGCAGGGGCTTCTTTTTGAGGAGCACGCGAATCCGCGGAGGGACCGGTTCGTCGATGCGGTGGAGGAGGCGGCAAGCCAGTACGGTGCAAGCGGAGCATTTTGGGGAGGGCAGGGTATTGGCAAGCAGTGGAGCATGCGTCGCGAAATGCGTACGCCCCGTTACACCACCTGCTGGCAGGAAATCCCCAAAGTTTGCTGAAGAAAAACCGTCGGAAATAAAGGAAGGCGATTCCGATTTATCGTTTGGCCCAATCGAAGCAGGCGATTTGTTCGCCGTTGCGGGCAATCAGGTAACCGTTGACCCAAGCAGGTCCGTTCCAACAACGAGCGTCACTCAGCAGTTGCTTGGAGTAAATTTCCCGAAATTCATCCGGCTTGGCTTCAATGATGGAAAGGACTCCGGAATGACCGAGGATCAGTAAATTATCATCAACAAGAAGAATTCGACCGTATCCGTATTTCTTGCCGCGCCACATTCGTTTCCCGGATTTGGCCTCGAGGCAGACCAGTAGATTTTCACTGAGACCGTAAAGATATCCATCCTTGAGCACGGGATTGGAAAACTTTGCCTTCAGATCCTTGGACGTCCAAATCGAATCGATTAGGTACCTTTTCTTGCCCGCTCCATGCTGAATGGAAAAGCATTCGGCGCCTTTTCCATATCCGGCCGCAAGGAGAAATGAATTCTCGGAGATGGCAATCGGTTGAACGATTTGGGCGTTGTTCAGAAAGATTTTCCAGGGCTTTTCCCAAAGAGTGTCCCCGTTGTTTGGGTTCAAACCTGCAATTTTCCCTTCCAGGGCAACCACCAGGTGATCTTCTCCAAGGAGGGAAAGTATATCCGGGGACATATACACCCCCCGACCATGAAGGTTGGAAGTCCAAATCAAATCTCCCGAATCCTTCGCATAGGCTTGCGCGGCGGAATTGTCCCCACCCGGATTGAGAATGATCAGACCGTTCCAAACCAAGGGAGACGCGGACAATCCCCATTCGGGGAAATCGTAGTCCGCTCCCACGGTTTGGGTATTCCAAATTGTCTCACCGTTGTTTGCGTCTACGCAGGACAACCGGCCATTGGAAAAGAGGGCGTAGATTTTTCCCTGGCTGAGGGTAGGGGTGGACCGGGGACCGATTCCACTCATGGAGTCATGCCACTTGGTTTTCTCGGAAACTTTCCAGACTGCAGTGCCATCATCCAATTTGCGGGCGGTCAAAATTTCTTGGTTTCCGTCCTGCTCGAGAGTGATAACAAGTTTTCCGGAAGTGATGATGGAAGAATGACCCAACCCGCAGGGCATGGACCACCTTGCCTTTGGTGGACGCTTCCAATTCATGACTACTGTTGGGGTGGGGGCATGACCATCTTTTTTGGGTCCGCGAAACTGACTCCAGTTTTGGGTGGTTTCACGAAGTGGCGGTCTGAAAAAATCGCGGACCGGTTCCTCGGAGCCTTTGGATGATGCCATCTTAAGATGAGGAATCATTCCACCTCGCCACTCCAAGGACATACAACCGCTTAGAAGAACCAAGCAGCTTACCTGCAATGCAAGTTTGTTTCTAATGGGACTATCCCTCGAGGGCTTCTTCGATGACTTGAATGAGCTTCCTGGATGATGGCGAGGTCATGCTTCCGAAACGATCGATGGGCTTTCCATCCTTGCCAACGAGAATCTTCCCGAAATTCCATTTTACGTTTCCAGGCAGAGGACCGTCCGCCCCGATGATTGCCTCGTAAAGGGGATGCCTCCCCGGACCATTGACCTCGATCTTGGAATACATCGGGAAAGTCACGCCGAATTTACTCGAACAAAATTCCTTGATTTCCGATTCCGAACCGGGTTCCTGCCCGCCAAATTGATTGCATGGGAAACCGCACACGACAAGGCCTTTGTCCTTGTATTTGGAATAGAGTTCTTCCAGTCCCTTGTATTGCCGGGTGAAACCGCATCGAGAGGCAACGTTCACCATGAGGATAACCTTCCCCTTGTGCTCCGCGAGTGTGGTGGATTCTCCGTCGATGGTTTTCAAGGGATGATCGTAGAGTGATTGGTCGGAAGCATGGGTGATGGTTGAGCTCATGAGAATAAAAACGGTCAGTTTGATGATTTTCATTGGTTTTGCTTGGGTTGTTCGGATGAAGGGGATTTTTTCCTTCGAATGGGAAGATGCACTTCGGAGCGTTTGAAAGGTCCGGGTACGAAAGGGCCGTGCCAATAGACTCCATAGGCCTTGCCTGTCTTTTCGTAGTCGGGGTTCTTTGCAAGCCATTGGTCAAGTTTTCTCTTGTTGTCGAGAAAGCGCTTTTCCGAGTAACCCCCGCGAATGCCAACCGCTGCGACCAGCATGGATGGGAGGGTTCGAACTTCGACTTTTTCAGATGATTTCACTTTTTTTGAAAGATCCTTGGGTCCAACGAAAAAACGCATTTTGCCTGGGTTGATATCGGCTTCGACCGGAGTGGTCATAGCCACCTCATTTTGACTTATATAGCGGAACAGAGTTCTGAACAAACCATTGTTTTCCGAGAAATACGAATCTGCGCTTTTCGCTTCGAGAGCCACCCTCTCGGGAAGTCGGATGACTTTGATTTCACCCACCGGAGTCTTTTCGTGCATGGATTCGTAAGCAATTGCCGAAGAAAAGGAGAGACAGAAGACAAGTAAGCCTGTTGTAAATGTTTTCATTGCATATTCAGATAACGAATAATAGGCAAACTTGGATCGGTTAGAAGAGGAATCGTACGACTCCAAGGTTTTTTTTCAAGACTTGCCTGGTTCAAGGAAGCGAGGCCTCTCATATGATTTTCCGGAAGGTCAGGTTCACTCGTGGTCCGATCGCTCTGGCAGTCCTTGGAATCTCATGCATCCAGTGCCGTTGGGTCGAACCTCTCATCAGAAGAAAACTACCATGTTTGAGCATAATTTCAGTCCTCAAGCCGTTTTCGCGGTATTTTCTATGACGAAGTTTGAATTTTCTTTCGGCTCCGAAACTGACCGACCCAATGACTGGTTTTTCCCCCAATTCCTTCTCGTCGTCACTGTGCCAAGCCACACGATCCTTCCCGTCCCGGTAGAAATTGATCAAGACCGAATTGAAAGTGGTCATGGATAGGGGTTCGATGACTTTTTTGATTTCCAGCAAATCATCGATCCAAGGCAAGGGTTCCATCCGAATCCCCGAATAAGCGTAAGACTTGCCGGCATCACCGTACCAAGCTTCCAACCTGGGTACAGGGCTTTCCTTGCCGTAAAAGCGGATGGTGTTTTGTTTCCATTGAACTTGCCCGATCAGCGACTCGAGGAGTCGATCGGCAGTCTCCTTTTTGAAAATCTCACCGTAGTGAGACACCTCCGCGTCCTGCAAGTCGAGTGATTCCACCTTCATTGGAGATCATAGAGTAAGGGAATTCAGGCGGTTTTCAAAAAGATCGCCAAATGATTGTCCTCTTCCTTCAAGGCAATCCTTACCTTTTCCAAACAGTCATCAGCCTGATCGGAAGACAGTCGCAGTCGTCTTAGCAAATCCGCAGGCAATCGATCGGGCGTTTGATGCCCGCTATTTCCGAATTCCAGTCGATGGATGTAATGATTGGCCAAAATGACGATGTCCGTGAGCTTGTGCATCGGAGGGTCTTCCATGTTCAATCGATCGTTCCGGTTTGGGGTATGATGCCAACGTGTGGTATTTTCCACGACTTCCGAAAGCCCCCACTTTTGAATGACAAGGGCTCCGAGTAGATCATGTTTCAAAAAGTTTCTTTTTGTTTCGGTGGAATGGGATGAAATTTTCTTCTTCAGTGAATGTCGGGCCTCCTTAAAAAAGGATTTCGAGGAAACCTTGAATTTTGCCACCTTTCCGATGTCATGCAAGAGGCCGCAAGCGTAGGCATGCGCACCCAGTTGCGATTCCAAGGCGTCGGCCAGAGTCTGACTGGCCATGGCTACGCCCACACTGTGCTTCCAGAGGCTTTCCAAACTGTATGAAAGTCCGTTTTTCTCTTCTTGGAAAACTTGGAAAACGGAAGTTTTAAGAGCGATGCGTTTCACTTTTTCCAAGCCAATCCTTTGCATTGCCTCGGTGAGTTCGCTGATTCGTTCGACAATGCCTTCGCGATGAGCGACGCTGTTGGCGATGCGGAGAATTTTGGAATAAATCGACTTGTCGAGCTTCAGGACGTCGCGCACTGCGAACAAAGCGGCATCCTGATCACCGACGATCCTCAATAATTCATCCATGATGAGGGGAATGCTCGGAAGGTCGTCCTCCAATTCTTCGACGACCTTATGATATTCTTCAAGAGATTCAGTCATTCTTCAGGGATTTCGGACAACCTAAGAAGGAAGGGAGAGCCATGTCAAAAGCAAAGATTTCCGGGCAACCCAAAGATCATTTTTCGCAAGAGACAGGGGTTGGGCCGAATGGATTCTGAAATCCTTTATTCCTCCAACAGGCTTAGTTTTTCGCTTTCCCTCAAGAGTTCCTGTTCGAGTTCCGCTTCAAAATCGAGCAAGTCATCCTCACTCATTCCGAGCCTGCGCAAGAGGTTGCTGGGTGGATCCTCCACTTGGTTGTGTCCGCTGTTTCCAAATTTGAAACGCGGCACCACTAGATTGGCGAGCATGACCACGTCGATCAGTTTGTGAGCATCCGAATCATCGACTCCTTCTCGCTTGGAGAGATCGGCTTGGTGGTGCCACGAAGCCACCTGGGAAACGAACTTGGAGATGCCCCAAGATTGCGCAACCATGCCACCGAGAAGATCGTGCCTTATGGCCTGACCCTCGACCTCTACGGCGTAGGAACTGATTGCGTTGTCATGAGCGGACTGCAGTTCATTGCAAAATAAAGTTTGATCGAAATTGAATTTTGCGACTTTGCCGATGTCATGGATCAATCCGCAGGTATACGCCAAATCCTGCAGCGTGAAAGTGAGTTTTTCGGCCAAACTTGAGCTCGCGACAGCGACTCCCACACTGTGCTTCCACAGGGCTTTCAGGCTGAAGCCTTCGGGTACGCTGATCGATCCGTACAATTCGAGGATCGAGACGTTGAGCGCGAGTTTCTTGACTTCATCCAAACCCAATCGAGTCAGTGCGTCTTCGATGCTTGAAATTCTTTCCGCGCTTCCCTGCCTGAACTCCGTGGTGTTGGCAACCTTGAGCAGCAAAGTCGAAATGGCCGGGTCGAGGCGCAAAAGATCTCGGATCGCATGGAGCGTGGCATCGTGGTCCGATACGATGGTCATGAGCTCGTTCAGGATTACCGGCAAACTCGGAAGCTTGCCTTTAAGTGAGTTTACCACCACGGCATAATCTTGGTTGGAGTAGGTCATTGGAATCCTTATAGTGTGGGACTTGCTGAGAGTCATAATTGTTTTTGATCCAATCAATCAATAGAATTATTTTTTAAATCCGATGAACGTTATTCGATGAAAATCCTCGTTGTGGGCGCCGGAATTTCCGGTTGCGTATGTGCCTACCAGCTTTCCAAAGCCGGGCATGACGTGGTGGTGATCGAAAAAGGCCGAGGAGTTGGAGGAAGGATGGCTACGAGGAGAGTGGGCGGAGCCCGGATCGACCATGGCGCCCAATTCCTGACGGCTCGCTCCACGAGGATGTTGGCTTTACTCGAGGGGTGGAAAACCAATTGCGACGTCATGCCATGGTATGACCGGATTACCAACCGTCCTGACTTGCCGACCCGAATACGTTATCGTGGGTCCGAAGGTATGACTTCTCCCGTCAAGCGGTTGGCTCAATCCTTTTCCTCGGAACTCGGTTTTTTCGTCGACCGTATCGTTCGGAGGGAAGATGGGTGGTTGGTTGTCGAAGCCGGAAATGAAGAGCGAAGGCTCGTGGCCGATCATTTGGTGCTGACTCTTCCCTCCGTGCAAATGCTGGATCTTTTCGACCGTAGTTCCCTTGCCCTCGATCACGAGACCATGGAACGGTTGAGGAGCATCCGTCATACTCGCTGCCTAGCCTTGCTCGGTTTGATGGAAGACAAATCCTCTTTGAGCCATCCGGGCGCGACGACTCATCCGGTTGATCAGGTGGATTGGCTTTCCGACAACCAATCCAAGGGCATTTCCGAGCAACCGGCTTTCACCTTGCATGCCAGCGACGCTTATTCGCGTGAATTTTGGGAAGCTCCGGACGAGGAACGAGCTCCCTTTCTGCTTGAAGTGGCGGAGGAAAAGCTTGGAACCCGGATTACCCAATGGTCAATGCACCGTTGGGGTTTCGCCAAGCCGGTGGTCACTTTCGGAGAAACGCATTGGCACTCCACGGAAATGTCCCTGACTATGGCTGGAGACGGATTCGGCGGGGAGCGAATTGAAAACGCAGCCCTTTCCGGATGGGACGCGGCGGATGCGGTTTTGGAAAGGAAATCTACTTAGAATCCGTAGCGGTATCCAAGTTCGAAAATGCCTCCGTCCTCAACCTCGCGATCGCTGGTCAAGGTAGCCGATTCGATTTCCAATTCTCCGGAAATCTCATATCCGAAGCCTGCGAAAACCGAGTGATGCTCATCCAGACTCCATTCCAGATTGGCGGAAAGCCGATAGGATCGAAATCGAAAATTCCTTTCCTCCAAGTTGCCCCCGTAAATGGCTTCTGTGTTCCATCGGTTCCCTGTGAATTGTCCTCCCAGATTCAGGGTGATCGTGTCTGAGAATGCGTATGAGTATCGTAAAATCGGTCCGGCAAAGACAAAAGTGGAAACTTCGGAGGGTTCCCATATGAAACCAATCGCGGGGACGAAAAGATCGTCTCCGATGCCGGTGGTGTAGACGGCTCCGAAGATCCATTGGAAGCGATCGCTTGTTTTCCATTTGGCTCCCGCCAAAGTCAGATAGTTCATTGCCTCTCCTCCGAGGTTTTCGAAATCACCCGCCAGGTTTGGGTTGAAGAGAAACAACCAATCCAAACTGTCCGATTGACTTTTGCTTAGGAAAATCGCCAAATCGAGAGAATGCAGGCGATCTTCGTCGATAAGATTGGCATCCGATACTTCGAGACGTGTGGACTGGTAGCGAACTCCAGCCGCAATTTTCCAATCCCCGGACTCCTTGTAAAAGAAAGGAGCCCTTATTTCCCATTGGTCTGATCCGATTTCTGCATTCGCTCCATCGATGGCGCGTTCGGAGAGGCTTTCATAGCTGAGGCGAACGGATGCGAGTTCGGACAGACCTTCTTGCCCAAAGGCAACATTGCAAAAAAAGGGCACTAGAATTGAAATGATCGGATGAAACTTCATTTCCTCTTCCATAGTTTCGAATTCTTCAATGGTCAAGGGGAGGTTGCAAAGGAATGAGTCTGCCGATAAGCCGGAGTCGTGCATACTTACACTCAAAGTCAAATCTTGCCGGTTTCACGGATGGAACTTTGGAAATTCGTTTCCGTTCCCCAAAACCTCAACCGGATCACTCCCCCCGATCTGGCTTTTGAAATCGTGGGTGATCATCCCGAACGGGCTTATTCGGGTTTGTTTTTAGAGTACCGCGTAAGGATTCCAGTATTGGGATGGACCCCATGGCTAACCGAAATCAAGTATGTGGAAGAGGGCCATTCCTTCGTTGATGAACAAAGGGTGGGTCCATACAAATTATGGTTGCACACTCATCGATTGGAGGAGGTTGAAGGAGGGACCAGGATGATCGATGAGATTCGCTACCAAATGCCCTTTGGACCTCTTGGCCAAATAGCTCATTTTGTTTTTGTCAGGCGAACTCTTATGAGAATTTTCGATTACAGGCGGGAAAAACTCGAGGAACTGTTTCCGGCAAGCCGGTAGCGGAGTCAGGTGATGCGGGTTGGCTGGCTCAGACGCTTTATGACTCAAAGGTGGGAGGACCTTGTTCTTTTGCATTGGCCGGTGCCTCGGGATTCGCTTCAGGCGACTCTTCCGGATGACTTGGAGATCGATTTGTTTGAGGGGGAGGCTTGGGCAAGCGTAGTCGGTTTCAAGTTAACCAATCTTCGGATTCAACCGTTCTCATGGATACCGTGGAATGATTTTTGGGAAGTGAACCTCAGGACTTACGTACGGGATCGAGACGGTCGCAAGGGAGTTTGGTTTCATTCGCTTGACTCCTCGGATCCACTCGCCGTTCTCGGGGCTCGAACCCTGTACGGACTCTCCTACCACTGGGCTCGGATTCGTGGGTCACAAATGGACCGGTCGATCGCATATGATTCTCGTAGGGTGAGTTTTTTCAGTGCTGCGAACGCTCGGATTTCAGCGGCTTTTCAAACATCTGGAGATGATCTCATTAAGGCTGATTCATCCTTGGACCGCTTCCTTTTGGAAAGATACCGTTTTTGGGCGCGAAGAAGATTCTCCTCCAGTTCAGGCGATGCTCAAGTCATGCATCGACCTTACGATGCAATCCACTTGAAATCCGCAACATACGAAGGCGAACTTTTCGAGTCACAAGGGCTTGCCGAACCGGATGAAGGGCCGTTCATCAGCCATTACTGCAAGGGCTTTGGAGTGGAAGCGTCGGCTCCATCCTGGGCATTTGCAATGGCTGGCCAGGCAAACCAAAGATAGGTGTAGTTTTCGATCCGGGTGCATCCATACGCCCGGCGTTCACGCAATTCGCCTAAATTGGAGCATTGATGACCGCGGGTCATGGAGTCTTCGATCAAAGTCCATAGGTGTTGGTCCAAACTATCTCCCTTTTTCATTTTGGAGCTACCCGATAGGATCGCTTCGAGGTTTTGGTGATTGGTCAAATCCATTTTGGCGGTAGCCAAAGCCAAGGTGCAACCCGGGACGGTATCCTTCAACAACTCCAAGTGGAATTCACCATCCGAGGAACGGGGAGAGAGGAGGTTGGCCAGACAGTAGACGTTGGCATCGTATTCCGCGAACTCGACGCATCTTTCGGTTACGGGTCCGTCGAAGAAGTTTCCGCAACGCACCTTACCGCTGGAGGAAAAGTAGGCATGTTCGGCACCCCACCACTTGGTTTGAAGCAGCCCCGCTCCGTGAAGCCTTAGTTTTTCGTCATCCTCCAATCTTGCTGGATCGATGTCGCGGAAGGAGGCGCGCATGATCTTTAGCTGATCGCGGCACAAATAAAAAAGTCTTCTGGTGTCGGAAAGGGTAGGGTCGTCTTCGCTCAACCGATCCGAAAAGAAAGAAAGGGAGGGCATGGTCGCGAGAGCGCTTCGCAAGACGGAGCGGGAAGCAGGGTTCTCGCCGATCAATTCATGACTCAAGTTTCTCTCAATGGTTTCGGA